>Ga0209382_10001556_pt1 | contig 35627 bp, 42 predicted proteins | sample SoiMetdeltSBSDD5_FD_187599 | JGI IMG/M metagenome (GOLD analysis project Ga0209382, IMG submission 187599) | Bulk soil microbial communities from a Populus tree surrounding site in Tennessee, USA - Soil MetaG P. deltoides SBSDD5 (SPAdes) (version 2) | ecosystem: Environmental > Terrestrial >... | reverse complement strand
AGACGATTCTCTGCTGCGCCCGGGAGGACGCACGGTGATATCGCGTCGCCGTTTCATCACGGGCTCCGTCATCGCGTTGACGCCACTCGGCGCCACGGCCAGCGCGCAGGAGTATAAGGCGCAGCAGGCGGGGAAATCCGCACGCATCGGATTTCTCTCGCCAGGGGACCGCGTGTCCCGTGGATGGCAGGCCGAAGTAGTCAGGGAGGCGCTGCGCGGGCACGGCTGGGTCGAGGGAAAGAACCTGGTGATCGAGTACCGGTTCGGCGGGGACCGATACGAGCGTCTCCGCGCGCTCGCCGATGATCTCGCCCGCCTCAAGGTCGACCTAATCTTTGCCGCCTCGGCGCCGGCGGCCCGGGCGGCGAAGGAGGCGACGGTCACGATTCCGATCGTGTTCAGCACGCTCAACGATCCCGTGCGCGCTGGTCTCGTGGCAAGTTTCGCGCTCCCCGGCGCCAACGTGACCGGTCAAGCCGGTCTCGGCCCAGAGCTGGATCGCAAGCGCCTGGAGTTAGTGAAGGAAGTGGTGCCCTCGCTCTCACGGGCGGCCGTCCTTGTGAACCCGTCCAATCCCATGACGCCACAGCGGCTCAGTGAGATCGAGGCGGCGGCGGCAGCGCTCAAGATCCAGCTACGCCAGGTAACGGCGTCCGACACGAAAGAGCTAGACAGGGCATTTCAGGAGATGGCCGGCGCCCGGCCCGCGGCCCTGATCGTCTTCGAGGATCCGGTCTTGATAGCTCAAGGAAGGCGCATCATCGATTTCGCGGCGCAGCACCGGATTCTCACCATCTACACCTCGCCGGGCTGGGCGGAGCAAGGGGGCCTCATCGAGTACTCGGCTAGCGTGCGCGAGGTGCTTGTGCGAGCGGCCGCGTACGTCAACCGTATCCTTCGAGGCGCCAAGCCCGCCGAGCTTCCCGTTGAGCAGCCGACCAAGTTCGAGCTGGTCATCAACCTCAAGACCGCCAAGGCGCTCGGCCTCACGATCCCGCTGCTGTTGCGCGCTGATCAACTCATAGAATAGAGGGCTCCTGAGAATCCAGGGTGTCGTTTCGGTGCCGTAGGGTTCTGAGGAGGTAACCATGAAGCGGACACTCTTCCTGCGGACACTCTTCCTGATGAGCTTGACCTTGGCCGTCGGACTGGCGACCTAGACCCTGCGCGGGTTCACGCGTCAGGAGACCGAACAAGCCCTCGCAATGATGTAGTGCCACAAGGAACCGATGCCACCCGGCCGCACCCGCGCGCCCGACTCCAGCACATACGGCCGTGCCACCGGTTCGTCGCCCACTCTCGTTGCTGCTGCCGGCGGATCGGGTCATCTAGCGGCTGGTCTGTTGCTATGCGCGATGCCGGTGTTGTAGCCCGCTGACACGGCACGTCACTCATTTGGGCTCCAATTTGACACCGCTCACCTCAAGGGAAGTTAAGGCGAGCCTCTAAAACACCCGCGAGGACGATTTTTTCTAGAGTGATGCTGGCACAGGGTCTGCACAGCAAGAACGTCCGACTCCAATGGTGCCCGCGCGGTGCGGGAGCATTGACCAGAGGGGAAACCAATGAGAGCACCAGCCGTGATCCGAGTCGTCGTCGGGGGTCTCTTGATCGCGGGCGTGGCCCTCGCGGTTCCGATGGCTGCGCTGGCCGACGACGCCAAGGAACAGAAGAACGAGCGGCAGCTTCAAGCAAACGTCAGGCGGTTCGACGACGACGCCGCGCGCGCTGCGCGCACGCCGAACGGGCAGCGCCGCCTCGACGAGCGACTCGCCAAGCAGTTCAACGTGGACCCGTCGGTCGTGACTGGTCTCCGCAATCGCAATCTCAGCCCCGGTCAGGCGACGATCGCGCTCGCCCTCTCCCAGCAGTTGATGAAGCAGGACGAGACCCTGAGCCAGCAAGCGGCGCTCGACACGATCATCGCCGAGCGGCAGGCGGGGAAAGGGTGGGGTGAGATCGCCCACAATCACGACCTGAAGCTCGGCCGCGTGATCAGCGACGTCAAGAAGGCAGACAAGGCGGCCGAGCACGTCGCCTCCGGAAAGTCCGACAAGGTGGACCAGAACGTCGCCAAGGTCGACAAGCCTGACAAGCCTGAGAAGATCGACAAGCCAGACAAGCCTGAGAAGCCAGCCAAGCCGGAAAAACCCGGTCGCTGACCGAGCATCCACAACCAGCGCGGCGGAGCCACCGCGCTGGTTTTTCTTCCTGTCGTGCGTTCGCCTCGCTAATGTGGGATTAGGAGCTCTGGGCAACTACGCCCGTCAGGCATTCTCGCGGAGACAACATGCGCTACGGCGGCGTGGTGCTCGGTGTGATGATGGTCCTCGTCGGCGCGATGCCAGCACTGGCAGACGACGATGATCCTCGGTGGTTGTTCTCGTCCTCGGTCAATTACTCAATCGGCGACTACGGGACGAACAAAGACACCACGATCGTCTACGTGCCATTCACCTTTGGCGTGAGGCCCGTCGACACGCTGTGGATCAGCCTCACGGTGCCGTACCTCTACCAGAACAGCCAGAACGTGGTGGTCACGGGCGGAGGGGTCGCGACTCGAAAGAAAGCCACGGGTAAATTTGCGCAGCCCGCCACGGCCACCACTGAGAGCGGGCTGGGCGACGTGCTGTTGAAGGCCTCGTATGTCCTCCTGAACGAGAAGCCTCTCCTCCCGGAGATCGCGCCATACGTAAAGATCAAGTTTCCGACCGCGGATAAAGACCGTGGATTAGGCACCGGGGAGTTCGATGAGACGATCGGCGTCGACCTGAGCAAGCAGCTCATCGGTCCCCTCTATGGGTACGTCACGGTAGCGTATACATTCGTCGGTTCTCCTCCGGGGGCCGACTTCGACAACTCGTTCGGATGGAGCGTCGGCGCCGCGTATACGCTGTTCCCGGGCTTATCCCTTTTCGCGTTCCTCGACGGCTCGACCGCTATCTCGCCGGGGCAGGCGGATCCGCTCGAGCTTCGTGTGGGAGCTGAGTACCGACTTATCAAGGCGCTGAAGTTGACCGGAGCGGTGAGCCGAGGATTGTCGGACGGCGCGGCCGACTGGGGACTCTCCGCGGCCCTCACGCTGCGCTTTTGACGCCGAGGGCGACAACTCGGGGTCTCAGTTTGAACCTGGGCGGCGGAACGTGACTGCGGGCAAGGTTGCCCTCGCGGACCGCCTGGAACACTATCTATCTATCGAGGACGCGCCCGTGAACCCGGATTGTCAGCTGCGGGAACGTCGGATCGTCGGTGTCGATCGAGATCGTTCCGTTGAGGCTGCTCGGGCGAAGGGCTTCGGCGCGAAGGCCGACGTCGATTCGAAAGGTGCCGCTTGGCCCCGACGACGGCGTGACGCGAATTGCGAGCGCCTCCACATCCGAACGAACGCCTCGAAGTCGGAACTGTCCTTTGCGCTTCTTGACGAACGTCGTCTGCTCGAGAAAGGCGGCCGCGTTCGGTTGCAGCCGAACGCGATCGAGAGGGATCTCGCCGAAGTCGATTTCATCGGGGCCGACGTAGAGGTCCGCCTTGACGAGGACGTGCACGGGCAGGCGCAGCGTGCCGATGGCCGCGTCGCTGCTCCGGAGCTCGAGCGTCTCCTCGTAGCGGCCAGGGGCCATTCCCGCCGCCGGTTTGACTGTGAGCCGCCAGCTCCGTCCTGATTCAATCGTTTCAAGGCGAGCGACGTGATGGGCGCCACGCAGGGAAGCGAGCCACATCGTCACCGGCCTCGGCTGGTTGCTCCGGAGTATCAGCTCACGACGAATGTCCTCACCGCGGAAAGCGGACAGAAAGACGGCAGGTACCGGCTCGATGTCGAGCGGTCCGTGCACTGTTCCGGCGAGTAGCAGCGGCACCGACGCCGCGCGCGGATCGTTCGTCTCCACGAACGCGACTCCCCGGACGCTGCCCTGCACACGATCGGTGGTCCACTCGAGCACCACCGCCCCGTCATCGCCCGGCGCGACCGTCCCAGGCAGCCGGGCGCTCATCCCTGGCATGTCGAAACGCACTGCGGTCAGCTTGAGCGGCGTATCACCGCCGTTGTGAAGTCGAAAGACGCGCGTCACCTTCTCGCCGCGCCGGATGTCGCCGAAGTCGTACTCCGTTGGATTGAACGCGGCTTGCGGCTCCGACTGGACGAGGGACGGCCAGAGGCTCGCTGCAAGAGCGACGGCCGCCACGATCTGGCGTGAGGGAAAGAGCATTTCGAGAAGCTGCCCGGAGACCGCACGGCGGCCTCCGGGCGCCGCTTCGAGCCCGGTCTACTGGTTGAGGTAGTAAAGCCGAATCTGCGCCAGGCGCAGGCCGTTGTTGTCGTACTGCCAGACGTAGTCCTGGAGGTAACCGCTGAACAGCGAGACGCTTCCGCACGTCGTGACGAAGTTGAGGTCGAAGCAGACACCCTGAAGCGTCGTCAGCTGGCTCGTCACATCCTGAAAGGTTTGCTTGCCCTTGCCGCGCGAAAAGACATTGAGCGTATTTTCGGATGAGCAGATCAGTGTACCCAGATCATCGTAGGCGCAGGTCGTGATCGTTGCGGACCCGCCTGGCTGACCAAGCGCACGGCCCCAGACCTGATACGAGGCCGAGGCCGTCCCTTGGGCGCAACCGTAGTCCGTTGGGATCGCGGTGTTGCAGGGAAGCTGGAAGACCGCGCCGTTCATTCCGCGGCCGATCTGGTTACCCGCGCAATCATAGGCGGGGTCGAAGCCGTTGCCGTCGCACACCTGGAAGTCGCCCGGCGTGAGCCAGATGTTGGAGACGACGTTAGTTGCGTTGGGGTCGGACTTCTTGCTGCCGAGCCCGACGAAGATCGTGTGACGATCCGAGCCTGTCATCGGCGAGCTTTTCGGATTGTCCATGCCGATGATGTTGAGGTTGTAGTGGGCGCCGGTCGGGGCGCCGTTGCCGCCGCCCGCCCAGCTCGGGATCGCCGCACACAGCGTGCACAGGATCGCTAGACCAATAAGGCCCTTCTTCATGTCTGCACCATTCCTTCGCTGGGGCGAACGTCGTCGTCTCGCACCCAACGGTTTGGAAGTCCGCGCACGGTGTCAGAAGACACGCGTAGGGCTCGCCGAGGAGGGCGCGGATCCGGACCTCGGCGGGCGCGACGGTCGCCAGGGAGCCTCGCAAGGGCTAGGCCACGCGGCCGCAGTGTATGTAACCGTGCGATTTCTGCGCTATTGCTGCCTTCCGTCGCGGTCTCGCGTTCGGCATCGTGACACTGAATGTCGGCGTGCGGGCACGATCGACTCCGCCGATTGCACCCCGTCGCATCTGAATTGCGTCGTCGTCCCCACAGGCTGGACGGACGGCGACCGAATGTGCGCATGGAATCGAGGCCGAGGCCAGAGGGTGCGTCGCGAAAACGAGGATTGACCGAAAATAACGCTGGATCACTTCGCCGCCCCGACGGAGGCCGCTCGAACCATCAAGCCGCGCCGCGGCGAAGTTGGCGGCGAGCCGGTTTCGTCTCGGGGGGATCGCTTCGTAAAGTTCTTCATCGGGCAGGGCCAGGACGCGAAGAACGCCGTCAGCTGGCTCGCCAGCTCAGCAGCGCCGGCGGCCCAGAGCGAGCCTAACGGCGCCCGTGGCTAGCGCGTCAGCAGAGGCGGCCGCTGGGAACCGTCGACGTAGAAACTACCTAGCGTCACCGTGCCGACTACTTTGTGGAATTATCGAACAACGAATACACCAATGTTAATCGCTGGCACGCCCGGCACCGCCCGCCGATGTCGCGCCTCGGAGAAATCGTCTGCTCAAAGCGGCTCACTGTCGCCGCGATGTCGCTGACCGAGACTCCAGCCTTCGCCGAGATGCAGGCGACACAGAGCGGGCCCTCCGCGCGGATGAGCTTCATCAGGACTGAGGCTTCATCTGGCCTTGACGACGGCTCAGGCACCGGCGTGGTGTCGTCTCAAATGCGGCCAAGCTGACCCGACCGAATCAGGTCAACAAGGACGTTCCATTCCTCCTTCTTGAGGACGGCGGTGTTGGCGTCTTCACCGATGCGAACCTGATCGGCGACAATGACGACTTCCGGACACGCAGTGCACGAGGGACAGAGTGAGTACCTTTCCATGTGTCGTCACCCTCTCTGCGTTCGATGTGCGGGCAGATCGCGGCGTCGAGTCCGTTGATCAGCGGCCACGATGCGAGGATGCGATGAACCTCGGCCAGCAGCGCTTTCAGGTCAGCTTCCTTCTGGGTAAAAAGTCTGCGCACGTGCGGGCAGGGAGCGACCCCGGAGCGTCGGAGGCTGACGATCTGCTTGATTTCCGCGAGCGTCAGCCCGAGGCGGCGCCCTTGTTGGACGAAGTTCAGTACGTCCAGCACATCAGACGCATAAACCCGGTAACCCGATGCCGTTCGGAGCGGCGGCGGCAAGATGCCGCGCGCTTCGTAGAGCCGCAGTGCCTTCCTGGTCACGCCGCTGCGCTCGACAACCTCACCAATCCTCATGGCGCCACGGTAAACCCTGTCCCTTGGGGCCGGGTCAAGCCCTAGGACGCGGCGGCGGTTTACCGGTACCGCTCTGACGCCGGTCGGGATAGCGGGCGGCGGCGATTCGAGCCATACTCGCTGCCCCACGCGCCCGGGAGGCTTGGCCCTATGGGGGCCGTCTGCCGATTTGGGACGGAGGCGCTTTATGCTCACCGTTTTGGCGGCACTCGTTGCTGAGAAGGTTCGCACCGGTGCGCTACCGGTCCCGTCCGAACCGCCGCAGAAGACTTCGCTGGCAAGGGCATGGGGCAGCGGTGCGATGTATGCGAACAAGCGATCACGGCCGACGAAGTTGAGTACGAGCTAGACGTCGATGATCGTACGCTGCGCTTTCACGAGAACTGCCTCGATATGTGGCGCCAAGCGCGTGGAAAGCGAATCCCCGTGTAACGGGAAGCGGTCCCATAGGAGACTAATGCGTCTGACGTTCGCGAGAAGGACACCGGCCGTCGAGCCCGCGTCGAAGAAATCACGCGCGGCGTAAAGGCCGTGCAGGGGGTGGCGAACAACTGCCAACTGGAGAAGCCCGCAGCCGGCCGACGCCACGCATTCGCGATCCTAAGGCCGCGTGGCGGGCATACGCATTGCACCGCCGCCTGGCGCATGCATGACCAAACATCGCTGTGCCGTGCCCCAACCCTGCTCGACGTGATGGATCACGTGCTCGACAAGGGGGTCATCGTCGAAACGCCCACCATCGCGGCGACGGAAACGGCTTCCACCAGTCACATAGCGCTGCTCGATGTGACGGTGCGTGTCAACGTCACGACCGATGCCGAGGACGCCTTGAAGGAGACGGCTCGCTAATCACGTCGGGTCGAGGCTGGCGCGTGACCTTCTTCGTCGCGGGTCAGTAGACGGCACGGCGTGGGAATGGACGCCGTGGCGGGCGACGCAGCGAGCGGCGTGACGCGCTCTCAGGTCCGGTTGGTCGTCGCGCCGCCAGCTCCAACGCAACCCACCTATTTGTAATAGCGAGGGCAAACGAAAGGAAATCGTGGACAAGCCAGGTCAAGCATTCGGCCGGAGAGGAGAGTCATATGGCAGCGAAAACGTCCGGCGTAGGAATCTTACTGGTTTTCGGTCTTCTCATCCCAGCCGCCGCAGCCCAAACCGTGGATGTAACCAAGGATGTAAAGGAGGCCCAAGAGACCATCGCGGTCTTCAAGACGGCAGATCCGAGCCTGTCCCGCTTCTTCGACAACGCGGCCGGGTATGCGGTCTTCCCGACGGTTGGCAAGGGGGCGATCGGGGTTGGCGGTGCGGCCGGCTCGGGCGTCGTCTTCGAGAAGGGCAAGGCCATCGGCAAAGCGTCGCTCACCCAGGTCACCGTCGGCGCCCAGCTTGGTGGTCAAACCTTCTCGGAAGTCATCTTCTTCGAGACGGAGCCGGCGTTCACGGACTTCAAGAAGGGGACGTTCGCGCTCGCGGCTCAGGTAAGCGCGGTGGCGGCGGCGAAGGGGGCCTCGGCGAACGCCAACTACCAGAACGGCGTGGCGGTCTTCACCCTCGCTAAGGGGGGCCTCATGTTCGAGGCGAGTGTTGGCGGCCAGAAGCTTGCCTTCGAGCCGTTCGGGAAGAAGTAAGGCAGCTCGACATCGCGCACTCCCGTGTCGGTGGGTCGGCGTGGGAGCCGACGTCATGGCGAGCGGTGCAGCGGGCAGCGTGGGACGCGCTCTTGAAGCAGGAGGGGACTGACTGATGCCGACGCGTGATGAACTCGAAAAGGCGTTTAGCGTCTATTTCGACGAGGTCGGCCGGTGCCGCAAGGCCGGGTGCTACTGGGCGCTGCTACACGTTGTCGTGGCGCTGCCGGACATCTGCAGCGCGATGGAGTCCGAGAACGGATGGGCGACCGAGAAGAAGTATATCGAGTGGTGCGAGCGGTACTGCCCAGGCGGCGTGCTCTCACGGGACGATTACCGCGACATCCGCAACGTTGTGCTGCACCAGGGGCGAACGAGGTCCAGAGGGAGAGGCACAGCGGTCGATCTGCCAACTTGCGGAGTGCCCGGCCAGAAGCACGCTCCTATGGCAGGAGCTTCTTCCTGCTCATCGCCGTCAATTCCAGGATGCGTCCGCACCCATAGCAATCGCGACGCTGCCGACTGTAGCCAGGGTTGGCGCTCACGCTGGTTGATGCCGCTTTGGCCTCGGCGAGACTGACTGCGAAATGCAATGCGAAGCAGGCGTCACAGCAAGAAGAAGGAGCACGCTCCTCGATGAGTCGCCGAATATCGGACGCCAGCTGGGACGACGACGATTTCGCCATTCCTGCGCTCCGCATTTTCGAAGCCCTCGGAAGTCGAGGGAGTCGCGAGCGTAACGCCCGGCGAAAGTGCAGCGACGACGGTGTACTTGAACCCGGAGACGGTCGTGGTCGCGCCACCGACGTCCGCCTCGGGCCGGCGCCGAAGCTCCGAGAGCCACGGCACCGCCGCTACAACGCGCGTTGAGCGAGGATCTTGGACCGAGCGTAGGTGGGGCGACGATCAGCCGCTATAGGCACGAGGCCATAAAACTTTCGATATGGGAACGTCTGTCGATGGATGTAGGGATGCCTACGAAGGACGAACGCGAGAATTCGAACGAGAGGCCGTCGTGATTGTTGTCCCGGAATACCGCGGCCACCGGATCGAGGCTGAGGCAGTCGTCACCGGCATGCGCTGGAACGCGACGGTGAGGATTCGCCGCATCCGCTCACGGGACCCGTCGCGCGTGGAGATTGTCACGTGCCTCAAGCTCACCCCGGAGCTTGCTGCAAGCGCCGGCGAGCTCTGGGCGCGACGCTGGATCGATGTGCAATTGAACGACGGGCTCGAGCCACCGCGCTCGTGAGCGGCCATGCCGCTTTTTCTGGCATCAAGACACGATCAGCTCGGGCCCCGCTATACCTCCCAAGAGATGTTTCATGCACTCAACAAGGTAGAAGCCGCCGACGCCAAGGCGGCCGCATGAGTCCCTTCCGCTGTTCATCAGTTGTTCAACCAATCCCGTCGCGCGACCAACGCGCGGCGGTCCGAGTCGACGATGAGACGGAGCACGTTTTTCAGCTGAGACTGGGTCCGGGCGGCGTCGATCTGGACTTGCACCGAGGGCTTGTCGGTCCGCCCCCGGCACAATCGAGCCTTAATCCACGACCCGGCGGTTCTCACCGCAAGGGCAGCCGCATGCCGCAGAAGGCGGATCCGCGTCGGCGCGCCGCCGTGATAGAGCGTATAGATATCGGAGACTCCTTCGTTCGCCATCCGGCGGCGAAAAAACTCGATGGTCATGCGCTCAGCCGGCACATGGTGATACACGAGCGCGTCCGGGACATAGCCGATCAGCAGCCTGCGCTCCCAGAGCTTGCGGTAGAGGCCGACCTCGCCGTCACCGACGTACGAGTCTCCCACAAGCTCCGGATTGAAGCCGCCCACCTCGAACAGCGCCTTTCGTCTGATCGCCATATTGCCGCTGAAGAATACTCCCCTCGGACCGAGATGAAACTTCTCGTAGAGATCAATGAACCCGAGGATTGGAAACAATCTGGAATGACCGATGAACTCGACCAACCATGCCGGGGGCGGCGCGTCCCACTTCAAATGCATCGGCCCGCCGGCCGCCGCCATGTCGGGATGGTCCTGAAAGGCTTTCGCGTATGCCGCGATGAAACCTGGCACGACATCACATCGTCGTCCGCGAAAACCAGGAGATCGGACGTGCTTGCGCGCGCGCCGGTATGACGCGCAAAGATGACACCGGCGTGAGGTTCGGCGATGTAGCGCACAGGCACACGCGCTGCGGTATTGAACTGGTTGATTCGACGCTGGACGTCAGGATCAACCGCATTGTCGATGGCAATGATGTCGAAGCCGTCACACGTCTGGCTCTGCAGACTGTCGAGCGTCTGCAGCAACGTTGCCGGACGCTTGTACGTCGGGATGATGACGGATATCTGCGACTTCATAGGTTCCTCCGCCAATTGGAACTAGATATGTTGCCGGGATCCTTTTATGCCGACTGCGGCGCGTCGTTTGATCTCAAACCGCCGCGTGGCCGAAGCGATATCGCGGAGCGCGAGTCGAGACTTAGCGGAGATACAGGCGGCACACAGCGGGCTTTGCTCGGGGAGGAGCTTTGCCAGCACGGCGGTTTTGCTTGGCTTTGGCCCTGGGTCCACCATGGGCGTGGCGGATGGCAAAACGCCGTCGGGTGACTCACGGTTCCTCGATGGCGAACTCAGGCGATCCCGCGATCCACCGGATCCCGCAGTCGGCCCTCCATGAGCTCGCTGTAGGTGAGGTCGACGCGCAGCGTGGGCTCGAGCCACGTCACACCTCGGCCAGCCGGAGATCGTGAAATGGCGACGTGGAGCGCTCGCACCCAGCTTACCGAACGACCAACCTCCAAGATCGCTTACCGAACGCGAATTACCAACGTGCAGGACTGGCATGCTGAGCAGCGACCGGCGATATCCCGGGTCACCGACACGGTGGGAGCGAAATGGTTCAGCGTCTCCATGACCTCGCTAAGAGACTGTCCAGACTTTGCCGCGAGGCACGCGGCGCACAGCGGACCGTGCTCAGACAACAGCTTTGCCACTACGTCGTTTTTGTCCGCTTTCAACGGGTTGTAGCTTGCCCTTCAATTACGATATCCGCGCTATCGCGCAGCTGCTCCGACACGTTCCGGATCTCGATGCCAAAGAGATAACCGTCCGCATCGTACTCAAGGATCAGGTCGTCGCTCTTGCGAACGGAGCGCTTTACGATACCTTCCCGACCGTGCTGGCGCATGAGCGCCGAGCGCGCAAAGGAATGCGCCTGCACCCAGACGTAGACCGAGCCCTGCTCATCTCGCTCGACCACACAAAGTTCGGATCTCATAGACGCCCTCCTAACGCAGGGCGCGAATAAATTGGGGCACGAAATTTACGATGACTAGCTCCGCGGTTCAATACAACCTTCGATATACGAGAGCCGCTTTAGTGCTTCGAGCTTCACGGCCCGACGGGACAATTTCAAACGAGACCGCGATACACCGGATCGCGCAGCCGGCCCTCCATGAGCTCGCTCTATGTCAGGAGTCCCGGCCGTAGATGGAAGTCGATCAGCGTAAAGTCTCGCTCATTTCGGAATTCCTGGAGGAGTCCTTCGTCGGATGCTCCGTCTACGATTGGCTAGATGCGGAGCGTGGCGCGCACGTCTACCACATCGTCGATGATACCTCAGGCAAGGTCGTGCATCGTGTATTCGTCTCCCGTGCGTTCCTAGACAATCACGCTGAAAACGACATCGTTCCGGCCCTGCAGAACCTCGCACTTCTCGTGTGTCTCAGAATGGCCGGGGGTCGCCGTGTGAACGTGAGAAATCAGATGATAGAGATCGAGAAGCGCGCGTGACGCCCGTCGTACTTCTCCTCGTAGATCCAGCCCGGCCGATGGAACGGCTGGGCGAGCGTCGGCGCCGTCGGGGTCACGGTCGGGAGTGGAGACACCGCGCGTCATTATGCGCTGATAAACGAAGCGCCCCGAGCCAATCCCGGGACGCTTGGGGGGAGGGCGCTTCGCACGCTCGACGTGCTGCACGGACGCTATCACACCGACGGGCGGAAGCCCAAAATGTACCGATCGCTATATGCCACTCAAGCTGCGGAGCGCGCCGGCGAGTTATGCGCGTGGCGGTGGATTGATGCAAAGGGGGACGCGTGATGGCGCCACAACAGTTTCAGCAAGTCGCTGAGGAGACCGCGACCGCGATCCGTTCCCTGCGCGAGGCGGCCGAGGGCCTCGTCGCGAAGTTGACCGCGATCGAGGCCGATCTCCAGCCGGACTCTAAGATGGTGCTACGGCTCGGGACGCTCGCGTATGGCGGCCTCAAGCTCATGGACACCACCCAGGCCGCGGCCACCCTCGAGAGCGCAATCACGCGCGGCCGCCAACACCTCGAGACCCACCTGGAAGAATTGAAATGATCGCCGCGATCTACGCGATCACGATGCTCGCCGCCCTGCTCGCCGTGCTGGCGCCGTTGTCGGCGTCGGCCGAGTGCGCGTGGGTGATGTGGTTCAGCTCTGAGGACACTCGAACAGAACTCGATCGGAAGTCGACGACAAGAACTGAGCACACTGCGGAACGCGCCTTTGAGTCGAAGCGGGAGTGCGAGCAGGGCATCGCGGGAGAAGTTCAGCGATTGGCCGAGCCGTTGCGCAGCGCTTACGACAGCGTCTCAGTTTCAACCGATCCGAGAGTATTGGGAGGATTGGTAGTTGCGAAGGGGCTCTCCAATAGTTCACACCCGGGAGCGCAGCGAAGGAGGATCGACACGCAGTGCGCCTGAGTTGTTGGCCCTCTGGGATTGCAGCCGAAGACTGTCTTGGGTGGTAGTGCTGTCTACCCGGACACCATCGATCCGCGTGGGCCGAAAGGAAGCGGTCGATGAGCGACAATGCGCTCTACTATACGTTTTCCACAGTCGCGCAGACCTTGGCAGCCGCACTTGCAATACTCGCCGCGTTCATCGTGTTCCGCTTGCCCAACCTAGAAAAGCTCTTCGCCGATTTTCACAGCGAGGCTCGGAGCTATACGACAAAAATCGACGCAGACAAACTCCTTGAGGCGGCACAGCGCGGTGGTCGCGAGCGTCTCGATGCGTGTTTGAAAGACAACAACGCTACGTCAGGCGATCCCGCGTTTGCGGAGGCGTTCCTGCGACGGGCTGAAGAAGTGCATAACGCGTGGAAGACGCGACAGACCGCCCTGTATGATTTGCGAGCCACGTTCGTTTTCGGCGGGACGGCGATCGGAGGGTCACTGCTGGCCTTGCCCTTTGTCCCATATCTTGCCTCGCGAGTTGACTGGGCGAGGTCGATCGTTGCGGTCATTCTCGTTCTTTCCATATTCGCCCTTGGTCTTAACTACCGGATGATTCGCCGGATTATTGATCCCCGCGCTCGGTCGCGCGCTCAAACAGGTGGCGGCGATAACAAGCCTGGAGCGGGAACAAACCCGGGTGCCGCTGGCGGGGGTGAGGGCGTGAACAAAGAACGACTCTACTCGACGTTTAGTGTGGTGTCCCAAACGCTTGCCGCTGTGCTCGCGATTTTAATTGCCATAGTTGTGGTCCGTTTGCCGGCGATGGAGGCTGACATCGTGCGCGCCCGCGTAGTGTTGCGCCTAATGTTTCCGGCGCAGTACGAGCAGGTTAACAAGCTCTTCGAGCAACATGGTGTGAGCGCGCTTCACAGTGCCGGGTTCCGCGTTGATCAGGACTATTTGAATACCGGCATACATATCGACGCCGGCTACCGAGCCCTGACCATTCTACGTAGGGCGTTTTGGGCGGTATGGGCTGCGATAATCGTGACTTTCGTCACTATCGCGACCTGTCTCATTGCGGTGCCGGCAGTACCGTATCTCGCCAGCTATGCGAGATTGGCGTGGGGCCTCGTCGTGGGAGTCGTCGGGTTGGCGGTCGTCTCCCTTCTGACCTACATCTGGCTTATTGCCCAACTGCTTGGCCGGCCGGTTTGAGATTACTCCGAGATAACCACACGGCATCTCTACCCCAGCGTGAAACGTCGATGAAGCCGCGTCAGATGTCGATGAAGCTTGCTGCGTTTTGTTGCCTGGTATCGTTGTCTTCCTTGCTCCCGAAACGCTGCTGGGGCTCGAAAAACAGGCGGTGTGCACGGAGCGCGGCTGGCGATGAAGCCTCAAGACGAAGCGCTCTGGTCGCAACGTTTCCGCGAGATCGTGGCCGCGCCATCGTACGCGCCGACCGCGAGGCCGAGGAGCTGGCGAAGCTGAAGCCCGCATCCCGGCTCAGACCCGGCGCAGCGTTTCGCGGCTATCGGCGGAAGCCGCTATGACGTGGGCCCAGGCATTTCCCGCAGCGTTGATCGTGCTCGACGTCGCGGCCGGCGAGGACAAGTTCTTCTGGGCGAGCGATTATCCGCATCCCGATCATCCCGGCTCGTACCTGGAGGAGCTGCGCGGGATGGTCGCGCCGATGACCGAGTCCGGACGCCGAGGAATCCTCGGCGAGAACGTCGCGCGCGCCTACCGTCTCGTATAGGAGGAGACCACGATGTCCGAATACATCCCCAGCCCGCGGCAGTGGGTGCGTGATCAGGTCGAGCTCTACGAGAACAGCGGCGGCAAAGAAGGCACCACGCTGCGCGACACCGGGCTGCCGGTGATCATCGTGACGCACACCGGGAACAAGACGGGCGCGACCCGCAAGACGCCGCTCATGCGCGTGAAGGACGGCGCTCACTATGTCCTCGTCGGCTCGCTGGGCGGCGCGCCGAGCAATCCGGTCTGGGTCTACAACCTGCGCGCCAACCCGAACGTCGAGCTGCGGGACCACACCGTCGTGCAGCCGATGCGCGTGCGCGAGGTCACCGACGACAAGGAGCGCGCGCGGCTCTGGAAGCTGGCCGTCGCGGCCTATCCGCCGTACGAGGAATATCAGGCGAAGACCACGCGCCGCATCCCGCTGTTCGTCGCCGAGCCGAAACGCTAGAAACGACCCCCGGCGTGCCTGATGTCGGATGGCGTGCCGTGGAAGCGACGGCGGAATGTGCGATTGAAGTATGAGAGGTCGCCGAACCCGACGTCGTAGGCGATCGCGCTGATGTCGCGACCGACGCATCGCGGGTCGCTCAGCAAGCGATAGGCGCGATCGAGGCGCTGCCCGAGCACGAACTGCGTGTAGGTGGTGCCGTCGTCTTCGAACAGCTTGTGCACGTACCGAGGCGTGATGCCGTGGCGCGCGGCCACGAGGGAAATCGTCAGCGCATCGTCGCCGAGGTTGGCCAGGATGTCGGACTTGATCGCCTGCAGCCGCGCCGCGCGCACGCCTCGCCGCTCCGCCACCTCGGCGGCATCGCCCGTCGCCCCGACGGCGAGGGCGATGAGATCGTGCAGGTGCGTGGCCGCCAGCCGCGACGCATCGGGGACGGCGAGCATCTCGGCATCGAGCACCCCGGCGACGTATCTCGTGAGGAGTTGTAACGCGCCGGCACGGCCGGAGATGACACGCAGGGCAGCGTCCTGCGGGCGTGCGACGAGCGGCGCGATCGTTTTCCGAGGCGCGCGCACGCCGATGAACCGCACGCGCGTCGGGCGCGTGATCGTGAACGCTCCCTCGCTCCCGCTGAGCAGGACCGCATCGCCGTGGCGAACGGGCACCATGCGCCCGCGCTGCGTCGCGCTGCTCACACCACTCACGTTCACGCCGAGGAAGAGCTCGTCCGTCGCGCGAGCCTCGGCGCGCTGACACAGCCCGGACAGCGTTCCGCGCAGCACACCGACACCCGGCAGAAACCACTTGGTGATGTCGACGTGCACCGTCCGGCCGCGAAGCGGCTCCACCGGCACCACACCACGCTCACCCAGCTCGCGGACGGCGTCCACGCGGGCGCGCGCGGACACGCGATCGGTCGAAAACGAAAAGCAGCGGGTCGCTTCGGGCACCGTCGCCATGTGTCACCCCGGTGCGAGACGCAGCGGCGATCGTCGGCCTCAGGATACTCGAAGTTCGCGCCAGTCCAAGGCCGTGTTCTGTCCTGACCAAGTCAGCGGCGTGTCGTGCGCCCATGCTCACCGTGATTCGAGGAGGGACCATGGGCAGGGAACGCATCCTGATCGCCGGAGGCGGAATTGCGGGACTGACGCTGGGCGCCGCGCTCAGCCGAGTCGGCCTCGACGCGGAGCTCGTTGAGCGCGACACGGAATGGCGCACCGTTGGAGCCGGCATCGCGGTGCAACCCAATGGTGTGCGCGTGCTGCGTCAGCTGGGACTGGGCCCTGCGCTCGAAAAAGCCGGCGCGAGCATCCATCGCTGGCTCTTCCGTGACCAGGATGGCGCCGTGCTCTGTGACATCGAGCTAAGCGCCGTGTGGGGAGACGTCGGGGATTTCATCGGTATCGATCGAGCGAGGCTCCAAGAGATGCTGAGATCGAAGGCCGATGTGTCCTGCCGACTGGGGACGTGGGTGACATCTCTGAGTCAGACGGAATACGGCGTGTCCGTTGAGTTCAGCAACGGCACGCGTGGCGAGTACGGGTTGGTCGTGGGCGCCGACGGCATACGATCGACGGTGCGCCAGGCGGTGCTCGGCACCACGTCGCCGGTTTACGGCGGTCAGATGGCGTGGCGCAGCCTCGCGCCGATTCGTCCAACCGGAGTGGAGGGCGTCGAATTCTGGCTGGGTGACGGGTGTTTCTTCGGCCTCTGTCCCGTGGGCGATGGACGCACATATGGCTTTGGCAACGTGACGCAACCCCAGATTCACGATCCGCTTCCGGGAAGGCTCGAGCGTTTGCGTCAACGCTTCGAGGCGTTCGGCGGGGCAATTCGTGAATACCTGGCGTCGTTGGAATCGGACGAGCAGATTCACTGCGGACCGATCGAGTGGCTGGAGATGGAGCGCTGGCATGTCGGTCGCGTCGTCCTCATCGGCGACGCGGCACACGCGAGCTCTCCGATGATGGGCCAGGGCGGCTGTATGGCCATGGAGGACGCGTCGGTCCTCGCGGACATGCTGAGTGCCGGACGCGGTGACGGCGTCCTCGACTCTTTCGTCGCCCGCCGTCGTCCCCGTGTGAGCTGGGTGCAGCAGGCGAGCCGTGCGGTGGGCGAGATGCTTGGCCTGTCTCCCACGGTTCGCGACCGAATATTGCGTGAGCGTGGAGTGTCGGGCTTTCACGATCGCTTTCGATCGCTCACGCCGACGCCGTAGCTCGGCGCCCGCGCCGAGGCGTCGAAGCGTGCTGCGGTATAGTCGACCGCGGCCTCGGCCCGCCGACCGCTCGGCGGGTAGTTCCGGCCACGACAAGGAGCCGACCGTGAAAGTCGTCGATGCCATCGCGCGCATTCTCAAGATCGAAGGTGCGGAGTTTCTGAGCGCCTACCCGACCACCCCAGTGATCGACGCCGCCGCCAAGGTCGAGATCCGCCCCGTCCTCTGCCGCCAGGAGCGCGTGGGCGTCGGCATCGCCGATGGTTATGCGCGCGTGAAGAACGGCAAGACGCTCGCCGCGTTCTGCATGCAGTACGGCCCCGGAGCGGAGAACGCCTTCCCCGGCGTGGCCACCGCGTACTCCGACTCCACCCCGATGCTGCTGCTGCCGCTCGGCCATCCGCGCGATCGCGCGCAGGTGTTTCCGCTGTTCAGCTCGGCGCGCACGTATGCGTCGGTGACCAAGTCCGTCGAGACCGTCGCCGTCGGCAGCCAGATCGCGGACGTCATGCGCCGGGCCATCAGCGTCATGCGCATGGGCCGCCCGGGCCCGGCGATGGTGGAGATTCCCGCCGATATCCTGAACGAAGACGTACCCGAGGCGCTGATTGCGGCGTACCGGCCGGTCAAGGTGACGTCGGCCGGCGCAAACACGCGCGACGTCGAGGCGGCCGCGCGCGTGCTGCGCGAGGCGCGCCGGCCGGTGATTCACGCGGGGCAGGGCGTGCTGTATGCCGAGGCGTCGGACGATCTGCTCGAGCTGGCCGAGCTGCTCGAGGCTCCCGTCATGACGACGATGGAGGCCAAGAGCGCGTTCCCGGAAGATCACGCGCTCGCGCTCGGCACCGGCGGCCCCTCCGTGACCGGCCCCACGCTGCACTATCTCCGTGAGGCCGACATGGTCTTCGGCATCGGATGTAGCTTCACGCGTCACGGCATGGCGGCCAGCATCCCGGCCGGCAAGACGATCATCCACGCGACGAACGACGAGCGTGACCTCAACAAGAACTACGCCGCCGACTACCCGCTGCTCGGCGACGCGCGACTCGTGCTGCGTCAGTTCATCGAGGCCGTGAAGGATCAGGGTGGCCGTCCGGCCGGACGCGAGCGGGTGCCCAGCGAGCTCGAGCGCGTACGCGCGGCATGGCTCGCGGAATGGGCGCCGACGCTCGATTCGAAAGAAGTTCCGATGACTCCTTACCGGGTGATCGCGGACTTCATGCGCACGGTGAACCCGCGCGAGGCGATCGTCACTCACGATTCCGGCAGTCCACGCGACCAGCTGCTGCCGTTCTATCGCGCGGTCTCGCCGCGCAGCTATCTGGGCTGGGGAAAGTCGCACGCGCTCGGCACCGGGCTCGGTCTCATCATCGGCGCCAAGCTCGCCGCGCCCGACAAGTTCTGCGTCAACTTCATGGGCGACGCCGCCTTCGGCATGACCGGACTCGATTTCGAGACGGCCGTGCGCTGCGGGATCCCGATCCTCACCGTGGTGCTGAACAACTCCGCCATGGCGATCGAGATTCCGCACCTCGTCGTGTCGCACGACAAGTACGGCACACGAGACATCGGAGGCCGCTACGCGGATCTCGGGCGTGCGATGGGCGGCTGGAGCGAGCGTGTCGAGCGGCCCGAGGACATCGCGGGCGCCTTCGGCCGAGCGCGTAAGGCGACCGAGGGCGGGCAGGCGGCGCTGCTCGAGTTCATCACCAGCCAGGAGACGCGCTTCTCCAACCGCGGCGCACTGCGGTAGGGGCGCGAGCCGCTGAATTCCATCGTCCGCGGCATCCTGGGTCAGGCGCGGCCGATCCTCATCGGACAGTTCGCCGGGATGGCGTTCGCGGTGGTGGACACCGTGCTCAGTGGCCATGCCTCCTCGATCGATCTGGCCACGATGGGCCTCGGGCTCAGCGTCTACGCGACCGTGTTCGTGGCCCTCATGGGAGCCACCAGCGCGCTGAATCCCATCGTCGCCCAGCACTTCGGCGGCGAGCGTCTCGCGGCGATCGGTGCGACATACGTGCAAGGACTGTGGATGGCCTTGGTCCTTTCGGCCGTCGGCATGGTGCCGTTGCTGTTCGCGAGCGTGTGGCTACCATGGCTGCACGCGCCATCCGAAGTCGAGGCACACGTGGCGCGCTATCTCCGTGTCCTCGCGCTGGGCCTCCCGGGAGCGCTGATGTTTCGCGCGATCTATGCGGTCAACACCGCCGTGTCGCGGCCGCACGTGGTCATGGGCCTGCAGGTCACGGGTCTGGCACTCAAAGTGTGTCTCAGCTATGTCCTGATCCTCGGCGGTTTTGGTCTCACCGGGATGGGGGCGATGGGCGGCGCGATCGCCTCCGTCGTTGTGTTTTGGGTCCTGTTCCTGATGGGCTTCAGTTACATGCGGCGCAGCCTGTTCTATGACCGCTTCACCATCCACTGGGCGTGGCCGCGGTGGTCGGCCCAGCGCGAGATCCTCCGGCTCGGCATCCCCATGAGCCTGTCGTACGCGCTCGAGTCGACGTCGTTCACGGCGATCACGCTGCTCGCCGCACGCCTGGGCACGACCGTGATGGGCGGCCACCAGGTGGTGTCGAACCTGGCCGCGCTCTGTTTCATGCTGCCGCTGTCGCTCTCGGTGGCCACCGCAACCCTTACGGCCCAGGCGATCGGCGCGCAGGATCCTCGACGAGCGCGCGAGACCGCGCTCACGGGAATGCGGATCGGTGCGCTCGTCGCCACGGTCACCGTGCTGGTGCTGTGGATATTGCGCGGTGCCATCGTCGGGCTGTATTCGCGCGACCCAGCGGTCGTGGCGATGGCGCTGACCTTGATTCCCTATCTGGCCGCGTTCCACTTCTTCGACGCCCTGCAAACGCTCGCGAGCTTCGTGCTCCGCGCCTACAAGCGGGCGATCGCTCCCACCGTGGTCCACGCCGCCGCGCTGTGGGGAGTGGGTGTGCTCGGCGGCTACCTCGTCGCCTTCGGCGGGATTTTGGGGTCTCCGTGGGGTATCGCCGGCATGTGGCTGATGCAGTCGGTCGCGCTGGCGCTGGCGGCACTTCTCCTGGTCGGCTTCTACGTGGGTCTCGGGCACACTATACTGCCGGTCGTCAGCGGCTCTCGCCGCGTCGCGGGAGGGAACGCATGAAAGCGCGGGTACGACTCGCCGCATCGCTTGGACTCGCGATCGTCGTGCTTCTGGCGACGGCACGCGGCGAGGCCGCCGAGCTCAAGGTTCTCAGCACCGTCGGCATGCAACCCGCCACGCCCGAGCTCTTTGCGCAATTCGAGGCCGCGACGGGTCATCGCATCGTGGTCAACTATGGGCTCGCCGCCGTGCTCAAGACGAAATTCGTCGAGGGCGCCGCGGCGGACGTGCTGATCCTGACGGCGCCGATTATCGAAGACCTGGCAAAGCAGGGAAAGGTCGTCAGCGACAGCAGGAAGGACGTCGCGCGGTCCGGGGTCGGCATCGCCGTGAAAGCGGGAGCGCCCAAGCCCGACATCAGCACGCCCGAGGCACTGAAAGCTGCGGTTCTCTCGGCGAAGTCGATCGGCTATTCACGGGAAGGCGCCTCCGGTGTCGCGTTCGCGCGGGCCCTCGACCGGCTTGGGATCGCCGACCAGGTCCGAGCCAAATACAAGGACACCGGCACGAAAGCCGGGGAGATGGTGGCCGCGGGCGAGATCGAGCTCGCCGCCGCGCAGATTCCCGAGCTCATGGCCGTGCCGGGCACGGAGATCGTGGGCCCACTGCCGTCGGAGCTCCAGACCGTGACGATCTTTTCGGTCGGATTGGCGACCACGGCACAGGACTCGGCCGCCGCGAAGGCCTTGATCGACTTCCTCGCCGGCCCACATGCCACGCCCGTCTACAAGGCGAAGGGGCTCGGCGGCTGACGGCAACGCGCCGGATCGTCTTCGTCGACATCGACGGTGTGCTCGCGCCGATTCGCAGCTGGGATCGCTACGGCGATCTGGATTCGGCGTGCATCGCGGTGCTGAACGAGATCGTCACGCAAGGTCATGCGGACGTCGTCGTCACGTCGACCTTGCGCCACGGCAAGACCGTCGACGAGCTCCACACGATGCTTCACGCGCACGGATTCACGGGACGCGTTGTCGACAAGACTCCGACGATCGCGCCTGGCGTCGACCGCGGAGAGGAAATCGCCGCCTGGCTCGCCGAGCATGCCGTCAGCGGCTTCGCGATCATCGACGATCACGTGGACATGGGTGAGCTCCGCAGCCATCTCGTGCAGACGGATCCTGCGCGGGGCGTACAGCCGGCCGACGCGCCGCGCGCGATCGCGATTCTGGATTCGTCTCAGCCTGCGCCGCGCGCGGGCCACGCCGGTGGGTGATAGCCGAGCGGCACCGCTGGGCGCATCCACCGCGGTGGCGTTTCCGACATGCGCACGACCGGCGCGAGATGATGTAGACGTCCCGCCGGTGTGTCGCTCGTGATCGTCCAGCGCTCCAGCTCCGCGGCGGTGAATTCCTTCGGAACGTCTTGTAGCTGCGTCTCCGGCACCTCGCCGCGTCCGACCAGCCAGCGACCTGTCTGCGCGAGCGAGATTCGCACGAGCCAGCTGCCGCCCTCGCGCGCGCGCCGCGCGAGGGCCACCATCGCGCCGAACGCCATCAGGTAGCCGGTGAGATAGTCGATCGCCGAGACGGGATAGAACTGCGGGCCCGGTGCTGAGCCGGGGAACAGCGCTCCCTGGCGCGCGGTGATGCCGCTGACCGTCTGCACCACCGTGTCGAAACCGCGGCGCGACGCCCAGGGCCCGACGTGACCGAAGGCGCTCAGCGACACGAACACGATGCCGGGCCGCAATCGCGCCAACGCTTCGGGTGAGAACCCGCGGTCGCCGAGCGTACCGGGCCGATAGCCCTGCGAGAACACGTCGCCCTCGCGCACGAGGCCGCGAAGCGTCTCGACATCCTTCGGCTCGCGGAGATCGAGATGCGCAGAGAGCTTGCCGTGCCCGGTGTCGTACTCCTGATAGCCGAGATTCGGCAGGTGCGCCGCCGTGATCTTGAGGACGTCGGCGCCGTGCTCGGCCAGGGTGCGCGCACACGTCGGCCCCGCCAGCACGCGCGTGAGGTCCAGCACGCGGACACCCGACAACGGTCGATCGCCGTCGGGAAGCTTTTCCTTCGGGCCGTCGCCGATCTTGGTGATGTCCATCAGCGGCAGCGATGCGATCGCCGCGGCCTGCGGATGCTTCGCCCACTCGTCCATCGTTCGGACCATGCCGCCCGCGCCCTTTGCGACGATGATCGCTTCTTCCAGCTCGAGCGCGTCCCACTTCGCCACCGCCTGACGCACCGCCTCGCGGTCTTCCGGCACGCCGAGCACGCTCAGCGCGGCGGCGCGATGGTTCGGGAAATTGCAGTGCAGATAGCTCCAGCGGCCATTCTTCGCCGGATAGGTCCCCATGATCGTGTTGCGCTCGGTCGACACGGCCGCGCCGTCCATCTTCATGTAGTGCGTGCTGCGGAGCGACGCGGTCGCCTGGCGCGTATCAACCGCGATCTGCTGACGACGGCCGGTGCGCAATTCCCACAGCTCGGCCGCCGCGAGGCCGACCGCGGCGAGCGCGGCGGCGCTCGTCTCGCCGATGCGGAACGACGTCGGCAGGATCGGATCGGCGTCGACGCTGATCTCGACCGCGCGTGTTCGGTCGTCGTCCCAGCCGGCGACCGGCAGGATCGTGCGCAGCGCCTCGGCGGCCCGCGTGTTCATGTCGGCGTGAATTATAGCCGCGCTCGCAGCTGTTTCTGAGCCGCCGAAGTATGGCCTTTGACAACGAAGGAGTCGGGGGTTACGGTGCCGGCGCACGGAGGTGAGCCATGGCCCACGGCGCCTTCAAGGTCCTCGACAGCGACATCCACATCATCGAGCCGCCCGATCTCTGGCCGCGGTACATCGATCCCGAATTCCGGGACCGCGCGCCGGTCGGCCTCACCGAGGACGAAGGCGACCTGCGCCTGGCCCTCGACGGCAAGCCGTGGGGGCGGGTCGCCATCGATGCCGATCGAAGCAAACGGCGGCAGGGCCGCAACTACGAGCTGAACCAGCAGCGGTGGCGGCCGTTCGCCGAGCGCGGCTGGACGTCCAAGGTGCAGCTCGAGGCCATGGACATCGAGGGCATCGACGTCGCGGTGGTCTATCCGTCGCGCGGGCTCTTCGCGCTGACGATCCCGGACATGGACCCCCGGCTGGCCGCCGCGATGGCGCGCGCCTACAACGATTGGCTGTACGAGTTCTGCCAGGAGAATCCCGAGCGGCTGCTCGGCGCCGGCATGATCTCACCGTTCGACGTGAACGACGCCGTCGCCGAGGCCAAGCGCTGCGTGCGCGAGCTCGGCTTCCGCGGGATGTTCCTGCGGCCGAACGAGGTGAACGGACGCAACTGGCACGATCCGTACTACGAGCCGCTCTGGAGCACGCTCGAAGAGCTGGAGGTCCCGCTCGGGTTCCACGAAGGATCGGGCTCGCAGCTGCGGCAGGTGGGCGAGCAGTTCGGCGCCAATACGATGCTGAAGCACGTCTACTCGCACCCGGTCGAGCAGATGCTCACCGCCGGCGCGTTCTGCGCGGGCGGTATCCTCGAGCGCCATCCGCGGCTGCGCGTGGCGTTCCTGGAGGGCAACTGCAGCTGGGTGCCCTTCCTGCTGTGGCGCATGGACGAGCACTGGGAGTGGCTCGGTGATATCTACGCGCGCGAGCTGACGATGGCCCCGAGCGCATACTTCAAGCGGCAGTGCTTCGTGTCGGTGGAGTGCGACGAAGAGCCGGTACGCCACGTCATCGACGCCATCGGCGACGACCGGATCGTCTTCTCGACGGACTTCCCGCACGGCGACTCGAAGTTCCCGCGCGCGGTGGAGTCGTTCCTCCGCCTGCCGATCTCGCTGGAGAGCAAGCGCAAGATTCTCTGGGACAACTGCGCGGCGTACTACGGGCTGCCGTCTTGAGCTCGATCCTGGTCATCGGCGGGACGGGATTCATCGGTCCACGGCTCATCCGGCGTCTGGTCGGGGCGGGCGAGACGGTCGTCTGCATGGACGTCAACCCCGGGTCGTTCACCGACCTCGGCGACGGGGTCAGCGTCGTTCGTGGCGACGTCACGCAATTCGAAGACGTCATGCGCGCCGTCCTGGAGGTGAAGCCCGAGCGGATGATCAATCTCGCCTATGGCATCGGGGCGGGCGAGGGAAATCCGCACCAGGTCTTCCGCCTGGACGTGCTCGGCATGGACAACTGCTTCGAGGCGGCGCGCCTGGGCGGTGTGCGGCGCGTCGTCTATGCGAGCTCGATCGCGGTGAGCGGCCAGCAAAGTCGCTTCGGTGAGCGGCTCGTTACCGAAGACGATCCCTTCTACGGCACGAGCCAGTACGCGGTCCACAAGATCTTCAACGAGTTCCAGGCGCGCAAGTACATCAAGAACTACGGGATGTCGATCACCGGCGTCCGTCCGGCGAACGTGACGGGGCCCGACAAGGTGCGCGGCTCGACCGACCACGTGCAGCTCATCACGGGAGCCGCGCGCGGCGCGCCCGTTCATCTGCCCAAGAAGGGCTACATGCGGCTCCTCATCCACGTCGAGGACATCGCTGAGGTCTTCGCCCGCGTGCTGCTGGCCGATGCGCCGCAGCACCCGATCTACAACTCCGGCGGCATCCCGATCAGCCTCGGAGAGCTGGCCGACCTGGTGCGCGAGTTCCTGCCCGACGCCAAGATCACGTTCGCGCAGGAGGGCGGGCGCGAAGAGTCGGGCAACTATCTGGTCGACAACAGTCGGCTGCGCAAGGAGTTCGGCATCGAGTACCCGCCGTTGCACACGCGCGTCCGCGAGATCATCAACGACGTTCGACGCCAGGAAGGATTGCCGCTATGCTGACGCACAAGCTCATCTCGGCCGATTCGCACATCGTCGAGCCGCCGGATCTGTACACGACACGGATCGAGCCGAAATTCCGAGACCGCGCGCCGCGCCTGCAGCGGCTGGAGACGCCCACCGGGCGCAAGTTCGACTCGTGGGTCATCGACGGGCAGGCGGCCGGCACGCTCGGCGCCGTGATCCAGGCCGGACAGCGGTTCGAGGATCCCTCCCAGATCGATTTCCTCGGCACCTGGGAAGACGTCAGGCTCGGCGCCTACGATCCGCAGGCGATGGTCAAGGAGAACGAGATGGACGGCGTGTGGGGATCGTGCCTGCAGCCGAGCCAGGGCCTGTTCTGGTACCGCATTCCCGACAGCACGATGCTCTCGGCGATCTGCCGCGTCTACAACGACTGGATCGCGGAGTTCTGCAAGCCGTTCCCCGATCGGCTCAAGGGCATCGCGATGCTCAACGTGGACGACGTCGAGGAGGCGTCGCTCGAGCTCGAGCGCTGCGCGAAGCTGGGATTGGTCGGCGCCTTCATCCCGGTTTCGCCGCTGGCCGAGCGCCCGTACCGTCACGCGATCTACGACCGGCTGTGGTGGACGGCGCAGGATCTCGGGCTGCCGCTGCTGCTGCATATCGGGACGCCGCGTGGCGGCGTTCCCGGCTGCGAGTTCACGATGAATCTGGGCGAGCTCACCGGCGCGGGCCGTTCGACGACCGACTACTGGGTGCGCTACTCGCTGGGCGCGATGATCTTCGCGGGCGTCTTCGACCGCTATCCGAAGCTGAGCGTCGGCTCGGTCGAGCACGAGGCGGCCTGGATCCCTCACTGGCTGAAGCAGATGGACTTCACGTATCGCGAGCGGCCCGTGTTTACCAAGGGCTGGCGCTCGAAGGAAGGGCTGCTGCCGAGCGACTACTGGCGCCGCAACATGTTCGTGGAGTTCATGGAGGACGACCTCGGCGTGCAGCTGCGCGACGCGATCGGCGTCGAGACGATGCTGTGGGGCAGCGACTTCCCACACGCGGAGTCGACGTGGCCGAAGTCGCGCGACTTCCTCGATCGCATGTTCGACGGCGTGTCCGAGTCCGACACGCGCAAGATCACCGCGGAGAACGCCGCGCGGCTGTTCGGCTTCAAGCTGAACTGAGTTCGCGTGGAGGAGTTCGTCGCGGTGACGGCGGCGTCGTCGCTGGCGCCGGGGGCGATGATGTGGGTGGTCGTCGATCGCGAGCGCGTGCTGCTGGCCAACGTCGAGGGCGAGTTCTATGCGCTGCGTGATATGTGCGGCCATCGCCAAGCACCGCTGTCGAAGGGTACGCTCGACGGCCACGTCGTCGAGTGTCCGCTACACTACGCGACGTTCGACGTGCGCACGGGCAAGCTGCTGAGCGGGCCTGCCTCGGCGGACGTGGCGACTTTTGAGGTGCAGGTTCGAGAGGACACGGTGTACGTGAAGAGGAGCACGCCATGACGACCCAGCGCACGCCCTACGTCTACGTCGGCCTCGCGGGCGAGACTGCCCCCGGCCGCCCCGTCCAGTCCGGTCTCTATCGCATGGCCGTCGGCGACGACCGCTGGGAGAAGCTGACGCGCGGCCTGCCCGAGGCGCCGACCATCCGCGGTATCGTCACCCACCCGAACGATCCCGACCGTGTCTATGTCGGCACGCAGGACGGCCCATACCGCAGCACCGACCACGGCGACAGCTGGGAGAAGCTCGACGTCGTCGACCACGGCCTGCCGGTGTGGTCACTCGCGTTCGACCCGAACGACCCGAACGTGCTGTACGCCGGCTACGAGAACTGCGAGATCTACCGCAGCGACGACGGCGGCGAGCGCTGGGAACAGCTGCCGGTCACCGTGCGCTTTCCCGAAGTGACCGTGGCGCCCGGCGCCAACCCGGCCAAGCGTGTGCTGGGGATCTCCGTCAATCCGGCCAACAGCGACGAGATCTATGGCGCCATCGAGGTCGGCGGCGTGATCCGGAGCCTCGACGGCGGCGAGCACTGGGACAACATGAGCCACGGCCAGTACGTCAACGACGACACCGTGGACATGCACGGCATCCTCGTTGCCCGATGGCGTTCGGGGACGGTGCTGGCGATCGGCCGCGCCGGATTGTTCGTCAGCGCCGACCAGGGCGGCCACTGGGCCAGCGCGCGACTCGAGCCGCTGAACCCCAAGGGCCAGACCTACTGCCGTTCCATTCGCGAGACCCCCGGCGATCCGAAGACCATCTGGGTCGCCGCGGGCGCCGGCTTCCAGAGCGACCTCGGCGCGCTGTTCCGCAGCAAGGACGGCGGCGCAAGCTGGTCGCGCATGAACATGGGCTTCAAGCCGGCGACGACGATGTTCGGCCTCGCCTTCGACGCGCGTCAGCCCCGGCGCATGTTCTGCGCCGCCAGCGGCGGCGAGGTCTTCGCGAGCGAAGACGGCGGCGAGAGCTGGACCGAGCGTCCGCTGCCAGAGGGTGCGACGCAGGTCTACGCGATGGGGTGTGCGTAACGCACGCCCCCTGGATCCTCGGGTTCGCGAGGCGATTGGCCTCGACTGCCGGGCACAATGCCTGAACCTGAGATTGTCCAGTTCGCGTAATCTCTCGATTTCTCGTCGTCCACGGTTGGCACGACACATGCCACGCGCCTTGAGCATGGCGTCGAGTGTCGCCGGCCGACATCGAACAACAGTCCTCGCTGTGCGTCGAGACCGGGTCCCGGACTCGGCCACCCGCCATGTCCCGGAGGTTCGTGGTAGCTCCTTCCATGACGTCTACGACATCGTAGTGGCCGTCTGTTTCCTTGCCCTCATTGCGTTGGGGGTCTTCGGCGGTGCAGTGATGTTCCTCCGTCGGGTCACCGCGGCGCTACCTGTGAGCCCGAGCACTGCTTGCGCCGTGCTCGACGGCTGCGTTGGAGCGGGGCCGGACGCGAATCAAGCCGTCGTGGTGGACGAGAATCCGACTGAAGGGCTGATGTTGACGCGCTAGTTGCCTACGGGGAGCGGCGGACTGGAAGCCGGCGCCGGAAGCCACAATCCCACCTCAGCGGGCGTATCCTCGGCGCGACGGTGATTCTTACGACGATCGGTGATGACAGCGGTCCCGAATCCTGACGCCGACCCGAAACGCGTCGGAGCCCAGGCCCGCGGCGGTGCCGCGTGGCGCGGTCTGCTGCGCGCCCTGCGGCTGCGCTGCCCCCGGTGTGGCGTCGGCCGCGTGCTGCGTTCGTGGTTTTCGCTTCGTGAAGCGTGCGCGGAGTGCGGATTGCGGTTCGAGCGCGACGAGCAGGAGGACTACTGGCTGGGAGCCTACACACTCAACTTCGTCGCCACCGAGATCGTGTTCGCGCTGTTCCTGGCTGTGATGCTCGTCGCGACGTGGCCGAACCCACCGTGGCGTGCGGTTATCTGGGTCGGCGTGATCCAGATGTGTCTCACGCCCATTCTGTTCTATCCGTTCGCGAAGGCGCTCTGGCTCGCGATCGATCTCATCTTCCGCCCCGTTGGCCCGGACGACTTTCGTTGAGCGTTCCGGTCCCGCCCGCGATCTGCGGCAGCAGAAACACCTCGCTATCGGCGGCGATCGGCTGGAACAGCGTGTCCTGGTAGATCTGGCCGTCGATCGCCACCGCCACTCCTTCTTTCAGGTGTGGCTCGATCGCCGGATGTAACTCGGCGAGCTGTTGGAAGAGCTGCTGGACGGACGTCGCGGAGAGATGGAACTCGGCGACGCCCCCTGTCAACTGCGCGAGGTTACCGACCAGCACCACCCGCGGCACTTATGTACGCGGGGACCCCGACATGGCCCCCGCACCCCCAACGCTCGTCGCGCCCCGGGGAACCCGTGGCGTCCGTCGGTCACGCGACGCCATGCTCTTTGAGCGCCTTCAGGACCTTCGGCGGAGACATCGGCAGCTCGGTGAAGCGGATGCCGGTGGCCTGCTCCATGGCGTTGGCAATGGCGCCCAGGGGCGGGACGATCGGCGTCTCGCCGACGCCGCGCACGCCGTACGGATGCTTGGGGTTGGCGACCTCCACGAGGATCGCGTCGATCATCGGCACGTCGGACGCCACCGGCATGCGGTAGTCGAGGAAGCCGGCGTTCTGCAATTTGCCGTCGGCGCCGTAGATGTACTCCTCGTTCAGCGCCCAGCCGATGCCCTGCACGGCGCCGCCCTGGAACTGGCCTTCGACATAGGCCGGATGCAAGGCCTTCCCCGCGTCCTGAGCCACCGTGTATCGAAGGATGGTGACGCGCCCGGTCTCCGGATCGACCTCGAGATCGACGAGATGCGTGCCGAGGCTCGGACCGGCACCCTGCGCATTGATGCGCCCGTAGCCGCCGATCGGTCCACCCGTCTTGCCCGCGATTTTGGCGAAGTCGGCGATCGACATCGGCTTCACCTTTTCGGCCAGCGCGCCGAGTGGTCTCACGTGCCCGTCCTTGAATTCGACCTGATCGGGTTTGGCCTCCCACAGCTTGCAGGCCCGGGCGCAGAGCTCCGCTTTGATCTGCTTGGCCGCCTCGACGATGGCCATCGAGCCCGAGAACGCCGAGCGGCTGCCGCCGGTGAGGAACGTGAAGCCGAGCGAGCCGGTGTCGCCGATGATGGGCCGCACCTTGTCGTACGGAATGCCGAGCTCGTCGGCAGCCACGTTGGTGAGCGACGCACGCAAGCCGCCGATGTCCGGAGTCCCGGCCACCAGCGAGACCGTGCCGTCTTCGTTGATGGTGAGCGAGGCGCACGTCTCGCCGCCGATGTTGAACCAGAAGCCCGAGGCCACGCCGCGGCCCTGCCATTTGCGCAGCGGCGTGTTCCAGTGCTCGGTCTTTTTGATGGAGTTCAGCGTCTCCTCGAGCCCGAGCGGCCCGAACTTGGGCCCATACGCCGCTTTGGTGCCCTCCCGCGCGGCGTTCATCATGCGCAGGTCGATCGGGTCGAGACCGAGCTTTTTGGCGATCTCGTCTACGACGCTTTCCACCGCGAACTCCGAGATCGGCGCGCCGGGCGCACGATAGGCCGCGACCTTGGGGCGGTTCGAGACGACGTCGTAGCCGATGACCTTGACGTTCTCGATGTCGTACGGCGCGTAGGCGCACATGACGCCGGGTTGGACCGGCGAGCCCTGGAAGGCGCCGGCCTGGTACTTCAGCTCGGCGAAGCCGGCCACGAACTTGCCGTCCTTCGTCGCGCCCATCTTCACCCGCACCGTGGCGCCGGACGTGGGGCCGGAGGCTTTGAATACCTCCTCGCGGGACATGACCATCTTCACCGGCCGCTTGGCCTTGCGCGAGAGCGCGATGGCGAGCGGTTCCAGGTAGACGACCGTTTTGCCGCCGAAGCCGCCGCCGATCTCGGAGGCGGTCACGCGGACCTTCGCGATGTCCATGCCGAGCAGCCGCGCGCAGTGCGCGCGCACGATGAAGTGGCCCTGCGTGCAGCACCAGAGCTCGGCCGAGCCGTCCTCCGACACGCTGGCGAGCGCCGCGTGCGGCTCGATGTAGCCCTGGTGAACGGGCGCCGTCTTGAACTCGCGCTCGACGATGACATCGGCCTTCTTGAAGCCGGCGTCGACGTCACCCAGCGTGATCTCGACCCGTTTGGCGATGTTCGACGGCTTGTCGGGCTTGGGCTCGACGCCGATGGTGAAGAGATCGTCGTGCAGCACGGGCGCGTCGGGCCGCATGGCCTCGACGACGTCGATCACGTGCGGCAGGACTTCGTACTGCACGTCGATGAGCTTCACCGCGCGGCGCGCGACGGCGGTGGTGGTGGCGGCGACCGCGGCGACCGCGTGGCCCTCGTAGAGCGCCTTCTCGCGGGCGATCACGTTCCGCACGACGTCCTTGTAGTTCATCATCATCTCGCCGGCCGGGATGAACTCCGACGGCTGATCGGCGAAGTCGTCGCGCGTGACGACGGCCTTGACGCCGGGCAGGGCTTCGGCCTTCGACGTGTCGATGGACACGATGCGCGCGTGCGGATGCGGGCTGCGCAGCACGCGGCCGATCAGTTGGCCGGGAAGATTGAAGTCGGCGCCGAAGCGCGCCCGCCCGGTCACCTTGTCGACGCCGTCCGGGCGGATCGTGCGTGTGCCGACATAGCCTTGCCCGTTGGTCCCGTTCGCTCCGTTCTCGGCCATGATTAGCCCTTTCTCATAGCGACGGCGGCGTCTTTGACGGCGGTGACAATCTTGTCGTAGCCGGTGCACCGGCAGAGGTTGCCGGCGAGCCAGTAGCGGATCTCCGTGTCCGTGGGATTCGGATTCCTCTCGAGCAGTGCCTTGCCGGCCACGATGAAGCCGGGCGTGCAGATCCCGCACTGAAGTGCGGCGTGTTCCAGGAATTTCTGCTGCAGCGGATGCAGCGTCTGGCCCTTCGCCACGCCCTCGATCGTCTCCACGCGGCGGCCGCCCACCTCGCAGCCCAGCACGAGGCACGAGCAGATCAGCCGGCCGTCCAGCATCACGCTGCAGGCGCCGCAGTCACCGGAGGCGCAGCCTTCCTTGCTGCCGGTCAGCTGCAGCGTGTCGCGGAGCACGTCGAGCAGCGTCTCCTCGGTCTCGCAGAGGAACTCCACCGCGTCACCGTTCACGGTCATCTCGATATGGTGCTTGGCCATCAGGCGCTCCTCGCTCGGTCCAGCGCGATCAAGGCGGCCCGGCGTGCCAGCACGCCGGCGACCTGGATACGGAATTCCACCGTGCCCCGTTTGTCGTCGATCGGCGCGCACGCCGCGCGCGCGGCCGCCTCCAGCCGATCCTGCGCGGGCCGGTCCAGACGGCTGCCGACGATCGCCGTCGCCGCGTCGGGGACCAGCAGCACCCGCGGCGCCACGGCGCCCAGCGACACGCGCGCCGCCGTGATCGTTCCGGCCGCGTCGATCGTGAGGCTCACGCCGGCGCCGACGACCGCGATGTCCATCTCGGTGCGCGGGATGAAGCGCAGGTAGGCGTCGCTCGAGCGCGGCGGGCGCGGCGGCAGCAGGAAGGAAACGACGAACTCGCCCTTGGTGAGCGCGAGCTTTCGCGGCCCGAGCATGACGTCTGCGACAGGCAAGTCGCGCCGGCCGCGCGGGCCGCCGAGCGTGGCGACGGCATCGGCGGCGATGAGCGCCGGCACGCTGTCGGCGGCCGGCGAGCCGTTGCAGAGATTGCCGCCGAGCGTCGCGCGGCCCTGCACCTGCGTCGAGCCGATGAGATTGGCCGCCTCGACGATGCCCGGCCAGACCTGCTTGAGTTGCGGATGCTCCTTGAGCTCCGCTCCCGTCACGGCCGCGCCGATCCGCCAGCCGCCGTTGTCCTCGGTGATGCGTCGCGTTTCGGCGATCCGCTTGATATCGACGATGAGCGCCGGGTCGACGACATCGCTGCGCATCTGCACGAGCAGGTCGGTGCCGCCCGCCAGCACGCGGGCGTCGCCGGTCTCCGCCGCGAGCAACGCCGCGGCGCTCTCCACGGTCTCGGGTGCCTCGTATCGCATCGGTGGTCGTTCCTCTCCTGAGTGTCCTGACGTCGCGGGCAGTAAGTATACAGGCCAACCGCCGGTTTTTATTTACCGAGATCCGAGCGATGCCCTATGCTGGCTAAAGTTACGGTAGGGGCCACGACGGCCGTTCGCCCGGACGCAAACGGTTGGCTTCGGAGGCTCTTCCGCGCCGTGAAAACGACGGGCGTCGGCACGGTCGTCGCCGCCGGCGGGATCGTGCTGGGCATGGTGTTCCTCGGACTGCACCATGCCGATCTCACGCGCGCGCTGACGGTGTCCGCGGGGCTCGCGAACTTCATTACCCAGCACGGCCTCGTCCGGCTTCCCGAGTTTGCCGCGAGCTGCGCAGCCGCCGTCGTCGCCGCGCTCATCGTCCTCGCGTGGTATGGCATCGGCGATCTCGTGCTCCGAGGCCCGCAACGCGTCGACGTCCTCGCCGCCGCACGGACCGTCGCGTCCGGCGCCGGCGTGTGGTCGCTCGTATGGTTCGGCCTCGGCGTCGCCGGCCTGTATACGACGCGCACCGCGGTTGGCGCGCTCGCCGTTGGCGTGTCGCTCGGTGTGTTCGCGCTCGCGCGACGCCGTCCGACGAGCCTGGGGCCGGCGCTTCTGCTCCGGAGCCCCGATGCTCCGCGGGCATTGGCGGGCGTCGTCATCCTGCTCGCAGTGACGACCGCCTTCACCGCGGCGTTGGCGCCGCCGACGGCCAAGGACAGTCTGATCTACCACATGGCGCTGCCGAAGAGCTTCGCGGCGGCCGGGGCGCTCGTCGCGGACCCGAACAACATCACGTCCTATTTCCCGCTCGGCGTGGAGATGCACGGCCTGTCGGCCATGTTGGTCGGGCGTGTGGTGAGCACGCGAGTGGGCGAGGCGGCCTTCGGCGCCGCTGTCTTTATGTTCTTCCCGCTTCTCCTGGCCGTGGTCTACGGATGGGCGTGCCGGCTGGGGCTGGACCGGTCGTGGTCGCTCCTGGCGGTGGCCCTGGTGGCGTCGGTCCCGACCGTCTACGACGTGGCCGCGAATGCGTACGTCGATGTCGCGCTCGCCGTGTACGTGGCGCTCGCGCTCGAAGCCGCGACGCAGTGGTGGCTCGTCCCCGACAGCCGACATCTTGTGCATGTCGCGCTCGCGCTCGGTTGTGCACTCGCGGTGAAGCTGCTCGCGCTCCTGCCGGTTCTCGTCGTCGCGCTGATCCTGCTCGCGCGCGTTCTCGTGAGCCGTCACGAGACCGCGCCGGGCCGGTCCGTGGCGTATGCGGCCGCCGCAATTGCCGCGGCCGTCGTGCTCGCGGCGCCGTGGTACGCGCGCACCTGGGCTGATACGGGGAGCCCGTTGTTTCCGTTCCTGATGGACGTGTGGCCGGCGCACGTCGACGGCTGGGACAGCCGTCGATCGTTGTTGTGGCAAACGTCCATGGCGCAGTACGGCGCGGCGGATCCACTGTTGCGTCTGCTGACACCGATCCTGGTTTCGCTGACCGGCGTCCGCGAGATTCCGCAGCTCTACGAGGGGGCCCTCGGCCCCGCGTTTCTCGTCGGGACTGCCGTAGTGATATGGGCCTGGCGAAGCGGCCGGCTTCGCACCGAGCTGTCGATCGCGGCCGCGGCGAGCGTGGCGATGCTGTTCTGCTGGGCGATCTCTTCGCAGCTGCTTCGTTACATGTTGCCGGCGCTGGCGCCGCTCGCTCTGGCGAGCGCCGGTGCCGCCGCGGCCCTCTCGCAGATGGGCGCGCGCGGCCTGATGCTCGGCCTCATGGCGCCGGCCACCGCGAGCCTGGTCCTCACGCTCTCGTGGTTCATCGGCGACGCGCCGATGCTGCCGGTCGTCGGAACGGAGGCCCGGACGGAATACCTCGCGCGCCGACTCGATTACTACCCATACTACCGTGTCGTGAACGAGACGCTGCCGGCGGACGCGCGCGTGTGGCTCGTGGATATGCGGCGCGACACCTACCATCTCGAGCGCCGACACTTCTCCGACTATTTCTTCGAAGACTACACGCTGCGACGCTGGGTCGATCAGGCCGACACTGTCGAACAGCTGTGGGCGCGGGCGCGGGCCGCGGGCATCAGCCACGTGCTGGTGCGCCACGACGTGCTGCTCGATTACGAACGCTCGGTCCTCGTCGACGACGCGCGCCCGCGTGAGGAAAATCTGGCCCGACTCGCCCTCGTGCGGTCGTTCCTCACGCAGGGCACGACGGTGATCCGAGCCGACAACAAATTTCTCCTCGCGAAGCTGCCGGGGGCCTGATGAGGACGCGGATGACGCGGGAGCCGATCCGTGGCCGCAAGGCCGACATATCGCGGGAGATCTCCGTCGTCATTCCGTGCCTGAACGAGGCGGACACGCGCGCAGTCTGCATCGACGAGGCGCGGTCAGGCAGCGCCGGGGACGGCCCGAGTCACTGAGCGGCGGGCAGCGCGCCGCCGTAGCAATACACGAAGTAGGCGCGCGCGACCATCCCCAGCGTATAGAGCGACGGCGGAACCCACGAGGGGCTGGTCGTATAGAGCGCCGCGACCAGGCCGATGCCGACGAGCGGCGTCGACGGCCACGCGGGCGCGTGCACGGACACCAGGAGCGTCTCGACGAATCTGACCACGAACAAGACGAGCATGATGGCGACGAACACGGCGACCGGCGCCAACACCGAAAACGAGATGAGGGCCATCAGCGCGTCGCTCTTTCCGGTATCCGGATCGCGAAACGCGCTGTTGACGTGGGGCTGACTCGCCAGCGACGCAAGCTGCGGCTCGAGCTCCGCCGCGCCCACGTACCACGAGAGCGCCGACACCAGCAGTATCGCGAGGAACAATAGATGCGACTTCTTGATCCGCATGCCGACGGTTCCAAGCAAGGCCAGTACCAGCCCTCGTCTGTCGCGCAAGCGGCGGATTCGGCACGGCAATTCGGGCGGCGCCGCGCGCGGACGGGGCCGCAAGGGACCAGATCGACACGGGACGGCTGACGCAAACCGTCACCACAAGCAAGGCCCGGAACGACA
>Ga0209382_10001555_pt1 | contig 35630 bp, 35 predicted proteins | sample SoiMetdeltSBSDD5_FD_187599 | JGI IMG/M metagenome (GOLD analysis project Ga0209382, IMG submission 187599) | Bulk soil microbial communities from a Populus tree surrounding site in Tennessee, USA - Soil MetaG P. deltoides SBSDD5 (SPAdes) (version 2) | ecosystem: Environmental > Terrestrial >... | reverse complement strand
GAGACCGGCGTCTGCTCGTCCAACCTGGTGTACGGCGAGGGCGAGTCCGGCGGCGGCCTGCTCACCGTCGTCGACCAGCCGGTCGGGACCACCTCGGGGTGCTGCGGCTGATGCCGGTCGGCTCCGCCGGGACGGTCGCCGCCGACGTGCGGTACCGGCAGCGGCGGGGCCTGGTCGCCGCGCTCGCCGTCACCCAGACGGTCGGGTACGGCGTGCTCTACTACTCGTTCGGCGTGCTGCTCGGGCCGATGAGCGCCGAGCTCGGGATCCCGACCGCGACCGCGGCCGGCGCGCTCACCGTCGCGGTCCTGGTCTCGGGTGCGATGTCGGTCCCGGTCGGCCGCTGGCTGGACGCTCGCGGCGGCCACAGCCTGATGACCGCCGGCTCGGTGCTCGGCACGCTGGCGGTGCTGGGCTGGTCCGAGGTCGGCAGCACCGCTCAGCTGTACGGCGTCTTCGTGCTGCTCGGACTCGCATCCTCGATGGTGCTGTACGAACCGGCGTTCGCGGTGGTGGTCGCGGTGACCGACCCGGGGCGGCGAGCGAACGCGCTGCTCACCGTCACCCTGGTCGCCGGGCTGGCCAGCTCGATCTTCATCCCGCTCACCGGATGGTTGGCCGACGCCTACGGATGGCGGGGCGCGCTGCAAGTGCTTGCCGTCGTCCATGCGGCGCTCGCGATCCCGCTGCACCTGGTGTCGTTGCGGCGTACGGCGCCTGCAGTGGCGGGACCGCAGCACGGCGATCGCGGAGCCGTGGCACGGGTCCTGCGGGACCGCGGGTTCTGGCTGCTCGCAGCCGGCTTCGTGCTGCACAGCGGCGCTCTCGCGGTCGTCGCGGTGCACCTCGTCCTGTACCTGACCCGCGCAGGTCACCGGCCGGCGCTGGCTGCCACGCTGGCCGGTCTGCTCGGCCTGCTGTCTGTGACCGGCCGGATACTGATCTCGGTGCTTCGCCGGTGGTTGCCGATGGCATCGATCGCGGCGACGATCTTCACTCTGCAAGGCGTGGCGCTCGCAATGCTGCCGCTGGTCGGAGACACGGTAGCGGGAGCCGCCGCGTGCATCGTCATGGTCGGCATCGGGTTCGGGGTCGCCGCGATCGCGATCCCGGCCTTGCTGCTCGAACGCTACGGCGCGGCCCGCTACGGGACGGTCGCGGGCACCCTGGCGGCACCGGTGATCGTGTCCCGGGCGACCGCTCCGGCCGGTGCCGCGTTGCTGGCCGGAGCAGCCGGCTACCGGCCGGTGCTGTTCACCGTCGCCGTAATGGCTGTGGCCGCGGCCGGCTGTCTGCTGCTCAGCGGCCGGCCCGGCCGGGCAGCGCGGCGGCGAAGCCGGCCGTGATCGTCGTCGGGTGAGTGATCGCGGTGCCGACGTACCCGCGTTCGTGCCGGCGATCGCCACCCATTACGCCCCGGTCCGCAAGCAGATCGCCCCGGCACCTCAAGCCCGTTGACGCACCGGCGCCACAGCCCTAGCAGAATGCCCGAAGAAGGTCACTCCCTGAGCCGGCGCTCCTCGACCGTGGTCTCGGTGGTGTGCGAGCGCTGGCGCTGGCCGTTAAGGAACAGCACCAGGACCAGGCCGAGCGCGCCGGTACCCATCAGGATGTAGCCGACCATCGTCAGGTCGACGCCGCTGATCCGGTCCGCGACGGCGAAGGACAGGATGGCGCCGAGAGCGATCATGAAGATTCCGACACCGATACCCATGGCGATACTCCTCGAGTCGAGTTGGCCTCGACGCTAGGGCCGCCGGCCGGCACGCACATTCGGCGGCGTGTCGGCCCGCGGACCTCACTACGGGTTGCAGGACAGCTTCGCCTCGGCCCAGTCGGCGTGGTCGCTGGTGACGCCGTCGCCGGAGTCGGTGACCTGCAGGGACAGCGTCTGCCCGCCGGTCACGTCCACGCTCACCGGGACCGTGGGCGAGGTCCCGGTGAGCAGGTCGGAGGTGTACTTCACCGCACCGTCCACCGCGACCTTGAAGATCACCCGGCCGCGGTCGTCCACCTCGTCGTCGACGCCGATCTTCGCGGTGAACGTCGAGCAGTTCCCGCCCAGCAGCGCCTTCACCTCCGACGGCGCGTGCGCGCCGATGCCCTTGGCGTACTGGACACCGTCCAGCGTCAGCGGCGCGCCGTCGCCGGCGGCGTTCTCACCGTTGCTGCGGTCCCTCTCCACCGGACCCCAGCCGTTGCTCGAGTCCAGCCACTCCAGGTCGCTGACCCAGGCCTCGCCTCTCGGTGCCGGAGGCAACGGCTTGTCGGCGACCGTGGCGGCGAAGAACCCGATCGGACCGCCGGGCAGCTTGATCGCGCGCACCGTCTTGCCCGGCTCCAGCGGCACCGCGGTATAGAACACCCGGTAGTCGGCCGTGGTGTTCGCCAGCCCGGCCTGGGTGTAGCGGCCTTTCACCGCCACCGCGACCTTCGCACCACCTGTGGCCGGATCCTGGCAGCACCAGTTCGGCACCTGGAACGCGTGCTCGGACTCGGAACCGTCGGTGTAGATCACGGTCACGCTGCCGCGGGCGTTCAGGCTCGCGCCGGATGCGAGCAGCGCGAGGTGGCTGCCGGTGCCGGAGACCAGGATCGGCGCGGTCTGGTTCTTCGCCATGTTCGGCGTACCCGGCGCACCGGACGGCCAGGTGAACTGCGCACCCTGCACCGTGACCGTCGCACCGGGCGCGAACCCGGCAGCCGCCAGCGCCTCGCCGTAGAAGCTGTTGCCGGAACCGTCGAAGTTGCCCTGGGCAAACGTCGCGGCGTTGCTGATGCCGACCGTGTTCGCCGCCTGTGACACCGAGGCGTAGGGCAGCTGCGCGGTGGTCACCGTGCTGTTCGTGTACGCCGCGCCGCGGGCCGTGTACGACGCGTTCAGCCGGAGTGTGAAGCTGGCCGGCTGCACGTCCGCGCCGGGGGTCACCGCGAGCGTGGTACTGACCGTCCGGCCGGGTTCGACCTGGGCGAACGTGCTGGCGCCGGTCGCGGTCCAGCCGTCCGGCAAGGCGAACGAGAGGTTCACGTCGCGCATCGTCGTACTGCTGCCGTTGTGGAACGTCGCGGTCACCTCGGTGGCCTGTCCGGGAGCGTTCCACAACGCGGGTGTGGTCAGCTCCGGAGTCCCGAAGGTGTCATCGATCTGGGCGCCGCCACCCAGCGAGCTGGCGCCATCCAGCGTGACGGTGGCGCTGCGGCCTGTCGACACGGCCGGCGTCTTGACGTGCACCACGCCGCCGCGGTCGGCCGGGTCGTAGAACCAGCCGGACTGCGCGGCGTCGTACGCGGCTTTGTTGCTCAGCACAACGAGCTTCTGGCCGTCGAGCGCGACCTGTGCCGGCTTGGTGCCGGTGTGGACGGTGAGCTCGTACGGGCGCGCGGCAGGCTTGCCGGTGTACGCTCCGCGGCTGTCGCCGATCCGGACCGAGACGTCGCCACGGTCGGCGTACGGCGCCTCGACGTCGAACCGCTGCTGCGCGGACTGCGTGCTCCGGGTCACCCGGTCGTCCTCGTACAGCGTGAACGACGAACTGCCCTGCGGGTACACATCCACGGTGAGCCGGTCGCCGGGCGCCTGCTCCTGGTGGCTGGTGATCCCGGCCTGCCACATCGGCACCACCGCACCGCCCTTGACGAACAGCGGCAGCCTGTCGAGCGGCGCGTGGTAGCCGTTCACCGTGGTCGGGCCTTGGTAGACCCGGCCGGACCAGTAGTCGACCCAGGTGCCCTTCGGCAGGTAGATCCCGCTGCGCACCTCGTCGCTGTTCCACATCGGCGCGACCAGGAACTCCTTGCCGGCCAGGAACTCGTATGTCGCGTCGCCTCCGTACGCCTTGGCGTCGGCCGGGTACTCGATCGGCAACGAGCGGTTGATCGGGGCGCCGGTGCGGTGCGCCTCCGCGGCGTAGGTGTAGAAGTACGGCAGCAGCCGCTCGCGCAGCTGCAGGTAGCGCCGGTTGATCGAGGTGTACGGCTCGCCGTACGCCCACGGCTGCTTGAACGCCGGCGTCGCCCAGCCGCTCATCGTCATGAACGCCGGGTTGAACACCTTCCACTGCATGTCGCGCACGTAGCTCTGCCCGCTGCCGCCGAAGATGCCGTCCACGTCCGCGGCGGCATACGCGATGCCAGAGTTGCCGGAGCCGTGGATCGCCGGGATCTGCCACTTGATCGCGTCCAGCGAGCCGCTGTGATCACCTGTCCACTGCACCGCACAGCGCTGCGCGCCGGCCCAGCCCTCGACCATCCAGGCGTACCCGCGGGCGTTGCTGTACTGCTCGATCCCGCCGTGCGCGGTGTCGCAGGCGCTCAATGCGTGCCGGTAGCCGGGCCCGACCCAGGCGACGTCCAGCTTGCGTACCCGCACCCCGGCCTCGCCGACCTCGGCCGGCTGCCGGTCCAGCGCCGACTGGGTCCACAGCCCCATCTCGATGTTGCGGCTGCGCAGCTCGTCACCGGTCTGCTTCAGCGGCGGGATCTCGCGCTTGCCCCAGTAGGTGCCGTCGACCAGCTCGTACCCGAGATCGTCGGAGTAGCCGCAGCCGTAGTCGTCGTTCACCAGCATCCAGCCGGCCGGCATGTCCTCGGTCTTGAACCGCTGCGCGACCTTGATCGCGTCCAGCGTGGTCTGCTTCTCCGGGTGGGTCTTCCAGTTGTTCGACGCGTCCGGGTCGACGCCGTAATGGCCGCGGTTGTAGCAGTCGGAGTCGCCGTACTCGAGCCCGTACATCGGCGTCATGAACGGCCGCCCGGTCAGCTCGGTGTAGCGGTCCAGCGAGGCCTTGTAGTCACCGATGAAGTAGTACGCGTCGAACCGCTGCTCCTGATGTGTCGTCGCCACCGGCTCGTTGAATGCGTAGCTGCCGGGGGCGAACGTGTTGCGCAGCACGCCGTACCCGGCCGAGCTCATGTAGTACGGCGACGAGTTCGGGTTGCCGCCGTCCTCCCAGTTGAAGTTCCGCTCCACCTTGATCGTCTCGCCCCGGTGGCTGTACCGCCCGTTCTGCATGCCGCCGCCGAGGAACTGCTCGGTCGCGCCCCGGGCCAGCTCCTGGGTGGCGCTGTCGTCGGTCCAGGACAGCGGTGCCGTCTCGGACCACACCAGCGAACCGTTCGCGCGGTGCACCGAGAACCGCAGCGGCGCCTTGTACGCCCGTACCTCGACCGCCTTGGTTTGCAGCGAGTAGTAGCCGCCGCGTTCCCGCCAGGTCGTCGACGGCGTGCCGTAATCGGTCTTCACGACGATGTTCGAGCTGGGCGCATCCGGGTCGCTCGGCGGCGTGTTCGCCGGGTCGGTGAACTCGCCGTCCGGCGCCAGCCAGATCCGGAACACGTCGTCCTTGAGGAACACCACGCGCACCTTCGCGTCACCGGCGGACAACGTGTACGTCGCCTGGTCGGCCTCGAACCCGGTCACGTTCCCGAGCTGACCGGCGGGAGCGGCGGCGGTCGCCGGCGAGCTGATGATCAAGCCGGCCACCAGCGCCAGCGCCGCAGCGAGGACGACTGGCACGATACGCAAGGATCGAACAAAAGTGCTCACTTTGGCCTCACTATGAGCAGAAATGGGCGGAGTGAGCCTGATTCTGCACGGGCGGCCCCGGTTTGTCACTGGCCAATTCGATCCATCCGTGGATCGTCGTTTGGGTAAGCGCTTTCCACCACCACCCGACCGAGATCCACGAACACCGGGAGGTCCGGCGCCAGTGCGCCTTGGCCGTCCACGGCGCGAGCGCGCGCGTTCGCGCTGCACCTCGGGCTGGAGCTCAGGCGCCGGACGAGGACTCGGATGCTGCAGGGTCCGGCAGCTGGCGGGTGGAGATCAGTCGCTCGGCGACCACTCGGAGCTTGATGTTGTTGTCCTGCGAGTACCGGCGCAGCACGGCGAAGGCCTGCTCGTCGTCCAGCCCGAATCGCTCCATCAGGATGCCCTGAGCCTGGCCGATCAGCTTCCGCGCGTCGATCGCCTCCCACAGGCTCGCCTCGTGCCGGCTCCGGGCGAGGGCGATCGCGGCATGCCGGGCCAGCACGTGCGCGACTGCGTCGTCGTCCCGGTCGAACCGGTGCGGCTCGGCGTCGTACAGGTTGAGCGCGCCGATCACCGTCGACGTGGTGTGCAGCCGGACGCTGAGCACGCTGCGGATGCCGAGCTCGGTGGCGATCCGCTTGCACCAGGTCTGCCATCGCTGATCGGTCAGCGCGTCGTGCACGATGATGCTGCCGGCCTCCGGCGACACGGCGATGCACGGTCCTTCACCGCACTCCAGCTGGAGCTGGTCGGCCTGCGCCGCCTTGCCGCCGGTCACCTCTGTGAGCTCGATCGCGGACCCGCGCTTGCCGCTCGGCAACAGCAGCACACTGGCCGCGTCGGCGGCGACCGCACGTAACGCGAACCCGAGCACGACCTCGATCGTCTCCGGTACGCCGGGCTGCTCGTGCAGCTCCAGCGCGAGACGTGCGAACTCCTCGGTGTAGGCCTGATCCATCTCCCGGGCAACCCTCTCGACTCTTGCACGGACACACCCGGGAACGGGGGCCGGCATCGCAATTCTGCACATCGCGCAGGTTGTGCGCGACCAGACGCGTGGTCGTGTCGGACGGGTCCCGCGCGGGCCGGTCTTCAGCCGGTCGTTGCGCGCTCACAGATTGGTGAAGGCCGCAACGCCACGGTTCCGGCTGCAGTCAGCGCATGAACCCTCGAGACGAACGTCGCGGCCTCCGCGGATAACCATGCGACCGTCTGCCACGTGTAGTCAATGGCTCCGGCATTCTCAATCCGGCTGCATCTCGTCCTTGCCGCGTCGCGGCGCCGGCGGACTACCTCGGAACATGAGTTCCAGTACGGTGACGGCCATGCCGGCCGGACCGCTGATCGTCGCCGCCGCGGCCGTGGTGCGGGCCGGCGAGCTGCTTGTTGTCAGCAAGCGGGCGGCGCCCGAGGTGTTCTACCTGCCGGGTGGCAAGCCCGAGCCGGGCGAGTCGCTGCCCGACGCCGTACAACGTGAGGTGCACGAGGAACTCGGCGTGGGTGTCGCGACGATGCGGCCGTTCGCGGTGGTCGAGGACGTGGCCGCGCTGGAGAAGGTGCCGATGCGCATGACGGTCTATCTCGCCGCGCTGATCGGCGAGCCGCAGCCCGCGGCCGAGCTCGCCGCCCTCGTCTGGACGACCTGCGAGGACCCGGACCGGCCGTTCCTCGCACCGGCGCTCCGAAACCATGTCGTACCGCAGCTGGTCGCGTCCGGCCTGATTGACAGGACCCCCCGCCGGCGTGAAAGGGCCGTGACAGGGCCGTGACTGGGCGCGGCTGAGTAAGGGTTCGACCCCGACGCTGCGGTCTGAACGCCGAGGCCTGGGTGGCCGGGCTGCTGCAGCACCCCGAGTCACCGTGACCCCCCGGTACCCACGCTCGGCGAGATCATGAATTGCCGGACAGCATCGTCTGCAACCGGCCACTGATGGTGTCGAGGAACGGCGCCGGCGGCTGTCAGTCGTCGAGGACGGCGAGGTCGAGCCGGTCCAGGCGGTCAGGGTTCGCGATCACGTCGATCTCGGTGATCCTGTCGCCGATGATGGTGAAGGCGAGGACCAGGGCCAGCCGGCCGCGCGGCGCCATCACGAGTCCGACGGCACCGTTCACCAGGGCGGGCTGGGTGGACCGGGCTCGTACGGAGGCGAGCCGCGCGCCCTTGGCCACGCTGCGGACCCCGCGCAGCACGATCGGTGCCGGGGTCGGGCCCGCCTCCTGGTCGGCCCGGAGCACCACATCCGGGTCGAGCAGCCGGACCAGCGCCTCGAAGTCCCCGCCGCGGGAGGCGGCCAGGAACGCATCCACAACCCGGCGCTGGCGGACCAGGTCGGCCTCGGGCACCGGGGCGGACCCCTTGACCCGGCGGCGTCCGCGGCTCGCGAGCTGCCGAGCCGCCGCCGGCGAACGCTCGATCATCGGACCGATCTCGTCGAACGGCACGCCGAACATGTCGTGCAGGACGAAGGCCAGCCGCTCGGCCGGCGTCAGCGTGTCGAGCACCACCAGCAGCGCCAGCCCGACGGAGTCGGCCAGCACCGCCTCCTGCTCGGGGTCACCGCCGTCCTCGGCACCGGCGGCCGGGTCCGGCCGGTGCGCGTCGAGCGGCCGTTCGCGCTGCGTCTCCCGCGTCCGCAGCATGTTCAGCGACACCCGCGCCACCACCGTGGTCAGCCACCCGGCCAGGTTGTCGACACCACTGGTGTCGGTGCGGTTCAGCCGCAGCCAGGCCTCCTGCACGGCGTCATCGGCCTCGCTGAGCGAGCCGAGCATCCGGTACGCCACACCGCGTAGGCGGGTCCGGTGCTCCTCGAACCGCTCGGTCAGCCACTCGCTCTCGTCCATCAGGTCACAGTCCTCCGTCCCGGGATCATGACAGTTGACCCCTGGGAACCCGCGGATGTGACCCGCGCCCACAAGATCATCCCGCGGAGATGAGGTCCCGGTGCTCGCGAGCCGAGACCGTGTCACCCACGAGCATTCGCGCTCGACGAAAGGATGCTGCCATGTCGTTCTGGGATGTCGTGTGGTTCATCTTCATCAGCTTCATCTTCATCGCCTACCTGATGATCCTGTTCTCGATCATCACCGACCTCTTCCGTGACCGGGAGATGTCCGGCTGGGTCAAGGCCGTCTGGTTCATCGCGCTGCTCTTCCTACCGTTCCTCACCGCGCTCATCTACGTGATCGCGCGTGGCAAGGGCATGGCGGAGCGGTCGGCGGCATCCCATCAGGCCGCACGGATGGAGCAGGAGGCCTACATCAAGGAGGTCGCCGGCAAGACCAGCCCCACGGACCAGATCGCCCAGGCCCAAGCAATGCTCGATGCCGGAACCATCACCAAGCCCGAGTTCGACGTCCTCAAGGCGAAGGCGCTGGCCTGATCGGCCTCTTCACCTGAGCGGCTCTGGGCGTCAGCTCGACGAACGGATTTGGAGCCAGGTTTTGACGGCACCCGGTACCGCGGACGCGGCACAGCCTCCGCAGCAGCCCGACGGTCAACCCGGCCCCCGCCGGGTCCGCCGGGCTGCCGGGATCTACGGCGTGATCGTGACCGCCTCGGTTATCGCGACCGCCGGTACGACGCTGAAGACCGTCCAGCTGGTCGTCGCCATCTTCGTGACGCTGCTCGTCTACTGGCTGGCCGAGGAGTATGCCCAGGTCGGGGAGCACGCCAGCGCGGGCCACCTGCCGACCTGGCCGCGGATCAGCGCCGCACTCGTCGCGAAGTGGCCGATGGTGAGCGCGTCGTACATCCCACTGCTCACCCTGCTCGTGGCCCGGCTCTTCGGCGCGACGCCGCCGAATGCTGCGCTGGTCGCGCTGATCGTGTGCGTGGGTCTCCTCACCTTCTACGGCTGGGCGGCCGCCCGAACCGCGGGCTTGCGCGGCCGCGCCCTGATAGGGATGACCCTGGCCGCGAGTGCGATGGGCCTGCTGATGGTCGCGCTCAAGGCCGTGCTTCCGCACCTGCACTGACCGGCTTGCATGATCATGCATTCAACTGCATACTTATGCGTGTGTCCAAGGTGCTCACCTCCCTACCCGTCGGCGAGCGGGTCGGCATCGCCTTCTCCGGAGGGCTCGACACCTCCGTCGCGGTCGCCTGGATGCGCGACAAGGGCGCGGTGCCGTGCACGTACACCGCCGACCTCGGCCAGTACGACGAGGGCGACATCGGCTCGGTCCCCGGGCGCGCCACGTCGTACGGCGCTGAGATCGCCCGGCTGGTCGACTGCCGGGCGGCGCTGGTCGAGGAGGGCCTGGCCGCGCTGACCTGCGGGGCGTTCCACATCCGCTCGGGTGGCCGGACGTACTTCAACACCACCCCGCTGGGCCGGGCGGTCACGGGCACGCTGCTGGTGCGAGCGATGCTCTCCGACGACGTCCAGATCTGGGGCGACGGCTCGACGTTCAAGGGCAACGACATCGAGCGGTTCTACCGCTACGGACTACTGGCGAACCCGAACCTGCGCATCTACAAGCCGTGGCTCGACGCGGCCTTCGTCAGCGAGCTCGGCGGCCGCCGGGAGATGAGCGAGTGGCTGCTCGCCCACGGGCTGCCGTACCGCGACAGCGCGGAGAAGGCGTACTCGACCGACGCGAACATCTGGGGCGCCACGCACGAGGCCAAGACCCTCGAACACCTCGGCAACGGGATCGAGACGGTCCAGCCGATCATGGGTGTTCGGTTCTGGGACCCGGCGGTGGAGATCGAACCCGAGGACGTCACGATCGGGTTCGACCGGGGCCGGCCGGTGACGATCGACGGCAAGGAGTTCGGCACGCCGGTCGACCTGGTGATGGAGGCGAACGCGATCGGAGGCCGGCACGGCCTGGGCATGTCCGACCAGATCGAGAACCGGATCATCGAGGCCAAGAGCAGGGGAATCTACGAGGCGCCGGGCATGGCGCTGCTGCACGCGGCGTACGAGCGGCTGGTCAACGCGATCCACAACGAGGACACCATCGCGAACTACCACGCCGAAGGGCGCCGGCTGGGCCGGCTGATGTACGAGGGCCGCTGGCTGGATCCGCAGGCGCTGATGCTGCGCGAGTCGCTGCAGCGCTGGGTGGGTGCCGCGGTCACCGGCGAGGTCACCCTGCGGTTGCGCCGCGGCGAGGACTACTCGGTCCTCGACACCACCGGTCCCGCGTTCAGCTACCACCCCGACAAGCTGTCGATGGAACGTACCGAGGACTCCGCCTTCGGCCCGCTGGACCGGATCGGGCAGCTGACGATGCGCAACCTCGACATCGCCGACTCGCGCGCCAAGCTCGAGCAGTACGCCGGTCTCGGCATGATCGGCACCGCGCACGCCGAGCTGATCGGGGCAGCCGGCCAGACCGGGCTGGTCGGCGAGATTACCGAAGGAGGAGCCGACGCGATCGCCTCCCGTGGCGGCGTGGACGCCGACGACGAGCTGCTCGACCGTGCCGCGATGGAGTTCGGCACCGACTGACGGGCCTACGTCGATAATGCACGACCCGGAGGGCACCGAGTTCTGCATCAGCTGGCAGGGACCCGAGGTCATGGCCGCCGCCACCGGACGCACGGTCCAGGACTGCGTCCGGCAAGCCGTCCTCGAACCCCTCGGCATGCACCGAACCGGATACACCTACCAGGCCGCGTTTCGGACGCTCACCTCGTGCTGGACCACGACGACATCGAGCGCATGCGCACCATCGGCTCGACCGGGAAGTCGTTCGACCACGGGATCGGCTGGTTCCGCAAACCGGCCGACGCGAACCGCGCCCCTGGATTCGTCGAACACTACGGCACTGGCGGCGGCTACTGGAACGCCATGCGCGTCTACCCCGGCAAGCGCCTGGCCATCGTGGCGATGACCAACACCACGTTCAAGTGGGATACCGACGGACTGTTCACACAGCTCGCGCAGCTGTGATGGGACTAGAACTCGCCACGGCGACGCTCATACGGCCGCACGGTCGCCAAAGGCTCAGGTCACATCCGGCCGGGAACGCTCGACGAACGACTCGTCGCCGACCCACGCGGTGTAGCGGTCGACGCCCAGGGCCTCGATGATCCTGGTCGTCTGCGTGGCCTGCGCGGCCAGGGCACGGACCTTGCGCGCCGCAGTGGTCGAGTCGAGCACCAGATCGACCGCCAGCCGGGCGTCCGGCGTGACGACCGGGTAGCCCGGGTCATAGACCCCGAGGCTCTCGTTGAGTGCACGCCACTGCGCCACCCGTCGCTCGGCGGTCGCGGCGTACAGCAGTCGGGCCCCGGCCGGTGCGGCGCGGTCGAATGCCGCAGTGCTCCATGCCGAGATCGTTTGATGGTCCGCGTGACCGGTGATGCCGTCCGGCCCGAAGGTCAGCACCGTGTCGGGCCGGACCCTCTCGATCACCTCGCACAGCTGCGCGACCGCCTCGGGTGCGTCGGCCTCCGCACAGCCGCCGTCGCGGTATCCGAGCCAGTGGTGCTCGGTGACCCCGAGCACCTCCAGGCAGCGGGCCAGCTCGTCGGTCCGCTCGGCGGCGAGTCGTTCCGGGGGCCAGGCCTCCGGGTCCGGGGTACCGAGCTCGCCGCGGGTCGCCGTCACGCACACGACCCGCGATCCGTTGTCGCGGGCAAGCGCCATCAACCCGCCCGACAGGTACGCCTCGTCGTCCGGGTGGGCCCACACCCCGAGGATGGTGCCCAAGCCCGCGACGTCGAACGGGTCCGAGACGCGCCACTCCTCGACCAACCCGCCGCGAACGACGACCCGCCACTCCGCCGGACCAGCCAGCTCCTCGGTGCTGCACTCCGACCTCCCGCGCACCTCCACCACGCCAGCATCGTCCGCCCGTACGTCGTCGAAGACGTTGCGGTAGTCGGGGAACGCGGCGAAGAACCCGCGCCAGGCCTCGACGCACGCCGGCTTGCCGTCCACCACAGAGCCGGCGGAATCGATGAACCGATGCCCGTCGGTCATCAGCGCGGACAGTGCCGCGAGGTCGCGGCGATTGATCGCGTCGTTGAACGCGACCACCACGCGCGCGTCGTCCTGCATCGCCATTGCGTGCTCAGCCGGCGACGAACGCGGCCAGCTTGTCGAAGGCGGCAGTCCACCCGGCCTCGGCGTGGCCACGGCCCGCGGACGGCAGCGGTCCGTCGGTGAGTGTCATCCGTGTCTTTTCGCCGTGGTCGTGGAACTCCACCCGTACGACGGTAGGCTCGTGCATCCCGGCCTGCGGCATCGGGTCCGAGCGCAGCACGATCAGCTCCGGCTCCAGCAGCTCGACGATCTCGTACCCGATCGCGAACTCACCGCCGTCGGGCCGGACCATGGTGAGCTCGTAGCGCCCGCCGACCCTCAGGTCGATGCGGATCCCCTCGCGTGGCGTGACCGCGTGCCCGGGGCCGAACCAGGCCGCCACCTGATCGGGCTCGGTCCACGCCTCGAAGACCCGTTCGCGGGGTGCTTCGAAGACGCGCGTGATCAAGACCTCCTGGTCAGCGGTCACTGCGGGGTTCGAGTCAGCCATCGTGCTCTCCCTTCCGGCGGAGGTGCGCGTCGAGCCGGTCCATCCGGGACTCCCACGTCTGGGTGCGTGTCTGCATCCAGTCCACGGCCTCGTCGAGCGGGTCGGCCTGCAGCCGGCAGGGTCGCCACTGCGCCTCCCTGCCGCGGACGATCAGACCCGCCCGCTCGAGCACCTTGAGGTGCCGCGAGATGGCCGGCAGGCTCACCGGGAACGGCTCGGCCAGCTCGCTCACGGTCGCCTCACCCTCAGCGAGGCGGGCCAGGATCGAGCGGCGGGTCGGATCAGCGAGCGCGGCGAACGTGAGACTGAGCTGGTCGGTCGGCACTTAACCCTCCGGTTAATTAATGCACACATTAAATACCGGTGGCCCCGCTAACGCAACACTCCGGCCGTCGGACTCAGACGCGTGCATCCAGAGCCACCTGGGTCGACGATGGCGTCATGGCTGTCGACGTCCTGACCGAGATCGTCATCGAGCGGCCGTGCGAACAGGTCGCCGGGTACGCCGGAGACCCGACCAACGCGCCCGAGTGGTACGCGAACATCACCTCGGTGCGCTGGCAGACCCCGCCGCCGGTCGCGGTCGGCTCGCGGCTCGACTTCGTCGCGCGGTTCCTCGGCCGCACGCTCGCCTACACCTATGAGGTCATCGAGCTGGGACCGAACCGGCTGGTGATGCGTACCGCCGAGGGCCCGTTCCCGATGGAGACGACGTACACCTGGCGGCCCGAGGGCGAGACCAGCACCCGGATGACGCTGCGCAACCGCGGTGAGCCGGCCGGGTTCGCAAAGGTCGCTGGCCCGATGATGGCGACCGCGATGCGCCGGGCCAACGACAAGGACCTGGCCCGGCTCAAGCACATCCTGGAGTCCTGAGGCGCCTCAGCGGTACTCGGGGTTCTCGAAGTCGAAGCGGCATCCGGCGTCCCATTCCGAGCGCTGGTTGCCGTGCGCCGGGATCCCGCCCGCATCCCTGAGCATCCGGGCCAGGTGCAGCAGGTTCCAGGTCATGAAGGTCGTGTTCCGGTTGGTGAAGTCGTTCTCCGGACCGCCGGAGCCCTCGTCCAGGTACGACGGCCCCGGCCCGGCCGCACCGATCCAGCCGGAGTCGGCCTGCGGCGGAACCGTGTATCCGAGGTGTTGCAGGGAGTACAGCACGTTCATCGCGCAGTGCTTCACGCCGTCCTCGTTGCCGGTGATCAGGCAGCCGCCGACCCGGCCGTAGTACGCGTACTGCCCGTGCTCGTTGAGGATCGACGAGTTGCCGTACAGCCGCTCGATCACCTGCTTGGTCACCGACGAGTTGTCACCGAGCCAGATCGGTCCGGCGATCACCAGGATGTCGGCCGCCATCACCTTCTCCTGGATGGCGGGCCAGGCGTCGACCTCCCAGCCGTGCTCGGTCATGTCCGGCCAGACACCGGTGGCGATGTCGTGGTCGATGGCGCGCACCACCTCGACCTCGACCCCGTTCTTCTCCATGATCCGGCGGCTCACCTCGATCAGGCCGCCGGTGTTGCTCGGCTCGGGCGACCGCTTCAGCGTCCCGTTGATGAACAGCGCCTTCAGGTCGTCGTACGACGTATCCGGCATCGGCTTCTCCCCCTCCAGGTCGGACGAGCCCGGCGGCTCGTGCACACAGGTCTCAGTTCCGCGAGGCCGCTGCCCGTTGCACGGAGCGCCCGCCGACGACTCGTACCTCGCAGCGTGCCACGCCGCGGCGAGTCCGCGGGTCCGTTGTGGGTGTGCATCGCGGCTGACAGGATTCAGCCAGCGCCCGTGCGGCGCGAAGGGGGCACGCGGATGGCGAACGCGGACGCGGCCAGGCCGAGGGACTGGGTGCCGGTGGAGCGCCGGTGGCTGGGTCTGGACCGGGCCACGATCCCGCCCGCACTGGTGGTGCTGGCGCTCGCGATACTGATGGCGGTGGTGGTACCGGCGGTGGACCACGCCGTTCCCGGCGGAACCCGGGTGCGGGCCGCCGACGAGGTCGCCCTGCGCGGCGGTATCAGCTTCGTCCCGGCGACCGGCTGGATCCTGACCGACGGGGTGCTGCGCGGGCGCGAGCCGCGGGCCGGCGTAGGGTCGACGGCCACCGTGACCGACGGTCCGGTGGCACTGACGGTGCGCACCGCGCCGTTCACCGGCACCCCGACGGCGCTCCTGGAGCAGATCAAGGACACCACGGACGCCCTGAACGGCAGCCACGGACTGCACATCACCGGTGACGTCCAGGCGGTGCAGACCGCCGGCGGGCAGCGCGGGGTCATCGCGCGCTACCGCGGCACGTCGTCGGACGGCGCAATCGCGGCGTTCGTCGTCGACGGCACCGGCGTCGAGGTGGTGGTGACCGGGCCGCCCGACGTGCCCGGCGACCCGTCGGCGGCGATCGCCGGCATGATCGCCAGCATCGCGCCGGAAGGTGGCGCGGGATGAGCGACCACGACACCCTGCTCGCGGCCCGTACGGCGGCGCTGCGCGAGTCCGGCTGGGGCGAAGGGTTCAGGTTCGTCCAGCCGCGGAACCTCGCATTCTGGGTCTACCTCCTGCTGGTCGGCGCGGGAGCGGTCATCTGGTTGCGGTACGCGTCGACGGAGGCGGCGGCGTACGGCGAGGTGCTGATCGTCGCGACTGTCCTGTTCGGCCTGTACGGCGCCCTGTTCTGGTGGTTCACCCAGCGGATCGACCGTTACGCGCACCAGTCCCGGAAGCTGATCGCGATCGCCTTCCTGTGGGGAGCGTTCGCCGCATCCTGGGCGATGGCGGCGAACGCGAACTCGCCGATCCTTTCCTTGTGGGGCAAGGCGTTCGGACAGGCGTGGTCGATCGACTGGGGGGCCGGGCTGACCGCTCCGTTCACCGAGGAGCTGGCGAAGGGGTTCGGCGTGCTGCTGCTGATCGCGCTCGCGCCCAGACTCGTGGCCACCGCGTTCGACGGCTTCGTGCTGGGGGCGTTCATCGGACTGGGCTTCCAGATACTCGAGGACATCCAGTACGCGCTCGGCTCGGCGGGTGAGCAGTTCGGCGCCAACGCGGTGGACAACGCGATGAGCACGATCTTGATGCGGATGGCGCTCGGTGTCGCCGCGCACATCCTCTACAGCGCCGTGTTCTGCACCGGGCTCGTCTACTTCCTGGGCCGTCCCGCCGAGCCGCGCCGTCGCGGCCGGGGACTGCTCCTGATGGGCACGGCGATGCTGCTGCACGGCCTCTGGGACAACATCGGCGGCATCGCCGGGTCCACCGGCTACCTGATCCCGCTGCTGTGGGTGGTTGTCATCGGGCTCGCGTTCTTCACCGTCACCCGTGCCTTCAACCTGAGCGTGCCCAGGGAACGCAGCTACATGCGGGCCGTGATGGCACCCGAGGAGGCCGCAGGGACCGTCACCGCCGAGGAGCTGGACACGCTGGCCGGCGACCGCTCGGTCCGCAAGGCCTACCGGAAGGCGGCCCGGGGTCATGCCGACCGGCGTCGCCGCGACCATCTCCTCGAAGCCGCTCACGACCTGGCCGACGAGCTCGCCAGGTCCGGCGGCCGCGACGACCAACGGGTGCGGTTCGCGCGCGCGGAGCTGGCTCGCCTCCGCGCCGGAGCACCACGCTAGGGGCGCCCGATTCCCGAGGCATCACGTGTTCGGGTAGTACGGCTATCGTCACGGTGGTCGTTGTCGGTCGACCGGTCTACCGTGACTGGACACAGCCGCCCAGCGTGACTAGTGAGGAACAATGACCACACTCGAGAACCGGCCGAACACCGCACTGCTCGTCATCGACGTACAGAACGGCGTCGTCGAGGGGACGCACGAGCGCGACACGGTCGTCGCGAACGTCGGCAGCCTCGTGGACAAGGCGCGTGAGCAGCGGGTGCCCGTCGTGTGGGTCCAGCACTCCGACGAGCAGCTCGCGCAGGGGACCGACGACTGGCGGATCGTGCCCGAGCTGACTCCGGACGATGCCGAGCCGCTGGTCGAGAAGAGCTACGCCGACTCGTTCGAGGACACCACTCTGGAGACCGTACTGTCGGGCCTCGGGGTCGGGCGGCTCGTCGTCGCCGGTGCGCAGACCGATGAGTGCATCCGCTCGACGCTTCACGGTGCCTTCGTCAGGGGGTACGACGCGACGCTCGTCAGTGACGCGCACACGACCGAGGACCAGACGGAGTGGGGCGCGCCGCCGCCGGACAAGGTCATCGCGCACACGAACCTGTACTGGACCTATCACACGGCGCCGGGGCGGACGGCCGGGACGGTCGAGACCAAGGACGTCGACTTCCGCGGCACGACGGGTCCCTAGGGTCGGTCACCGGCACCAGGTCGCCGTACCCCAAGGTGGTGAGGGTCTCCAGGCTGACGCACATGTACGACGTCAGCGCTACGGCTGCCCCCAAGACGCGCTCGGGCGACAGAATGGTCCTAGCGCCGACCGGTCGTTGACCGATCAGATGCCGAGGGCAACGAGTCGCACCCATCCGGCAGCGGTGACGCTCCGAAGCACCGGGTATGACGGTCAGCAGACGACACCGCGCCGCCGGCGCCGCAGGTGCCCTCCTCGCCGCGGGTGCGGGACTCGGCCTGGGTGAGCTGACCGCCGCGCTGGTCGGCGGGACGTCGCCGGTCGTCGGGGTCGGCACCCAGCTCATCGACCGGGCGCCCGGACCGGCGAAGGACTGGGCGGTGAAGAACCTCGGCACCGCCGACAAGCCGATCCTGGTCGGTACCGTGCTGGCCGCCGTGGCTGGCTACGCGCTCATCACCGGGGCGATCGGTGTCAGCCGGCGCCGGGTCGCGCTCGGCATGACCGTGGTCCTCGGGGCCCTCGCGATCGCGGCTGCCGCCACCGGCCGCAGCCTGGCGGACAGCACTGTCACACGGCTGCTACCCGGGATCGTCACCCTCGTCGTCGCCACCGCGGGCGTGGGCCTCGTGCTGCGTATGCTCCGGCCCGCGGCTCGGTCCCGGGGACGCTCGCCGGACGAATGGAGCGACCGCACCGATGCGCCCGCCGGGTTCGACCGGCGCCGGTTCCTGGCCACCACGATGGCATTCGGCGCGGCCGGCGCCGCTGGACTCGCCGGCTCGCTACTGACCGGCGGCGGCGTGGACGACTCGGCCCGGCGCGCCATCCGGATACCGCGCCCTGGCAGCCCGGCCCCCGCGCTACCGGCAGGCGTCGCAGCCGACGTGCCCGGTGTGAGCAGCTTCGTCACGCCGAACCGGACGTTCTACCGCGTCGACACCCTGCTGACCGTTCCGCGGGTCGACCCCCGCAGCTGGCGGCTGCGGGTGCACGGCCTGGTCGACCGCGAGCTGAACCTCTCGTTCGGTGACCTGCTCGACCGCCGGCTGGTCGAGCGGGACATCACCCTGACCTGCGTGTCGAACGAGGTCGGCGGCCCGTACGTCGGGAACGCCCGCTGGATCGGCGTACCGATCGCCGAGATCCTGCGTGAGGCCGGAGTCCGTGCCGGTTCAGACGCCGACGCGGTGAAGTCGACCAGCGTCGACGGACTGACGATCGGCACACCGCTGGCCGCGCTGACCGACGGCCGGGACGCACTGTTCGCGGTGGCGATGAACAACGAGCCGCTGCCGTTCGACCACGGCTTCCCGGTCCGGATGGTCGTCCCCGGCCTCTACGGCTACGTCTCGGCCACCAAGTGGATCGTCGACTTCGAGGTCACCCGGTTCGCCGACTTCACCGCGTACTGGACCGAACGGGACTGGGCCGAGGAAGCACCGATCAAGACCTCCTCGCGGATCGACGTCCCGAAGGCCTTCGCCCGGATCAAGGCGGGCCGAGCCGTGGCGGCCGGTGTCGCGTGGGCACAGCACCGCGGAATCAGCAAGGTCGACGTCCAGGTCGACGACGGCCCGTGGCAGCCCGCCACACTCGCCGCCGAGGCCAGCATCGACACCTGGCGCCAGTGGACGTTCCGCTGGGACGCCACGCCGGGAACACACAAGCTCACCGTCCGCGCGACCGATCGCGACGGGCAGGTGCAGACCGCCGACCGGGCCCGGCCACGGCCGAATGGCTCGAGCGGCTGGCACAACGTAGTGGTGATGGTCGAGTAGCCGGCCGACCGGCTGAACCAGCACCGCAGAACCCCAGCAATCCCAGCTCCTCCAACGGAAGGACCATCATGCAGTCGAACCTCATCCGCCGCGCCGGCCTCGCCGCCGTCTCCGCCTCATTGTTGCTGTTGGCAACGGCCGCGTGCGGCAGCGAGGACGAGCCAAGCGCCGGCTCCGCGCCCGCCGGCTCCAGCTCCTCGTCCGCGCCGGCGGCCAGCAGCAGCCCGTCGGACACCATGGCCGACCCGGCCATGAACCTGGTCGGACCCGGTTGCGCCGACTATGCCAAGGCCGTGCCGTCCGGTAAGGGCTCGGTCGAGGGCATGGCCCAGGACCCGGTCGCCGTGGCCGCATCGAACAACCCGCTGCTGAAGACGCTGGTCGCCGCGGTGTCCGGCAAGCTGAACTCGAAGGTGAACCTGGTCGACACCCTGAACGGCGCCGAGTTCACCGTCTTCGCCCCGGTGGACACCGCCTTCGCGAAGATCCCGGCCGCGACGATCAACAAGCTGAAGACCGACGACAAGACGCTGACCAGCATCCTCACCTACCACGTGGTGCCCGGCCAGCTCGCGCCGGACGCCGTCGTCGGCAAGCACGCCACCGTGCAGAAGGGCATGGTCACAGTCGGGGGCTCGGGCGACGCGCTGACCGTGGACAAGGCCAAGGTCATCTGCGGAGGCGTCAGGACCGCCAACGCCACCGTCTACCTGATCGACTCCGTCCTGATGCCGCCGGCGGCCTGACGGCAGACCGTGCGCAGGACCGGGTTTGGCGGTACCCCTTCGACAGGGGTGCCGCCGACCCCTGTGCGTCGAGGTCAGACCTCCAGGCTCACGGGGAACGTGGCGATCCAGCTGATGGCGGCGACGAGGACGAGGCAACCGACGGCGGCGAGCGTCCAGCGCAGCCGACGGTTGCCGATCCTGGTGCTCACGCCGGCGAAGAACAAGACGATGGCGTAGAGCACGACGGTCAGCACGTAGTTGCTGGCCCGCTGGATGTTCAGCCGCACCTCGGCCGCCGAGGCCTCGGCCGCCGCGTCCAAGCGTTCGGCGTCCACGCGCGCGGCCACGTGGTACTCGGGCATCGCGAACGGTGTGGGCGGCGCGTTCGGGTTCGTGAACGGGCGGGTCGCCGTCCACGCGTTGAACGCGGTCTCGAACTCGGGACGGAAGCGGTCGACGTAGAAATCGGCTAGCCCGGCTTCGCCGCGACGGTCCGCGTCGGCCCACGCGATGAACGTGGCCACATCGACCTGGGTCTGCGCCTCGGCAAGTCCCTGTGCCCGTGCGGCGTCGATCCTGATGGCGTTGGTGCGGCTCGCCGCCTTGGCCTGCTCACCGTTCCACCGGGTCGCCTGATAGCTGCTCCACGAGGTGGCGAGGGCGGCCACCACCAGCAGTACCGTGACGGCCACCTCCTGCCAGTCGCGGCCTCCCCCGGCCGGCTCCTCAGCCCGCTCCTCAGCGTCGGTTGCCATGCTCGTCACACGGAGGCGTCACGTCGAGCCCGACCACCGCGCGCTGGGCATCGATCACGCGCAGGGTCCGCTCCATCGCGGTCGGCTGCAGCCTGCCCACCCCGTCACCGTGCGGATGGTCGAAGAACGCCAGCAAGAGCATCAGAAGCGTGATGACGACCGTCACGCTGCCCATCAGCATGCCCTGCGTCACCGGTCCCTCGGCCCGGTCGGCGAAGAACAGCAGGTACACGAAGATGATCCCGGCCGTCACGTACAGCACCAGCCATAGTGGCGTGGGGATGATGCCCTCCGCGCCATGCACCCGGTCGATCCGCGCCTGCTCCCGATCGGTGGTCTGGTCCATCCAACGGTCGTACGCCGACTGCTCCGTCGCCGACCGCGGCTCGACCGTCGAGATGGTCAGGTACAGCTCCGCTCCCCACGGGTTGATCGAGTCGCCCAGCGTGCCCGCGTTCAAGGCTTCCCACTCGGTGCCGGCCACGGACCGGGCGTAGCACATCAGCTCGCCGGTGAGCTCTGTCCCTGCGTCGCGCGGCAGGAACTGGGCCGTCTGGACCTGCTGGGCGACGATCGTCGCCTCCGTCTCGGCACCCGTACGCGTCTGGTCGTACGACGAGAAGGCGAGGAAGATAATGAAGCCGAGGAGCACCGAGAAGCCGGTGGCCAGCACGCCGAACACGCCTGAGGCACGGTCGCCGTCACTGAAGTAGCTGCCCTCCGGCGCACGCCTGCGCACCAGCAGCATCGCCGCGACGGTGACCGCGGTGATCAGCAGCACGATTAGGGCGGCCCAGACGAGGTTCATGCGTGCCTACGCACCGTGCTCATGAACCGATCCCCCTTCTCCTGCCCCAACGCAACTCAGTCCGTCAGCGACTCCAGCGCGACGACGGCAGCGAGCATCATCGCCTCGTCCTCGCCCGGGTTGATCTCGACCCCGTAGGTGTCACGGACGCGGAACCATCGCTTCGAGATTCGCGCCACCGAGTCGCCGTCACGCTCGATCTCGTACTCGTGGTCGACGATGTTCCCCTTCGCCTTGAGATCGGGCCCGTTCTCCACGTCGATCGCGAACCGGTCCCGGATACCCACCAGCGCCTTGTGCACCGTGGCGACCGTGTTGCCGTCGCGCTCGATCGCGATCTTGTCGCGGACGCTGAGCTTCCGCTCCTGGATCTTCGCCACCTCGTGACCCGACATGTCCTCGAGCACGAAGGTGTCGCGGGCCCGGAGCGCCTTGCCGTTCACGCGGTACGCGCGGTCGCCCTGCTCGTCCTCGATCCAGAAGTCGTCGCCGATCGACGCCAGCTTCTCCCGCATCCGGAACCGCCGCGCATCGTCGCCGCCGCCCCGCCGTCCACGCAAGATTCCCATCCCCAGCCCGCCTCCTCGCACCGACTATCTGCACGGAGCCTAGGTCGGCCGATCGGCCGCGGCATCACACAGGAAGGATGATCCGGCCGCGCTGCTACGCCGTGATTGGCCCAATCAACTCAGCACGGAAGTGCCCCAACGTTGGACAATCGGCGAACCTTTGCGGCAGCAATGGCACCGACCGGGTCCGCCTCAATAGCATTTCGATCGATGGCAAGGCCAGAAGCCCCGCCGTATGAGGAGAGCGATGACAGTGACCGGGACACTGCCCGACGAGGTTCGCGAGTTGGCCACCAGGCGGAACATCGCTCACGTCGCGACCCTGCTCGCCGACGGGTCCCCGCACAGCGTGCCGCTGTGGATCGGACTGGAAGGCGACCAGATCGCCTTCCTCACCTCACCGTCGTCGCTGAAGGCGCGCAACCTCGCCCGCGATCCCCGGATCGCGATCTCGCTGATCGACCTCGAGAACCCCACCAGAATGGCCACCATGCGCGGCCGCGTCGTCCGTGTCGTCGACGGCGACGAGGGCTGGGCGATCATCGACCGGATCTCCCACAAGTACATCGGCGCGCCATACCCGCTGCGCTCCGACCGGCAGGCCTATCTCGTCGCGGTCGAACGAGCCATGGCCGCGACCTTCGGCTGACGGGCCTTGTCGCGAGACACCCGCCGCGCGTGTCTGGCCTGCGCGACGCCCGCGGCCGGTGCTGCCCTAGCGTGGCCGGATGATCCTTCCGGCGGACAGTCACGTGCACAGCGAGTGGTCGTGGGACGCGCCGGAGGGCTCGATGGAGCAGTCCTGCGCCCGGGCGGTGGCCCTTGGCCTGCCGGCGATCGCCTTCACCGAGCACGTCGACCACACGACCTGGAAGGTGGACCTGGACGCCATCGCCGGCAACGACCACCTTCGTTCGCTCACCTCTCCGGATGGACTCCTCACGCCTGCGGCCTTCGATCCGTACGGGTACCTCGAGGCGGTCGAGCGATGCCGCGATCGGTTCCCCGACCTGCGGATTCTGAGCGGCCTAGAGCTCGGCGAGCCGCATCTGCACGCCGCCGCCGTGGAGGGGGTGATGAACGCTGGTCCCTACGACCGGGTGCTGGGCTCGTTGCACTGCCTGCCGGACGGCGACGGGTTCGCCGAGCCTGGCGGTCTGTTCGGCCGCCGGGCGGCTGGAGGCGTCGTGCGCGAGTACCTGGAAGACGTGGCGCTGATGGTGTCCGACGACGACACGTTCTCGGTGCTGGCTCACATCGACTACCCGGTACGTTCCTGGCCCGAGGGCGATGCCGGACCCTTCGACCCCAAGGACTTCGAGGAGGAGTTCCGTCACGCACTCGGTGCGACCGCGGCGGCAGGCAAGGCGCTGGAGTTCAACACCGTCGTACCGCTGCACGCGACGATCCTGAGGTGGTGGCACGACGTCGGCGGTGACGCCGTGACGTTCGGCAGCGACGCACACGACCCCGATCGCGTCGCCCGAAGCTTCCACGACGCCGCCCAGCTGGCCGAGGCCCACGGGTTCCGTCCCGGCCGCGCCCCCCACGACTTCTGGCCACGGATCACCTGAGCAACTGCGATGCGAACGGCGCCTGTTCGCGCCTGGCCGTTGAGTGCGGCGACGACGGGCTCAGAGCTCAGGGTCGCCCATAGGCCGCAAGGAACACCTCGGCCGCGCGGTCGGCCATGTGTTCGAGCTCGTCAGGGGCCAGCCGTGCCGCGGTGCCGGCGAACATCACCTGGTTCATCGGCTTGTACATGACGAGTCCGGCGAAGTGGTAGGCGGCCAGGCTCGGGTCGGGAAGCTCACGCAACAACCCGCGGTCGGCCAGCCGCGCCAGCGATTCGCCCAGCAGTTCCGGGTCTACGCCTACGACCGCCGCGGCCGCGGCGACAGCACCGACACCGCGCCCTACGCGGTGCAGCGCGAGATCGAAGACCTCGCCGCCCTGATCGACCACGCCGGCGCACCCGCCATCGTGTTCGGCTGGTCCTCCGGCGCCGTGCTGGCCCTCGACGCCGCCGCGGCAGGCCTCCCGATCACCCGCCTGGCGCTGTTCGAACCACCATTTGTCGTCGACGACAGCCGCCCACCCCTGCCGGCCGACTACGTCCCTCAACTCGACGCCCACATCGCCGACGGCCACCCCGGCGACGCGGCCGCACTGTTCATGACCGCCGCGGCCGGCGTACCCGACGAACACGTCGCCGGCATGCGACAAGCACCCTTCTGGCCCACCCTCGAAGCGATCGCGCACACCATCGCCTACGACGGACGCATCATGGGCACCACCATGTCCGGCAACCCCCTGCCCGATGACCGCTGGGTCGCGATCACCATCCCCATCCTGGTCATGCACGGCAACGACACCACCCCGGCTCTGATCAGCGGGGCCCGGGCAGCAGCCGACCACCTGCCCACCGCCACCCTGCGGGCCGTACCCGGCGAACAGCACAGCACCACACCCGACGTCCTCGCTCCCGCGCTGCGCCAGTTCGCCCACGACCACTAGACCAGAGCGCGACGGGTACCGGTGAGCAGCGTGCACCGTGCGGCGATGACCGCGGCAACCGTATACCGCAATCGGTATCGCATACCGATTGCGGTATACCGATCAAGCAACATCGCTAGGTAGCACCGCGTCAGGTGGCTGCGCATCCCGCGCGCCGTCTGCTCGCGCAGCGTTCGTGAAGGGTCCTGCGGTCGCGTGCCCCTCGTCCCCGCTTCAGCGCTCCAGACCCACAACCTGCCATGCCAGCCCGCGGTGGGTGTAGACGCCGGTGAGTCCATGCTCAGCGAGCACGCCGAGCATGGCATCCGGTGAATGGTTGAAGGTTCGGAACGTCGTTCGACGGGCTCTGAAGACGGCGTTCTCAGCAGCGGTGGCCAAGCGTCCGAGCACACCGTGCCGGGGATAGCTGAAGACGAGGAGCCGGCGGGCGTGCTCAGCCGCCGCGGCGAGCAGTCGCTCGTAGTCCGGATAGCAGCAGACCACCCGGTGCAGCACGACCACATCGGCCCGCTCGACACCGTCCGGGTGCGCTGCGATGTCATGCCGGCGCCGTACGACGCGGTCCTCGAGCCCGGCGTCGCGGAGCAACCGCTGCGCCTCGCCGTCATAGGCATCGACCAGCTCGAGGCTCACCACCTGTGCGGCACCGCGTCGAAGCAGCTCGATCTGGATCTCGCCGATACCGCCACCGATCTCGAGCACGGTGGCGCCGCGGATGCCGCGCTCGTCCAGGAATTCCACCATCCGCCGGGCCGTCTTATCCAGACCGTTCCTGCGGTACCGCTTCGCGACCCGACGCGCATAGCCCGAGCCAAAGAACTGATCACAGCCCCGCGGGTCACAACACTCACTCACTCAGCCAGTATCGCTGCCGGAAGGCCCGCGCAAGCCGCGGCGGACTAGGACACTTACGTGGCATCCGCCGGTTAACCGGCGATCATCTCGCGCAGGGCCGCTTCCTGCTCAGCCGACAGGTTGGACTCGATGAGCTGCAGTTTGAGCCCGGTCCGGTCGAATGTCTCCTTCACCTTGTCGGGAACCGCTTCGCTCGACATCAGGAACAGTGCGGAGGTGCCCGGCGTGATCTGGTCACGAGCAGACTTGATGAACTCGTCGTCGATCCCCACGTCGCGCAGCGATCCCCTCAGGGCGCCGGCTGCGGCCCCGACGGCGGCTCCGGCGATCGGCACCATGAAGATCAGGCCGAACAGCATTCCCCAGAACATCCCACCCATCGCACCCGGCCTGACCAGGTGGTGCAACTGCCTGGTCTTGGGCTTCTTCGTGTCCGGCTGCCACGACACGCTCGCGGCATCGTGCAGCTTGATCAGCCCTTGCTTTTCCAGCGCCTCCAGGGTGGCGATCGCTTGATCGGCCTCATGCCAGTGCTCGAACCTCCAGACCGTCAGTGTCGCCATCGCGCAACTCCCATCGACCGCTCGGGTGCTCAACGACAGCGTCCTGCCACGGCAGGGCCAGCGCCTCACCCCGTCCGGGTGACGCAGACAGGTCGTGCGTCGATCTGCCGGACGCAAGGCGGCGAACGGCGTACACCTCATCTGGTGCGGGTGATGCGGGCCTGCCGGGAGGCTGGTCGGCTGGACCCGTCCGCGCATGGTCGATCGATATGGGGGCTGATCCGCGTGGCAGCACATCCCGAACGGAGCGGGACGGCTTCGGGCGATACAGGCGGCCGGGCGCCGGAACGGGCCGGTCTGGTGCTGACCGCGCTGATCCTCGCGGCGGCCGTGGCGAACCTGAACCTGGCCGTCGCGAACGTGGCGCTGCCGTCGATCGGCAAGGCCTTCGACTCCTCCCAGACGTCGCTGAACCTGATCGCGGTGGGTTACTCCCTGGGACTGGCCGCGTCGGTGCTATACCTCGGGGCTGTCGGGGACCGCTACGGGCGGAAGCTGCTGCTGCTGCTGGGCGTGACGCTGTCGATACCGGCGTGCCTGCTGGCTGCCTACGCGCCCAACGATGTGGTGCTGATCATCGCGCGGATCTTCGGAGGAGTCTCGGCCGGCATGGCCTACCCCACGACCCTTGCGCTGATCGCGGCATTGTGGTCGGGGCCGGGGCGGACGAAAACGATAGCGCTGTGGTCGGCGCTCGGCGGGGCGATCTCCTCGCTCGGACCGCTGGTCTCCGGGTATCTACTCGAGCACTTCTGGTGGGGCTCGGTGTTCCTGGTGACGCTGCCCCTGGCGGTCGTCGCGTTGCTGATGGCGTGGGTCTTCGTGCCCGCCCACGTCAACGAGGCCACCGATCCGGTTGACAACCTGGGCGGGATCTTGTCGGTACTGCTCGTCGGAGCGCTCGTGCTGGGGATCAACTTCGCCGCCGTTCCCAACGCAGGGGCCCTGGTGGCGGGTATTGCCATCATCGCTGTGGCCGCCGGAGTGGCTTTCGTGATCCGGCAGCGCCGCGTTGCGAATCCGCTGTACGACCTCGACGTGGCCGCGCGCCGGATCTTCTGGGTCGCCGCGCTGGCCGGGATCATCGTGTTCGGTTCGTTGATGGGCGCGATGTTCATCGGCCAGCAGTTCCTGCAGAACGTGCTCGGCTACTCGACCCTCGAAGCGGGTACGTCGATCATCCCGGCGGCGGTGATGATGGTCCTCATCGCGCCCCGGTCGGCCAAGCTCGTCGAATCCCGCGGTGCGCGGTTCACCCTGCTCACCGGGTACGTCTTCGTGATGCTCGGCTTCCTCACGATGCTGTTGTTGTGGAAGGAAGGGATTCCCTACTGGCAGGTCGCTCTCGCCTATGCCTTCGTGGGCACCGGTGTCGGGTTCGCCGGCACCCCGGCGTCGCACTCGCTGACCGGTGCGGTGCCGGTGCATCGGGTCGGAATGGCCTCGGGAACGGCCGATCTCCAGCGCGACCTCGGCGGCGCCATCATGCAGTCGATCTTCGGCGCACTCCTCACGGCCGGCTACGCCTCGGCCCTGACCTCTCAAATCGCCAGCGCCCCGGACGCCGACCAGATCTCCGACAGCACGCAATCGGCCCTCACCAAGTCGTTCGACAGCGCCGAAGCCGTCGCCCAGCAGTACCCGCAGTACGCCGACCAGATCACCACGGCGGCGAAATCGTCCTTCCTGTCGGGCGACCAATGGGCGTACACGGCCGGCGTGATCGCCATCCTGATCGGCGCGGCCGTGGTCCGGTTCCTGTTCCCGGGCAAGGACGAAGAAGAGCGACTGCTGGCTCAGTATCACGCTCAAGACCAGGCTCGGTCGGAGCCGAACCGCTCATAGCCGGGCGGCAGGCAGAGCCTGCCGAGTACACAAGGTCCCGCGCGCCGCCTCCAATACCTCGCCATGATGCCGGTTGCTGTCGAAGCACTCGACGCGACCGTGCGGCCCTGCTGCTGAGCCAGTCGAGGCGTGGGAAGGTGAAGGGAGTAGCAGGATGGAGCCCGGCCACGAGGAGGCAACGGGAGTGACCGAGCAGTCGAGGGAAGCGCCGTACACGAGCTCGCCGCCCGAGACAGGATACGCACCGGTGAACGGCTTGCAGATGTACTACGAGGTCCACGGCTCGGGTGGGACGCCGCTGCTCCTCCTGCACGGCGGGCTGTTCAACATCGACCTGCAGTTCGGCGAGGTGCTGCCGGCGCTGGCACAGACTCGGCAGGTCATCGCCGCGGACTTCCAGGCACACGGACGGACCGGCGACATCGACCGCCCCCTGACCAGCGCCGACCTGGCCTCAGACGTCGTCGGACTGCTCCAGCACCTGGGGGTCCCACGGGTCGACGTGTTCGGCTTCAGCGTGGGCGGCGCCGTGGCACTGCACCTGGCGATCAAGCACCCGGAACTGCTCCGCAAGCTCATCGTGTCGTCCGCGTCGTTCCACCCCGACGGGGACCGGACCGAGAACGCGGATGCGATCGGCGAGATGACGGTCGACATGATCGCGGGCACCCCGATGGAGCAGGACTATCTGGCCAAGTCGCCGAACCCGGACATGCTACAGGACCTGCTGAACAAGCTGGGGACCTTCGACAAGGGCTTCACCGGCTGGTCCAACGCTGACATCAAGGGGATTGCCGCGCCGACGTTGATCACGATGGGCGACTGCGACGCCGTCACCCTGGAGCATGCCGTCCGGTTCCTGCAGCTACGCGGCGGCGACGTCAACGGCGACCTCGTGGGTGTCCCGGCCTCGCAGCTTGCGGTGTTCCCCGGCACCACGCACTTCTTCGGGCTGAGCCGCACCGCGCTGGTCGTGGACGTCGTGACCACCTTCCTGGACGCACAGCCGCACTGACGCGGCCAACGGGGCCGCGCCAGACACAAGGAGTGAGTCATGTCAACGAGCGTGCTCTTCATGTCGATGTCCCTCGACGGGTACATCGCCGACCAGAACGATTTCCTCGGCGGCGACGATGACCACCGGTTGCACAACTGGTTCGCTCCGGGCGGGGAGTTCGCCCAGGTGTCCGGGCCGGCCGGAGAGCTGATCGAGGAAATGAAGGCATGCGGGGCGGTTCTCGCGGGACGCCGGACCGCCGAGCTCATGGATCACTGGGGCGGTGATCACAACGGTCTCCCGATCTTCGTGCCCAGCCACCGGCCGCCCGGTCCTGCCGCCCGCTGGGGCTATCCGCTGGTGACGTACGTGACCGATGGGATCGCGAGCGCGATGGAACAGGCGAAGGCCGCCGCCGGGGACCGAAACGTGCACGTGGTAGGCGGATACACGGCGCAACGGGCGCTCGAGGCCGGAGTACTGGACGAGCTGCAGATCCACCAGATCCCGGTGCTGCTCGGTCGTGGCCGCAGGCTGTTCGACGAGTTGCCGTCGCTCATCGAGCTCGAGATCGTCCGGGTGATCGATACACCGGAGGCGACCCACATCCGGTACCGCGTCCGTCGCTGAGCCGATCGCCCAGCGACCGTGCACAGTCGTTGCTATGAGCAACTTTGCAGGCGGATGGCTGGCCCGGATCCGCGTCTGTCAGGCAGCCGCGGCGTCGGCGGGGCTGGTAGCGAAGGCACACGACGCCCGAGTGGTAGGGGGTTGTGGCCACGAGCTCCAGGCGCGCCGGCCCAACGCCCTCGAAGACCCGGGTTCCGCTCGCCGAGAGGGCTTGCGTCGGCCAGCATGAACAGGTTGCGAGCCGAGCCAGCTCGGCCCGGCGGTTGAGGGCGCTATGGCGCGGGAGTGCTCGGGCAACGCGCGCGCACATCAGGCAGCCGAGCGCCAACCGAACTCAATCCTCACTGCTGGACGCCGGCGGGATAGCCCGGTGCCTGCCGCCGCTGCGTCCAACCGGCACCCCAGTGCAGGACATCCAAAAGCCCGGCCAGGACGACCCAGAACCAGTCAAACCCGGACAGGCCACCGCCCGTGTACAGAATCACGTACATGAGAGTCGCAAAGGGAAGGAAGATGATGCCCAACAGCGGCCAGATCCAGCTATCGAAAGCGGCATCTACCAGCCTGGGTCGCGCCACCCAGACGATGAACAGGGCCAGGCGCGGAAACACACCAGCAAACAAGGCAAACAAGCACGCCATGTCACTCCTCTCGCGGGTCTTGGGCGAACCCTTCCCTGGGCCAGGCGACACCGACGTCACCCGCAGCGGATGACTTCGGCCGATCACGTAGCGCGGCGTCGCATACCACCACGACTGCCCTCAGCCGTGTGCGTGCGGCGATCCGCCGGCCGGCCCGGCGCAGCCGCGCGCCGTACATCAACCGAGTTCGGGCCTGTCCGAGCCCGGACACCGCCGCAGAACCAATCCCGGTGAGCTGTGCCGTTGCGGCCGTCGCCGGCGCTGAGCATACTGCGAGGGATTCATTGGTGAGAGGAGTTTGCGCGATGGGGCGTTCTCGGATCCGGCACCTGGGCAGGGTGTTCGGCGGTCTGTTGCTTGTCGTCGGCGTAGTGATCACCGCGCAGCCGGCCGTGGCGATCACCGGCGGGCAGCGCGACGAGGTGCACACAAACGTCGGTCTCGTCCGGTTCACCACCGAGACGGGCCGGTTCCGCTGCTCCGGCACATTGATCTCGCCCACGGTGGTGCTCACCGCGGGCCACTGCACCGGGGACACCGGCGCAAGCCCGGCCACCAACGTCTACGTCTCGTTCAACACCGACCTCGCACTCGACCCGCTCGCACCTGGCATCACGCCGGCGGAGCGCGCGGCTCGTGCCGCGAACTACATCACCGGTACAGCACACCCGGATCCCGGCTGGGACGGCAAGCTGTCGATCTCCAAGCAGCATGACCAGGGTGTCGTGGTGCTGGATGCGCCGGCCGCTTCGAAGTGGCCGGGCATCAGGCCGGCACCGCTGCTGCCGGTCGGCACGCTCGACGGCAACCAGGGCGCGCTCAAGAACGAGACGTTCACCCTCGTCGGCTACGGCGTTGCCATCGGCGAGAAGAAGGCGACGATCGTCGTGCCGGAGCGGCGCTTCACGACGTCATTCCTCAAGAACGTGCAGGACGAGGTGGTCACCTTCCAGATCAACGACCGCGATGCGAAGGCCGGCGGCGGCTCCTGCTTCGGCGATTCCGGCGGGCCGGTGTTCCTCGGCCAGTTCGTGGTGGGTGACGCCTCCTTCGTGAACTCGCTCACGTGCAACGCGACCGGCGGTTACCAGCGGGTCGACACCCCGTATGCGCGCGCCTTCCTGGACCAGTTCATCTAGCGGGGTACGCCAGCGCTGCTCCTTGAGTCGGCGACGGTGAACCCGGCGGCGGCGTGTCCCGTTTGTGTTGCTGACGGACGCTGCGCGACGGGAGGGCCACGCTGTGCGGTTCAGGGTGCTCGGACCGCTGGAGGTTCGCGACCGCTTCGGCGAGCCGGTACGGCTCGGCTCGCCGAAGTTGCGTGCCGTCCTCGCCGTACTGCTGCTGAGCGCCAACCGCCCGCTGAGTGCGGGCCGGCTGGTCGATGTCGTCTGGCCCGACCGGCCGCCGCCGACCGCGGTCGGTGCGTTGCGCACCTACGTGTCGACATTGCGCCGCGAGCTACAGCTCGACGGCGGAGCCCCGCCACCGCGGTTGGTCACCGACGCGGCCGGCTACCGGATGGACGTGACCGCCGCCGATCTCGACCTGTTCGTGTTCGAGGAGCTCGTGACGTGCGGCGAGCAGGCGCTGCGTGACGGCGATCCGCTGGCCGCCACCGAGCAGCTGCGCCGAGGGCTCTCGCTGTGGCGCGGCCGGCCGCTCGAGGACGTCGCCATCGACGCCGACCTCGACGGCAGGCTCGTCGTCGCGGAGGAACGCCGGCTGGCCGCCACCGAGGCATTGGTCGAGGGCCGGCTCGCGCTCGGCCAGCACGCCGAGCTCGGTGTCGAGCTGCGCGCGCTGGTCGAGGAGAACCCGCTGCGCGAACGGTTGTGGCAGCACTGGATGCTCGCGCTGTACCGTGCCGGCCGGCAGGCCGAGGCGCTGGCGGCGTACCGGCGGCTGCGTGACCGGCTAGTACGCGAGCTCGGCACCGAGCCGGCTCGCGCGGTCCGCGAACTGCACGAGCGGATGCTGGCAGCGGACCCGGCGCTCGATCTGCCGGGTCAGCGGTCGCCCGGAATGCGGACCGTGGTAGCGCGCCAGCTCCCGGCCGACGTGGCCGCCTTCACCGGCCGTTCCGCCGAGCTGGCTGAGCTCGCGGCCCGGCTGCGGTCTGACCTGGACGATCGCGTGCCACCGCCGATCGGTGCGATCGACGGCGCGGCGGGCATCGGCAAGTCCGCGCTCGCGGTGCACGCCGCGCACCGTGTCGCGGGCAGCTTCCCGGACGGACAGCTGTACGCCGACCTGTCGGGCGGCACACCGCTCGGCGTCCTGGGCGGTTTCCTGCGCGCGCTCGGCGTACCTGACACCGGGCGGCACGACGTGGCCGAGGCCGCAGGCCGGTTCCGGGCCGAGACAGCGACCCGGCGGCTGCTCGTCGTCCTCGACAACGCGACCGACGCGACCCAGGTGCGGCCGTTGCTACCGGCGGGGCCGGGCTGCGCGGTCCTGGTGACCAGCCGGCGGGTGCTGGCAACACTCGACGGCGTATCTCATGTGCATCTCGGCCCCCTGGCACCGGGCGAGTCACTGACGCTGCTGAAGGTGCTGGCCGGGCCGGAGCGGATCGCCGCGGATCCACCCGCGGCGCGGCACCTGGTAACCCTGTGCGGGGGGCTGCCGCTGGCGTTGCGGATCGCCGGTGCCCGGCTGGCGGCGCGCCCGGCCTGGCCGGTTCGGACGCTGACCGGCCGGCTGGCCGACACCCATCGCCGCCTCGACGAGCTGCACGCCGGCGACCTCGATGTCCGGGCGTCGTTGCTGGTCGGGCACCGTCTGCTGGCCGCCGGTTCGGAGGCCGAACGCACGGCCGCGGCGGCGTTCGGCCTGCTCGGCCTGCCCGACGCGGCGGATCTCAGCCCGGCGTTCGCCGAACGGTTGCTCGGAGTCTCGGACCCGATGCCGGTGCTGGAACTGCTGGTGGACGCGCAGCTACTCGAGAGCCGGGCGCCGGGCCGGTACCGGCTGCACGACCTGCTGCGACTGCTGGCCCAGGAGCTCGCCGCCGCATCGTGGTCGCCGGACGTGCTCGGCACGGCGCTGACGCGGGCGATGCGCTGGCAGGTCGCCACCGCCTGGCAGGCGTGCGCGGTGTTGCGTCCGGGCGACCCGCGGCTCGACACCGCCGGCGACTGGGCCGAAGGTGGGACGCCGCTCGGCTCCGTCCGGACGGCGCTGGACTGGCTCGAGAGCGAACGGGCGAACCTGCTCGCGAGCGCCGAGCAGGCGGCCGCGACCGACGGCGTACCGGACGAGATCCCCGGGCAGCTGGCGCGGGCGCTGTTCGCGTTCTTCCACATCCGCGGGCACCGCGCCGACTGGATCCGGCTGAACCGGACCGCGCTCGCCGTGGCGCGCCGTACCCGGGACACGTACGCCGAGGCCTTCGCGCACCGCGATCTGGGGGCGGCGTACGAGCTGCAGGGCGAGTACGGCCAAGCCATGATCCAGCTACGGGCCGGCCTGACTCTGTTCGGCGAGGCCGGCGACGACATCGGGCGGGCCTCATGCCTGAACGGTCTGGGCACGGTGTACGACAGCATCAGCCGGTACGACGCGGCCGCCGCCTGTCTGTCGCAGGCACTGTCGATCGCCCGCCGGTTCGGCGACCCGCACAGCCAGGGCGTCTACCTCAACAACCTCGGGCCGGTGTACGGACGACTCGGCCGGTACGACGACGCGCTGCGCTGCCTGGCCGAGTCCGGCGGGATCCTCGGCGAGCTGGGCAACCGGCGCGGCCAGGCCGCCGCGTTGACGAACCTCGGTGAGGTGCACGAAGCCGCGGGCTCGCTGACAGAGGCTGAGGCAGCGCACACCGCCGGGCTCGCGGTCTTCCGCGAGTTGGCCGACGAGGCGGGTCAGGCGCACTGCCTGACCCACCTCGGCCATGTCCACCGCCGCCTGGGACAGCGCGGCCAGGCGCTCGAGAGCCTGCGAGCCGCGCTGGCGATCTGCGAACGCACGGACGACCGGCGCGGTACGGCGGAGTGCCTCAGGCTGCTGAACGAGACGCTCCAGCGGGTCGCACCGCCCGGCAACGGTCAACGTCGCAGCGCGAACGAGTAGACGTTGCCGCCGCCGGTGTCGCCGTAGGTTCCGGCGTAGACCTTGCCCTGGGCCACGACCGGACCGGAGTCGACCGCACCGGACACCCGAGCCGACATCAGCCGCTGCCCGTTGGTGGCGCGCAACGCGTAGACGCTGCGGTCGTCCGACCCGACGTACACGACCCCGTTCGCCACCGCAGGCGACGACATGACGACGCCGGCGGTACGGAAGCTCCATCGCACGGCGCCGGTCGCCGCGTCCAGGGCGAGCACCCGGCGGTCGTTGTTCGTGCCGATGTAGACCGTGCCGTTGGCGACCGCGGGCGAGGACTGGAACGACGCGAGGATGTTCGTGCCGTACTGCACCCTCCACCGCTGCGCGCCGGTCTCGGCGTCCACGGCATACACGAAGCCGTCCCGCGAGCCGAAGTACACGGTGCCGTCGACGACGGCCGGTGTCGAGGAGTTGTGGCCGCCGGTCTGGAACGACCACAAGACGGCGCCGGTCGCCGCATCCAGGGCGTAGACCTGGTGGTTGAGCGACGCGGCGAACACCTTGCCGCCGGCGACGGTCGGTGACGAGTAGAAGCCGGATCCACGGCCGCCGTTGGGCTTGGCTTCCCAGATCCGCGCGCCCGTGGCGGCGTCCAGGGCAAGCACCTGGTCCTCGGTGGTGGCGGCGTACACCACACCGCCGGCGACCACAGGCGACCCGTTGATGTTGCTGATCGAGGTGCCAGCGCGCCAGCGGGTCGCGCCGGTGACGGCGTCGAACGCCCAGATCTCGCCCGCGGGCCGGTTGATACCCAGGTAGACCAGCCCGTCGCCGACGGCCGGCGAGGTGAACGTCCAGTCGCCGGCCAGCGCGTCGTCCGGCTTCGCCCACATCTCCTGGCCGGTGGCCGCGTCGAGCGCGTGCAGCCGGCCGTCCAGACCGCCGGCGTACACCCGGCCGTCGGCGATCGCCGGCGACGACCAGACGCTGCCCGCGATATTCGTCACCCACTGTTGTCGCAGCCTGCCGACGTTCGACGGCGAGAGCACGGTCTCGGCGGTGTTGACCCCCTGGTGATCGGCCCCGTTGCGGAACTGGGTCCAGTCACCGGTCGTGACGGCGCTCGCCGGTGCCGAAACCACCAGCGGCGTCATGACAAGCGCAGCGAGCCCGCACAGAGCCCGTAACCGATACATCCGTCCAGTCATGGATCGACGATCGCGCGCCGGCATCAACGATCGATCAAAGCCGCGGCCGTCGAAGGCTGGGACGCACGCGATTCGCGCCAGACCGGGCCGGGCGGTCAGCTCGGGAAGCGCGGACGGTAGTCACGGCTGACCTGATGGACCTTTCGGTAGCCCACGCTGCCGAGCAAGACCGCGGCCGTGACGGCGGCGAGGACACCGACGATCGTGCGCAGCACGACCCCGGCGCCCAGGGCCTGGCAGACGACCGCGGCCAGCACGCCCGTGACAACGGCGTCGATGATGCCCACGATGACCGGCGACCCCGAGAGCCAGTGGGTCAGGCCGACCCGGCTGCGAAAGGCGTAGGTGCGCAGCAGGCCCGGCCCG
>Ga0209382_10001552_pt1 | contig 35707 bp, 37 predicted proteins | sample SoiMetdeltSBSDD5_FD_187599 | JGI IMG/M metagenome (GOLD analysis project Ga0209382, IMG submission 187599) | Bulk soil microbial communities from a Populus tree surrounding site in Tennessee, USA - Soil MetaG P. deltoides SBSDD5 (SPAdes) (version 2) | ecosystem: Environmental > Terrestrial >... | reverse complement strand
GCCACGGCGGCGGGCCCCGGCGGGCCGACGGGCTGTCGGGGTCGTCGACGACCAATGCCAGCTTCTCGGGGAACGGCCAGCCGACGACCCGCACGAAGCCGGCGATCCAGCGGGCCGCCAGCGCCGCGGTCGCGGCGAGGCCGATGCGGTCGCCGGTCTGGGAGAGGTGGGTGACCCACTCGGCGACGTAGGACGTCGGTGACGAGCGGACGTCCCGCATCCACGCCTTCACCGTGCCGAGCGGGTCGGGCAGCTCCGACGAGCGGTCGACGCAACGGGCCAGCGCCGACCGTCCGACGGACGCGGCCGCCGACTGCGGCGACCACCCCGGGAAGTCCCACCCGTCGACCCCACCCGCCCGAAACCGCGCCGGGCAACCCGCCACCTCCGCGGCCGCGAACCACCCGACGTAGACGGCCCCCGGATCGGCGTCGCTCGCCAAGCCCTCGACGAGCTCCTCGATCCGGCCGGCCACGTCGGTGCGCACGCCGTCGGCCCACCCGACGGCCTCGCCCCGCCGCGTCGCAGGTTCGGTGGGGGTGGGGGTCATGCGGCGGCCTGGGCTTCGGGGCAGGTGGGGCGGAGGGGGCAGTAGGGGCAGGTGGGGTTGGGGCGGGCGGGGGCCGGCTCGCCGGCGGCGAGCGGCGCCGCGACGGTGATCGCCTCGGCCACCCGTTCGGCGGCGTGGAGCAGCACCTCGGCCCGGATGGGCTCGAGCTGGGTGGCACCGTCGCCGGCGCACACCGACAGCACGGCCGCCGGCGCCACCCCGTCCCGCAGCCCGACCAGCAGGGCGTAGAGGTGGCCGTCGTAGCGGACGGCGTCGAACCACCGCCCGGCCTTCAGCTCGACCACCAGCCCCGGCAGCGGCGTCGGCGGCCCGCCCAGCAGGATGTCCAGCTTCCCGCTGACCACGATGGCGCCCCCCGCCAGCCGCAACCGGGCCGGCTCCTCGACCCGCGGCCACCACGCTCCCGGCACCGCGGGCCAGGACGCCACGAGCGAATCGAGCCGGGCGGCCGCCTCGGCCAGCAGCTCAGCGGCGGCCTCGGACGACAGCGACGCCAGGTGGTCCGACACGAAGGTCGACCCGCTCGCGGCCAGGAACCCCACGGCGTCGTCGACGGTCGGTGGCACCCGGGGTCCGAGGGTGGCCAGCTTGGCCCCGGCGTCGACGATGTCGCCCAGCACCAGGTTCGTCAGGTCGCCGCCGGCCGAGAGCGAGCTGTCGACCAGCGCCCGACGGGGGCACGTCAGCAGCTCCCGGACCGAACGCTTGGCCAGCCGCAGCGGCTCGTCCACGGTCCAGCCCCCGACGGCAACACCCGCCGCGGCAGCTGATTCCAACAGCGAACAGGCCTCGGCCAGGACCTCAGGACCGGCGCCGGGGCCGAGCCGGGCAGGAGAGGCGAGCAGCTCCGCCAGCACATCCCGATGCTAGGAACCGGGCACGACCCGGTCGCGGACCCTCAGCCCTTGTTCGCGAGCCAGATGGCTTCCTGCTTGCCGAGCTCGGTGGTGGGGCCGCGGTCGACCCAGGGCCACAGCTCCTCGGCGATGCGCCGGAAGTTGGCGGTCGCGTGCATGTCGCCGAGGATCGCCATCAGCCCGAGGTTGATCCGCTGGATGATCACGAACGCGGGCGGCAGGTTGGCCGACTTGGCGATCTCGCCGTAGGGCCCGTTCGGGTCGAAGAACCGGGACATCGTCTGGGACGACCACTCGGGCGTGATCGTCATCTCGGCGTCCTCGACGACGAACGAGTAGAAGTGCCCGAAGTACTCCTCGACCTCGGCGTCGCTGAACGCCAGCCCCGGCTTCAGCAGCCCGATGCGCTCGATGATCTTGCGGTACTCGCGCACGTCCTGGTCGAGGACGTAGGCGGTGATCATGTCCTCGAACAGGCGGACCTCGTCGGGCCGGTAGTACTTCACCATCCCGAAGTCGAGGAAGCTGACCTGCCCGCCCGGCCGGAACACGTAGTTGCCCGGGTGGGGGTCGCCGTTGAACGCCATCAGCCGGTAGAGGCTGCGGAACACGAACCGGTAGATGGTCTCGGCGGCTTGGTCCCGCTCCTCCTGGGTCCAGGTGAGCATCTCGTCGAACCGCACGCCCTCGGCCAGCTCGGTGGTGAGCACCCGCCCGGTCGAGAGGGCGGGCACCACGTCGGGCACGTGGATGGTGGGGTGACCGCGGTAGTAGTCGGCGAACGTCTGCTGGCTGCGGGCCTCGAGGGCGTAGTCGAGCTCCTCGGTGACCCGGGCCCGGATCTCCTCGACGAGCGGCCCGGGTTCGAGCCCCGGGAACATCACGCCCATGATCGTCCCGAGCAGCGCCGAGTTGGCGAGGTCCGAGCGGATGGCCTCGTCGACGCCCGGGTACTGGACCTTGACCGCGACGGCCTGACGGTCCTGGGTGATCGCCCTGTGCACCTGGCCGATCGACGCCGACGCCATCGGCACCGGGTCCCAGTCGAGGAACAGCTCCTCGGGCGGGGCGCCGAGCTCCCGCTCGACGACCGAGGCGGCCAGCTCGCTCGACATGGGCGGGGCGTCCTGTTGCAGCCCGGCGAGCGCTTGCCGCACGGGCTCGGCGATGCCGCTGTCGAGGTACGACGCCATCTGCCCGAGCTTCATGAGGGCGCCCTTCATGTGCCCGAGCGTCTCGGCGACCTGCTCGGCGGTCTGCAGCTCGAAGGCGGCGTCCAGCTCGGCCTGGCGCTCGGTGGAGGCGAACGCCCGCCGCGCCTTGTGCACCGCGAAGGTGGCGCCCGCCTTGCCGCCGGTCTGGGCGACCTTGCGGATGCGCTCGGTGGGCGACATCAGGGCGAGCGCCGGCGCGGGGTCGCCGGTCGACTCACCGGACGTGGTGCGGGCAGCGGCACGGCGGCGGGAGTAGACGATGCCAGCGGCAACGCCGAGACTTCCTGCCGCCAGGAGGGCGTGACGGAGGCGCACGGCCCGGAGCTTACTGGGAGTAACCACCGCCGCCCCAGGCGACCTACCAGCCGCGGTAGGTGGGGTCGCGACGCTCGACGAAGGCCTGCACGCCTTCGTTGGCGTCGTGGGTGGCCAGGTTCATCTCCTGGGCGACCGCCTCGTCGTGGAAGGCCGTGGCCCGATCGCTGTCGAGCGACCGGTTCAGCAGCCACTTCGTCAGCCCGATCGACCTGGTCGGGCCGGCAGCCAGGCGCTTGGCCCACTCGCTGACCGCGGCGTCGAGGGCGTCCGCCGGCACGACCCGGTTGACGAGGCCGAGGGCGAGCGCATCGGCGGCGGGGACGTCGTCGCCGAAGAACATCAGCTCCTTGGCCTTCTGCAGGCCGACGAGCCGGGGCAGCAGCCAGGCGCCGCCGCCGTCGGGCACGAGCCCCCGTCGGACGAAGACCTCGACGAACTTGGCGCTGTCCGCACAGATCACCAGGTCACAGGCTAAGGCCAGGTGGGCGCCGAGCCCCGCCGCAGTGCCGTTGACCGCAGCGAGAACCGGCTTCTCGCAGTCCAGGACGGCGCCGACCAACCGTTGCGCGCCCCGCTCCAGCATCCGGGCCACATCACCGACCACCCGGTCAGGGGCGTCGGCGGGTCGGGCCGGCCCCGGCCGGGCGACCCGCAGGTCGGCGCCGGTGCAGAAGTGCCGCCCGGTGGCGCCGAGCACCACGGCCCGCACCTCGACCTGCTCGGACGCGCCGGCCAGCAGGTCGATGATCCGGTCGCGCTGGTCGGGGGTCAGGGCGTTGGCGGCCTCGGGCCGGTTGAGCGTGATCGCCAGGACGCCGTCGTCGTCCTGCCGCACCAGCAGCGGTTCGTCGGCCATCACCCGACGGTACCGCAGCATCTGACATACCGTCAGATCTGGGCTGCGGAGTAGTGTCGTTCTCCATATGAAGAACCTGCCTACCGTTGACGAGCTCAACTGGGCGCTGCTGGGGCTGCGCGTTGTCGTCGGGCCGGTGTTCGCGTTCCACGGCTACGCCAAGATCTTCCGGGGCGGGCGACTGCAAGGGACCGCCAACTGGTTCAACTCCATGGGCATGCGGCCCGGCGAGCTGCACGCCCGCTTCGCCGCCGGTGGCGAGCTGGCCACCGGCCTCTGCATCGCCTTCGGGTTCCTCACCCCGCTGGGCGGGCTCGGCCTCGTCGGCCTCATGTCGGTCGCGTTCTGGACCGTCCACAAAGGCAACGGCCTGCTCGTGTTCCAGGACGGCTGGGAGTACAACCTCGTGCTCGCCACCATCGGGGTGTTCCTCGCCACCGTCGGCCCCGGCGAGTACAGCCTCGACCATGCCATCGGCTTCGATGTCAACGGCTGGGCCGGCTTCCTCATCGCCGTCGTCGGCGGCCTCGCGATGGCGACGGGCCTCCTGGCCACCTTCTACCGCCCCCCGGCTCCCGAGCCGACGGCCGAGGTCGAAGCCGAAGCCGAGACCGAGGGCTAGCCGCTACGCCACCACCTCGACGAGGCCGCCGTCCGGCGTGAACTCGACGTAGCCACCGCCGCCCCGCTCGGGGTGGGACACGTACACCCGGACGAGGACCCGGGTGTCGAACGGGAGGAAGCGGTCGATGATCACGTGGGTGATCTCCATGCCCTCCTCCGGGAACTGGGCGAGCCCCTGGGCGGTCATCGTCGGAAGCTTGGAGGCGTCCAGCTCCGACAGGTCGAACAGCTTGTCGGGCAGCTCGTCGACCTCCATCGACAGCAGGTCGACCGGCTCGGGGCCCGACACCCCGTCGCCGCCCCGCCACGTGTACTCGTCGACGTGCGTCGGCTCGCCGGGCACCTGCACCTGGATCTGCGCCCAGTCCTCGTACACGAGGATCTCGTTCACCTTCACCGGCTGCCCGCGGTGGATCTGGGCGAAGGACTCGAACGCCTGGCTGGCGTCGCCTCGGAGCAGGTCCCGCGCCGTCACCGGCGCCGTCGTCGGGGTCTCCTGAGCGGTCGTCGAGGACCCGTCCCCGACGTGCTCCGATCCCTCGTCCGATCCCTCGTCCGACCCGATGGCCGCGCCCACCTCGTCGGCCGCCACGTCGTCGTCGTCCGAACCGCCGGTCGCCCAGCTGTGGACCACGTAGGCGAACACCGCGACCGCCACGATCCCCACGACGACGAGCCCCAGCGCCATCCGCCGGCCCGACCGGTCCTCGCCGATCGGGTCCCCCACTGGATATGTCACGGGCGACAGCTTCGCACGACCTGATCAGGGCGCGAACAACTCGATCGGCGCGAGCGTTGTTACGGCGTGCGGGTTGACTTCACCTCCTTCTACGAGCGAGAGGCGCCGCGCCTGGTGCGCAGCGTCAGCCTCGCGGTCGGCAACCCGACCCTGGCCGAGGACGCGGTCGCCGAGGCGTTCGCCCGGGCCTGGGTGCGCTGGGGCGACCTGGGCAGCGGCGACCAGCAGCCGCGGGCCTGGATCATGCGGGTGGCGTTGAACCAGGCCCGGGACCGGTTCCGCCGCCACCGAGTCGAACGCCGCAAGGCCCGGGACGTCGCCCGTCCCGAGGCCACCTACGACCTCCCCGTCGACCATTGGCTCTGGGACACCGTCCGCTCCCTGCCCAAGGCCGAGTGCACGCTCATCGCGCTCCGCTACGTCGGCGACCTGTCGCAGGCCGAGATCGCCGACGTGCTCCGGGTCCCGCCCGGCACCGTCGCATCCGGCCTCAACCGCGCCCGGAACAAGCTCGGGGCCGCCCTCGGCCCCCGGTACCACGAGGAGATCTCATGATCGACGAAGCGTTCCTCTCGACGCTGGCCGACCCGGGCGCAGGGCCGGCGACGACGACGTGCCGCCCGGTGTCGGCCGTCCTGGCTCGGGCGCGCCAACTGCAACGGCGACGCCGGGCGGCGCGCTCCGCAGGCATCGCCACCATCGCCGTCGGGGTGCTGTGCACCGGGTTCGTGGTGGCGAACCGCCAGGGCACCGAACAGTCGGAACGGGTCAACAGCGCGTCGACGACCACCACCGACAAGCCGTCGGGCCCACCGCCGCCGTACGTGCCGTGCAGCTCGCTCGCGCAGGTCGTCGCGAACCCGCCTGACCGGCTGACGCCGGCGGATGTGCCCGACAACATGCGGCTGCTGCCCAGCTGGCTGCCCGACGGTGTGTCGCTGGAGGGGGTGTCCGGTAACCGCCAGAAGGCCACCTGTCCCGACACCGCTCGCTACCCGGTCGACGCCGCGCTGGCGCTGTCGGCCACGAACGCCGAAGGCGTCGTCGACCGCAGCATCCACCTGGAGGGACCGCTGCCGTTCTCCCAGGAGCAGGACATGGCGGACGGCCGCGGCACGTGGGGCTCGGGTGTGGAGCACGGTTCGACCCCGTTCAGGGGTGGCACCGCCACCTTCGTTCACGGCGGGGCGTACGACCCGAACCTGCGCTTCGACTGGACCGACGCCGACGGCTGGTCCTGGGAGCTGTGGGGCAGCAATGTCGACGAGGCGACGCTCCGCGCTGTCGGCGAGGCGTTGGTGCTGGACAGCTCGCCCGAAGGCGACGAGCCGGTCGCCAGCCTGCCCGCCGGGGCGGTGCCGGCCGGGCTGCGCGTGAACTGGCAGCAGCTGGGCACCCCGGCGGTCTACCCGTCGGGTGACTCCGTCACCTGGACGATCTCCGCCGGGCGGTCCGACCAGCCCTCGACGGGTGGGATCACCTGTATGGCTGAGGTCACGCGCCGGGTCGGTGAGATGCCACTAGCGAGCGCCGGCTACTACGGCAGCTCTCACGAGACCGTCAACGGTCACGACGCGGTCCGGTTCACCCCCATGGTCCAGGACCCGGTGGTGGGTGGAGGCAACACCCTGCGGTGGGAGATCTCGCCCGGGGTGCAAGTGCAGGCCGGCTGCGCCGACTTCTCCGGCTCCGGCTTCCGGCCGTTGCCGCTCGACCAGGTCAAGCGGTTCGCCGAGTCACTCGAGCCGGTGGCCGCCGACGACCCCCGGTTGCCCTAGTCGAGCACGTCCGCGGCGATGAGCTCCTCCAGGTAGCGGTCGTTCCAGAGGCCGACCTGGAGGGCCTTCGCCCGGCGGAAGTACAGCTGGATGTCGTACTCCAGCGTGAAGCCGACGCCACCGAAGATCTGCTGGGCGGTGGCCGTCAGGTCCCGGAACATCTGGCCGGCGAAGAGCTTGGCCATCGGGGCCAGACGGGCCACCGACCGGCCGGTCGAGCGGGCCCACGCCGCCTCGTGCACCAGTGTCCGGGCCCCGTCCAGCTCGGTCTGGCGGTCGGCCAGGTAGTGGGCGATCGCCTGGAAGGCGCCGAGCGGCTTGTCGAACTGCTCCCGGTCCTTGGCGTACTGGACGGTGATCTCCTGGGCGTAGGTGGCAGCGCCCTCGGCCCAGGCGGCCAGCAGGATCAGGGCGTCGTCCCGCACGGTCTCCCAGGCGGACCAGCCCTCGCCGAGCTTCTCGGCCCGGACCCCGGCCAGCTCCACCTTGTACTGGGTGTCGGAGGCGAGGGTGAGCTGCTGGGTCAGGGTGACGCCGTCGGCGTTGGGGTCGACGAGGTAGAAGCCGACCTCGCCGCCGGGTGCTGAGCGGGCGAACACCACCAGCCGGGTGGCGGCCGACGCGTACTGGACGTGGCGCTTGACGCCGTCGAGCACCCAGGATCCGCCGTCCTCGGTCGCCGTGGTCTGGACGCCCTCGGGGCCGAAGCCGTGGTCGGGCTCCAGCCAGGCCGGGGTGAAGATCGCCTCGCCGGTGGCGATGCGGGGCAGCCACTCGGTCGCCCCGAGCGCCGCGAGCAGCCCACCCGACAGCACGCTGCTGGCGAAGTGGGGGACCGGCGCCAGCGCCCGGCCCAGCTCCTCGTACAGCACGACGCCCTCGATCAGGCTCTGGCCCGAGCCCCCGTGCGCCTCGGGCAGCAGCAGCCCGACGAGGTCGAGGTCGGCCAGTTGCTTCCAGAGCTCCTGGGGGAAGCCGTAGGGGTCGTCCTCCATCTCACGGACGACCGTCAGCGGCGAGTGCTCGGCGCACAGCCCCCGCACGACCTCCCGCAGCATCTCCTGCTCTTGGCTGAACGTCAGATCAAGCACTGGTTGCTCCTAGGGCTGCCACTGGTCGCCGGCGCGGCGCCACGGGTTGTCGTCGGGTCCGGTGGGGAGGGCGATCCGCACTGTGGCGGTGGTGCAAAGTCGAGCGTCCGCGTCATCACCGGATTCGGTGGCCCAGACCCGGATGTCGACCGTCGCCCAGCGGCAGCCGACGTCGTCGGTGCTGTCGTCGGTCACCCGGCCGGTGATGATCATCAGGTCCTTGGGGTAGATCGAGTCGACCATCCGGAACCGCAGGCGGCCGAGCCGGCCCCGGGGCCCGCTCCAGTCGGTGACGAAGCGCTCGAACCAGGCCTGCTGGTTGGGGGTGTTGAGGAAGATGTCCTTGGTGCCGTTGCGGTTGACGGCGAAGTCGACGTCGTGGTGCATCGGCCGCCAGTCCCGGGTCGCCAGGGCCCCGAGCACCACGGTCGACGCGGTGACGGGGTAGCGGAGCGTCGGCAGCTCGCCGTCGACGATCTCGGGCGCCGGGGCTGCGCCGGGCTTCGAGACCGTGGGCGCCGGCGACTCGGCCCGGCGGTAGCCGAAGCCGGTGAAGATCTCGACGCCGACCTGGTCGCCGTCCTGGTTGCGGTAGTCGACGTCGATGACCCAGAAGCGGCCGGTGCCGAGCTTGGTGGTCTTCGGGTCGCTGATCGACCGCAGCACCTGCGACATCGAGATGACGTCGCCGGGCCGCACCGGGGTCCGGAACACGACCTCGTTGTCGGTCATGACGGCCTCGGGCAGGTCGAGGCGCTCCTTCAGGTCGAAGTGGACCTGCAGCGGCAGCCGGGGCTTGGTCTGACCGGGCTCCCAGCTGTGGGGCCGGAACCAGAGCGACAGCGTCGACGGCGGGGCGATCGGGCCGCCGGTCAGCTCGGCGGCGACATCGTCGTCCCAGAACAGCGGGTTGCCGTTCTCGACCGACGCCAGCGACGTCCACAGGTAGCCCCGCTCGACCGGGAAGTTGGCGGTCTCCGGGTAGCGCTCCTGGTCGATCCAGCCCTCGACCTCGGCCGGGATGTCGGTCATGCGATGGCCCCCTCGCTGCGCAGCTGTGCGATCTCGTCGGTGGTGAAGCCGGCCGCGGCGAGCACGGCGTCGGTGTCGGTGGCCGGCAGCTCGTAGACGGCCTGGCGGGGCGATCCGGCGAGCACCGGCCCCAGCTGCCGGAAGGTGCCGTGGCTCGGGTGCTTGGCCTCGACGACCAGGCTGCGGGCCGCGGCCTCCGCGATGTCGTTGACGGGCGCGACGCAGGTGTCGGCGTCGGCCAGCAGGGCGACCCACTCGTCGCGGTCCTTGGTGGCGAACGCCGCGGCCAGGTCGGCCCGGATGGCGTCCTGCTGCGCGTCGTCGTTCTGCTGCTCGATCCGGTGCTCGAGGCCCAGCGCCCGGCACAGGTTCGCCCAGAACTGCGGCTCGATCGCGCCGACCGCCAGCCAGCGGCCGTCCTTGGTGCCGTAGACGCCGTAGCAGGCGTACCGCCCCGTGAGGATGTTGTCCCCCGGCCCGGGGGCCTCGCCGGTGGCGAGGTACTCGTCGATGTAGAGCGACACCATCCAGGCGACTCCGTCCGTCACCGACACGTCGAGGTAGGCGCCCTTCCGCTCGACGAGGGCGGCAAGGATGGCGCAGGCCGCGTGCATCCCCCCGGCCGCGATGTCCGCGACCGTGGCTCCCGGCAGCGTCGGCCCGTTGGTGTGCATGAAGCCGCCGACGGCCAGGTAGTTGAGGTCGTGGCCCGCTCGCTGCGAGCCCTGGCCGTACCCGGACGTCGAGCAGTAGATGATCCCGGGGTTGACCGCCTTCACGGCCTCGTAGCCGACGCCCAGGCGGTCGACCACGCCGGGCCGGAAGCTCTCCAGCACCACGTCGGCGCCGGCCGCCAGGCGCAGGAACGCCGTCCGACCGGCGTCCGATCGCACGTCGAGCTTCGCCAGTTGCATGCCCCGGTGACCGCTGTAGGCGTGGTACGCCAGCTCGAACCGGGGCGACGCCAGCTTCACGACCCGCGCCCCGTAGTCCGCCAGGATGCGGGAGCAACGGGTCGCCGGCCCGACCGTCGAAAGGTCGAGCACGGTGACTCCGGCGAGAGGTCCAGCGGTCATGGCCTCAGAAGTTCTTCGGGAGGCCCAGCTTGCGGGTGTCGATGATGTTCTTCTGCACCTCCGAGGTGCCGCCGCCGATCGTGTCGATGACCGTGTAGCGGTAGGTCGACTCGGCCCGGCCGGCCATCGGGGCCTCCTCGGTCCTGACCCGCAGCTGCGCTCCCGGGCCGCCGATGTCCATCGAGACGTTGGCCACCCGCTTCGACAGCTCGGTGGCGAACAGCTTGTACTCCGACGCCTCCGTGCGGGGCGGGTCGCCCTCGCCCAGCGAGGCGTGCACGAACCGCAGCCCCAGCACCCGGGCCACCTCGCCCTCGGTGACGATGTGGGCGATCTGCTTGCGCACCACGGGGTCGTCCTTGAGCGGCTTGCCGTCCTGCTTGGCCGTGCGGACGTGGTCGAGCAGCACCTGGATGCGCTGGTCGATCTGCGAGTAGGTGAACATCGTGAAGCGCTCGAGGTCGAGCGCCTGGGCGATGTACTGGAAGCCCCGGTTGAGCTGGCCGACCACGAACTCGTCGGGGACGAACACGTCGTCGAGGAACACCTCGTTGGTGCGCTCGTCGCCCATGGTCCAGATCGGGACGACCGTGATGCCCGGGTGGTCCATCGGCACCAGGAACAGGGTGATGCCGTGGTGCTTGGCGGCGTCGGGGTCGGTGCGGGCGCCGACCCAGTACCAGTCGGCGAAGTGGGCCGACGTGGTCCAGGTCTTCTGGCCGTTGAGCACCCAGCCGCCGCGCTCGTCGTCGCGGGTGGCCTTGAGCTGCATCGACGCGGCGTCGGACCCGGCGTTGGGTTCGGAGTAGCCGACCGCGAACTCGACCTCGCCGCCGTTGAGGATCTTGGGGAGGAACTCCTCCTTCATGATCTCCGAACCGTGGCGGATGATCGTCTTGCCGACGATGCCGATGCCCTTGCCGATCTGCGGGGCGCCCCGGCGGGCGAGCGCCTCGTTGAGGAGGTACTCGTAGACGCCGTCGCCCTCCTGGCCGCCGTGCTCCTTGGGCCAGGTCATGCCCAGCCAACCCTTGGCGCCGAGCTGGGCCATGAACTCGCGACGTTCGGGCGTGTCGACGATCTGGGCCATGTTCTCCCGGGTGGGGTCCATGACGGCGATGTCCTCGTGCTCGTCGAGGAACTGCTCGACCTCGGCGAGGAACGCTCGTTGCTCCTCGGAGAACTCGAAGTCCATGTGGCCTCCACCCGGTGCCTGGCGTAATCTGACGGACCGTCAGATTATGACCGGAACGGATGGTGCGCCAATGACCTCGGGGATCCTCGCCTATGGCACGTACCTCCCGTACCGCCGCCTCGACCTGTCCGAGGTGGCCGCGGTGGCCGGTGGTGGCGGTGGCCGCGGCACCCGGACGGTGGCGTCCTACGACGAGGACACGACCACGCTGGCGGTGGAGGCGGCCCGCGGGCTGGGCCCGGCGTCATCCCTGTGGTTCTCGACCACGACCCCGGCCTACGCCGACAAGACCAACGCGACCGCTGTCCACGCAGCGTTGCGCCTCGACCCGACCGCTCCTGCCTTTGATGCCAATGGCTCGGTGAGATCGGCCGTCGGTGCCTTGCGGGCCGCCCTTGCTCACGCCGATCTCGGCGGTTCGCCGAGATCGTTGTGGGTCACGAGTGACGTGAGGGCCGGCAACCCCGGATCGCCGGACGAGGCCGCCGGGGGCGACGGCGCCGCGGCGTTCCTCGTCGGCGAGGGCGATGCGATGGCCGAGGTCGTCGGATGGGGGAGCGCCACCGCGGAGTTCCTCGACCGCTGGCGCACGCCCGGCGACGTGGCGTCCAAGGTGTGGGAGGAGCGGTTCGGCGAGGGCCAGTACCTCGCCGCCGGCAGGGCCGCCTGGGACGATGCCTTGAAGTCGACCGGCGTCGACACGATCGACCGGGTCGCGATCGTCGGCTCCTCGAGCCGGGCGGTCACCCAGCTGCAGAAGCAGCTCGGCATCGAGGCGACCACCATCCCCGCCGGCATCGGCTTCGCGGGCGCCGCGGCGCCGGCCCTCGCCCTCGCCGCCCTGCTCGACGCGGCGTCGCCGGGCGAGACCGTCGCCCTCGTCGTCCTCGCCGACGGCGCCGATGTCCTCCTGCTCCGGACCACCGAGGCCCTGGAAGGCCGGCGCTCCGACCTCGCCGCCCAGGCCGCGGGCGGCGGGCCCATCGCCTACGGCACCTACCTCCGCTGGCGGAGCCTGCTGAAGGCCGAGCCGCCCCGCCGCCCGGAGCCCGCCCGGCCTTCGGCCAGTGCGGCGGGTCGGAGCGGCGACTGGAAGTTCGGCTTCGTCGGCTCGCAGGGCGACGACGGCACGATCCACCTGCCCCCGTCGCCACTGGACGGCACCGCCCGCCCCATGGCCGACGCCACCGGCACCATCGTGACGTTCACGATCGACCGCCTGGCCTACTCGCCGTCACCGCCGGTGGTGTTCGCGGTGGTCGACTTCGACGGCGGCGGCCGCCTGCCCGTCGAGCTCACCGACGTCGACCCCGCCGACGTGGCGGTCGGCGGCCGGGTGGAGCTGACGTTCCGCAAGCTGTTCACCGCCGACGGGATCCACAACTACTTCTGGAAGGCGAGGCCCGTTCGATGACATCGCATGGGATCAAGGACCGGGTCGCCATCATCTCGATGGGATGCACCCGCTTCGCCGAGCACTGGGACAAGGGCACCGACGACCTGCTGCTCGAGGCCACCACCGAGGCCTTCAAGGGCGCCGGCCTGACCGCCGACGAGGTCGACGCCTACTGGCTGGGCACCGCCCAGTCGGGCATGAGCGGCATGGTGCTGGCCAAGCCGCTCGGCCTGGAGGGCAAGCCGGTGACCCGGGTCGAGAACATGTGCGCCACCGGCTCCGAGGCGCTGCGCCAGGCCGCCTACGCCGTGGCCGCCGGGGCCTACGACGTGGCGATGGCGGTCGGCGTCGAGAAGGTGAAGGACTCGGGCTACCAGGGACTCAACGCCTTCCCGATCCCGACCGACGGCACCAACCGCACGTTGACTGCTGCCGCGATGTTCTCGATGGTGGCGCCCGCCTACGCCCAGCGCTACGGCGTCGACCCCGACGAGCTGCGCCGCGCGCTGGCCCGCATCGCCTCGAAGAACCACCACAACGGCGCCCGCAACCCGAAGGCCCAGTTCCGCCGCGAGATGTCCGTCGAGCAGATCTGCGGGATGCCCGCCGTGGCGGGTGGCCTGTCGGTGTTCGACTGCGCAGGCGTGGCCGACGGCGCGGCGGCCGCCATCGTGTGCCGGGCCGAGGACACCCACCGCTATGTCGAGGACCCGCTGCTGATCAAGGCGCTGTCGTTCGTGGCCGGCAACGGGTCGGGGCTCACCGATCCGTCCTACGACTACACCACGTTCCCGGAGATCGTCCGCTGCGCCGAGGACGCCTACGCCCAGGCCGGCATCACCGATCCCCGCAGCCAGCTGGCGATGGCCGAGGTGCACGACTGCTTCACGCCGACCGAGCTGGTCCTGATGGAGGACCTCGGGTTCTGCGAGCGGGGCACCGCCTGGCAGCAGGTGCTGGACGGTGCCTTCGACCTCGACGGCGACCTGCCGGTCAACCCCGACGGCGGGCTCAAGTCGTTCGGCCACCCGGTCGGCGCCAGCGGCCTGCGGATGCTGTACGAGGCGTGGTTGCAGCTGCGGGGCCACGCCCCGGACGAGCGCCGCATCGCCACCGTCGGCCCCGGCCGCACCATGGCGCTGACCCACAACCTCGGCGGCTACCCCGGCGAGATGGTGAGCTTCGTCGGCATCTTCGGGACGTGATGCTCTAACCTCCTGCGCAAACTGGGAACAACTTGGGGGGATCGATGGGGCGGACACTGCGTCTGCTCGCCGGCTGCGCGCTGGCGAGCGTGTCCTTGTCGGGGTGCTGGCTGCAGGTCGGGTACGACGCGGGCCACACGCGCAACAACGCGATCGAGACCGCGCTCGATGCCAGAGCCGCCGGTTCGCTGACCGAGGCGTGGTCGGCCGACCTCCTCGCCCGGGCCGGCGAGCCGCTGGTGAAGGGCAACCGGGTCTTCGTCGTGTCCGGTGGCACCGAGGGCTACTCGGTGGTGACCCAGGCCAAGGCCTTCGCCGCTGCGGACGGCGACGAGGCCTGGGAGCGCGAGTGGTACGGCGCCGGCTCGGCGCTCTTCTGGCAGCCCTCGTTCGTCGGCGACGAGCTGTGGACCGGCTACTTCATGATCGACTTCACCTACCGGCCGTACGGCAGCTTCGCCGGCCCGGTGCGGCTGAACCCTGCGGACGGCTCGGTGCTCGGATCGTCGCAGGAGGCCGCGGGCCTGAGCGCGCCGGTCGACACGGGCGACCTCGTCGTCCAGTCCCGGGTCTCCATATCGCCGCTCGCCCGTCAGCTCGCAGTGCGCGACAAGTCCGGTTCGGGAATCTCGTGGATCGGCACGCTCCCGGGCGACCTCAGCCTGCTGCCCGGCTCGCCGCCGGCGGTATCCGACGGTCGGATCTTCGTCGGTGACTCGCACTTCCTCACCGCCTTCCCGCTGGCCGGTTGCGGCGTGGCCACGTGCGACCCCCTCTGGACCCTCGACCTGGGCACCGGCGCGACGGCGACGGTCGCCCCGCCGGGCAGCCCGTCCGTCTTCGTGACCCGGGGCAACGACCTGCTCGCGGTCGACCGGGCCACCGGCACCATCAGCTGGACCGCGCCGCTGGGCGCCGCCGCGCCGGGGCTGGCCGTGGTCGGCGACGACGTGTTCGTCGGCGCCGGGACCACGTTCGCCAAGTACCCGCTCGGTGGCTGCGGCGCGGCGACCTGCCAGCCGACCGCCCGCGTCGACGTGCCCACCGCCGTCTCAGCCGCGCCGGTCGCCGCGGCCGGCGTGGTGTACGTGGGCAAGGCGGGGGCCGTGCAGGCCTTCGACACCGACCTCGAGCCCGTCGTCTCGCTGGAGGTCCCGGGCTCGCCGACCAGCCTCGCGGTCGCCGGCGGCCGGCTCTTCGTGATCACCGCCCAGGACGGCGGGCTGCCGGCCAAGCTGGTGGCCTTCGCGCCACGGGCGGACTAGCTCGGAACACAACATCTGGGGGAACCGATGAGGCGCACACTGCGGCTGCCCGCCGCCTTGGCACTGGCGAGCGTGTCGTTGTCGGGATGCTGGCTGCAGGTCGGCTACGACGCGGCCCACACCCGCCACAACACGCTGGAGTCGACGTTGAACGCGGCCGAGGCCGCCACGCTCCACCAGCGATGGTCGGTGGACCTGCTGGCACGGTCAGGTGAGCCGCTGGTTCGGGGCAACCGGGTCTTCGTCGCCGCAGCCGGCATCGACGCCTCGAGCTTCACTCGGACCGACGTCCAGGCCTACGGCGCGGCCGACGGGAGCCTCGTGTGGACCCGCAGCTTCTTCGGCGCAGGAAGCGACCCGATCGTCTGGCAACCGGCGCTCGCCGGCGACGACCTCTGGACCGGCTACTTCATGCTCAACACGTCGGGCCCGCGCCCCACCGGGTCGCTGGCTGCCCCGGTGCGGATCGACCCGGACGACGGAGCAACCGTCGACCCGGGAACCACCCGCGCCGGGGTGACGGCACCGGTCGAGGCCGGCGACCTCGTCGCCCAGGTCTGGATCAACGTCTCCTCCCCGGTCCGGCAGCTGGTCGTTCGGGACAAGGCGAGCCTGGCCACATCGTGGACCTCCACCCTGAACGGCGCCTACGAGTTCCTGCCCGGGCCGCCGCCCTCGATCTCGGACGGGCAGATCCTGGTGGGCGACACCACCTGGCTGTACTCGTTCCCGGCCGTCGGCTGCGGGGAGAGCACGTGCAGCCCGACGTGGTCAGTCGACCTCGGCGCCCAGGTGACCGCGGTCGTGGCACCCGATGGCAGCCCGACGGTCTTCGTCACCCGGGGCACCGACCTGCTGGCGGTCGACCGGGCGACCGGCGCGACCACCTGGACGGCGCCGCTGGATGTGGCGTCGGCGGGCATCGCAGTCGCCGGTGACTCGGTCTACGTGGCGGCGGGCGGCGTCCTGGCGGCCTACCCGGCCGCGGGCTGCGGTGCCGCGACCTGTCCGCCGACGGCCAGCGCGACCCTCGACGCCGCCGCAACGTCGGCACCGGTGGTGGCCGCCGGGGTCGTCTACGTCGGCATGGCCGGCGAGGTGCAGGCGTTCGACACCGCGCAGGGCCCGCTGGCGCCGGTGAGGACCTTGCCGTTGGCCAACGGGGCCACCGCCAAGAACCTCGCGGTCGCCAACGGCCAGCTGTACGCGACGACGTCGCTGCCCAGCCGGCTGGTGGCGTTCGCCCCCGAGCCCTAGGAGCCCAGCACCCGCCAGGAGGTGAGTCGCCGCGCGACCGCGTCGGCGAAGGCCTCCACCGCACCGCCCAGGCCGAGGAAGAGCGACGGCTCGGTGACCTCGACCTCGAGGACCACCGGCCCGCCGGGCCCGGGGAGCAGGTCGACGCGGGCGTAGAGCAGGGGCTCGTCGTCGGCGGGGACGACTGCCAGCGCCGCCGCGGCGACGGCGACCTCGGCGGCGCCGGCGGTGCGGGCCGACATCGACTCCTCGGCGTACAGGCCCTCGACGGGGCCGGCTCCCGCTCGGAGCAGCGGCCCCTTCCGGGCGGCGTGGGAGGCGCGGCCGCCCACGAACACCACCGCGGTCTCCCCGTCGGCGTCGACCGTGTCGAGGTAGGGCTGCACCATGGCCGTGCGGCCCGAGGCATGGATGCGGGCGACGAGGTCGGCGATCGCCGCGGGGTCGCGGAGGCGAGCCGTGTCCCGGGCGCCGGCCGACACGGCCGGCTTCACCACGACCTCGCCGTCGGTGCTCGGTGGCGCGTTGCCCGGCGGCACGAACGCAGTGGGCACGACCGGCACACCGGCGGCTCGCAGGTCCGCCAGGTACCGCTTGTCGACGTTCCACGCCACCACCGGCGCCGGGTTGGCGAGCCGCGGCACCGACGCAGCCCAGCGCAGGAACTCGCCGACCCGCGGCGGGTAGTCCCAGGTCGAGCGGAGGACGACGAGCGCGAACCGGTCCCAGTCGACGCCCGGGTCGTCCCACACCGCCGGCACGGCGACGATCCCGCGCTCCCGCAGCGCCGGCAGGAGCGGCCGGTCGTCCTCGTCGAGCTCGGCGACCTCCCGGCAGGTGGCCAGCGCGACGACCGGGGCGGTCACGGCACCACCACCCGGCCGACGATGGCGCGGACGCCGGCGGCGAAGCGCTCGACGTCCTCGGCGGTGGTGGCGAAGCTGGTCATCCAGCGGACCAGCGACACGGTGAGATCCCACTCCCAGAAGAACGACCAGCGCTGGAGCGGCTCGATGGCTGCCGCGGGGACCGAGGCGAACACGGAGTTGACGACCGGTGGGGCGGTGACCGTGACGCCGGGGACGTCGGCCACGGCTGCGGCGAGCTGCCCGGCCATGGCGTTGGCGTGGCGGGCGTGGTGCAGCCACTGGTCGCCGTCCAGCAGGGCCAGGATCTGGGCGGCGATGAACCGGCTCTTCGAGGCGAGCTGGCCCGCCTGCTTGCGGACGAACGCCGCCCGCCGGCCGAGGTCCGGACGCAGGAACACCACGGCCTCGCCGTACATGGCGCCGCCCTTGGTCAGACCGAACGTCATCACGTCGACGCCGGTGTCGCGGACCATCGTGGGCAGGTCGGCGCCGGTGGCGACCACGGCGTTGGCGATCCGGGCGCCGTCGAGGTGCACCAGCAGCCCGTGGGCGTGGGCCCGGTCGCACAGTGCGGCGATCTCGTCGGGCGTGTAGACGGTGCCCATCTCGGTGGCCTGGCTGATCGACACGACCGCCGGCTGCGGGTGGTGCTCGCTGCCCAGCCAGTGCAGGTAGGGCTCGAGGGCGTCGGGCTCGACCTTGCCGGCGGCGTGGGGGACGGTGAGCAGCGGCGAACCGGTGAAGCGCGTCGGCGCCCCGCACTCGTCGACCACCACGTGGGCGGTGTCGGCGCAGACCACGGCCTGCCACGGTTGGAGCACGGAGGCGAGCGCCACCACGTTGGCGCCGGTGCCGCCCCAGCACAGGAAGCTCTCGACCGGGGTCCCGAGCAGGTCGCGCAGTGCGGCCTCGGCGCGGCGGGTCCAGTCGTCGTCGCCGTAGGCCAGCGCGGGACCCTCGTTGGCGGCGACGAGCGCGTCGAGCACTTCGGGCGGCACGCCGGCCGAGTTGTCGCTGGCGAATGAGCCCCGCGGGGGCGGTGGCAGGTCGTCGAGGTCAGGCATCGAAGAGTCCAGTGGTGGTCCAGGTGCGCTCGAGGGCGGCGATCCGGCGGGCGGCGAGCGCGTTGACCATGACACAAACCGCTACGGCCATCGGTGCCGTACCGGGAGGCTCGCCGAGCGGTGCTCGCCGCCGGTGAGCCGTCAGCGGGTCTCGACGCGCACCGAGCTCTGCGACGCGAGGGTGTTGATCTCGTCGGACTCGCCGTCGGTGAGCAGCGCCCGCCCGCCGACCAGCTCCGACGTGGCCACCACCATCGCCTGCACTGTGGCGTTGGGGAGGTCGGCCCGGTCCTGCAGCACCGCTGCCCGCCGCGCGATGGGCTCGGTCGTGTCGACCACCTTGCAGCCGCGGATCGCCAGGTTGACCCGGGCGTCCCGGAGGGTCCTGCCCGTCATGCTCTGGGCGATGGCCGGCGCGGGGATGACGACCTCGACGTTGTGGCGGCGGAACACCTCGAAGTGCGCCCGGGCCATGGGGCACCCCTTCGCGACGGCGGTCAGGACCCCCGCGTCGACCGTCACTCGCCGAACCACTGGGCCTCGGCTTCCGTGACCAGGTTCTCGTCGACCGGGCCGAAGTCCTCGGCCAACTGGTCGAGCATGACCCCGAGCTTCTCGGCGGCGACGAGACGATGCAGCGCCTCGTTGACGACGTCCGACGCCGAGGCCGCCCACGGGAGCGCACGAGCCTGCTCCCAAATCTCTCGATCGACGGTGACGCTTATCTTCTCTTTCGCACCTCTGCCCGCCCCGCCGAACTTCTGTCGCACCATGTGGTTCGCTGATCTCCCGCGAGATGTCTGGACCCAATGACTGTGCGAAGCCGGCGACCTCACTCTCTGTCGCAGCTCAACATTTGGCATGTCTGCCCCAGACTTTTCACACCCTGTTCAACCCCAGCCGCGTACCGTCCCCAACTCCTCCCGTCCGATTGCCGGAGCCCGCGGCTTGACCCCGACCGAGCGCCCGCCTTGGCCGTGCGGCGCGTTCGTGCCGTTACGCAACGTACAACTCATCGTCGCATCGTGCCATTCGGAGGCGCAGAGTGTGAAAAGTGTCACACTGATGCGACCGGCCGTCATGCCCAAAGTCCGATCGTTGATTGAGCATATTTCGACCTTGGCAGGTGAACCGCATCGGACATCACGGAGCGTGGATCGGACCAATGATCCGACTTATCATATGACACACGATGGCGCCGCATCGCCCGAAATTGAGCAATTGACATTGACGGCATGCCGTGGGCAACCTCTGAGTCGTGGCCTGCAGGAAGCATTGGACACGGCCTCAGGCCACCGTGACGGCGACCATCTTCCCCACCCTCTGGTCGCCGGTCGCAGCAGCGGTCGCAGGAGCCTCGCCATCCCCCCGGCGAGGCTCCTGCCATCGCACGACGGCCCGCTCAGACGAGCCCGGTCTCGTTCGCCTGGACTGCCTCGAAGGCGGCGAGCGCCCGGCGGTCGACCTTGAGGCCGGAGGTGAGGGGCAGCTGCTCGACCACCCGGAGCCCCTCGGGCAGCTTGAACCGCGCGATCCGGGCCCCGAGGTGCCCGCGTAGGTCGTCGAGGCTCGGCGGCCGGGCCGGATCCCGGGCCACCACCACCGCCACACCGACCTCACCCATCACCGGGTCGGGTCGGGGCACCACCACGGCGTCGGCCACCAGCGGATGACCGACCAGCAGCGCCTCGATCTCCGCGGGGTGCACGTTGTAGCCGCCCCGGATGTACATGTCGGTGCTGCGGCCGCCGAGGACCACGTTGCCCCGGTCGTCGAGCTCCGCGAGATCGCCGGTCCGCAGCCAGCCGTCGACCAGCGTCGCCCGGGTGGCGGCGGGGTCACCCCAGTAGCCGGTCATCTGGGTGGGGGAGCGGAGCCAGAGCTCGCCGTCCCGGATGGCGACCTCGATGCCCGGCCGGGGCTTGCCGACCGTGTGCAGCGCCTCGTCGTCATCGGCGTCGAAGGCGGTCCCGGTGCCGCAGCCGCCGGACTCGGTCGACGAGTAGCGGATCGAGTAGGCGGCCCCGAACAGCTCCCGGGCCTGGGCCACCAGCGCCGGCGGCGATGCTGCGCCGCCCATGACGATGGTCTTCACGTGCGACCAGTCGTGTCGGGCCACCTCCGGCGACCGCACCATCAGCGCGACCTGGGGTGCCACCCCGCCGATCGAGGTGATGCGCTGCTCGGCGATGGTGCGCAGCGCGTCGTCGGCCCGCCAGCGGCCGAGGATGTGGGTCCTGCTCGCCAGCCGCAGGTACCACGGCAGCTTGGTCATGAACCCGACGTGGGCGAACTGCGTCGAGGCCAGCATCGCCGGGCCCGCCGTCGTGCCTGCCTCGGCCCAGGCGTCCCCGGTGTCGATCCGGGCGACGGCGGCCAGCTGCGCCTCGGTGAACACCGCGCCCTTGGGCACGCCGGTGGTGCCCGACGTGAAGACGATGGCGACCGGCCGCGTCGGGTCGGGTGGCAGCGGCGGCGGAACGTCGTCGCCGGTCGGCACCTCGGCAGGGTCCTGGACCACGAGCTCGGCGTCGGTCAGGTCGACGAGCGCCTGCTGCTCCGGTGCCGCCAGCTTCGGGTTGATGCCGGCGGTGACGGCCCCGACCTTCGCCGCCGCCACGTAGGTGAGGATGTAGGACGTGTCGGACGGCAGCTGCAGGACCACCCGGTCGCCCTCGGCGATGCCTTGCCGCACCAGCCCGGCCGCCACCGCATCCGACCGCCGGTCCAGCTCCCGGAACGACGTCGTCGCCCCATCCGGATCGACGAAGGCGATGGCCTCGCCGAACCGCTTCGCCGCCTCCCGGACCGTCTCGGCCAGCACCACTAGCGCACGCGGGGCTTGATGCGCTGACCGGAGCTGAACGTCTCCTGGCCTTCGGCCATGGCCTGCTGGGTCATGCCGAGGTTGAGGAGGGTGTTGCCGAGGTCGAGGGCCTGGCGGCGGGACAGCTCGCGGGCGGCCCAGATCGTCCGCACGGTCGTCTGCACCGCAGTCGGCGGAGCCGAGGCGATGGCGGCCGCGGCCCAGCGGGCGGCGTCCGGCAGTTCGGCGCCGGGCACGACCTCGGACACCATGCCGATCTCGTAGGCCCGCTGCGCCGACAGCCGCTCGTGGTTGCCGAGCAGCGACATCCGCATGATCTCGCCGAACGGCATGCGGTGAGACATGAGCGTCGGTTCGTAGACCGCGGGCATGGAGTAGGTGACGTGGGGGTCGAAGAACGTGGCGTGCTCCGCGGCGATGATGAACTCGACCTCTCCCAGGAGGTAGAAGGCGCCGCCGCAGGCGATGCCGTTGACCGCGGCGATGACGGGCTTCCACAGCTCGGCGGCCTTGGGGCCGATGCGCTGGCCGGGGTCCTCGTAGGTGAACGGGCTGAAGTCGTAGGTGGTGTCGTCGGTGGGGACGTCGTCGCGGTCGATGCCGGTGCAGAACGCCTTGTCGCCGGCGCCGGTGAGGATCACGCAGCGCACGGCGTCGTCCCGCTTGACCTCGCGCCACAGCGCGGCCAGCTCGTCGCACATCACCGAGTCGAAGGCGTTGTAGCGCTCGGGGCGGTTCAGGGTCACAACCGCGACCCCGTCGTCGCCCACCTCGTAGGTGATGGTCTCGTACGTCACGACCTGGATACTAGGCGGACCTGACACACCGTCAGATATTGTCGTCACGTGCCCGTGAACTTGGGGGACCTGGTCGACCCGGCCACGACGGCAGTCGTGACGTCGGAGGTGCAGAACGGGGTGGTGGGGTCTCAGAGCGCCCTGCCCGCCCTGGCCGACGCGGCCCGCGCCACCATGCTGCCGGCCCTCGGCCGCCTGGTGAGCGCGGCCCGCAAGGCCGGCGTCCAGGTCGTCCACGCCACCGCCTACCGCCGGGCCGACGGCAAGGGCGCCAACCGCAACGCCCGCCTCTTCGGGGCCGTGCAGCGGTCGCCGGTGCAGCTGCTGCCGGGCACGCCCGAGGTCGACGTGGTGCCCGAGGTGGGCGTCGAGCCCGAGGACCTGGTGCTCACCCGCACCCACGGCCTCAACCCGATGGCCGGCACCGATCTGGATGCCGTGCTCCGCAACCTGGGGATCCGCACGATCGTCGCCACCGGCGTCTCGGTGAACGTAGCGATCACCAACCTGATCATGGACGGCGTCAACCACGGCTACCAGATGGTGCTGCCCCGCGACGCGGTGTGCGGCATCCCGGCCGACTACGCAGACGCCGTCATCGACAACACGCTGGCGCTGCTGGCGACGGTGACCACCGTCGACGAGCTGACGGCGTGCTGGAGCTGAGGGGGAGACAGCCCATGCGTGGCGACCTGGAGTGGGGCACCATCCCGAACCTGGCGCGGTCGGCCGCCGAGCGGTTCGGCGAGGACGAGGCGATCGTCGACGGCGAGATCCGGCTGAGCTTCGTCGACCTCTGGATCGAGGCGCGGGCCGCGGCCAAGGCCTATGTCGCAGCCGGCATCGAACCCGGCGACCGGGTGGCGCTGTGGGCACCCAACATCTGGGAGTGGCCGGTCGCGCTGCTGGGTCTCCACGCCGTCGGCGCCGCCGTGGTCCCGCTGAACACCCGCTTCAAGGGCGGCGAGGCCGCCTACGTGCTGCGGCGCAGCCGGGCCAAGCTGCTGGTCACCATCGACGGCTTCCTCGGCAACGACTACGTCGCCATGCTCGAGGGCGAGGACCTGCCGGACCTCCGGGACACGGTGGTGCTGCGGCCCGAGGGGCGTGCGGGCACGTCGTGGATCGACTTCCTGCTGGGCGGCGCGTCGGTGGACGACTCGACCATCGACGAGCGGTTGGCTGCCGTCGGGCCCGATGACGTCAGCGACATCATGTTCACGTCCGGGACCACGGGTGCGCCCAAGGGCGTCGTCGCGCACCACGGCCCCACGGTGCGGGCGTTCACCGAGTGGGCCGAGCTGGTCGGGCTGCGCCGCGGCGACCGCTACCTGGTCATCAACCCGTTCTTCCACAGCTTCGGGTACCGGGCGGGCATCGTGTCGTCGCTGGTGGCAGGGGCCACGATGATCCCCCAGGCGGTGTTCGACGTGCCCGAGGCCATGCGCAACATCGCCGCCCACCGGATCACCATGCTCCCGGGCGCGCCGGCGATCTACCAGACCCTCCTCAACCACCCCGACCGGGCCGAGCACGACCTGTCGTCGCTGCGGCTGGCGGTGACCGGCGCGGCCGCCATCCCGGTGTCGCTGATCGAGCAGATGTGGTCGGACCTCGGCATCGAGACCGTGCTCACCGCCTACGGGCTGACCGAGGCCACCGGCTTCGTGACGTCGTGCCGGGCCGAGGACGATGCTCGCACCATCGCGGAGACGTCGGGGCGGGCCATCGACGGGGTCGAGGTCCGGATCGTCGACGACGACGGCGTCGAGCAGCAGCCCGGCGACCCCGGCGAGATCGTGGTCCGGGGCTACAACGTGATGGCCGGCTACTTCGAGGACCCGGAGCAGACCGCCGAGGCCATCGACGCCGACGGCTGGCTGCACACGGGCGACATCGGCTGGATGGACGAGCGGGGCTACATCCGCATCACCGACCGCAAGAAGGACATGTACATCGTCGGCGGGTTCAACGCCTACCCGGCGGAGATCGAGAACCTGCTGAGCCGGCACCCAGACATCGGCCAGGTCGCGGTCATCGGCGTGCCGGACCAGCGGCTCGGCGAGGTGGGCATGGCGTTCGTGGTGCCGGCGGCCGGCCACTCCCCGGATCCGGACGAGATCATCGCCTGGGCCCGGGAGCACATGGCGAACTACAAGGCGCCCACCTACGTGCGCATCGTCGACGCCCTGCCGCTCAACCCGGCCGGCAAGGTCCTGAAGTACCAGCTGCGTGAGGAGGCCCTCCGGGCATGAGGTTCTGCCAGTCGATGATGTACGCCGAACCCGACCAGTGGGTCGAGCTGGCCCGCCACGCCGAGGCGGTCGGGTTCGACCAGCTGGCGCTGTCGGACCACGTCTTCTACCCCGAGAACCTCGCTTCCGAGTATCCGTACACGCCGACGGGCAAGCCGGTGTTCAAGGCCGACGCGGCGTGGCCCGACGTGTGGGTCATGGTCGGGGCGATGGCGTCGGTGACGTCCCGCATCGAGTTCACGACCAACGTGTACGTGCTGCCGTTGCGCAACCCGTTCGTGGTGGCCAAGGCCGTCGGCACCGCAGCGTTCCTCACCGGCGACCGGGTGTCGTTGGGCATCGGCGCCGGCTGGATGCGGGAGGAGTTCGACTGCCTCGAGCAGCCCTTCGGCCGGCGGGGCGCCCGGATGGAGGAGCAGGTCGAGGTGCTGCGGGCGCTCTGGCAGGGCGGCCTGGTCGAGCACCACGGCGAGTTCTACGACTTCGACAAGCTGCAGATGGCGCCGGTTCCGTCCCGCCCGGTGCCGATCATCGTCGGCGGGCACAGCGACATCGCCCTGCGCCGGGCCGCCCGGCTGGGCGACGGGTGGATCGGCGTCCAGTACACCCGGGCCGAGCTGCGGACGTACCTGTCGCGGCTCAATGAGCTCCGGGCCGAGGCGGGGACGCTGGACCGGCCGTTCGAGGTGAACGCCGCCATCGTCGACGCCCTGCCGACGCCCGACGTGATCGACGAGCTGGAGGAGATGGGGGTCGACACGCTGATGACCTCGGCGTGGCTGATCGAGGGCAAGACCAACGCCTCGCTCGACGAGAACAAGCGGGCGCTCGAGTCGTTCGCCGAGACCTACATCGCTCCCCACCGGGACGCGTCGTGATCACTACTGCACGTAACCAGCTGCGTTCATCACCTGATGGACCGTCAGAACTGACTACGGTGGTCGTCGATGTCCGAGACGGTGCCGGTGGATCAGGAGGAGGACGTGCGGGCCTCCGACGGGCGTGTGCCCGGGCGGCGGGGACGCGCCACACGGCAGAAGCTCCTGGACACCACGGCCGACATGCTGCGGACGACGTCGTACCGCGACCTCAAGGTCATCGACATCGCCCGGGGCGCGGGGACGTCTCCGGCGACCTTCTACCAGTACTTCGGCGACGTCGAGGCGGCGATCCTGCTGCTGGGCGAGGAGATGGCCGTGGCCAGCGACTCGCTGGTGCGGATGATCCAGGAGGGCAGCTGGAAGGGGAAGGCCGGCTACGAGACCGCGCTGGCCTTCGCCGATGCGTTCATCGAGTTCTGGGACGAGCACCGGCCGGTGCTGCGGGTGGTCGACCTCAGCACCGACGAGGGCGACCGGCGCTTCCGCAACGTGCGGGTGCGGTGGCTCAACAACATGACCCGGGCCTTCGCCACGGTCACCGAGGAGTTCCAGGCCGACGGCAAGAACCAGGGCGTCGACGCCATGGCCAACGCCGGTGTGCTGGTCACGATGATCGCCAACGTGGCGGCGCACCACTACGGCTTCGAGTTCTGGGGCATCCGCACCGCCGACGTCCGGGTCGCGCTGGCACGCCACATCTACTGGGGCGTCACCGGCCAACGCCCCTGAGCCTGAGCATGGCGGTGCCGCGATGAGCGGCATCGGGTTCGGGATCCAGCTCCCGATCCAGGCCCAGTCCCCGATCTTCGTCGAGGAGTGGGAAGCGTCGGCCGGCCCGGCGGAGCTGGTGCAGACCACCCAGGCGGCCGAAGCGGCGGGTCTCTTCTACGTAGCGGTGTGCGACCACATCGCCATCCCCGAGGACAAGGCGCCGGCGATGTCGGCGACGTGGTGGGACACCATCGCCACCCTGTCGTACCTGGCCGCGGTCACGTCGCGGATCTCGCTGATGAGCCACGTCGCCGTGCCCGTCTACCGGCACCCGCTGCAGACCGCCAAGCAGTGGGCGACCCTCGACCGCCTGTCGGGCGGCCGGACGATCATGGGCGTCGGCGCCGGCCACGTCGAGGGCGAGTTCGCCGCGCTGGGCATCCCGTTCGCCGATCGGGGCTCACTGTTGGACGAGGCCATCGACGCCGTCCGTTCAGCGCTGGCCGACGAGTTCAGCTCGCACCACGGTCGTGCCTGGAGCTGGGACGACATGGGCATCCAGCCCCGGCCGGTGCAGGCGCGCATCCCGATCTGGGTGGGCGGGTCGACGCCCGCAGCCATCCGCCGGGCCGCCGAGCGGGGCGACGGCTGGCTGCCCCAGGGCCCGCCGCCCGACGGCATGGCGGCCGGCATCGCCCGGCTGCACTCGCTGCGGGAAGCCGCGGGTCGGGCCGGCGAGCCGTTCGTCGTCGGCGCCCTGTCGGGCGCGTTGTACGTCGGCGAGCCGAGCTGGGATCCCGGGCGAGCCGTCGTGGGCCCGCCGGAGAAGGTGGCGTCCTACCTGCAGCGCCTGGTGGGGCTGGGTGTCGAGCAGATCCAAGTGCGGTTCGCCAGCCGGGACGTCGCCGAGCAGTGCGACCAGATCGCCCGGTTCGGCGCCGAGGTCATGCCGTTGGTCGGTTGCTGAGTCGAGGTCGAAGGGAAACCCGATGACGTTGTTGGAAGGCAAGGTGGCCCTGGTGGCGGGGGTCGGGCCGGGGATGGGGCGGGAGATCGCCCTGCTGTTCGCTCGGAACGGCGCCGATGTGGTCCTCGGGGCCCGGCGGGTCAAGCGGTGCGAAGCCGTGGCCGCTGAGCTCGACGAGCTGGGCTGCAAGGCCGAGGTCGTGCAGCTCGACGTGACGTCCGCCGACGCGTGCGAAGCGGCGGTGGCTCGGGCGGTCGACACGTTCGGGCGGCTCGACGTGCTGGTCAACAACGCCTTCCACGACGGCGACTTCAAGACGTTCGAGGAGTCGGACGAGGCGTCGTGGCGGCAGACCATGGACGTCAACCTGTGGGGCACGCTGCAGATGACCCGGTCGGCTGTGCCCGCGCTGAAGGCGGCGGGCAACGGGCGGATCGTGATGGTCAACTCGATGTCGGCGTGGCGCTACATGGTGGGGTTCGGGGCGTACACCATCTCCAAGGCGGCGCTGGAGTCGGCGACCCGGATGCTGGCGGTCGAGCTGGGGCCGCATGGGATCCGGGTCAACGGGGTGCACCCGGGCTACATCTACGGCGACTCGGTGAAGATGTACTTCGAGTACCTGGCGTCGCAGCGGTCGATCACGGCGCAGGAGGTGTACGACGAGGTCGCCGCCGAGACGTGCCTCAAGTACCTGCCGGACGCGGCGCAGATCGCCGGGTCGGTGCTGTTCTTCGCCTCGCGGTTGTCGGAGCCTGTGACCGGGCAGAGCCTCGGCGTCAACGCCGGGCACTGGTTGCACTGAGGTCGTGTGATGATCCGCCTGACTGCGCTGCTGCGCCGCAACCCTGCGCTGACCGCCGAGGAGTTCCACGCCCACTGGCGGGACGTGCACGGGCCGCTGATCCAATCGGTGCCGGGGATCGACCGGTGGGTGGTGCGCTACGAGCAGCACCTGCGGGTGCCGGCAGACGTGGGGCCGTGGACCGGGACCGAGGACGTCGACGGGATCACCCTGCAGTGGTTCGAGTCGTACGAGGACTTCATGGCCATGGTCGCCGACCCCGAGTACCAGCGGATCGTCGGCCCGGACGAGCGCTACCTCGTCGACCTGGAGCGCTCGGTGTTCCTGCTGACCGACGAGTCGCCGCGGGTGGTCATCGGTGATGGGTAGCTCACGCCGGCCGGCGCGGGATCCAGGCGTTCACCGTCGCGCGGTAGGTGTCGTAGCTCTCGCCGAACTGCCGGTGCAGCGTGGGCTCCTCGTAGAAATGGACGAAGGCGGCGTTGGCGGTGGTGACGACGGCCGCCCAGATCAGCAGCTCGGCCCGGCAGAGCAGCAGGGCCTGGCCGACGATGGCGCCGTCGACCGCCAGGTACATGGGGTTGCGGACGTAGCGGTAGAGGCCGCCGACGACGAGGTTCTCGGTGGGCGCCGCCGGCGCCGGGGTGCCGACGCCCTCCAGCACGAAACGGGCGAAGGCGTTGACGATGACGACCGCTCCGGCCGCGACGAGGACCGCGCCGAGCGCCCGCACCGGTGGCCAGTCCGGCAGCGAGTCGCCGGTCTCCCAGCGGGTGATCAGCCAGGGGATGACGCCGGCCACCATCCCGGGTGCCACGGCGAAGAAGATCGAGGTGCCCACCGCAGCCGCGGCCTTGCCTGCCATGGCCGACAAGCTAACGAGGAACGTCGTGGATGAATCGCTGAAGGGTCGAGTGGCGTTGGTGGTGGGCGGGGCGTCGGGCATCGGCCGGGCGACCGCGTCACTGCTCGGCGACCACGGCGCCGACGTGGTGGTCGCCGACCTGGAGCCCGGCGACAGCGGCGGCCTGGCGCTGGACGCGACCGACCCGTCGGCTGTCGCTGCCGCCGTCGCTTCGGTGGCCTCCTCCCACGGCCGCCTCGACATCGCCGTGAACTCGGCCGGCGTGTCCGGAACCTACGCCTCGATCGCCGAGACCTCGGTCGACGAGTGGCGCCGGGTCCTCGACGTGAACCTCACGTCGGTGTTCCTCTGCGTGCAGGCCGAGCTGCGCCAGATGCTGGCCCAGGACCCGCCGGGCGGGGCGATCGTGAACGTGGCGTCGGCCGCCGGGGCGATGGGGGTGCCCGGCCTGGCCCACTACTCGGCGTCGAAGCACGGCGTGATCGGCCTGACGAAGACCGCCGCGTTGGAGGTGGTCCGCAAGAACATCCGCGTGAACGCTGTGCTCCCGGGCACCGTCCGCACTCCGATGCTGCAGGCTTTCGCCGGCGGCGACGAAGGCGTCGACGCCATGGCCAAGGTGAGCAGCCCGATGGCCCGCGCCGCCGACCCCTCCGAGATCGCCGCCGCGATCGTGTTCCTCTGCCTCCCCACGTCCTCCTACATCACCGGCGCCCTCCTCCCCGTAGACGCCGGCTCCCTCGCGACGTAACGATCGGGCACGAGTCTGATACCTGTGCTGTTGTACGTGTCCTGTACGTGTCACGTACAGCTCTCGGCCTTACCGGTACGCTCGGTCCGTGCGGTTCGAGCGGATCACAGTGGACCCCAACAAGATGGGTGGTGTGCCGTGCATCCGTGACCTGCGGGTGACGGTGAGCATGGTGCTCGGGCAACTCGCTGGCGGGCGCACAGTCGACGACGTGCTCGCCGACTACCCGTACCTCGAGTACGAGGACATCTTGGCGGCGCTCGAGTTCGCAGCCGCCGTCGTCAACGAGCGCGAAGTCCCGCTCGCCCGACCTGCGTGAAGTTCCTAGTCGACGCCAACCTGTCGCCGGTCATCGCCGCGGCGCTGAACGACTCAGGGTTCGACGCCCTGCACGTCGCCGACCTCGGCCTTGCGACCGCCAGCGACGATGAGATCTTCGACCAGGCGGCGAGCGACGAGATGGTCGTCATCACCGCTGACAGCGACTTCCCCATGATGCTGGCGCTACGGCGAGCGACGAGCCCCTCGGTCGTTCACCTTCGGCATGTCACGGAACTGTCGCCCAAGGAGCATGCGGCGTTGCTAGTCGCCAACCTGCCCGCCCTCGTCGATGCCCTCGACCGCGGGGCGATCGCTTCGCTCGCACCTGATCGAGTCCGTCTCCGGGACCTTCCAATCCGGTAGGACTCTGACGGCATCGGCGGCAAGGTAGGGGCCATGATCTTCACTGAGGGCGAGGTCGCTTACCTGCGGGAGCAGCGGTTGGGGCGGTTGGCGACGGAGCAGCCGAAGGGGGCGTTGCAGAACAGCCCCGTCGGGTTCGGGTACAACCCGGAGCTCGAGACCATCGACATCGGCGGCATGAACATGGCCGCCAGCCAGAAGTTCCGGAACGTCGCCGACAACGGGAAGGTGGCGTTCGTCGTCGACGACATCGCCTCCCTGCAGCCGTGGGTCGTCCGCTGCCTCGAGATCCGGGGACACGCCGAGGCCATCGACGATCCCACCGACTCGGCGTCGCCGGTCGCCGGCCCGATCATCCGCGTCCACCCCGAGCGCATCATCAGCTGGGGCCTCGACGCCCCGGGCGAGGGCCTCGGCAAGCGCAACGTGTGACCCGGACGCGACAGCGCCCCGGGCCGCTGGGGAGTGCGGCCCGGGACGCTGCCGTAGAGCTACTGGGCGGCGATCGCCTCCAGCACCGGGGTGCGGGCGGCCCGCTTGGCCGGCTTGCGGGCGGCCAGGACACCGGCGACGGCGCCCATGACCGCGATGACCGCCAGCCGGGCGACCGGCAGGGTGAACCCGCCGCCATCGGTCCACACCGTGGCGAACAGCACCCAGCCGAGGTAGGCGCCCAGCGCCAGCCCGACCACCGTGCCGAACACCGCCACGATCACCGACTCCAGCCGCAGCACCGACCGCACCTGGCGCCGCGTCTGGCCGACGGCCCGCAGCAGGCCCAGCTCCCGCTGGCGCTCGTGCACTGCCAGCGACAGCGTGTTGCGGATGCCCAGCAGGGCGATGATCACGGCCAGCGCCAGCAGCACGTAGACGATGCCGAGCAGCAGGTCGAGCCCCTGGCCGGCGGTCGAGGCCATCTCGTCGGCGTCCTGCACCGTGCCGCTGTTGCGGTCGGCCAGCGGATCGATGGCGTCCTTCGCCTGCTCGACGCTGACGCCGTCGGCCACGTCGACCAGCACGGTGGTGTTGGTGGGCTGCGTGTTGTGCGCCTCCCAGGCCGCCGCCGGGACCACGGTGCCACCCAGCAGCGAGTTCTTGCCGTAGATGGCCCGCACGGTGGCGGTCTCGGTCTGCCCGTCGACATAGGTGACGTCGACCTTGGACCCGATCGACCAGCCGTGGTCCTCGGCCTTCGACTCCGCCACCGCGATGCCGTCGTCGCCCAGGTCGGCGAACGAGCCTTCGATCGGATCGATGTGGCCGATCGTCGGCAGCTTCGCCGGCTCGGTGGCGACGACCTCGGTGGTGTCGCCCGCGACCTTGGCCGGCCCGCCGCCGAGCCCGACGGCGTCGGCGACCTCGTCCAGGTCACGCACCTGGCCGGTGAGCTCCGGGCTGAGCCGCCCGCCGCCGAACGCCGGCGTGGTGACCGCAAGGTCGGCGGCGAAGTCGTCGCCCACCTGGTCGGCCAGCGCCGACTTCATCGACGACGCGAACACCGTGAACAGCGCCACCACGGCGACGCCGACCACCAGCGCCGTTGCAGTCGATGCGCTGCGCCGCGGGTTGCGGCGGGCGTTCTCCTCGGCCAGCATCCCGTTGACACCCCGCAGCCGCTGCAGCAGCCCGCCGACACCGCCGGCGAAGGGCGCCATGCCCATCGGGGCAAGCAGCAGGGTGGCGGCGACCAGCGCCAGGGCGCCGACCGCGGCCAGCACCACGGTGTTCGACACCGCTCCGACCACGGTGGCCGCGACGCCTGCGGCGCCCAGCCCGAAGCCGGCGAACCGGCGCCGGGCACCGATGCGAGGCACCTCGGCCGCGCTGTCCCGCAGCGCCGCCATCGGCGCCAGGTTGGCGGCCCGCCGGGCGGCGGACCGGGCGGCCAGGAAGGTCGCCACGACCCCGACCACGAAGGCGATCGCCAGCGATCCGGGCTCGAGGCTCAGGCCACCCGCGGGCAGCGAGAAGCCGAAGGCGTCGAACACGCCCTTCAGCACGCCGGCCACGCCGATGCCGCCGACCACCCCGACGGCCGAGGCCACGACCCCGACCCCGAGCGCCTCGATGGCCACCGCCCGCCGCAGCTGCCGCCGCGACGCCCCGACCGCCCGCAGGAGCGCCAGCTCCCGGGTGCGCTGGGCGACGGTGATCGAGAAGGTGTTGGCGATGCTGAGCGTGGCCACCACCAGGGCGATCCCGGCGAACACCACGAGGAAGGTCCGCAGCATGTTCAGGAACGTGCTGGCGACTTCGTCGGACCGCTCGCCGGCCAGCTGCGAGCCGGTGATCGCCTCGACGCCGTCCGGCAGCTGGGTCGCGATGCGGCTGCGCAGCGCCTCGCTGCTGACGCCGTCGTCGGCCCGCACCAGCACGGTGCTGACCTCGCCCGCCCGGTGGCTGACGTGCTCCTGGGCGCTCTTCAGCGTGAACGCGGTCCAGGTGGTCTGGCCGAGCCCGTCGGCGTCGCCGAACGTGGCGATGCCCACGACCTTGACCTTCACCGGCTCCGGGGTCTGGACGGTGGCGGTGTCGCCGACGTCGACCTTGGCGAGCTTGGCAGCGCCCCGGTTGACGACGACCTCGTCGTCGCCCCGGGGGGCGCGGCCCTCGACCAGCTTGTAGGGGTTGAGGTCGGGGTCGGTGATCCAGCTGCCGGCGAGCCGGGGCGGGCCGTTGCCGCCGACCGGGTCGCCGTCCTTGTCGACGAGGGCGCCGTAGCCGACGACCTGGCCCTCGGCCGAGGCGACACCGTCGACCCCGGCAACCTTGTCGACGACGCTCTCGTCGAGCATGGCTCGGGCATCGTCGGGTCCCCGGTCGATCTCCAGGGCGTCGCTGCTCCGGACCACGACGTCGGTACCCGCCGACACCTCGGCGAACAGCTTGTCGAAGTTGGCGCTCAGGGTGTCGCCCAGGACCATGGTCCCGCTGAGGAAGGCGACCCCGAGGAGCACTGCGATGGTGGTGCTGACGAGCCGTCGCCGCCGCACCCAGGACGAGATCAGGCTGATGCGGATCATGACGGCGCTCCATTCGCTTCGAGGGCGTGCCCGGCGTCGCCGAAGGCCTTCATGCGGTCGAGCACGGCCTGGGCGGTGGGCTGGTCGATCTGATCGACGGGCCGGCCGTCGGCCAGGAAGATGACCGAGTCGGCGTAGGCCGCGGCGACCGGGTCGTGGGTGACCATGACGACGGTCTGGTCGAAGCCGTCGACCGCCTGGCGCAGGAAGCCGAGGATCTCGGCACCTGCGTGGGAGTCGAGGTTGCCGGTGGGCTCGTCGGCGAACACCAGCTCGGGCCGGGTGATGAGGGCCCGGGCCACGGCGACCCGCTGCTGCTGGCCGCCGGACAGCTCGGCCGGCCGGTGGGTGAGCCGGTCGGCGAGGCCCACGGTGGTGACGACCTGGTCGAACCACTCGGGGTCGGCCTTGCGGCCCGCCAGGGTGTGGGGGAGGACGATGTTGGCCTCGGCCGTCAGCGTCGGCACCAGGTTGTAGGCCTGGAACACGAAGCCGATGCGGTCGCGGCGCAGCACCGTGAGCTCGTTGTCGGACAGCTGGGACAGGTCGTCGCCCCCGATCCGGACGCTGCCGTCGGTGAGCGTGTCGAGCCCCGCCATGCACTGCAGCAGCGTCGACTTGCCGGACCCGGACGGGCCCATGACCGCGGTGAGGCGGCCGACCGGGATGGCGAGGGTCGCCTCGTCCAGGGCTCGGACCGCCGTGGGCCCGACGCCGTAGACCTTGGTGGCCCGCTCGGCGCTGGCGGCGACGGGGAGGTTGGGGTCGTAGGTGAGCATGGCCCCAGCGTCCGGTTTTCAGGCCGCTGCGTCGTCATGCCACGGTCGGGTCTTCGGCGTCCACCCGGGGTCGTAGAGATGGCCTCCGCGTACTACCGGCGTCGTACGCGGCAGATCCCTCCGTGGAGTGATGCCTGAGCGCCGCCCGTTCCTTACGCTCGGTGACATGTGGACGTTCCCGTCGCGGCGCAGCTGGCTGGCCGATGCGGCCATCGCGCTCCTGGTCGGCCTGCTGACCGTCGGCGGGACCATCGGGGCGTCGACCGGCCAGGACGACCGCACCCTCGGCGGCGCCCTCGGCGTCGGCCTCCTGATCATGGCGTCGGCATCGATGTTCTTCCTGCGCCGGCAGCCGGTGGTCGCCATGGCCGGGGCCTACGCCGGCACGCTCACCTACTGGTCGCTGGGCTACGCCCGCGGGCCGGTGTTCCTGCCGATGATCATCGCCCTGGTCAACCTGGTGTGGCGGGGGTACCGGCGGGAGGCCATCGTCGCCCTGGTGGCGGGGTTCGTCGGGTTCCCGTGGCTGGGCTACCTGCTGGACCGGGACGACGCGCCCGGCTGGGCGCACGTCCTCGGCCTCGGGGCCTGGCTGGTGGCGCTGGTGTCGATCAGCGAGACCGTCAAGTACCGGCGCGACCAGCGGGCGGCCGCCGCCCAGTCGCAGGCCGAGGCGGCCCGGCGCCATGCCACCGAGGAACGCATGCACATCGCCCGCGAGCTGCACGACGTCGTGGCCCACAACATGTCGCTGATCAGCATCCAGGCGGGGGTCGCGCTGCACCTGCTCGACCAGAACCCGGACCAGGCCCGGGAGTCGCTGGCCCTCATCAAGGACGCCAGCAAGGAGGCGCTGGTCGAGCTGCGGTCGATCCTCGGCGTGCTGCGCCAGGTCGACGACGAGTCCCGCCAGCCGGTGCCGTCGCTGGACGGGCTCGACGGCCTGGTCGACCACGCCGCCGGCTCGGGTGTCGACGTGCGGTTGGAGGCCGCCGCCGGTGTGGTCGAGGGCGTGCCGCGGCCCATCGGCCTTGCGGCGTACCGGATCGTGCAGGAGGCGCTGACCAACGTGGCCAAGCACAGCGACCACAAGGCTGCGGTGGTGCGCATCGACCGGGACGACGACGACCTGGTGGTCGAGGTGCTCGACGAGGGCACGCACCGCGGGCCGACCGACCTGCGCAACGAGGGACTGGGCCTCGTCGGGATGAAGGAGCGGGCCGCGTCCGTCGGCGGCCGGGTCGACGCCGGGCCGCGCCCGGGTCGGGGGTTCGCCGTGCGAGCCTGGCTCCCGATGAGCGACGAGGTCGACGCGTGACCCGGGTCCTACTGGTCGATGACCAGGTCCTGGTGCGGGCCGGGCTGCGGGCGCTGCTCGACTCGGAGGACGGCATCGAGGTGGTGGGCGAGGCGGGCGACGGCGCGGCGGCCGTCTCCGCCGTGGCCGAGCATCGGCCCGACGTGGTGCTGATGGACATCCGCATGCCTGGCATGGATGGCATCGAGGCGACCCGCTCGATCACCTCGGATCCTCGCTACGCAAGCACTCGGATCGTGATCCTGACCACGTTCGACCTTGACGAGTACGTGTTCGAGGGGCTGCGGGCGGGGGCGAGCGGCTTCCTCGTGAAGGACACGGAGCCTGCGGACCTCCTGCGGGCAGTGCGAGCGGTGGGCGCGGGCGACGCCCTGCTGTCGCCCCGAGCAACCCGGCGTCTCGTGGAGGAGTTCGCCACCCGGGCCAAGCCGGGCGCGGGCACGTCGAAGGCCCTCGACGTCCTGACCGACCGCGAGCGGGAGGTCATGGCACTGGTGGCGGCCGGTCTCTCCAACGACGAGATCGCGGCCAAGCTGATCATCAGCCCCACCACCGCGAAGACCCACGTCAGCCGGGCAATGATCAAGCTCAACGCCCGCGACCGCGCCCAGCTGGTCATCCACGCCTACGAATCGGG
>Ga0209382_10001551_pt1 | contig 35720 bp, 33 predicted proteins | sample SoiMetdeltSBSDD5_FD_187599 | JGI IMG/M metagenome (GOLD analysis project Ga0209382, IMG submission 187599) | Bulk soil microbial communities from a Populus tree surrounding site in Tennessee, USA - Soil MetaG P. deltoides SBSDD5 (SPAdes) (version 2) | ecosystem: Environmental > Terrestrial >... | reverse complement strand
GGTCGGCGGTGGCGAAGGTCACACTGCCCGCCGCCGCGGCCGCGGAGCGCGCGACCGAGAAGACCACCTGCCCGGTCGCTTCATCGACCAGCACATGGTCGATCCAGGCCAGCGGCTGCGTGCTGACCGTTGCGTCGACGATGGTGCCGGTACCCGCAACCTTGACCTGCCCGCTGGTTACGTCGGGCGTATTGGCGATCGCCGAAGCGCCGGCGGTGACCGTCGCGGTCAGGGTGAAGCGCTCATTGCCTTCGACATTGGTCGGCTTGCCGTCGGCGCCGACGCCATTGTCAGTCATGACCGCCACGCGGACGAACAGCTGCGTCTGGCCAGCGGCGAAGGTCGCCGCGGTGGCATTGGTCCAGCCGGTGAGGCCGTCGGCTGACACCTGCAGGGTAGAGCCGTAATCGGTGCCGGCCGTAGCGCTGAGCGCGGCGAGCGCCAGGTCCATCGACACCGCGGTGCCAGCGGCCTTGGACAGGCTCAGCCGGAAGACGGCATAGCCGTCATTCTCGCGCGCATAGCTGCGTCCGATGAGCAGGGTCGGCAGCGCCGCGGTCCCGTCGAGGATAGTTGCTTCAGCCGCGCCGCCGACGACGGAGACGGCATTGCCATTTGAGAGCTGGCCGAGGAATTTCTCGGCGGCTTCGGTCAGGCCGTCATTGGCGATGGTGACGGCGACGGTTTGGCGGAGTTGGCCGGCGGCGAAGCTTACCGTTGTCGCGGTTTGAGTCGTGAAATCGGTGCCGGAAACGGCGATGTCGTTATTGAGATGGCCGTTGACGGTATAGCCGATCTGGTCGGCGAGCTTGCCGGAGCGGAGGTCGATGGTGTCGGAGGCGGCGGAGGATTCGATTTCGGTCTGATCCGCGACCAAGATCGTATCATCGAATCTTGCAGCTCCCAAATAGATTAGGCGATTAAAGCGAAGTTCGCCCTCCTTTTGATCGACGACAAAATAGGTATTAGCCGCATTCGCGCTCACGTCATTCAGGAGCGCAGAGAAACCGCCAAACCAATCTGAGCGGGCACGTCGATTCACTCCGAGCTCGTCGACAACCGAAAGCACGACCGCCAGTTTCGCAACCACCTCCGAATCCGGATTGTCGGCAATGATGCTGGCGTAAACTCCCGCAAAGGTGGTCAAATCGCCATAAATCTGCGCACTAACCAGATTACCTGCGATACTTTCCAAATCAAAATTCTGTGCCGGGCCAGCATAATTATCAACTTGATTGTATAGCGCCCTCTTAACGTAAACATTTCCGCCGATCAGTTCAAAATTACTATCCTTAATTGCATGATATATTCCGAAAGTCGTGATTTTTTGTACTGCGTTATCGTTCTTTGACGAAACCTTGTAGGTAATCGCGTCTTTGTCATGGGTGTGTTCAGGTCGGTAGACGAACTTGTCCTTGCGCATCCCGTAGTTGCCGGTCTGCACGGCAGACGGATTGAGCAGGTAGCCCTCCGTCAATGACAAGATCGAATTGAGGGTCGCAGCTACCGTGCTGGCGAGCGACCTCGCCGCATCCTTGCTTCCGCCCTTCTTGGAATAGACATTGTCGACAGCAAAGCCGCCGGTCCGCTCGTCCCAAATTACGTCAGCTCCAGATCGTGGCACGCCGCCAAACAGCGAGCCAATCAGACCGCCAATAATGAACCCGAAAAAGGCGCCAATAGCAGCACCGATTGGCCCGCCAAGCACTCCGCCAATCTTAAGAAACTCACCGGCGGCGATGACACCAAGCGAGCTCCCGATGGCCGATCCTATCTGGCCGCCCACAGTGTCAAAGTGAACGATTGCTTGCGCCAACTTTGTGCCGATAAAGGCGCCTGCCACATTGCCAAGTTGCAGTCCGGATACGCCGTCGAGAATGTTACGCCCAAGAGCAATATTGTTAGCAATTTGGCTAATGACGGTTCCTGCAAATGTGTTGACGATTTCGCCCGCCAGGCCGTCGATCCCGATGGCATGCACAAGCTCAGCGACCAGATAGCTCGAGATCGCACCGACGCCCGCCGAAATGATCTCCTCCGGCAGATCAGAGAAGATCGTAGCGCGTGTATTTAGATCGAGACCAAGATTGAGTTTGCCTCCGTTGGCGATGAATTCGGCGATGTTTTCACCGATGACTGAAAACACAGCGGAGCCCGCGATACTCTCCAAAGGTGAACCATCGAAAATGTAACGGCCCAAGGCACCACCCAATACCGAGCCTACGGAGCCGGCAAGATTGATTTCCGCTAGCTTCTGTTGGTCACTGATATAGTATTTGAGAATGACGTCCTTTGCGGCCGCTAGCTGAGGAATTTGCTTTCCGACGACTGCTCCGAACGCCTGCATTGCAGGATCAGACGAGGGGATTCCTTGGAGTGAATCCAGATCGTGCCAAACTGCGTCCGAAACGTAATCCTTGTTGTACGAAATGACCCGGGCCGTATTCGCCGGCTTGTTGAAGTCGATGACCCGAACGTCGCCGTCCGCTTCAACGATTACGCCCACTGCACTGCCGCCGGGCAGGAATTCAATCCAGCCCGCGTCGCCGCTTGTCAGATTCATGCTAATATTGTGAACGCGCAGCCCGCCAGCCACATATGTATGAAGATTTTCGACTTCAAAGTTGTACACGTCGAAGGTGCCAGGCACCGCAACGACTGCGCGGGGCCCGATCGTCGTTCCGTCGGCTGTAACGAGATGTTCCCCGGCAATTTCGCCTGCAGGCCGAAACTGCCCGTCGCCACACAAAAACGGGTGGCCAGCGGTAGTCTGCAGGCCACCAACATCGACCAGTTCTTTGCCCGACGATCGAAAGAGCCTTGCCACTCGGCCGGGCACTAACGGTCCGTCTACGCACTGGGGCTCGTAGGCGGCAATGATGTCGCCGACCTCGATTGATTCGATCGGCTTTGATGTTCCATCCGCCAGTAAAATTGGGGTGCCGGCAGGAAAGCAGTTCTCCATGTACGCTTGATTGAATAATGCAATGTAGCCTTCGAGCGTGGTACCAAGGTTCTGTGGCAAGGGTCCACGCAGCGGGGTGCCTGAGCTTACCGATCCGGTCGGATCCGTGATTTGAAGCGGCGCGTCCTCATCAACTACGGGGTGGCTCAGTCCGGCAACGTCCTTGTATTCCCATCTGATAGACATCGGCGTGCCGATCGGTGTCTTCGACCCCGCATCGTATTTCTGATATGTTCTGATGCCAAAGGCCTCGTTTGACGCTCCGGACGTATAATAACGGATTTCTTCGCGATAGACGATGTAATTTCCATCCGACATCTTGCTGACGCCAAAACTTTGCCCAGGTGCTGCAAAAGGATTTCCTCCCAGTCCAAATGGAAGATCGCCCTGCAATCCAAAAGTATCAAGTCGCCTTGGCTCGCCTATGCCTTTATACAGTTCGATCAATGCAATAGTAGGCCAATCCATAACAAAGTTAGGATTAGAAAAATTTGATTTTACAGCAAGTTCCCATTGAGATAATGTATATCCGTTTGGAATAAGATTTTGATTGCTAAAAACATTGAATGCATCGGCCAAGCTGGACTTTATATTATCATCATAAAAGGCGTCTTTTAATATTAACTCCGCCTCAAATGACGTAAATAGGAAATTTAAGCTAGCTTGATCGGCGCTTTTGACAGGAAGACTGCCAGCGCCCATACCAAAATCTGCATTTACGACGAAGGAAATCCCATCCTCATCCTCGTAAACGTTCATCGGTCCGCCGAGATTGAGCGCAGACTCGAATAACCCCATTCGAATTCCGTCGACGCGCGATTTGCTACCAAAGTTGAGACCGTACGGCGTTAGGCTCACGTCGAACTGTTCGCTTCCGGCCGATCCTGTCAGCTGAATTCCGCTTCGATTGTTATTTATGAGCTGAGATGAGAAATCATAATTGATTGGGACATTTAACGACACCGAGCCCGACAAGAGCCCTGCATTGACCGAAGCACCTACACCGGCTGCAACGGTGCCATCGAAATGGAGCATGTATCCGTACTGAAGAGCAATTCTACGAGCCGTATCAATCCAAAGATTTGGGGGGACTCGGTGGATGCGAATATAATCGTTTATCGCATTGAGTACGGCTTGATGATATTGTGATTGCGCCATGAATTATCTCACAATCATTTGCAGCTATGGGCAACGTATGCTGCCAGTTCATCGGTATAATACTTTGACAGTGCATTGGGACACTTGAAGGCAATAATAGCCGCTGCATTGGTCACCGTTTGGCCAACGTAGTCTCGTTTTCCTACAAAGAATGCGCTATTTGGATATTCGTCGAAAGCATTTGACGATAGCGCAGCCTGGTACCCTTCAAGCCGCATAGCAAGCCTATAAAAGCATTCAGATAAAGGGAAACGCTCTTCATAACTAGCGGATGCTATTGGATATATTTCCGCGGCGCCAGTATGAGTCACGCCCAGGCCGCAATGGCGGTACTTCCATTGTTTCAAATACGAGTTCGACTGCTGGTCTCCGAAGCGGATTGTTACGTCGCACCGCGCCTTCCCGCGCGTCGGCGAGAATGGGACCGACTGAGTAACCGCTTGAATCCCTGGGCCGGGATACAAGTCCATTAACTTGGGGTCCTCGGCGCAAAGTCCGGCGGCACCTGGGCCGCGTGGAATTCTCAATGAATCCGGCTCAAGCGCTACAAAGAAGGAGTCGACTTCCGGACCAAGTTTGGATCCCTCGCTCGGGGCGGCTTCGTCAGTAGGGGCAGGTTGCGAGCAGCCGACAGCAATTGCGCCAATGGCAGCAATCCCTATGGCGCGGGCCACCCCCAGCGCCACTGCGGCTTTGGCCGCGCGAATGCACCACCCGGCAGCTTGCACGCGCGCCTGGCCCCCCATCGCATTTCTGATGATCGCCCGAAAGAACGATCGGTCGATTCGGCGATTGGAAGCTTGCCCGATGTTAATAACGAGTCAAGCATGCCTGTCGCCGCTTCTCTAAGTGTTTGATCCGATACTTGATATTTTCAGTATTGGTTCGAATTCGCATCCGGTTCGGTGTCATTCGTGCATCGGTTGCTCGAAATATCCAGCCGGCGGAGTCGATGCTTCGCCTCGTCCAAGCCCGCGACGCGCGGGCCCGTGTTGATCGGCACCATCGTCCCGCGGCCGCCCTTGTGGGCCGGGGGCAGGTAGACGAACGTTGTGCCGCCGGTGGCCGCCGCCGCGAGGCGGTAGAGCTTCCTCGCCCGCTTGCAGTCGCGCGCGACGAAGCGCCCTTCCTCGAAGGCAATGCCGAGCTCGAGCTGCGCCAGTTTATCGCCGGCCCGCGCCTTGCCCGCGAGCGACTGCAGCTCGCCGGACGTCGCATCCGGGCGCAGGTCAATTCCCATATAGCGGCTTGGGGAAGCGCAGGCCTGGAGGAGAAGTCCAGCACCGGCTGCCGCGACAAGCTGCAGCCGCCTCAGCTGCCCAGCCTGTTGAGGGCTATTCGGCTTCGACCGCGTAGTCGTCGCCATAGAATTTGCTGGTGCTTCGCGTGTGGAAGGTGATGGCCTTCACCGGCGGGTAGTGGGGCGGGCCCAGTCCCGGCAAGACCTCGAGCACCTCCTCCTCCCACAGATAGACGGCCATCGGGAAGGACACCCGCGCGTTTGTCTGGTGGGAGCCGTCGTGCGGCTTTCCTACCCGGTGCGTCGTCGACGGCAGGAGGTCATTGCTGATCCGCTGCATATAGTCGCCGGTGTTGATGATGATCGAGCCGGGCGGCGCCTTCAGGCGAACCCATTTGCCGCTGCGGTGATTCCAGACCTGAAGCCCCTCCACTTTCGGGGCGGGCAGGATCGTGAAGAGGTCGACATCCTCATGGCCGAGCAGCCGGCCGGCGCCCGAGCGGTCCTGGCCATCGGTCATCGGCGGATAATAATTCAGCCGCAGGCCGAAGTTGGTTCCCGTCAGTTTATGATCATAGACATGCGGGTCGGCGCCGAGCCCCAGGAACATGGCCTGGGCGATCGGCTTGAACAGCTTTTCATGGGCCAGCACGAGGCGCCGGAACTGCCGCTCGCAATCCGCGCGCGGCCAATAATCCTCGGGCTGAAACGGCGCATCGCGCTGCTGGGGAATATCGAACGCGCGCCGGCACCATACCCAGCCTTCGACCAGGTCGGGATGGATGTCGCTGGTCTCCTCGATCGGGAAGTAGCCTTGGCTGACGCTGCCGTAGCGCTTGGCGCGAAAGCGCATCTTGTCGGCGAGCGAGGTTGAGGTGAACAGGTCGAGGACGGCGTCGTTCATTTCCTCGTAAAGCGCAGGATCGACGCCATGCCCGACGAGCACGGCAAAGCCGATTTCCTGCAATGCCGCACCGAACTCCTCGGCAAACCTGGTCCTGGCCATCGCGTCGCCGTTCAGGAAAGGATCGATGTCGAGCGTCGCGATCTCATACGTCTCGTCGAATTCATCGCCTTCGTCCTCGGCCAAGCGATAGGTATGCGCCTTGCGCACCTGGTCATATTTTTCGAAGTCGCGATTGAGCGCGTTCGGGTCGGTCATGGAATCGCCACCGCTGCCTTGGCTGCGTGATCTACTTGCTCACGCCGCCCAACGAGCGCAGCCCGGAACATGACAGCCGCGGCATAAAGGACCACGACCAGGACCAGCCAGCGCAGGATTTCGAGCGGCATTTCCTTGACGATGAAGGCCGCGACAATGACTGCCGGTATGCCGCCAAGCGCCAGGCCGAGCACGATGCGCAAATCAACCTCGCCGATCTTGAAGTGCCGCACGCTCGCGCCGGCTCCCATCAGGGAACCGCCTGTGGCCATGATCGGGAAGCAAAGTCGCGGGTCCATCCCCATCAGGCTTAGCAGGACAAGCGTCGGCGCATAATTGCCCACCCCGAAATTGGCCAGGATCCCGAAGCCGAAGCTGGCCGCCACCGCGACGATCGACTGAGCTAGCGGCAGGCCTGTTGCGGTCCCCCCGCCGGGGAACAGGTGGAGGTTCGTCATTGCATAGGCGGCTGCCGCAAGAAGTAGCCCGACCGCCACGGTCAGCTGGACGACCCACACCCGCGCCCTTGCCACCAGCGGTGCCCCGACGAGCCCGCCCAGCATCGTCGCCGTTGCGCAGCTGAGGAGCAGCAAGGGATCGACGTAGACGCCGAGCAGGATGAGGAAGATGATGCTTTCGACCATCACCGGCGGCGTCAATCCAACCACCATTGTCGGCGGAATCAGGCGGTCGGGAACCATGCGGCGGAACTTGAACCATGCTGCGGTCGGCGCGAACGAGCCGATGCCCAGCGTATCGAAGAAGTTGACGACCGCGCCGAGGGCCAGCGCCTCGGCATTGGGACGGACGCGCTCAGCGACTGCCGCGCGCACCAAGGCGAACAGATAGGCCAGGATCCCCAGGCCAAGCAGAACCAGCAGCACCATCAGCATTGCGGTCTCCCGTTCGCTTTTTGCTTAGCATGCATGATGGCGAATACCTTCCTTTGTTGAAACGGTCCGGGTGGCGCCCTTCATCGCCGCAACGAAACTCGCGACGCGGGCGGGCGACGCGCCGGCCTCCGCCAGCCCAACGATCGCCGAGCCGCTGATCACGCCGGCGGCACCGGCTTCGATCGCTTGCCGGACATGATCGGGTGTCGCGATGCCGAATCCGAGCACCGGCGGCGGAGCTCGCAGCCGCCTAAGTTCGGCGAAGAGGCGTCCGTGTTCGAGCGCGAGCTGGCCCTGGACGCCGGTCACGCCGGCGCGGGTCACACAATAGGTATAGCCGGTGCAGAGGTGGGCGATGCGGGTGAGCGCCTGCCCCGGCGTGTTCGGTGCGGCGATCATTACCAGGTCGACCCCAGCGGCCCGAGCGGCTGCGGCGTAAGGCTCGGCTTCAATCGCCGGCACGTCGGCGAGGAGCAGGCTGTCAACGCCGGCAGCGGCTGCATCAGCACAGAAACGATCGCGGCCGCGAGCTGCGACCAAGTTCGCATAGGTAAGGATGCCGACAGGTATCGGCGCATGCCGCCGGCGAAACTCCGCCAGCAGCCGAAAGCAGTCATCGACCCGCACTCCCGCCTTGAGCGCGCGGTTCGCGGCGGCCTGAATCACCGGCCCGTCGGCGATCGGATCGGAGAAGGGAATGCCGACCTCGATCATGTCGGCTCCCCCCTCGACCAGCGCATCCAGCAAGGCTGCGCTGGTTTGCAGGTCAGGGTCGCCGAGCATCAGGAACGCGCCGAACGCCCCTTCGCCGATCGTGCCCAGCCGATCGAACATGGCGGAATAGCGGGTCATGGCCGCACTCCCACCAAAGCTTGCGCCTGTTCTTGGCCTACAGCAGCTGCTCCCAGCAGCTGTTGGGCCTGCGCTACATCCTTGTCGCCTCGGCCCGAAAGGTTGACCACGAGCACCGACCCCTCGCCTGCCCGATCCGCCACCTTCAGGGCGTGGGCGACGGCGTGACATGACTCCAAGGCGGCGATGATCCCTTCGCCCTCAGCCAGGCGAACAAACGCATCCAGTGCCTCGCGGTCGTCGATCCCGACATAGTCGGCGCGGCGGGTTTCCTTGAGGTACGCATGTTCCGGGCCGACCGCCGGATAATCGAGCCCTGCGGACACCGACCAGGTATCGCTGATCTGCCCATCTTCATCTTGAAGAACGAGCGTCTCCGCGCCGTGAAGGATGCCCGGAGTCCCGCGGAGAAGCGTTGCGCCATGCGAAGCACTGTCGAGGCCCCTCCCCGCGGCTTCGACGCCGATCAACTCTACATTCTGATCGGCGATGAAATCAGCGAAAATGCCGATCGCGTTCGAGCCGCCGCCAACGCACGCGATCACCGCGTCGGGCAAGCGCCCTTCGGCGTCAAGGATCTGGGCGCGCGCTTCCTGTCCGATCACCCGCTGGAACTGACGCACCATCAGCGGAAAGGGATGCGGACCCGCCGCGGTGCCAAGCAGGTAATGCGTATCGGCGAAGCTCGCGCTCCAGTCGCGAAGCGCCTCGTTGATCGCGTCCTTGAGGGTGCGGCTGCCATTTTCGACAGCCACCACCTCGGCACCCAACAATTCGATGCGGAAGACGTTGAGCCGCTGCCGCTCGACATCTTCGGCGCCCATGTAGATGCGCGTCTCCAGGCCGAACAAGGCGCCGGCCATGGCGGTTGCGACACCGTGCTGGCCGGCGCCGGTTTCGGCAATCAGCCGCCGCTTTCCCATTCGCTTCGCCAGCATGGCCTGGCCGAGCACCTGGTTGGTCTTGTGCGCGCCGCCGTGGAGCAGGTCCTCGCGCTTTAGATAGATGCGCGCCGTGCCGCCGAGGTTGCGGCAGCGGGTGAGCGGCGTCGGCCGGCCGGCATAGGTGGCGAGCAGCTCATCAAGCTCGGCCTGGAACGTTGGATCCGCTTCGGCGTCGAGAAATGCAGCCTCGAGTTCTTCCAGCGCCGGGACCAGTATCTCGGGAACGAAGCAGCCGCCGAAGCGGCCGAAGCGGCCGGTCATGCGCATGCCACGGTCCTCCGGCAATCGGGCCGAAGCGCGTCAAACAGAGCGCTGAGTTTGTCCAGGTCCTTCCGCCCCGGAGCGATCTCGACTGCCGAGCCGACGTCGATCCCGTACGTGCCGACATGCTGAGCGGCGCGCGCGTTGGCCGGGCCGATGCCGCCGGCCAGGAAGGCATTGGGAAGGTCCGACCGTCCGGCGATCAACTTCCAGTCGAACGCCTTGCCCGTACCGCCGCTGCGACCGTTCAGCTGGGTGTCGAACAGCGTGCGATCAGCGCCGGTGTCGACCGGCCCGACTTTGTCGCCGACGCTGCAGGCTGCCCAGATCTCGCATCGCGCCGGAAGCGCGGCCCGCAACGATTCGAGATCATTGTCGCCGCCGTGAAGCTGGACTGCGTCGAGGCCGCACGCCGCGACCGCGCGCGCAACGGCATCTTGTCCCTGATCACGAAAAACGCCAACGGTTTTGATGCCGCTTTTCTGCGCCTGGATCGTGAAGGCTTCAACGTCGCTGTCCACCTTCCGCGGGCTGTCGTCAGCGAAGATGAAGCCCGCGTGAGTTGCGCCCGCGTGGGCAACAGCCTCGACGTCCTGGGCACAGGTAAGCCCGCAGATCTTGACTGGGCCATGCACCAGCGACCGGGCGGCGAAGCCAATGTCTTTCGACGCCATCAAGGATGAGCCGACCAGGAAAGCGTCGACCTTTTGCGAGAGCCGCTCGACATCGCCTCGCGCGCGGATGCCGGATTCGCTGACGAGAATGACATTCTCGGGCACAAGCCTGGCCAACCGCTCGGTCACGGAAAGGTCGGTTTCGAGCGTCTTCAGGTTGCGATTGTTGATCCCGATGATCGCGGCTCCGAGGCCGAGAGCGCGATAGATTTCGGTCTCATCATGGACCTCAACGATCACATCCATGCCGAGCCGTCTTGCCTCAGCCATCACGGCCTCGGCCTCACCGTCGTCCAGCGCGGCAAGGATGGCCAACACCGCATCGGCGCCATGCATCCGGGCTTCGCCTACCTGCCGCGCATCGATGATAAAGTCCTTGGCCAGGATCGGGCCGCCAAAGCGTGCGCGTGCCGCCCTCAAATCGCCCAGCGATCCCGAAAAATAGGGTTCATCGGTCAGCACGCTGATGGCGTCCGCCACCGCCGCATAGGCCGACACCGCCTCCTCGACTGCGACATTGCTGCGATGACCGGACGGAGACTTCCGCTTGACCTCCATCAGGAAGCGCGCGCCGGGACGGGCGAGTGCCGACCGCAGGCTCTGCCGGGTCGGCTCGGGATCCTGCATAATCCCATGCAGCCGCGCGCGGACATCGTGCCGCTTGCGCCGGACAATCTCGGCAAGGATGCTTTCAGCCACAGGTTGCCTCGATGTAGAGGTCGAGGACCCTGCCGGCGCGCCCGGAAAGCAGCATTTCGCGCGCGAACTCCGCGCCGTCGCCAAGGCTAACGACCTTGCCGGCGGTCAGCAGCAGTGCGGCCGTGTTGAGGATGGTGATATCCTGTTCAGCGGTGCTCCCCCCGCCGTCCAGCAGCGCGCGAAACCGCGCGGCATTTTCCGCAACGTCGCCGCCCGTCACGACGTTCAATGGCGCCCGGCCAAGGCCGGCATCTTCGGGCGCGATCACCAGCTCGGTGAGTTCGCCGTTCGACAGGCGGATCGCCCGGGTTTCTCCGTGCAGTGCAACTTCATCCAGTCCCGATCCGTGCACGACGAGCGCCTCATCCACCCCCATGGCATCGAGCGTATGGGCGATATGGCGGAGCAGTTTGGGATCGGCGACACCAAGCAGCTGCACGGGCGGCCTCGCCGGATTAATGCAGGGGCCAAGCAGGTTCATGACCGTGCGCACATGCAGCTGGCGGCGTACGAGCGCCGCATGCTTCATGCCGGGATGGTAGGCCGGCGCGAACAGGAAGCAGAAGCCGGTCTGGTCCAGTGCCGCGCGGGCGGCACTGGGATCGACGTCAATCCGGGCGCCGACGGCCTCAAGGACGTCGGCCGATCCGCATTGCGAGCTGACGCTGCGGTTGCCGTGCTTGGCGACCGGCAATCCGCAGGCCGCCGCGACGAAGGCGACGGCCGTCGAAACGTTGATCAGACCAGAGCTGTCCCCGCCGGTGCCGCAGCAATCGGCGAACAGATAGTCCGGACGCTCAAACGGAAGCGCGGCCGCGAACAGACCTCTCGCGGCCCCGATCATTTCTTCGGCGGTTTCGCCTTTCATCCTGAGCGCAATCAACATGCCCGCAATCTCGGCCGGCTCGAGCCTTCCGAGCACCAATCGCTCGAACAGATGCTCGGAATCGTCGGCAGGAAGATCCTCGCCGGCCAGCAGGCGTGGCAGCGGATTGGGCACCGGGCCGGTGTCGGCGACGGGGTGGCGCACGGGCGGCGCCGTCACATGGGATTGGGTCAACATGAGCAATTCCTCGCGGCAATGAAAAACCCGCCGGAAGGCGGGTCGAAGGTCGGTCAGGGAGTGTCGGGTAGGTCGATCAGCTCACCAGCCGCGCCATCGCGCCGCGAGGGTCATTTCGCGCCACCAAAGCCAGGCCGAGCCCGCAGCGGCGGGCTGGAAGCGGTTGGCAAGTGAGCGAAATTCCGTCACGCCTTTAGCCTCGTTGCTACCCATCCACTTGTCAAGTTTGCGGAAATGTCGAATTCTTCCAACACTTTAGCCGAAGCACATGCGCTGGATCGCGCCGATCCGCTCAGCCCGTTGCGCGATCGATTCCTGCTGCCTGACGGCCTTATCTATTTCGACGGCCACTCGCTGGGCCCCCTGCCGCGCCTGGCACTCATCAATCAGCGCGAGGTCGTCGAAGACCAATGGGGCCGTCAGCTGATCGGCGGGTGGAACGACGCCGGCTGGATCGATGCTCCGCAGCGTGTTGGCGCCAAGATTGCCGAGCTTATCGGGGCGAAACCGCACGAGGTAATCGTTGCCGATTCGACTTCGGTGAACCTGTTCAAACTGATCGTCGCCGCGTCACGCCTTTCGTCGCGCGGCACATTGCTGACGGAGACCGACAATTTCCACACCGACCGCTATATCGCGAGCGGCGCGGCCGAGATTACCGGCCTCAAGCTGCGGATGGTTCCGCGTGCTGAAATCCAGGACAGCCTCGATCCCGACACCAGCCTCCTGCTCCTAACGCACGTCCACTACGGCACTGCGGAGCGCTACGACATGGCGGCCGTGACGAAGGCTGCGCAAGAGGCAGGCGCGCTCACCATTTGGGATCTCTGCCACAGCACCGGAGCCGTGCCGTTGCAGCTCAACCGGGACGGCGTCGAGCTCGCGGTCGGGTGCGGATATAAATATTTGAATGGCGGGCCCGGCGCGCCCTCATTTGTCTACGTCGCCGAACATCTGCAGGACCGGCTGCTGTCACCGCTGCGCGGCTGGATGGGCCATGCGGCGCCGTTTGATTTCACCACCGACTATGTGCCCGCGCCCGGCATCGACCGCTTCCTGGCGGGCACCCCGCCCATCCTCAGCCTGGCAGCCTTGGAATCGGCGATCGACACATTTGATGGCGTGTCGATGCAGGCCGTTTGGGAGAAATCGATTGCGCTGTTCGACCTGTTCGATCGGCTGATGGCGGAACGCTGCCCGGATCTGGTCTGCATCTCACCAAGAGAGCCCAGTCAGCGCGGCAGCCACATCGCATTCAGGCATCCGAATGCGTTCGAAATCTGCCAGGCCCTGATCGATCAGGGCGTCATCGGAGATTTCCGCGCGCCAGACGTGATCCGATTTGGTCTCACGCCGCTCTACCTTCGCTTCGAAGACGTGTGGACCGCCGTCGAGCGCTGTGCTGAAATTGCGGATAGCCGAAGCTGGGACCAGCCGAGGTTCAGCGCTCGTCGGAAGGTGACCTAGGACGCCGCCCACCGGTTCAGAATCCAGATGATTCCCTTCGTCCGATGTCGTAGCATTGCCGAAAGACGGGAGGCACGATGCCAGGCTGGAACGAGCCCTCAGTTGCCTACTATCGCGAGCTAGAGCAGCAGCAGCTTGCGCTGGCGGCGGATGCCGCCAGTCCGGCAACCCGTGAAATCCACCTCGAATTCGCAGAGCGATATCGGAAATTGGCCGAACAGCTGGAGGCTGGAGCGGGCCTGGATGAGATCAAGCCAAGCGGCCACTGACCAGTGAAGCCGCCGGACCCAGTCGGACTTTACGAGTCCTATCGTCAGCTTGACCGCCTGGTCGCCCTTTCGGCGATCAGTTCGGCGCAAAATGGCGAGCTGATCACCGGCAAGGTCGGGCGGGATTTCGACCTCGCGACAGCCCGCAAGGCAGCGCAGCGGGCTGCCGCAAACCTTCTGGCCGTGCTGATGGAGGCCGTCGACGGTGACCTGGACCAGGTCGAGGGCATGCTGTTCGTACGCGGATTTGTGAACGCGACCGACGATTTCCCGTCGGTTCACAAGGTGATCGACGCGGCTTCGGAATTAATCATTGAGCAGTTGGGCGAACGCGGACGCCATGCGCGGACGGCGCTGGGATGCGCGACCCTCCCCAACAACAATGCCGTGACCCTGGAAGCGATCGCCGTGGTCAGGGAAAGGCCTGCCCTACCTTAGGCCCGACCGCTCCGACCAGCAGCAGCAGGTTCATGAACAGCAGCAGCTGGAAGTTGCCGCGCCTCGATTTCACGAACCAGAGCGAAACCAGGCAGGGAAAGAAGAGCAGCGCCGGAACGAAGCTGAACCAGCTGCGCATCATCGGCGCGGTTTCCAGCTTCAGGCCGAAGCCCACCGCCACATAGATGGCGTAGGAGAAGGTGATGAAGTTGATCGCGATCATGCCCGCCAGCACGGTGCGGTTGGTCTTCAGATAATAGTCGTCGAAGTCAGGCCAATGCTCCGGATCGTCCGGGAACACGAAAGTCGAGATCATATAATAGCCGCCGACGATCAACAGGATGCCGAGCAGGGTCGCGTAATCGAAGCTGAAGAAGTTCTTGAGCTCGAACGCGGTCAGCCAGAAATGGGTCTGGTCGACCAGGACCAGCATGGCCAGCATCGGCACCAGCCAGCCGATCCGGATCGTCGCCGTCGTGGTCAAGGTCGCGCCGGAGCGGATCCGCCAGCTGCGCGCGAGGCCGGCCAGCAGCTCGGCGACGGAAAAGCCGAGCAGCAAGGCGAACAGCTGGAAGAGAAGATCGACCCCCTTCATGGGCGGCTCAGCCGATGCAGAATTCGGCCGCCGCAGCCGCGTGGATCGCGGTGGTGTCATAGGTCGGCAGCGGCGAATTGTTATCGTCGATCAGCATGCCGATCTCGGTACAGCCGAGGATCACCGCCTCCGCCCCGCGCAATCCGAGCGCGCCGATCTCGTCGACATAGGCCTGGCGCGAGCTGTCATTGACCTGGCCGAGGCAGAGCTCGTCATAGATGACGCGGTTGACCAAATCCCGACCGAACGCATCGGGTACCATCACATTGATGCCACGGGCGCGAAGATGGCCGGTGTAGAAGTCCTTTTCCATGGTGAATTTGGTGCCGAGCAGTCCGACCGACTTGATGCCTGCCTCGATGATCCGGTCGGCGGTGCAGTCGGCAATGTGCAGCAGCGGCACGCGAATGCTGGCCGCGACCTCGTCAGCGACGATGTGCATGGTGTTGGTGCCGATCAAGATACAGTCGGCGCCGCCGGCCTGCAGCCGCTGCGCAGTGCGCGCGAGATCGTCGCCCGCCAGGTCCCAGCGCTCGGCATATTGCAGCACTTTGATCGGCTCGAAGTCGTAGCTGTAGAGGAGGATGCTGGCCGAATGCAGCTCGCCGAGCCGGCGACCGACCTCCTGGTTGATGAGCTTGTAATAGAGCGCAGTGCTCTCCCAGCTCATCCCGCCGATGAGCCCGATGGTTTTAGCAGTCATGTCTTATCCTTGGGTCAGGGGCGCCAGGCGGCCCAGATTGCGTATCCGAACAGGATGAGGTTCAGATAGAAGGTCGAAGAAAAGCCGGCCGCGCGGTAGAGCGGCTTGATGCGGTAGCCGATCCAGAAGGTCAGGCGCGCGAGAACGAAGGTGATGCCTGCGGCAGCGACGATGCTGAGCTGGTCGCCGCGAGCGCCGGCCGCCACCGCCAGCGAAGCGACGCCGAACAGCAGAAATTGCTGAACCGTATTGTCGACCATGCGGCCGTTGATGACCATCGACGGACTTTCCTTGCCCGCCGTCGGGTCAATCGCCTCGCTGGAAAAGCGGGCGTTGCCAACCGAACCGATCGCCAGGATCAGCGGCAGCGCACCCAGCGCGATCCATTTGACCGCATAGGCGAGGCGCTCGCCGCCGGTTGCATCGGCGGACAGGCCGGGAATCACGTTCGACAACAGGACCAACAATACCAGCATGGTCACAACACCGGTTGCGGCCCCTGCGGCGACGGTCTTCTGCGCACTGTTCATGGCACTTCCCCTTCGAGTAGGTCGTCGATTGACGCGTCACTCATGCCGTCGCCACATGACGGTCCGAAACTGATGGTGCCGAAGCCAGGCACGTCCCCTTCCCACCAGCTCGTGCACTCCTCCGAAGCGCCAAAATCAAGTCTGGGCAGGTTCCAGCTGCGGGTCTGGCGCGGGGCTTCCACGACGATCTCGGTGGAAGCCGCCGAATCTTCGATCGGCGCGATCCGCGCCATGCCGGCGTCTACGGAGGCTTCCGCCAGCGCGGCGGCGATTAGAAGGTCGAACATCGTCTTTCTCCTTTAGTGGGCGTGGCCGGCGCCAACGGCATGCTTGGGCCGCGGGGCGAGCCAGATGATTGTTGCGGCGGCGGCGAACGTGATTGCCGCGGTGACGAACACCGATCCGGTCGACAGCGCCATGCTCTGGCCGTCGACGGTCTGGCTGATGATCTGGCGGGACTGTTCGAGCGAGTAGCCGTGCACCTGGAGCGTCTCCATGGTCGCCTGCGCGCCGTTGAGCACACCCGACAGCTGGTCGCGGATGCCCTGCGCGCTGTCGTACCAGGCAGTGGTGACGATCGCCGTGCCGACCGCGCCGGCCATGGTGCGCAGGAAGTTCATTACGCCGGCTGCCGAAGCCACTTCATCCTCCTCGACCGCACCTAGTGCGAGGTTGGTGAGCGGGATGAAGAAGAAGGGCATGCCCGCGCCCTGGATCAGCTGCGGCATGGCAACCGTCCAGAAATCGGCGCCGCTGGTCCACCAGAACACGCGGATCAGCGAGGTGGCACCGAGCCACAGGATGCCGAACGACACCAGAAGTCGCTCGTCCACCCTGGTCGACAGTCTGGCGACGACCGGGGCCATCATCACTGCCGCGACGCCGTTGAAAGCGGTCGCGTAGCCGGCCCAGGTCGCGGTGTAGCCCAATGAGCTCTGCAGCCATTGCGGAATGACGACCAGGCTGGCGAAGAAGGTGCCGTAGGCGAACACCAGCGCGGTGACGCTGACCGTGAAGCCGCGATGCCGGAACACGCGCAGGTTCACCGCCGGCTCCTTCTCGAATAGCTCCCAGACGAGGAAGAAAGTGAAGCCGACGGCGGCGGCGATAGCCAAGCCGACGATGAACGGATCGCCGAACCAGTCATGTTCGCGGCCAAGGTCCAGCATCAGCTGGAGCGCGCCGACCCAGAAGACCAGCAGCATCATACCCCAGACGTCGATCGGCAGCTTTTCGACCTGCGTTTCAACTTTCCGCAGCAGCGCGATCGCGGAAATCGCGCAGATGATGGCGATCGGGATGTTGATAAAGAAGATCCAGTGCCAGCCCCAATTGTCGCTGATCGTGCCGCCAAGGATCGGACCCAGGATCGGCGCGACGATGGTGGTCATGGCCCAGACGCCGGTCGCCTGGGCGTGCTTCTCCTTGGGGAAGATACGCAGCAGCAATGTCTGGCTGATCGGCATCAGCGGTCCGCCGCACAGGCCCTGGCCGATACGGAAGGCGACCAGCGAGCTGAGGCTCCAGGCCATCCCGCACAGCAGCGAGAAGATGCCGAACCCCGCCATGCCGACCGCGAACACGCGGACCGTGCCGAAGCGGCGGGCGAGCCAGCCGGTCAGCGGAACGCAGATCGCTTCCGCGACTGCGTAGCTAGTGATGACCCAGGTCCCTTCGCTCGACGAAATGCCGAGCCCGCCCGCGATATGGGCCACCGACACGTTGGCGATGGTCGTGTCCAGCACCACCATGAAGTTGGTGAAGGCCAGCACGAAGCAGGCCGCCACCAACGTCCACGGACTCATGACCGGTGTTGACGTCTCCTCGGCGTGCATGGTCATTTCTCCGAGACGTCGATCTCGGCTTCCATCGACAAGCCGACGCGAAGCGGATGCTTGGCCAGTTCCTTGGGATCGAGCGCGATCCGCACCGGCAGGCGCTGGACCACCTTGATCCAGTTGCCGGTCGCGTTCTGCGCCGGGATCAGTGCGAAGGCTGAGCCGGTGCCGCCTGAGAAACCAGTGACGCGGCCGTGATAGACGACATCGCCGCCGTAGAGGTCGGACTTCAGCTCGACCGGCTGTCCGGGACGGACGCGGGCCAGCTGGCCTTCCTTGAAGTTGGCGTCGACATAGGCGCTGCCCACCGGGACGATGGTCATGGTCACGGCGCCGGCCGCGATCCGCTGGCCAACCTGCAGCTGTCGGTTGGTCACCACACCGTCGATCGGCGCGCGGATCACCGTCCGCTCAAGATCGAGCCGGGCCTGGTCGAGCCGCGCCTTGGCCGCTGCCACGTCCGGATTGGTGTCGACCGTCGTTCCGGCGATCAGCGCCTGGTTGGCGGCCCAGCTTTCACGCGCCGCACCGCGGCTGGCCGAAGCCTGCGAAATCGCGGCGCGAGCCTGGGCGAGGTTCGCCTGCGCGGTCGAGTAGGCATTCTGCGCGACCGTCAGCTCTTCGCCCGACACTGCGCCGGACTCAGCCAGCTTGGCACGGCGGCCGAGGTCGATGTGGGCCTTGTTCAGATTGGCGGTGGCCGAGGCGAACTGCGCTTGGGCCTGCCCGATGTCCGCATCGCGCGCACCGACCTGCGCCGCCAGCGAGCTGCTGGTGGCCGAAGTCTGGCCGAACTGCTTGCGAGCCTTCAGATAGTCCGCTTCGGCCTTGGCCAGCGCCAGGCGGGCGTCGCTATCGTCGAGCCGGAACAATATCTGCCCGCGACGGACGGTCTGGGTGTTGACCACCTCGACCGAGCGAACCGGGCCGGAAACAAGCGCAGTTACCTGCGCCGAATCCGCGTTCACATAGGCGTTGTCGGTCGCAACATGGTCGCCGTCCGAGAAAAGGTACCATCCGGCACCGGCGAGCAGCTTGGCCGCCACCAGCGCCAGGATGATCTTCTTGCGGCGCTTCTTCTTGTCCACGGGTACTTGGGGCGCCTCGGCGGCGGGCACTTCTTCGAAATGCTGCGTCTTGTGCAGCTCAATTGGATCCTTGTCGGCCATGATTTCAGTCTTCCCTTTTGAATGGTTGGTCAGGCGGCGAAACCGCCTCCGAGCGCGCGCACCAGCGCGACGTCGAGCACGAAGGCCCTGGTCTCGAGCTCGGCCACGTTGAGGCGCGCACCGAGCACGCTTTCCTCGGCAGAGAGGACATCGAGATAGGTCGAAAGCCCGCTTTCGTAGCGCATGCGGGCGAGGCTGTTGGCCTCTTCGAAACTGGCCAGCGCGCTGCGCGATTCGATCAGCCTGGCGTCAAGGGCCCGCCGGCTGGTGACGGCATCCGCCGTCTCGCGCAGCGCCGTGATGACTTGCCGGTTATAAAGGGCAACGGCTTCGTCATAACGACCGCGTGCTCCGCGGTACTGGCCTTGGAGCGCGCCACCGTGGAAGATGGGGAGGGTCACCGCGGGGCTGACGCTGCCAAAGCTGGAAGAAGATGAGAAAATATCGCCGATGCCGAAGGCCGAGAGGCCGAGCAGCGCGGTGATATTGATGTTCGGATAGAAGGCCGCGCGGGCCTCCTTGATGCGGCTGGAACCCGCCTCCACCGTCGCGCGATAGGCGGCGACGTCCGGCCGGCGGCCGATCAGGTCGATCGTCGCATTGGCGGGAATACCCTGGCCCGCGAAGCTGGCGACGGCGGGCCGCATGATCGACAGGCCGCGATCCGGGCCCTTGCCGACCAGCGCGGCGAGCGCATTGCGGGTGAGGCCGATCGCCTCCTCGTTGGCGGCCAGGTCGTCGCGAGCTTCCGACACGCGGCCTTCAGCCTGCTTCAATTCGGCCCGCGTATCGAGGCCGGTCTCGACGCGCTGGCTGACTAGCTTCAGCGTCTCGCCGCGGATCTGCAGCGCGGATTCCAGCGTGTCGCGCTGGCGATAAAGCTGCGCCAGGTCGGCGTAGGTTGAAGCGATGCCGGTGGTCAGGACCAGGCGCGCTTGGGCCAGCTCATAGCCGGCCGCTTCAGCGTCCGAAGTTGCGGCGGCGAGCGCCGCGCGGTTCTTGCCCCACAGGTCGAGGTCGAACGACAGGCTGAGGCCCGCGCTGCCATTGCTGAGCAGCTTGGCATCGCCCTGCTTGGTGAATTCCGATGTGGCGAAGGCGTCGATGCTCGGAAGCAGCTTGCCGCCAGCCTGCTGGGCGAAGCCCTGAGCCGTGCGGAATCGGGCGGCGGCGGCCTCGATATCGGGCGAACCGCTGATCCCTTCCTCGATCAGCTGGTTGAGCTGCGGATCATTGTACGGCAGCCACCAGCCCTTGTCGGGCCAGGGCGCGCCGGTCGGCGTCAGCGACGCGCTGGCGGCATATTCGCTCGCCGAGCGCATGGCCGGCGGCGTGCCGAGATCGGGCACCGACGCGCAGGCGGCCGTCGCCAGCAGAGACAATAGAATAGGTGCGCGGCCACGCCACGTGCCCCGTGGGGTAGTCATTTTGTCGAATCCCTTGTTTCGTTTAACTGTACTGTACGGTTTAATTACGATTCGCGGGCTTGTCAATTGATAACTGAACGCCCATGTACAGTTTATACGTATGCAAAGGAGTTTCTGTGGCGCGAGTGAGAACCGAGGAGAAACGGCGGCAGATTGTCGGGGTCGCATCCCAGCTGTTCATCGAACTGGGATATGAGCGCACCTCAATGTCGCTGATTTCAGAGAAGCTCGGCGGGTCGAAAGCGACGCTATACGGCTACTTCAAATCGAAGGAGGAGTTGCTGCAGGCGGTCCTGGTCTATGACGTGACCGAGGAAGCCGACCGCCTGATGAACGAGTTCCTGTCGGGCGAGAATCTGCGCGAGGGCCTCATCACCCTGGGCAAAGCCTATATGCACCGCCGGTTGTCACCCGGACCGATCGCCAACGTCCGGATCGTCGCGACGCAGCCCGAGGGTTCGACCATCGGCAAGGATTTTTACGAGCGAATCCTGGGCCCCGCGTGGCGGCGGCTGGCCAATCGCTTCAAGATCATGATGGACGCCGGCATCCTGCAGCAGGCCGATCCCTGGATTGCCGCCATGCAATGGAAGGGCATGTGCGAATGGGACATGTTCGAGCGGCGCTTACTGGGAGCGATCAAGGAGGCCGATCCTGTTGAAATCGAGCACGCCTCGATCGCCGCGGCCGATGCCTTCCTGAAGGTGTACGGGACGGATCAGGTGGCAAGCGCCGGCGGCAAGAAGTCCCCTGCCCCGGCCAAGAAGCAGGCTGCGAAAGTGCGATCGGCAGCCGCTGGCTAGGCAGCCGCCAGCTGCCGCGCCATCAGGAGTGCGCCTTCAAGCCCGGCATTTTCAAGTTTTGCGGGTGCGCAAAAGCCGGGCTGCGTCACCGCCCGGCCCGCGCCATAACCGCCGAGCGCGGCCACCAGCTTTCGTTCAATCTGCGGAACCAGGTCTGACGCCGTGACGACGCCGCCGCCCCAGACGATGCGATGCGGCGACCATGCCATCACCAGTGACGCGCCAAGCTGGCCGAGATAATCGGCGACCAGCTCCAAGGTCGCCGGGTCATCGGACAAATCGCGGCCCTCGCCCAGCCGGAGGCGGACGGCCGGTCCTGAAGCCAGCCCCTCTGCACAGTGAGGATGGAACGAGCAAACGCTGCAGAAGTCGTCGCCGGGCAATCGGATGATAGGCAGATGGCCAGCTTCGGAATGGAGGGCCCCCTTGAGGCTGCGTCCGTCGATCGCCAGCCCGCAGCCAATCCCCGTGCCGACCGTCACATAGGCGACGCTCGTAAGGCCCCTGCCGGCGCCAAGCCGCTGTTCGGCGATCGCAGCGACATTGACGTCCGTGTCAACCGTCACCGGCACTCCCAGCCGCTCGGCAAGGGCGCCGCGCAAGTTGCTGCCAGTCCAGCCCGGCTTGGTCGTCGCCAGCATGGTTCCGAAGTCGGGCGAGGATGGATCGACCACCAGCGGCCCGAAGGCGGCCATGCCGACACCCGAAAGCTGCGAATCTGCCGGCAGGCCGGTTAGGAATTGCATGAGGTCGGATGCCGCCTCATCTGCCGAGCCGGTTTCCCAGCGCCCTTCGGCGACAACACCGCCGTCAAGTGAGCAGATTTTGGCCAGGATCTTCGTCCCGCCGGTTTCGATTCCGGCTACCAGGTGGCTGCTCATGGTCCTCCGCGCGCAAAGGCTCGCCTGCGCGTACAATGCCCAAGCCGTGGAAATTATTCCACCGGGCTGGTGAAGGCCTGACCTGCATAAGAAAAGGGCGGCGCCTTTCGGCACCGCCCCATATTGCCCGAGGGCAGTTTGCTTAGAGCTTGGTCGCGACGTCGTTGAACGTGCTGCCGAGCTCGCTGCCGATGTTGCCCATAGCGGCAATCGCAGCAACGGCAATGAGAGCGGCAATCAGGCCGTACTCAATCGCAGTCGCGCCCTTGTCACTCTTGATGAGCTTCAGAAACTTGGTCATCCCTGGTCTCCTTTAGGTTCCGCACCGGAGGGATCGACTTTCCCCCGCCCGGCGCATGGAACGCAAAGCGCGTCGGATGATCAAAACTACAGCCGCCATCCTTGTGAAAAGGTTAAAACGGCCGGTTAACAGATGGCCCCGCACTTTCGGGTCAGGCGCAAACGCATCCGTTGCGCACAAAGAAAAGCGGCGGCGCCTTTCGGCACCGCCGCCCTTTTTCTCGAGAACCGAGCGCTTAGAGCTTGGTCGCGACCTGGTTGAAGGTCGTGCCCAGCTCGCTGCCGATGTTGCCCATAGCGGCAATCGCGGCAACGGCGATGAGAGCGGCAATCAGGCCGTACTCAATCGCGGTCGCACCCTTGTTGTTCTTGATCAGCTTCAGAAACTTGGCCATCTCTGGTCTCCTTAAGGCTCCACAAAAGGGATCCACAATTCCCCTCACCTTCGCGAAATTGCGCGTCGGTTGCTGAGAGAATTACGACCTCAAGGGTTGAGAAAGCTTTAAAGCGACCGGTTTCCAGACGTTAACCATGAAAAAATTTGATCCCGGTCAATTTTCGTTGATCAGCCGCTCGACCATCTGCAAGATCGACCGGATCGTATCTCCGCCCTCGCTCCACTCGTCGGGAAGTGGGCTCTTGCGCTCTTGTTTGCGCTCCGGAATGCGGAATCCGGAGGGCAGCGGCGGTCCGCGACGGCCATCAATGGCGATAGCCGAGCCCATGAATCGCCGCCATATCTCGGCCGGCGCCGTTCCACCGGTGATCCTGCCAAGCGACTGATTGTCGTCGCGGCCTACCCACACGCCGACAACCAGGTTGCCGGCAAAACCGACGAACAGCGCGTCCCGATTCTCCTGGGTTGTGCCCGTCTTGCCGAACGTCGGAGTCGAAATGGCGGCCCGGCGGCCCGTGCCTTCATTGGCCGCCGCCCATAACAGTTCCAGCATCGGCGCCCGGTCGCGGCGATCATCCAGATGCCCGCCGCGCGCGAAGTAGGATGACAGGCCCTCCTCTTCCTCTGCATCGGGCGGCAGGCCGCGCGGCTCGACCGGATAGCGCCCACCGGCGATGGCCGCATAGGCTGAGGTCAGCTCAAGCAGGCTGACGCCCGACGTTCCTAGCGACAGGCTCGGACGGTCGGTCAGCGGCGAGTCGATCCCAAGGTCGCGCGCCGCACGGATCACATTCTGCCTGCCGACCTGCTCGGCAAGGCGAACGGTTGCGGCATTGCTCGACCGGGCGAATGCCTCGCGCATCGTGATCGAGCCGCGATAGACGCCGTCATTGTTGCCCGGGGACCAGCCGTCGACGCTGATCGGCTTGTCGTCGATCATGCTCTGCGGCGTATATCCGGCGCGGAGCGCGGCGAGATAGACAAACAGCTTGAACGCGCTGCCCGGCTGGCGCCTTGCCTGCGTCGCCCGGTTGAACGGGCTCTTGCCGTAGTTGCGGCCGCCGACCATCGCCACCACGCGCCCATCGGGCCGCATGGCGACCAGTGCCGCCTGGGCTTCGCCGACATTGGCACCGGCGACCGCGCGGGCCGCAATCCGCTGCAGGTCGGCATCGAGCGTGGTCGGCACCCGAACCTCGCCATAATCGGCGTCGAACGCCTTGGCGGCCTGCGGCGCGACCCAATCGGCGAAATAGGTGCCGGTCGGCACGCTGCTGTTGTTGCCTACCGGCCGCGCCGAATTGGTCGCCTCCGCGCGCCCCTGGCTGATCACGCCAGTGTCGGCCATCGCCTGCAGCACTAGCCGGCTGCGCTTCTGCGCCGCGGCGAGATTCCTGGTTGGGGCCAGGCGCGACGGCGCCTGGACCATGCCGGCCAGCATTGCCGACTGCGCAAGGCTCAGCCGCTCCGGTTCACGGTCAAAATAATGGCGCGAGGCGGCGCGCAGGCCGTAGACTCCATCGCCGAAATAGACCGAGGACAGATAGCGCGACAGAATCTCGTCCTTGGTCAACCACCCTTCCAGCCAAAAGGCGATGATCACTTCCTGCGCCTTTCGCTTCAGGGACCGGTCCGACGACAGGAAGCTGGTCTTGGCCAGCTGCTGGGTCAGCGTGCTGCCTCCCTGGCGGACACCGCCCGCCTGGACATTGGCCCACATCGCCCGGCCGATGGCGCGAGGGTCGATTCCCCAATGGCTGCGGAAGCGCCGGTCCTCGATGGCGATGAAGGCAGCCGGCGTCATTGGGTCCAGGCGCGTCACGTCGACCGGCTCATCCTTGATCGCGCCGCGCCGGGCGATCGGGCGCCCCTCGGCCGACAGCAGCAGCATTGCTGGATCTTCCAGCGGCTCAAGGGCGCGGCTGAGCGGTGCCGTGATGATCAGCCATAGGAGGGTGATGAGAAGCAGTACGCCAAAGGCGGTAAAGCCCCAGCGCCACCATCGGCGCTTTGGGCGAGCCTTTTCGTCCGGAGGAGCACTATCTCCCGGCAGCGCGAATTGCGCGAAGGGATCAGGCAGATTCTCGATGTCGGCGCCGCCGCGCTGCCAAACGCCGTGCGCGTCGCTCAACATTGGGCCGTGGTCGTGCGCCATTGCTCCCCTTCCGGCCGCTGGAAGCAACGGCCGCACTGCCTTATATGAGTAAAACAGTCCGTCTCGAATATCCAGTGGTTGATGAACCGCGCTTTAAAGCTAAACCCCTTGGCGATGGCAGCCCTGAACGTCCGCCGGTGCGCAACTGCCGCCCTGATGGTTGCGGCGATTTCGCTCGGCGCCTGTGGGCGCAACTCGGGCGAGATGACGCGAGTCGGGGTGGTCGGGCCGGAGCCGAAGCTGGTCGAGACGGTGACGGCCGGCCTCACCGAAGGCGAGGCGCTGATCCGGTCCAATATGGCGCAGGGCCTGGTGAGGCTCGACGAGCGCGGCCAGGTGGTCCCCGGCCTCGCCGAACGCTGGAACGTCAGCGATGATGGCCTCAGTTATATTTTCAGGCTCCAGACCGGCGAATGGCCCGATGGGCGCAGGATCAAGGCCGATGAAATCGCCAAGATCTTGAGCCGCCAGCTGCGCCCGGCCAGTACCAATCCGCTCAAGGATACGCTGGGCGCGGTCGGCAGCATCGTGGCGATGACCGACCGCGTAATCGAAATCCGGCTGAATGCGCCGCGGCCCAATTTTTTGCAGCTGCTCGCCCAACCAGAGTTCGGCCTGGTCAGGGCCAGCGTCGGTACCGGCCCGTTCCGGGTTCCAACCATTGAAGAACAGGCGCTCATCCCACCTGCGGAGATGGAAGGCAATGGGCTGCTGATTACGCACCGGATCCGGATCCCCGATGCGGAAGACCCGATCGAGAAGGTGCGGATCACCGGCGGCGAGGCGCCCAAGCTCGTCGCCGCCTTTGCCGACGGCGACCTCGACTTGGTGCTCGGCGGGACCGTCGGCGACCTGCCTTATGCGCTGGGCGCCAAGGTGCCGCGGGGAGCGAGGCGGTTCGACCCGGTCGCCGGGCTGTTCGGGCTGGCACCGACCGCACGAAGCGAGGCGCTGCAGGAGCGCGACGTTCGCCGCCTACTCAGCCGGGCGATCGACCGCCAGGCGCTGATCAACGGGCTCCACGTCGGCGGCCTGCAGCCGCGCGCGACACTGCTGCAGGCGGGACTGGAAGGAGTGGGTGTCCCGCAACAGCCCCGATGGCTCGACCAGCCTGCGGAGGAGCGGCGGGCAACTCTGGCCTCGGAGGCGCAGCGGCTGTTCGGCAATACCGACCGGCCGACCTTCCGCGTCGCGCTGCCGAAGGGGCCGGGCGGCAATTACCTGCTCGCGCGCCTCCGTTATGATTGGGAGCCGCTCGGCATCAAGGTCGAGCGCGCCCCTTCCGTCACTTCGGCCGACCTGGTCTGGATCGATGAAGTCGCGCCCTCTTCATCGCCGGCCTGGATGCTGCGCCGTTTCCGCTGCGGCGTGGCGGCAATCTGTGTGGAGGAAGCCGAGCCGATGCTGGCCGATGCGCGCGCCACGCTCGATCCCGTGCAACGCGGACAATTGTTCCTCGAAGCGGCACGGATGATGGACGATGCGCAGTTGTTCATTCCTATCGCCGCGCCGATCCGCTGGTCATTGGTGTCCGGCCGCGTACCCGGCTTCGAAGAGAACCCCTTCGCCCGTCACACGTTGGTCGGTCTGAGTGATCCAAGGCTTGGAGGAACACTTTGACCGAAATCATCGATCAGCCGACGCCCAAGATGCGCCGTGACATGCCCGGCCTGGGCAGCGACCCCGCCTCGGTGCGGCAGCGGATCGAGGCGATGGAGATGATCCTCGAGCGGATGTTCGTCATCCCCGGCATCAACAAGCCGGTCGGGCTCGACGTTATTCTCGATCTCGTCCCGGGTATCGGCACGATCAGCGCGGCGGTGCTGGGCAGTTATATTGCCTGGGAAGCCCGCAACCTCGGCCTGTCGAAGTGGCAGGTGGCGCGGATGGGCGGCAATATCGGTATCGACATGCTGCTTGGCGTCATTCCCTTGATCGGCGCCATTCCCGACTTCTTCTTCCGTTCCAACACCCGCAATTTGCGCATCATCAAGCGCCACCTCGACAAGCATCACCCGCATACGCAGACGATCGATGTTCCTGCCAAGGGCCCCTAAACCGACAGCAGCGCCATCGCGACAACCATCGCCGCCATCAGCACGGTCGTCAGCCATCCAAGCCACTTCAAAGGCCCCCGCACCCGAAACTTGCCCATGATGTCGCGACGCGCCGCCATCAGCATCATCATCGCCATGACCGGCACCGACACGACACCGTTGATAACTGCCGCCCAATAAAGCGCCTTGATCGGATTGATTGGCGTGAGGTTAATCGCCGCGCCGAGCAGTGTCGCCGCGACGATGGCCCCGTAGAAGGTTTTCGCCTTGGATGGCCTTCGTGCCAGCCCGACCGGCCGGTGGAGCGCTTCCCCCAATGCATATGCGGCAGACCCAGCCAGCACCGGCACGGCCAGCAGGCCGGTTCCAACGATGCCGATGGCGAATATGGTGGTAGCCCAATCACCGGCTATCGGCCGCAGCGCCTCCGCTGCTTGGGCCGAAGTCTCGACATCGGTGATGTTGGCCACGTGAAGCGTGGCTGCCGTCGTCAGCATAATGGCCAAGGCAACCATGTTCGCAAATGCCATGCCAACCAGGGTATCGAGCTCTATCCGCTCCAGCTCAGCCGGGCCCTCCTCGGGTGCGCGACTTAGCGGATGCCGACCCGGATCTTCATGGACTTCTTCTGCTTCCTCGGAGGCTTGCCAGAAGAACAGATATGGGCTGATCGTTGTGCCGAAAACGGCAACGATCATTGTTACATAGGCAGGATGCAAGGAGATTGGCGGAATAAAGGTTTCCCTTAGTGCCTCGCCCCACGGAATTCGGACCATGAAGAGCGTAGCGACATAGGCAAACAGTGCCAGGGTCAGCCACTTCAGCATCCGGACGTAGCGCTTATATTGGGCAAAGACTTCGGTCAGGGCACAAAACAGGGCAAACCCGACCAGGTAGAGAAGCGAGGGACCGCCCAAGACGAGGGCGCCGGCATCCGCCATCGCGCCGATGTCTGCACCGATGTTGATGGTGTTGGCAGCAACCAGCAGCGTCACGATCGATATGGTCAGCCACCGCGGATAACAGCGGGCGAGATTGCCAGCGATGCCATGTCCGGTGGTTCGCCCGATCCGTGCACTGATAATCTGGACCGCCGCCATCAGCGGATAGGTGGCAACAATGGTCCAGCACATGCCGAAGCCAAACCTGGCGCCCGCCTGGCTGTGCGTCGCAATGCCGCTGGGGTCGTCGTCCGACGCGCCGGTAATCAGGCCTGGCCCGATGATTTCGCGCAGCTGCAGCCGCTTGCGCGGAGGTTTGGCGGCTTGGGCCAATGGGGAACGCTCCGGCTGCATTGGGCGGCCTGATTAACACAGGCCGGGCAGAAGCGTTCCGTCGGCGTTCCGACTTAGCGTCGCTTATCGCCGATTTCCTTGGTCAGGAACGCCCACAGCAGGGCGGCGCGCGTCGCATCCTCGCTGCGGTCGGCGCCGACCGAATGCCCGCCCTCCAGATACTCATGATAGTAGACCCTGTTGCCAAGTGCATCGAGCTTGGCCGCCGCCTTGCGGGCATGTCCCGGGTGCACGCGGTCGTCCTTGGTCGACAAATAGAAGAAGGTCGCCGGATAGCGGACGCCCTCGATCACATTCTGGTAGGGCGAATATTTAGACATGAAGGCCCAGTCCTCGGGCTTGTCCGGGTCGCCATACTCATCGATCCACGAGGCACCGGCGAGCAGGTGCGAATAGCGCTTCATGTCGAACAGCGGCGATCCGATAATTGCCGCGTTGTACAAGTCCGGATGCTGGGTGATGGCCGCGCCGGTCAGCACGCCGCCGTTCGACCGCCCGGAAATGGCAATGCCGCCCTTCCTGGCGACGCCGGTCTTGAGCAGGTCGCTTGCCACCGCCTCCAGATCGTCGAAGCTGTTCTGCCGCTTCTCCCGCAGCGCCGCCTGGTGCCAGGCCGGCCCATATTCGCCGCCGCCGCGGATGTTGGCCAGCACGAAGGCGCCGCCATCCTCGACCCAGAACAGGCCGAGCGGGCCAGAGCGGTAGGGCTGACCCGTCAGATAGGTCGGCGTCTGCGCGGCGCGGAAGCCGCCATAGGCATGGATCAGTACGCCGGTCGGTCTGGTCACGCCTTTCTTACGAACCAGGAAATAGGGCACGCGGGTGCCGTCCTTCGACGTGGCGAAGCGCTGGTCGACGGTGAATCTCGACGCGTCGAACTGGGCGGGCAGCGCCTGGACGGTGCCTATCTCGCCCGTCGCATCGACCGACATCAACGTCGTTGGACTCAGCATTCCCTCTACCGTTGCGAAGACAATGTCCTGCTCATCGGCGGTCCCGGTAATGTGGATGGTGCTGTTGGCTGGCAAGGGCGTCGCCTGGCTCGACCAGCTTCGGTCCGGCTGGCGGCGAAGGGCGAACAGCTTGCCCGACACATCGTCGAGCGCCTTGACCCAGAGAATGCTGTCGGTCGAGGCGACTTCCTCGATCGCCTGCGTCTTGGTCGGCGCCATCACCAGCGCCGGCGCCGGCTTCTGGCCGGCAAGCATCTGCTTGATGTCGAAGGCGACGACCGAGCCCGGCTGATAGCTTCCCAGCGGTTCGACCAGGGTTGCAACCACCTGGCCCGACACGACCGCGTCAAAGCTCGCCGTCTCCGGGATCGGCAATTCGACCCAGCTGCCATCGGGCGCGCGCATCGACACGCGCGATTCATAGAAGCCGACGTTGCGGCTGATGGCGACGCGGCGCAGGCCGCCGTCCATGACGGCAAAGGGGCCGATGCCGATGTCGTCCTCGGTAGCTTCAGCGACCGTCACCGCTGCACTCCAGGGCGTGCCGCGCTTCCACTCCTTGACGATCCGCGCATAGCCGGAGCGGGTCACCGTTCCCTCGCCTTCCGCCATTGCCACCAGCAAGGTATCGCGGTCGACCCACGTTGCGGTGTTCTTGCTTTCGGGGATCGTGAAGCCGCCCTCGACGAACTTGGCGGTTGTTACGTCGAATTCGCGCACCACATCGGCGTCGCTGCCGCCGGGGCTCAGCGAGACCAGGCAGCGCTGATATTCGGGCGGCAGGCAGTCGGCGCCGTGCCAGACCCAGCTCTTGCCCTCGGCCTTGCCGAGTGCATCGACGTCGATCAGGGTCTCCCACACCGGCTTGCCGGCAAGGTAATTGGCCAGCGGCGACACCCGCCACAGCCCGCGCTTATGGTCCGCATCGACCCAATGATTGGCGACGAGATCGCCCATCACCGCGCTCGGCGCAGCGATCTGGTTGGGATCGTTGAGCAGCCTGAGCGCCCGCGCCTTCCGCTCCTCGAAGCCGGGCATCGCGGTCAGCGTGGTTTCGGTCGCGGCATTCCACTGCTTGACCTGCTCGATGGCTTTCGCACCCTCGATATCCTCCAGCCATTGGTAAGGATCGTCGTCCTGGGCAACGGCAGCGGTGGCGAGCGCCGCGGCGGCGGCGGCGATGAAGAACTTGCGCAAGGATGATCCTCCCGGAATTTTGGTCCGGACGGTGGCGGCACAGCGAGCGAGCGTCAACGTAGCGTTCGACAAGCGGACGAAGGGCAAATGCTTGTGTCCGCTTTCGACCCATTGCGGACATGGGCTCACTACGCAATCCAAACCGGCATTGACTCGTCTTCCTGCCTCAATCGGTATATAGCGAATTCCATCCCCGGCCATTGCAAGGCACGCCGGCGGCTGAGAGAAGTGCGACGCTCCCGCCTGATGGAGCATCTCCATGAAACGGATTCACGATTTGGCCGAGGCGCAATCCCTTGCGCTTGCGATCGTCGACACGCTGCCGGAACCCTTTCTGGTTCTTGATGACACGCTGCATCTTCTCGCCGGTAGTCGCTGCTTTTACGAGGTGTTCGGAGAGGACCCGGCCAAGGCCCACGGACTTTCCCTGTTCGACCTTTCCGGCGGGCAATGGGATATTCCGGGCCTGCGTCAGTTGCTCGCCGCCGTCATCCCCGAGCACGCGGCTATGAAAGGCTTTGAGTTCGAGCAGGACTTTGCCAACCTTGGCAGGCGCACATTCCAGCTCAACGCCCTGCCCATTCGAGACGAAGGCGTTTCCGGCCGGATGGTCCTGCTGGCAATCAAGGATATTACCGAGCGGCGGGTGGCCGAGCAGGAAAGGCAGCAGCTGCTGGAGCACACTGAAGAGCTGCTGGAGCAGCAGAGTACGCTGCTGCGCGAGATGCAGCACCGGATCGCCAATAGTCTGCAGATCATCGCCAGTATCCTGTTGCTGAAAGCGGGCTCGGTGTCGTCCGAGGAGACCAAGAATGAGTTGCGCGCGGCGCACCAGAGAGTGATGTCGGTTGCCGCCGTGCAGAATCATTTGCATGCGTCCGACGGCATCGAGCAAATCGACATGGGGCCTTACCTGATCAAGCTTAGTGCCGGGCTCGCTTCGTCCATGGTCGGACCCAAGCAGAAGATCGAAATCGTCGCGGCCGCTAGCGAAGGAGCTCTGCCGTCCAGCCACGCGGTGAGTGTTGGCCTGATCGTCACCGAGCTGATCATGAACGCCATCAAATATGCCTTCCCCAAGACGCACGCATCGGCGCGCATCCGCATTACGTTCGAGATGGCCAAGTCGGACTGGAAGCTGACGGTGTCAGACAATGGTGTCGGTCGATTGCATAACGAGGATTCGAAAACCTCGACCGGTCTCGGGACAGTCCTGATCGCGGCATTGGCGAAGCAGCTCAATGCTCAGATTTCGGAGATCTCATCGCCCAAGGGGCTCACCGTGGCTGTAACCCGCTCGACGTTTGAATCCCGTTTGCCCGTGGCCGCTTGAATCGAGAGGAGCGAACCCGGTTGCGGACATGGAAAAGGACGCCCGGCCGAAGCCGGGCGCCCTTCCGCACGACGACTTTTCTATCAGCGCACGATATCGAGCAGCGCGAGGATCATCTGCGACTGGCGGTCGATCTGATAGACCCGGCCATTGTCGTAGCCGTAATAGATCCGATCATTATCGACATAGTCGGTCCGGTACTGGACCGGCATGGTCACGATCCGGGCTGTGGCGTGCTGGCCAATCCTGGTGTCACCGATGAATCGGTCACCAGGGTGCGGTCCGGAAAAGCGGGGGTCAGCATAGTTGCCGTAGGTGGCGCAACCATCCCAGGCCGCTGACTGATCGCCACGGCGGTTGGGGTCACGCATTGCGATCCGGATGTCCTTTGCAAGCGAAGTACTGCGTTGCGTCAGAACGGCATGTTCACGGCCGTTGATCCCGTTCGGGCTGAACTGGCGTTCGAGCCGAACCAATTGGCTGAGGTCTTCGCGAAGTTCGAAGCTCTCATGCCGCGAAATGGTCCCCTGGCGTACGCCAGCGTCGATCTGGACCTGCAGCTGGTGGCTATAAGTGCGGTCATTGCCGAACTGGGCCGAGACGGTGGCCGCGAGTGAAAGCGCGGCGACGCCCGCCATCATCATGTAAATCGGTCGCATCGAATTTCTCCTTGAGTCCCCAAGCCGGGGAAGCCGTTGCGCCGGTAATCGCTGGGACACGTCGTTGACACTGCCCCACGAAGCGGCGGTGAAATGCGCCGGACGGAGGCGATTACTCGCCTCCGCCCGACGTTACGTAGTTTAGATTGTCTCGAGGTTCAGCGCGCAGGGCTGACGCTCCTTGGAGGTGCCCACGTCATAAGACAGACGCTGGCCGACCGTCGGGACACTGTTGTTTTCCCACGAGAACGCGCTGCGCTCGAAGCGAAGCATGTCACCGCCGGCTTCCGGCTTGATTTCGCCGTGGCCCTTGATGGTGTCGAATGACTTCACTGTTCCAAAATACTTCATGGTGAGTTCCTTTGTTGGCACGCGCCGAGATTGGCGCCCTGCCGCTAGGAGGCGTTAAAGATGGAGGAAGGTGCGACTTAGCGCCAAAAACCGTCGATTTCGACTGTTAGCGAGAAACAAATAGATGCTATGCTGTGAATTTGCAAGCTAATTATGCAAATAAAACAGCGTCAGTAACACATAAATTCTATGGAAATTCTTATACTATATTTTAAATTTGCAAAGACAGGAACTTCCTATGTGCTAGGATGTTAATGAAATATGAGATCGAATCTTAATGCTTACAGCGAGCTTTCTATCGTCCCTGAGGCACAATAGCGTGCGTAATGTAAGCTATATGCTGGCCCTTATCGGCATGATCGTCCAACTGGCGGCGGCAGCGGCATGGTGGGGCATTTTTCGCCAGCCGGAAACAGAACCCACCGCAGGGCGCCTCCAACAAGCCACTAGCCGCGCGAATTTGGCAGCTATCGCGACCATGGGCGCGTTTGGCCTCTGCGCAGTGGCCGCGATCCTGGCGATACTTAGTTGGCTACTTTAGCCGATTGAGCGGCAGACGCCCCGCCCCGTCGTCCACTTTCCACCCAAAGCAGACATTGGGATCACCTCAATCCCCGCTGATTTTCGGCATCCCCACGTCGCCCTGACCGACCGTCCGGCCGGCCATGTTGAGCATCCGCTCCAGCGGGATGCGCGCCTTTTCCATCACCTCGTCGGACAGTTCGATCCGCGGCTTCAGGTCGCGCAGCGCGACGTACAATTTCTCCAGCGTGTTGAGCGCCATATAGGGGCACATGTTGCAGTTGCAGTTGCCGTCTCCGCCGGGGACGCCGATGAACAATTTGTCCGGCGCGGCCTTTTCCATCTGGTGGATGATATGCGGCTCGGTCGCGACCAGGATGGTCTGGCTGGGGCTGTGGATGGCGAAGTCGAGGATCGACTTGGTCGATCCGACATGGTCGGCATGGTCGATGATATGCGGCGGGCATTCGGGATGCGCCGCGACCGGCGCGCCTGGATGCTCGGCCTTGAGCTTGAGAAGCTCGGTCTCGCTGAACGCCTGGTGGACGATGCAGATGCCCGGCCACAGCAGCATGCCGCGGCCGGTCTTGCGGGCGAGATAGCCGCCAAGGTGCCGGTCGGGACCGAAGATGATCTTCTGGTCCATCGGGATCTGCTTCAGGATAACGTCTGCCGCCGACGAGGTGACGATGATGTCGCTGAGGGCTTTCACTTCCGCCGAGCAATTGATGTAGCTCAGCGCCATGTGATCGGGATGCGCCTCGCGGAACGCCTTGAACTGGTCGGGCGGGCAGCTGTCTTCCAATGAGCAGCCGGCATCCATGTCGGGCAGGATGACGATCTTTTCGGGGCTCAGGATCTTTGCCGTCTCGGCCATGAAGCGGACGCCGCAGAAGGCGATCACCTCCGCGTCGGTCGCGGCGGCCTTGCGGCTCAAGTCCAGGCTGTCGCCGACGAAATCGGCCAGGTCCTGGATTTCGGGCTTCTGGTAATAATGCGCCAGGATGACCGCGTTGCGCTCCTTCTTGAGGCGCGCGATCTCGCTAAGGAGATCGAGCCCCCTGAGGCCCTTGGGTTCCGCAGTCATGGCAATGATCCTCTAAGCCAGCGGCGCTTTCTATCTGCTGCGCGCCTCATCCAGCACATCGTTATAGCTGCGGCTGCGGTCAAGGGGTTCGGTCACCGGCGTACCCTCGGTCGGATAGCGCGCAATGACCTTGGCATTGTCGAAACCCGCCGCCTGGAGCGGCAGCGCAAAGCTCCGCTCGACGGCCTGCCGGCCCGCCTCTCTCGCCAGCCGCATCGGCACGTCCGCGCCTGCCTGCTTGCGCAAATCGGCGACAGCGCGGGCGCGATTGTTGCGGTCGAGCGCCTGGTCGGCATCGGTGACGACGCTCAGCACGCCATTCTCGCCATATTCGCGCGCGGCGGCGAGATCGACTTCCGGGCCTGCGATTTCGATCTCCGGCAGGGTGACGTTGAGCGTGTTGCTCGCTGCATCCCACTGCACATCCTCCGGCCCAAGCTGCGCCAGGTCGAGCTCGTAGCGGACGTCGCCCGGCAGGATCAGCGTGCGCTCGCTGCTGACCAACCCGCCCAGCCGCTCCTGCCGGCTGCTCACGACGGAAACATAGCGCGCGACGAACGGCACCAGGCGGTTCTGCGCGCGCATCGATTGCAAGGCCGACGACGCCACCGTCTCGGGATCGGGCCCGCCGAACAGACGCTTGCCGATATCCAGCGCGCCGCCGACGAATAGGCCGAGGATCAGCGCGACGACGACGGCACCGAGCGCGAGCGGCTTGTTCAGGCGGTTTTGGACGTCTTCCATGTCTCACCCTCTCCCGCCTCAACGAGCCCGCGCTTCTGGAGGTCCAACAGGTGCGCGAGCACCGATCCGCCGGCTGCCGGAACTAGCCGCTGGTCGAGCCCCGGATAGGCGTTGGCGACGATGTCGGGGACGTCGCGCGACTTCTCGGCCAGCAGCTTCAGGATTTGCCGCTCGCGCTGCAGCCGGTGGCCCATCATGCCGCGGATGAGCTGCGCCGGTTTGGTCACCGCCGGGCCATGCGCGGGATAGTAGATGCGGTCGCCGCGCTGACGGAGCAGGTCCAGGCTCTGCATATATGCGCCCATCTCGCCGTCGGGGGGCACCACCACCGTTGTCGACCAGCCCATCACATGATCGCCGGTGAACAGCGCATCGCCATAGGCAAAGCAGAGGTGGTTGCTGGTGTGGCCGGGCGTCGCGACCGCGACGAGCCGATTGCCGTTGTCGAACTCGATTGCCTCGCCGTTACTCAGCACCTTGTCCGGCGCATAGCCCTTGTCGAAACTGGCGTCGGCACGCGGGCCGATGCTTTCCAGCACCAGCGGCGCGCAGCCGATGATCGGCGCTCCGGTCGCTTCCTTCAGCGCGCGGCTGGCGGGCGAATGATCGCGGTGGGTGTGGGTGCAGGCGATCGCCGCC
>Ga0209382_10001549_pt1 | contig 35828 bp, 33 predicted proteins | sample SoiMetdeltSBSDD5_FD_187599 | JGI IMG/M metagenome (GOLD analysis project Ga0209382, IMG submission 187599) | Bulk soil microbial communities from a Populus tree surrounding site in Tennessee, USA - Soil MetaG P. deltoides SBSDD5 (SPAdes) (version 2) | ecosystem: Environmental > Terrestrial >... | reverse complement strand
GCTCGTCGAGGGTGGCCAGGGTGTCGCCCCGGTGCAGGCCGGACATCCAGGCCACGGCCGCCGCCGACGTCTGCGCCGCGCCCTCGACCTCGATCCGCTTCACATCGAACTGCGGGAGATGGGCGAGGGCCGCCCCGTCGACCAGCACGGCGACCACGATCAGGACCCAATGGAGCCGCCGGAGCCGGCGCCGCCCCTCGGCACGGCGGACCGCGATGCGCCGGCGCCGCATCCGTTCGCTGACCAGGACGACGGCGTCGCGGGCGGCGGCGGTGGCCGCCGCCGACTCCACGCCCGCGAGGCCCGCCTCGCCCTCCGTGCTGGCCCCCGGATCCGGGGGCGGGCGCTCGCCCTCGGACGCGGGAGCAGGCGACGGGCGCTCGAGCTGGATGACTGCGGCGCGATAGCCGTCGGTGTCGTCGGCTCCGCCACCGGGCTGGTCGCCGTCGACCCGGTCGTCGTCAGCCATCGTCGCTCGGGTCGTCGAGGGGCGGGAACCCCACCAGACGGGTCTCGGGGTGCAGCACGACGCCGGTGGCCGCGAAGACCCGCGTGCGGACGGCGTGCATCAGCGCCCAGATGTCGTCGGCTGAGCCCTGGGCGTCGGCCTGGAAGAAGTTGGCGTGCTTGGTGGAGACCTCGGCGCTGCCCACCCGGAGGCCCCGGCACCCGGTGGCGTCGATGAGCCGACCTGCGGAGTCGCCGGTCGGGTTGGCGAAGACCGACCCGGCGTTCTGGCCGCCCGGCTGGTTGGCCCGGCGCCAGGCCACGATCTCGGACAGCATCCGCTCACCCGCGGCCCGGTCGCCGGGAGCCAGCCCGAGGTCGGCCCAGAGCACCAGGTGGTGGGGCTCGACCTTCGAGCAGCGGTAGCCGAGGCCCAGGTCGTCGACCGGCACGACCTGGTCGCTGCCGGTCCGCAGGTCGAGGATCCGGGCCGCCGTGACCACCTCGACCATCTCCGAGCCGTGCCCGCCGGCGTTCATCCGCACCGCGCCGCCGATGGACCCGGGGACGCCGACCGCCCACTCGAAGCCCGTGTAGCCGGCCCGCACCGTGGCCCGGGCCACCACCGGCAGGCTGGCCGCGGCACCGGCACGGGTCCGCTCGCCGACCTCGACCGCCGCGAACGCCTCGCCGAGCGCCAGCGCGAGCCCGCCGAAGCCGGCTTCGGCCACCAGCATGTTCGACCCCTTGCCCACCACCAGGACGTCGATGCCGCTGGCCTGCACGGCCGCTGCGACGCGGGCGAGGTCGTCGTCGGACCCGACCTCCACGAACAGGGCGGCGGGGCCTCCGACCCGGTAGGTCGTGCGTGGGCCGAGGGGAACCTCCTGCTGCGCGAGGTCACCGAGCTGCGCGGCGGCCGCGGCGATCGTCGCGGGGCTCGTGGTCATCGCCGGGCCTCCGACGCCGCCGCCAGCCGGGTGGGGACGGTGGTGAGGTCGCCGGCGCCGAGGGTCAGGCAGACGTCGCCCGGGCGCAAGGTGTGGCGCAGCCAGGTCACGACGTCGTCGAGGTCGGGCAGGTAGGCGATGTTCCGCCACGGGTGGGCCTCGAGCACCGCTTCGAGGACCAGCTTCCCCGACACTCCCGGCCGGGGTGGCTCGCCGGCGGAGTAGACGTCGGTGATGCCGACCAGGTCGGCGCCCACGAAGGCGTCGGCGAAGTCCCGCCACAGGGTGGCGGTGCGGCTGTAGCGGTGGGGTTGGAAGACGCACACCACCCGGCGGCCGCCGAGCTCGCCGGCCGCGGCGATGGCCGCGGCGACCTCGGTGGGGAGGTGGGCGTAGTCGTCGACCAGCGTGGCACCGAAGGCGGTGCCGCGGGACTCGAACCGCCGGCCCACGCCCCGGAAGTCACCGAGCGCTTTCGCCCCCTCGGTGAGTGCCACACCCAGGGTCTCGGCCGCGGCCAGCGCCACCGCCGCGTTGCGGGCGTTGTGCTCGCCAGGCACCGGCACGTGCACCTCGACCGGTCCGCCGTCGTGCCGGAGCGAGAAGGTCGTGCCGGGCCCCTCGGGCCGGAGATCGACCATCCGGAGGTCCGCGCCCTCGGCCGTGCCCACCGTCCGCGCGCCAGCGGCCTGGCCGAGGTCCCGGGCCAGGTCGTCGTCCGCGCCCACCAGCCGGGCCACGGTGGCCCCGGCCAGGAACTGCTCGAACGCGCCGACCAGGGTGGTGAAGTCGCCGTAGTGCTCGATGTGGTCCGGCTCGACGTTGGTGACCACCGCCACCGCGGTGGGGAGGGCGAGGAAGGTGCCGTCGCTCTCGTCGGCCTCCACCACCAGCGGGCCCTCGCCACCCCAGGCCGCGCTGCGGCCCAGCCCGGGAACGGTCGCGCCGACCACCCACCCGGGGTCCAGCCCGGCGCCGACCAGGATGGTGGCCAGCATCGCCGCGGTGGTGCTCTTGCCGTGGGTCCCGGCCACCGACACCGTCTGCCGGGCCGCGCACAGGGCGGCCAGCGCTGCCGACCGGTGCAGCACGGGGAGGCCGCGCTGCTGGGCGGCCAGCACCTCGGGCGCGTCGGCGGGCGTGGCGGTGGACACCACGACGGTGTCGACGTCCTCGGGGAGCGGGGGATGCTCCGGCCCGGTGTGGACCTCCACCCCCAGCGAGCGCAGCATGTCGATGTAGGGGGTGGTGGAGGCGGGGTCGTGGCCGGCCACCCGGTGCCCCCGCTCGGCCAGCAGGGTGGCGACGGCGCTCATGCCCGCGCCGGCGACGTTGGTGACGAAGACGTGCTGGCCGAGGTCATTGGCCACGGGCGTGCTCCTCGGCCAGCCGGGCGATGTCGTCGGCCGCGTGGGGACGAGCCGCGGCCCGGGCCGCCTGGGCCATGGCCGCCAGCCGGGCCGGATCGCTCAGCAGCGCGTCGACCTCGGCCATGAGCCGGGACCCGTCGAGCTCGGCGTCCGGCACCACCACCGCCGCCCCGAGGCGCTCGAGATGGCGGGCGTTGGCCGACTGGTGGTCGGCGGTGACGTGGGGGGACGGCACCAGCACCGCCGGCAGCCCGGCCGCCAGCAGCTCGAAGCAAGTGCTGGCTCCGGCCCGGCAGACCGCGAGGTCCGCCGCGGCCAGCGAGGTCGGCATGTCGTCGTCGTACTCCACCGCCTGGTACTGGAGGGGGCTCCCGGCCCGCAGGACGTCGGCCAGGGACTCGGAGATCTCGGCCCAGTCGCGGTGGCCCACGACGTGGCGCACGTGGAGGTCGGTACGCCACGACCAGCGGCGGGCGGCGTCCCGGGCGGCCTGGTTGATGCGCAGCGCCCCGAGCGACCCTCCGAAGATCAGCACCACCCGCCGGCCCGGGTAGACGTCGAGCTTGTGCCGGGCGGCCTCGCCGTCCTGGGCCCGGTCGATGGCCAGGACCTCGGGCCGCACGGGATTGCCGGTGACCACGGCCCGGGGCAGCGGCGTGTCCTCGAACGCCACCGCGCAGGCCTTGGCGAAGCGTCCCACCAGCCGGTTCGCCGCACCAGGTGCCGCGTTCTGCTCGGCCACGACGATCGGGATGCGGCGCAGCACGGCCGCGAGCGCGCACGGGACGCTGGCGTAGCCACCGACCGACACCACGACGCGGGGCCGGAGCCGTCCCACCAACCGCCACCCCTGGAGGAAGGCCCGCAGCAGCGCGCCCATGGAGCGGACGTTCTGCCAGCTCAGCCGGCGCTCCAGGCCCCGGCCCGGCAGGAGCGTGTGGGGCAGTCCAGTCCCGGGGTACAGGCGCGCCTCGACGCCGCGTGCGCTGCCGGCCAGGTGGACCGACGCCGGCGCATGGCCCCGGTCGACCAGCGCGCGGGCGATCGCGATGGCCGGCATGACGTGGCCCGCGGTGCCACCCCCCGCGACCAGCGCGAAGCACCGTCCGCCCCGCCGGCCCCGCTGCCGATGCTCAGGCACGAGCGTCCTTCCGGTCCGCCGGGTTCGGGGTCGCCTGACGGGCCACGGCGAGCAGCATCCCGGCGCCCATCATGCTGAAGACCAGCGACGACCCGCCGTAGCTCACGAACGGCAGCGGCACGCCGGTCACCGGCAGCACCCCGGTGACCGCGCCGATGTTGACGAAGGCCTGGACCAGGAACCATGCCGTGACGCCCACCGCCAGGAGCATCCCGAAGCGGTCCGGTGCGTGGAGGGCGACCCGGATCCCGAGCACACCGAACAGCACGAACAGCGTCACGACCACCAGCGCGCCGACCAGGCCGAGCTCCTCCCCGACGATGGCGAAGATGAAGTCGCTGTGGGCCAGGGGCAAGAAGCCCCACTTGGCCCGGCTGGCCCCCAGGCCGGTCCCGGCGAAGCCGCCGGACGCGAGCCCGACCAACGACTGGACCACCTGGTAGCCCTGGCCCAGCGGGTCGGCCATGGGGTCGAGGAAGCTCAGCACGCGGGTGCGCCGGTAGGGCGCCGTCAACGCCAGCACGACGCCGCCGGCCAGCGCGACCGCTCCCCAGCGCAGCATGGGGGCCAGCGGTGCGCCGGCCACGTAGCAGAGCGCCAGGGCGATGGCGATGATCACCAGGGTGGTGCCGAGGTTCGGCTGCAGCATGACCAGGATGCAGACCACCCCGAGCACCACGACCACCGGTCGCAGCGTGGCCTGCGTGTTGTGCATCCACGCCGCGCGGCGGGCCAGCAGGTCGGCGACCCACACCAGCAGCGCCAGCTTGACCATCTCGGCCGGCTGCACGGTGATCGGGCCGGCCCCCAGCCAGCGCTGCGCACCGTTGGCCGACACCCCGATGCCGGGGATGAGGACCGCGACCAGCGCCGACACGCCGACCCCGAGCATCGGCCCGGCCATCCGCCGCCAGCGGTGGTACTCCACCCGGGACACCCCCACCAGCGCCAGCGCGCCGACCGAGGCCCAGATCGCCTGGCGGTTGACGTAGTACCAGGACGATCCGTGCCGGTCGAGAGCCACCACCGACGACGCGGACAGGACCATGACCAGGCCGAGCAGGTTGAACACCACGACCAGGAAGGTGATGCCCAGGAACAGCGGGTTCTGCGTGCCGGCCCGGCGCTCGACCGTCCACCCGCTGGGATGCCGGCGACGGGTCTTCGCCTCGTCGACCAGGTCGACGGCACTCCGCTCGCGGCGCCGCTCGCCGGTCCGGTCGCGGTCGATCGTGGTGGTCATGGTCCGCCGCCCCCGTGTCCGCCGTTCCGGTCCCGGCCCAGGAGGTCCCGCACGGCGCGGGCGAAGTCGTCGCCCCGCTCGCCGTACGAGCCGTACCAGTCGAAGCTGGCGCCGCCCGGCGACAGCAGCACCACGTCCCCCGGCTGCGCACGGCCGGCCGCCCGCCGGACGGCCTCGTCCATCGACCCGGCCACCTGCACGTCGACCCGCCCCGCGAACACCGCGACCACCTCGTCGGCGGCGTCGCCGATGGCGACCACCGACCGCAAGCGAGGGGCCGCGGCGGCCAGCACCGAGAAGTCGAGGCCCTTGTTCCGCCCACCGCAGATCAGCACCACCGACTCGAAGCCCCCCACGGCAGCCAGGACCGCATGGGGCGTCGTGGCCTTCGAGTCGTCGACGTAGCGCACCCCTCCAGCCTCGTCCACCAGCATGACCCGGTGGGGGAGACCGCCGAAGGTCAGCAGCGCGGACCGGACGCCCGCGACGGTCGCGCCGCCGTTCAGCGCCGTTGCCGCCGCGGCCAGCCCGTTGGCGATGTCGTGGGGATAGGCCCGGGGCAGCTCGTCGACGGCGCAGAGGGCGACACCGTCCTCGGACACCAGGTCGCCGCCGACCACCCGGTACCCCGTGTCGGCCCCGGTGCCGAAGCGCACCTGCCGCCCGGGTGCCCGGGCCAGGTGCCGGGCCACCACCGGATCATCGGCGTTGCCCACCGCGACCTGGTCGGCGCTCTGGTCCCGCCAGATCCGGGCCTTGGCACGCTCGTAGTCCAGCAGCGAGCGGTGGTTGTCGAGGTGGTCGGGCGCGAAGTTCAGCCACGTCCCCACGGCCGGTGCGAAGCGCTGCGAGTGGTCGAGCCGGAACGACGACGCCTCCACCACGAAGACGTCGATGGTCGGGTCGTCGATCGCGGCCACCAGCGGGACGGGCGTGTTGCCGACCGCGCCGGCGGTCAGGCCCGAGGCCTCGAGCATCGAGCACACCAGCGTCGTCACCGTCGTCTTGCCGTCGGTACCGGTGACGGCCAGCAACGGCCGGTCGTCCCACCGTGCCGCCAGGTCGAACTCCGACAGGACCGGTACGCCCGCCGCCCGGGCCAGCTCGAACACCGGATGGCGGTCGGGCAGGCCGGGCGCGGGCACCACCGCGTCCACCGTGCGCACCAGATCGGCCAGGCGCGTCGCATCCGGGGCCACCACCAGGTCGACGCCCAGCTCGGCGAGGGCGGCGCGGGTGGCGTCGCTCGGGCGGTCGTCGGCGGCGGTCACCGCTTCGTCGCGCTGCGCCAACGCCTGGACGACGGCCAGGCCGGTGATGCCCAGGCCGAAGACCAGCACCCCCATCAGTCGAGGGCTCCGGTGGAGACGAAGTCGGCGTAGTAGATCCCCAGCGCGACCGCGGTGGCCATCAACGCCAGCATCCAGAACCGGATGATCACCGTGGTCTCGGGCCAGCCGCCCAGCTCGAAGTGGTGGTGGACCGGCGCCATCCGCAGCACCCGGCGGTGGAAGAGGCGGAAGCTGCCCACCTGCACGATCACCGACAGCGTCTCGAACACGAACAGGGCGCCCACGATCGGGAGCAGCAGCTGGGTACCGAGGGCCAGGGCGAGCGCGGCCAGGCCGGCCCCGATGGCCAGCGACCCCGTGTCGCCCATGAAGATCTGCGCCGGTGGCGCGTTCCACCACAGGAACCCGGTGATCGCCCCGAACATGGCCGAGGCGACGACCGCCAGGTCCAGGGCGTGCTTGACCGCGTAGACCTCGGGGTGGCGGAAGGCCCAGAAGGCGATGACCGTCATCGCCAGGTAGGCGTAGATGCTCGACCCCGCGGCCAGACCGTCGAGGCCGTCGGTGAGGTTGACGGCGTTGGTCGTGCCCAGGATCAGCAGCACGGCCCACACCACCCACAGCACCGGACCGAGCTCGATGCCGGGCTCGTTCCAGCGGGTGAAGCTCAACGTGGTCTCGACGTCGGTCCAGACGACGGTGGCGATGGCGAACCCGATCGCCACCACCAGCAGGCCGCCCATCTTGGCCCGCTTGTTGAGCCCCAGGTTGCGCTCGTTGCTGACCTTGATCCAGTCGTCGATCGCGCCCACCATCCCGGCGCCGGCGATGGCCAGCATGACGAGCAGCCCGGTCCGCGTGAACACCAGGCCGCCGTGGACGTGCGGGACCGCATAGCCGATCGCCGCGGCCACGACGATCGCGACGCCTCCCATGGTCGGTGTGCCGGCCTTGGGCGTGTGCCCGTCGGGGACGTCCTCGTGGATCGGCTGGCCCACCCGGTGGGCGCGCAGCCAGTCGATCAGGTTGCGGGTCCCCAGCAGCGACAGCGCCATGCTGATGCCCCCGGCCAGCAACAGCGGGATCACGTGTCGCCCTCCGATGCGTTCGCCTCCAGCTCCCAGCCCGCGGCCCCCAGGGCCGCCCGGGCGACGACACGGTCGTCGAATGGCGACACCTGGTCGCCGATGGTCTGCGTCGCCTCGTGCCCCTTGCCGGCGATCAGCACCACGTCGCCCGCTGCAGCCTCCCGCACGGCCCGCTCGATGGCCGCCTGGCGGTCGGGTTCGACCTCGACGCCTGCGCCGGCAGGGATCCCTTCGAGCACCTGGTCGATGATGGCCTGCGGGTCCTCGGACCGGGGGTTGTCGGAGGTCACGACCACCCGGTCGGCCCCCCGCGCGGCGACGGCACCCATGATCGGCCGCTTGGTCGCGTCACGGTCGCCGCCGCAGCCGAACACCACCGCCAGGCGACCGCCCGGACCGGTCAGCTCCCGCGCCGCCACCAGGGCCTGCTCCAGGGCGTCGGGCTTGTGGGAGTAGTCCACCAGCACCGTGAAGGGCTGCCCGGCCACGACCGGCTCGAACCGGCCCGGCACCGGCCCCGCCGCCCTGAGCCCGGCCGCGACGGTGGGCGGATCGACGCCGACCACCAGCGCAGCGGTCGCCGCGGCGACGGCGTTGACCACGTTGAACCGCCCCGGCAGGGCGAGGGCCACCGGCTGGCCTCGCCACATGAAGCGGGCGCCCGTGGGGCTGAGCTCCACGTCAGCGGCATCGGCGGCGCTGTAGGTGACGACCTCGATGCCCGACCGTCGCTCGACCAGCCCGAGGAGCTGCCGCCCCCAGCTGTCGTCGGTGCCGATCACCGCCCGGTCCGTGAAGGTCGGGCTGAAGAGGCGGGCTTTGGCGGCGAAGTAGGCGTCCATCGTGTGGTGGAAGTCGAGATGATCGCGCGACAGGTTGGTGAAGACCGCCACCGCGAACCGGGTGCCGTCGACCCGGTGGAGGTCCAGGCCGTGGGAGGACACCTCCATAGCCAGCGCACGGCGCCCGGCGGAGCGCTCGCGGTCGAGGAGGGCCTGGAGCTCGGGCGCCTCGGGTGTCGTCCGGGCGCCTGACAGGGTGCCGACGAGCCCGCACGGCCGACCGGCGGCGTTCATCACCGCCCGGAGCAGGTGGGTCACCGTGGTCTTGCCCGAGGTACCGGTGACCCCGATCACGTCCATGGACCGCGACGGCTCCCGCCAGAAGGCCGCGGCAACGGGACCCATGGCTGTCCGGACGTCCGCGACCACCAGCTCCGGGACACCGGGGGTCGGGTCGAGGGGCCGGTCGACCAGCAACGCCGCCGCTCCCGCGTCCAGCGCCTTGGGCGCCAGGTCGTGGCCGTCGACCCGTTGGCCGCGGACGCAGCAGTACAGGCTGCCCGGCACGACGTCGGCGGTGTCGTGGACGACGGCGGTCAGCTCGGGGTCGGTCTCGCCATCCCGGACCCCGATCTCGGGACCGGAGACGGCAGCGAGCAGCTCGCGCAGGCGCATCGACTCAGCGGGCCAGGACGGGGAGCCGCGTCACTCGGCGCGGCAGGACCCCGTCACCGTCGGTCGCCGGTGCGGTCGTCGTGGTCGTCTGGGTCGTCGTGGCGAGGGCGCTGGTCGTGGTGGTCAGGAGGTTGGGTGGAGCCGTCGTGGCCGCGGCCGCGGGTTCGCCGTGCACCAGCGGGCCGTCCGGACCGGCGGTGGCGGCCGCGGCCGCGGGAGGCGGCAGCCGCAGGTGGCGCAGGGCGTGGCGGGCCAGCTCGGCGAAGGCCGGGGCCGCCGAGCTGGAGGCGTAGGTCGACCGGGGTTCGTCGAGCACGACGATGATCGACAGCTTGGGATCGTCGGCCGGCATGAAGCCCGCGAACGTCGCGATGTAGTGGGGCCGACCGTCGTCCCAGATGTACCCGTGGCCGGTCGGCGAGGGCTTGCGGGCCGTGCCCGTCTTGCCGGCCACCTCGTAGCCCTCGATCTGCGCCGCCTCGCCGGTGCCCTCCTCGACGACGTTGGCCATCATCTGGCGCACCTGGGCCGCCGTCGAGGGCGAGACCACCCGCCGGGACTGGCCGGCCGGTGCAGCCCGGCGTTCGCCCTGGGCATCGACGATCTCGCCCACCAGCCGGGGTGGGACGTAGACACCGTCGTTGGCGATGGCGTTGTAGGCGTAGAGCATCTGCATCGCGGTCACCGAGATCCCTTGGCCGATCGGGATCGTTCCGATCGACGTGCCTGACCAGTCGTCGGGCGCGGGGAAGGCCCCCGCTGCCTCGGCGGGGAAGTCCAACGCGGTGGCCTCGCCGAAGCCGAAGGCTTGAAGGTAGTCGGCCAAGCGGTCCTTCCCCAGCTGTTGGCCCACCATGATGGTGCCAACGTTGGAGGACTCGGTGAGGATGTCGGTGATCGACCAGTCCTGCGGCGGGTGCGCGTGGGAGTCGGTGAAGGTGTGGTCGGCGACCCGGATGTTGTCCGGGACGGTCATCCGGGTGTCCGGGGTGACGAGCCCCTCCTCGATGGCAGCAGCCAGGGTGATCACCTTGTTGACCGAGCCGGGCTCGTAGTTCGCGGTGACGGCCAGGTTGTTGCCGTCATCGGCCGGCTGGCCGGTCGTCGGGTCGGCGACCAGGTTGACCAGCGAGTAGATCTCGCCCGTCTCGGGGTTGCTGATGATGGCCGTGCCCGACAGCGAGCCGGTGGAGCGCACGGCGTCCGCCATGACCTGCTCCGCCTCGTACTGCAGGTTCCGGTCCACGGTGAGGATCAGGTCCTCCCCCGGCTCGGCGGGGTCGAGGTCGTGGCGGCCGGCAGGGATCGTCCGGCCCTCCGGGTCCCGCTCGAGCACCAGCTCGCCGGGCGTGCCGGTCAGCTCGTCGTCGTACTGCAGCTCCAGTGCCGAGATCCCCTCGTTGTCCACGCCCACCTGGCCCAGGACCGAGCGGGCCAGGTTGCCGGCGGGATTGAACCGCTGGGCCTCCTCCACCAGCCTGATCCCCTCCAGGTGGGCCGCCTCGACCCGGTCCGCGACGTCGTCCGGGACACGGCGGGCGATGTAGGCGAAGGCCGACTCCCGGGTCAGCTCGTCGTAGATGCCCTCCTCGTCCTGGTCGAGCAACCCCGCCAGCTCGTGGGCCGTGGCCCGGGGATCGGTGACCAGCCGCGGGTCGGCGACGACCGTGCGCAGCGGCACGGTGATGGCCAGGTCGAGCTGGTTGCGGTCGAAGATCGCGCCCCGGCCGGCGGCGAGCTGGATGGCCTCCACCCGCTGGCCGTCCCCGTAGCGGGCGTAGCGGTCGGCCCGGACGACCTGGACCCAGACCAGCCGGACGGCGATGACCGCGAACAGCAGCGACAGCGCGGCGAGGAGGTGGGTGGCGCGGCGGCGCGGATCGCCGGCCGCCCGCCAGCCGCGCCCGCCGCCCCGGCCTCGCCCGGCCGCGGCGCGCGGCGGACCGGCCCGCCCCCCGTTCTGCCGGGCGCGGGTCGTCTCCCGGGTCCGCGGCCTCGAGCCGGCGCCGTTCGACCGGGAGGCGGGCCGGGAGTCAGGCCGGCCCGGCGAGCGGGTCCTCGAGTGGCCCGAGCCCGTCGAGCCGGCTGGTCGGGACGACGTCGAACCTCGCCGGGGGGTCACGATCGAGTACCGGGGCCCGGCCGCTCACGGGGTCGAGCCCAGGTAGGGCTTGACGTCCTCCCAGCTGGTGCTGGTGAGGTCGTCGTCCGCCGAACCGGCCGGCCCGCCGTCGGAGCCCGTCGCCTCGCCCGCGCTGGCCGGCTGGTCGGGGCTGACCCAGGTGAGGTCCTCGGGGGCGACCATGCCCTGGGCGGCCGCGTCGGCGAGGATGCGCTCCGGCGACTCCAGCTCGGCGACCTCCATGCGCTGGCGCTCGTAGCGGGCCTCCTCCTCGGCCACCTGGTCGTCCAGGCGGTCCAGGCGGGCCTGGCTCTCGATGAGCAGCGCATGGCTGCCGGCCACGGCGAACAGGCCGCCGAACAGCGCCACGGTCATGGTGACGCCGGCCCGGGGCGTCAGCCGGAACGGTCGTCGGAGGCGGTCCTGCGGGCGGACCACCCGCAGGTGTCGCAGCCGCTCGGTCGTGCGGAGGCCCGCGCCGTCGCGCTCGGGCCGGAGAGCGGTAGCAGTGCGCTGTACGGGAGCCATCAGGCAACCTCCTGGAGGGGGAGCTTCTCGACTGCGCGCGCTCGGGCGGCTTCGGCGCGGGGGTTGGTGCGGATCTCGTCCGGCGACGGCTTCCACGCGCCGCGCCGCAGGAGCGTGGCGGTGGGCCGGATCTCGGGTGGTGGCGGCAGGTCGGCCGGTCCCGTCCAGCCGCCGGTGGCGGCATGGCGGAACCGCTCCTTCACGATGCGGTCCTCGCCCGAGTGGTAGGCGATGGCGACGCAGCGGCCGCCGGGGGCGAGGCTGTCGAGGGCCTGGTCGAGGGCGTCCGGCAGGATGGCCAGCTCGTCGTTGACCGCGATGCGCAGGGCCTGGAAGGTGCGGCGGGCCGGGTGGCCGCCCCGGCGCCGAGCCGGGGCGGGGATCGCGTCCCGCACGATCTGGGCGAGCTCGGCGGTGCTGCGAACGGGGCGGGCAGCGGCGACGGCCCGGGCGATGCGGGTGGCGTAGCGCTCGTCGCCGAACCGGCGCAGGATGCGGGCCAGCTCGTCGACCGGCAGCTCGTTCACGAGGTCGGCGGCCGTCTCGGGCTGCGAGGGATCCATGCGCATGTCGAGCGGCCCGTCGCCGCGGTAGCTGAAGCCCCGCTCCGGCCGGTCCAGCTGAGGCGAGCTGACGCCGAGGTCGAACAGCGCGCCGCTGGCCCGGTCGTGGCCCAGCTCGCCGAGGGTCGCGGCCAGCTGGTCGAAGCGGGCCCGCCGCACGACCGCCCGGTCGCCGAAGGGCTGGAGCCGGGCGCCGGCGGCGGCCACGGCATCGGGATCCTGGTCCAGGCCGACCACCGACAGGTGGGGGTGCGCCTCGAGCAGGGCGGCGGCGTGGCCACCGCCGCCCACCGTGGCGTCGACGACGACGCCCGGCGGCACCGGGGTGAACACGTCGACCACCAGCTGCAGCAGCACCGGCTGGTGTCGGAAGGCCGGGGCGGCGCCGGGCGCGCTCACAGCTTCAGGTCCTTCGCGGCCTGGCGGAGCGCGGCGTGCGGGCCCTCGGGGATGGTGCTCTGGCGCTGGTCCCACCGGTCGCGGGCCCACACCGAGATGCGCTCACGGGCGCCGACCACCATGACCGGCCCGGCGAGCTCGGCGAAGGCCCGCAGGTCCTTGTGGACCACGATGCGGCCCTGGCTGTCGGGCAGCACGTCGAAGGTGGCCGCCTGGAAGGCCTCGTAGGCCTCGTCCGACACGATCCCCAGCCCGACGCCGTCCTCCCAGCGGTCCAGCACGGCCTCGAAGCGGTCCTCGGGCCACAGGCCGAGGTAGCCGTCGAGCGGGCCGAGGTAGGCGCCGGCGGCGAGCCGGGGCCGGAAGGACGCGGGCAGCACCAGCCGGTGCTTGGCGTCGACGGAGTGGTCGAACGACCCGGTGAAGAAGCGGGGGCCGGCCGGGCGCGCCGAACGGGCTGGTGCCGCGACGCCGCCGCTGCCGACATCGGCGCGGGCGTCGGGTGCCGGCCCGCCGGGCACTCCCTCTTGCTCCACAACATGGGAAACTACCCCACTATCCCCCACCACTCAAGGCGCGCGTGGGCCACGCTGGGGATAGATGGGATTCGGGCGCGGCGATTCTGCCCTGGGCAGGCGCTACGGCAGGTGGTCGAGGAAGGCGGCGACGATCTCGCCGGGCGCCGCCCGGACCTCGAGCGCCGCCGCCTCGAGGATGGCCTCCTGCTCGACGTCCAGCCGGAGCAGGCGAGCCAGGAGATCGGGCTCCCAGACCCGGTACACCGCGCACTGGAAGCGGGCGGCGGCGCGGGTGCGGCGCTGGCTGATGCCGACCACCTTGCGCACGCCGACCAGGACCTCACCCGGGCCGATGGCACCGAAGCAGACCAGCTTGCCGAGCGGACCGCAGGCCAGGCTGCCGTCGTGGACCGTCGCCCCGCCGACCCCGAGGTCGCGGAGGGCCGCCCGCCACACCTGCCCCAGCCACCAGCTGGCCCGACCGACGTCCTCCTCCCACAGGGCGTCGCCGGTGGGCAGGATCACGTCCAGCCAGGCCACCTCGCCGGGCACCAGCAGCACCGCGCCCCCGCCGGAGTGGCGTCGGACCACCTCGATGCCCAGCGCGGCCGCGGCCGCCCGGTCGATGACGGTGTCGTCCTGCGCGGATCCGAGGACCAGGGCCGGCCGATCGACCTCGTGGATCCAGACCGCCCGGGTCGGCTCCTCCGGCAGCGGCCGGCCGTGGTGCGCGGCGGCCGGGCCGCGACGTCGCTCGACCTGCCAGCGACCAGGAGCCCAGTCCGCGACCGACGCCATGTCTCCAGCCTGCCCGATGGATGCCTGGTCAGGTGACGTCCGGTCCGCGTGGGTCACGCCGCCAGCTGCAGGTACGGCGCCCACGAGTCGGGCACCGGCCCGAGCGACAGCGCGATCCAGGCCAGGCCCCGGGGCACGGCTGGGAGGCGGTGCAGGCGCATGCTGGTCTCGTCGAGCAGCCGGTCCCGCTTCCGGACGTTGCACGGCCGGCACGCGGCCACGACGTTCTCCCAGGTGTGGAGGCCTCCCCGGCTCTTGGGCACCACATGGTCGATGCTCTCGGCCGGTCCGCCGCAGTACTGGCACCGGTGCCCGTCACGAGCGAACACGGACCGCCGGTTCAGCGGGGCCCGCCACCGGTGCGGCACCCGCACGTAGTTGCGCAGCCGGATGACCGACGGGACGACGACCTCGAGCCGGACCGAGTGGAGGACCGCGTCGGTCTTGTGCACGACCTCGGCCTTGCGGTCGAGCACGAGCACCACCGCCCGCCGCTCGGGAACGACGCACAGGGGCTCGAAGGTGGCGTTCAACACCAAAGCCCGGCTCATCGGCGCCATACCGTACCGGCGGTTCGGCGTCGTCGCCGTACATTCAGGAGCGCTGGGTCGGGTTCCGGCGGGTCAGGGAGCGGGAGGCCCGGCACCAGCGGAGATAGGCCACGAGATCCTCGCCCCGGATGGGACTGTCACCGTCGCCGCCGTAGGCCGTCTGCAGCCGGAACCGCAGGTATTCGGCCGCGGGTCGAGGCAGGAACCAGGGGCGCCGCCACCAGCCGGGCGCGGCCAGCACACCGACCTGCCGTAGGGCCGTCCACCACAGACTGGGCCGTCGAGCCACGGCCAGCGCGGGCGTGATCACCGCCGCCGACGCTACCGGCCACTGGGCTAGCGCCGGGGGAACGGGCCGGGTGGGCGACGGCGCAGCCCGTGGGCGATGCTGGCGATGGCCGCCAGGACGAAGCCGGCGAAGAACAGCCCCGCTGCCAGCGGGATGCCCTCGGGCGTCTTCCCGAAATCGGGGTCGCCCAGGTCGGGCTGGTCGGTGAACATGACGTAGCCGAAGAGCCCGATCCCGGCCAGGCACAGGATGATGCCGAGCACCGCGATCGCCTTCACCGCCGCGCTGGCGTCGCTCCAATCCGCGGCGTCGCCGCCGCCCTGGTGGATGGTCACCGGCCCCTGGATCAGGTACCCGGAGTTGATGCCAACCACGGTGTCTGCACCGGGCGCGTAGACCAGCAGGTCGGGAGCCTGCCGTTCGAGCTGGTGCTGCAGCCGGGCCAGCTCGGTCGCGAACGCCGGGTCGGCGTGGGCCGCCTGCTCGATCGATGAGCGGGCCCACTCCTGCGCGACCTCGTTGCGCGGGTTGCGGGCCAGCTGGTCGAGGGCCCGGTCGCCACCGACCCGCTGCCAGACCCGGTCGAGGAGCCGGTCCAGGAGTCGGTCGACCTGCTGGTCGGCGAACCTGCCCGCCCGGCCCAGGAGCTTCGCGACCAGATAGCCGACGATGACCGTTGGGTCCACACCCCACCCCCTGTTCATCCGCCGTTCACCCCCAAGCTAGTGGGGGTGTGGCCACTAGGGGTGATGACCTGAGGGCGAGGGGGTCGGCGCGGTCAACTCCAGCGGACGTGGACCTGGTCGAGGAACAGGTCGAGCACGGCGCGATCGCCCGCGACGCTGAGCCCCCCGACCGGGCGGCGGCTCCACAGCGTCAGGTAGAGGTCGGCCGCGTCGCCCTCGAGCTGGCAGTCACCGGGAGCGAGGTCGTCGCCACCGCCCTCCGCCGCCACGCTGGCCTGGGTCTCGACCCGGTCGGGGCCGATCCGCACCTGCCAGCGGTCGCCGGTGTCGGCCGCGACGACGTCCAGGGTGCGGACGGTCGCCGAGCGGAGCCGGCCTCGGGGACGGGTGATGAAGCAGGTCAGCAGCTCGTCGACGCCGTCGGCGGCGAAGCTGGCCTCGAACGGGCTCGTCGTCCCGGCCGTCCCGGCCGGGTCGCCGGGATCGCCGGTGTCGGCAGCGGCCGCGTCGGCCGCCAGCTCGGCGTCGACTCGGTGTATCGCCGTCTCGTGGGCCTGGCGTCGGGCCCACATGGCCAGCGGCGACGGCGCCCGGAGGAACGTCCAGCAGTCCAGGTCGGGATGGGCCGCCTCGAGCGTCGCCACCAGGTGCCGGTGCCCCTCCCGGAACCAGCCGACCAGCTCGCCGTCGTCGGGCCACGAGCCGACCACGTCGTCCAGGTCCACGTCCCAGACCTCATTGCGCCGGTCGCCGACATAGCCCGCGGCCCAGCGGTGGACGCCGCCCTGGTGCCGGACCAGATCCCGGACCACCCACTCGGGACAGGTCGGCACCGGCGCGTCCGGGGAGGTGCGCTCGGCAGCCGCCGCGAGGAGCTCGCCGTCGCGGCGAAGGGAGGAGATGTGGTCGGCCACCTTCATCGTGCTGATCCTGCCAGGGGGATCAAGGCCGGGCTTCACGAGATGGTCGGCAGCCGGCCGAGCGAGCGCCAACCGACGGCGGCCGCGCCCACCAGCGGCCCCTCCGCCCCCAGCCCGGCGGGCACGATGCGGACGCCCTGGACGAACTCGATGCGGGACCGGGCCTCCAGCTCGGCCTGCGCGGCGGCGAAGAACGGCGGGCCGAAGCCGAGCGCCACCGAGCCCGCGACCACCGCCAGGCGCAGGTCGAGGAGGTTGGCGACCGACGCGACGGCCCGGCCGACCAGGGTCCCCGTGCGCACCCGGATCTCCGGCGATGCGTCGGCGGCGGGCCGGCCGATGGCGGCCGTGATCGACGGGCCCGAGGCCTCGGCCTCCAGGCAGCCCTGGGCACCGCACGCGCACCGCCGGCCGTCGGGCTCCACGATCACGTGGCCGATGTGGCCGGCGTTGCCGCCGGCACCGTCGAGCAACCGGCCGTCGAGGACGATCCCGCCGCCGACCCCGGTCGACACCACCATCGCGATGAAGTTCCGCTCGCCCTGCGCCGCGCCCCGCCATCCCTCCCCCAATGCCAGCGCCTTGGCGTCGTTGTCCACCGCGACCGGCAGCCCCAGGTGGTCGGCCAGCCGCCCGCGCAGCGGGAAGTCGCGCCACTGCGGGATGTTCAGGGGCGACACGGTCGTCCCGCCGGGTTGCATCGGACCGCCGCAGCCCACCCCGCACACGACCTCGTCGCCGTGGCGGACGGCGTCGACCAGGTCGACCAACCGGCGCCACAGCGCGGCGGCGTCCTCACCACCGGTAGGGGCCAGGTCGCGGTCGAGCACCTCTCCGGTCACGGCCACGCGGGCCACGGCGAGCTTGGTCCCGCCGATGTCCACGGCCAAGGCAACGTCCACGGACAGGGGACGCTACCGGCGAGTGGCTGCCTGGTCTGGCGCATGCCGTGACGGGCAAACTCGACGTAACCTGAACCGAGTGTCCGGGGACCGGGCAGACGGATGCGAGGAGTCCCAGCAACGTGGCGACCACTCAGTCAGTAGCGACCCGCGAGGCGACCTTCGCCGACTACTTCGGGCGGGTCATCGACAACATCGAGCGGGTCATCCAGGGCAAGCGCGACGTGGTCGAGCTCGTCCTGCTGTGCCTGGTCTCGGAGGGTCACCTGCTGCTGGAGGACGTGCCCGGCGTCGGTAAGACCAGCCTCGCCAAGTCGCTGGCCACCTCGCTGGACGCCAGCTTCGGCCGGGTCCAGTTCACGCCCGACCTGCTGCCGTCGGACGTCGTCGGCCTGACGGTCTGGAACCGTTCCGACGGCACCTTCACCTTCCGGCCGGGCCCGATCTTCAACAACGTGGTCCTGGCCGACGAGATCAACCGGGCCTCGCCCAAGACCCAGGCGGCGCTGCTCGAAGCCATGGCCGAGAACCAGGTCACGGTGGACGGCGCGACCTACCCCATGAACCTCCCGTTCATGGTGATCGCCACCCAGAACCCCATCGAGCACGAGGGGACCTATCCGCTGCCCGAGTCCCAGCTCGACCGGTTCCTGATGCGGGTCTCGGTCGGGTACCCGGCGCCTGACGCCGAGCTCGAGATCCTCGACACCCACGGCGACCACGACCCCTACGCCGACATCGGGCCGGTCATCTCGGCCGAGCACATCACGGCCCTGGTCCACGCGGCCCGCGGGGTCCACATGGCACCGGGGATCAAGGCCTACCTGGTCGACCTGGCCAACGCGACCCGCCGGAGCCCGCACCTGTCGCTGGGCATGTCCCCGCGGGCCACGCTCGCGCTGGCCCGGGTGGCACGGGCCCGGGCCGCGGCCCAGGGCCGCAACTACGTGATCCCCGACGACATCAAGGCCCTCGCCGTTCACGTCCTCGCCCACCGCATGGTGCCGACCCCCGAGGCGCAGTTCCAGGGGATCGGACCCGGCGAGGCCATGGGCCAGATCCTGGCGTCGGTGCCGGTTCCCGGCGGGCACTGATGCTCCGGTCCCTCGCCGACCGCTGGACGTAGCCGCCGTGCTGACACGCCAGGGGTGGATGGTCGTCTGGGGCGGAGCGGCACTGCTGGCTGCGGGGCGGTTGGTGGGGATCAGCGAGCTCTACGTCTTCGGGGCCGCGGGGCTGGTGCTGGTGCTGGTGGCCGCGATCTACGTGCACGTCACCCGGCTCGACCTCGAGGTCGACCGGCGGGCCTACCCGAACCGCGTCCACGCGGGGAACACGAGCCGGGTCGAGATCCGCCTCCGGAACCTCCGGTCGCAGACCACGCCCACCCTGCGCCTGCGCGACCCGGTCTCGGGTACCGAGGGGGCCGAGCTGCTGGTCCCGCCCCTGGACCGCCGGGCGACCGCGGTGGTGACCTACCGGCTACCGACCGAGCGGCGGGGCCTCCACCGGATCGGACCTCTGCAGATCACGATGGCCGATCCCTTCGGGCTGGTCGGCAGCTCGACCGTCGGCGCGGCCCGCATCGAGGTGACCGTCTACCCCCGCGTGGACGAGGTCCTGCCGGTCCCCTTCACCCTGGCCCACGACCCGCTGGCCGGCTCGCTGCAGCCCCACGCCCTGGGGCGAGGGGGCGACGACTTCTACGCCCTGCGGCCCTACGTGGTCGGCGACGATCTCCGCCACATCCACTGGCCCTCGACCGCGCGCCACGACGAGCTGCTGGTCCGCCAGCAGGAGCAGCCGTGGCAGGGCCGGACGACGGTGGTGCTCGACGTGCGCCGCAGCGCCCACGACGCCGCCACCCTCGAAGCCGCGGTGTCGGCCGCGGCCTCGATCGTCTCCGCCAACTGCGAGCGCCACGACCTGGTGCGGCTGGTGACCACCGACGGGACCGACTCCGGCTTCGCCGTCGGCCGCACCCACCTGGAGGCCATGCTGGAGCACCTGGCCGTGGTCGAGGCGACCGGTGCCGCCAGCCTCCGGGCCATGCTCGACCTGCTGCACCGCGACGCCGGCGGCGCCCTCGTGGTGGTCGTGGCCCGCACGCCCGGCGACGACGTCAAGGCCATCACGCGGCTGGGTCGGCGCTACGGCTCGGTCACGGTGGTGCAGATCGCGGGCATCCCCATCCGCCGCAACGGCCATGGCCCCGCACCGGCGGCCCGGTCGCCGCAGCGCGGGCCGGTCCTCGGCAACGGGTCGGACCCCGCTCTCGGTGAGACGCCGGTCGTGAAGGTGACCGAGGACGTGCCCTTCGACACGGCCTGGAACCGCTACATCCGGTCCCGCCAGCCGCGGCACATGATCACGCGAGGGCGCGGGGCATGAGCCGGGGCGACGGTCCGGGAAGGGCGGGACGCTCCCGTCGCACCGACAGCCTGGCGCGGGCGACCGAGGTGTCGCTGTTCGGGGTCACGCTCGCGGCGATAGTGGGCATGCACCTGCTGTTCGCCGACGGGAGGTTCTTCCCGGCGCTAGTGCTCCAGGCGCTGGTGGCCCACGTCACGTTGTCGGTGCTCCGCCGGCTGGACGTGAGGCTGGCACCCGCCGCCCTCATCGCGGCCGCAGCCGCGGTGCTCAGCATCACCTGGCTGCAGTACCTCGACACGACGATCGCGCTGCTCCCGTCCCACGAGACCTGGTCGACCATCGACCGCCAGATCGACGAGGCGTGGCGGCTGTTCCAGGACGTCCGCGCCCCCGCGCCGGTGGTGCCGGGGTTCGTGGTGGCCACGAGCCTCGCGGTCTGGGTGATCGTGTTCATCGCCGACTGGGGAGCGTTCCGGACCGGCGTGTCCTTCGAGGCGCTGCTCCCGCCGGCGACGCTGTTCCTGTTCGCCGCGGTGCTCGGTGAGCCGGGCGGGTCCCGGGCCCCCGGAGCCGCGCTGTTCGTCGCTGCCGCGCTGGTGTTCCTGCTGCTGCACCGCACGTGGCGCCAGGAGGGCACGGCGACGTGGGCGGCGGTCAGCCGCCAGCAGGGCCGCTGGTCGATGCTCTCATCGGGTGCCGCGCTGGCTGCCATCCCGGTGATCGCGAGCGCCGTGGTCGGCCCGCGGCTCCCCGGAGCCGACGATCCGCCGGTCGTCCCCTGGCGCCAGCTCACCGACGAGGAGCAGCCCCGGGTGGTGATCAGCCCGCTGGTCGACATCCGGAGCCGGCTGGTCGACCAGGCCGACCTCCAGGTCTTCACGGTACGGACCGACCGGCCCCTCAGCGACGACGAGCAGCCCTACTGGCGGATCACCGCCCTGGACTCCTTCGACGGCAACATCTGGCGGTCCTCCTACGACACCGACCGCGCCGACGGCGAGCTGCCGCGCTCGGTCGACGCCCCCGGCGCCGAGACCACGCAGGTCGAGCAGACCATCACCATCGAGGCCCTGGACGCGATCTGGCTGCCGGCGGCCCACGAGCCGATCGCGCTCGACCTCGGCAACAGCGAGACCAAGGTCGACTACGACGAGGCCTCGGAGACCCTCATCGTCCACCGTGACACGCCCACCTCCGACGGCCTCAGCTACGCGGTGACCTCCGAGCTCCCGTCGTGGAGCGAAGCGGCGCTCCAGGCCGCTCCGGCCGAGATCCCCCAGGAGATCGCCGACCGCTACACGGACCTGCCCCAGGGCTTCAGCCCCCGGATCCGCGACCTCGCCACCCAATGGACCGCCGGCGCCACGACCCAGTACGACAAGGCACGGGCGCTCCAGGACCACCTCCGCGACTTCCCGTACGACCAGTCCGTGCAGCAGGGGCACAGCGAAGACGCCCTGGAGGACTTCCTGTTCGTCAACCAGCGCGGCTACTGCGAGCAGTTCGCGGGGGCCTTCGCTGCCATGGCGCGGTCGTTGGACATCCCGGCCCGGGTCGCCGTGGGCTTCACCACGGGCACCCGGGACCGCTTCGACCCCACGCTCTGGACGGTCACCGGACGGCAGGCCCACGCCTGGGTCGAGGTGTACTTCCCCGACTACGGCTGGGTCACGTTCGAACCCACCCCCGGCCGGGCTCCCGCCGGTGGTGACGCCTGGCTCGGGGACATCGGCGCCGCCCAGGCCAACCCGGGTGGCGGGGGCCAGGGCAACGGCACCACGCAGACCACGGACAACGTCGCGCCCAACCCCGGCGGCGGAGGGCCGACACCCGCCGGGACCGGCGACCGGAACGTCGACACCGGTCGGGATGAGGAGATCGCCGTGCCGGAGCCGGACGACGACAGCCCGTTCCTCTCCCCCGCTCTGGTCGGGGCCGCGCTCTGGGTCGGGCTCGGCGTGCTCGTCTACCTCGTGGTGGTTCCGCTCGCGCTGGTCGCTCTGCGGTGGCTGCGCCGGTTACGGGCCCGGTCGCCGGCCGAGAAGGTGGACCTGGCCTGGCGCGAGGCCACCGAGGGCGTCGCCGAGGCGGGCGTCAGCCTCCCGCCCTCGCTCACTGTCAGTGAGCAGGCCCGGCGGATGCAGGTGGCGCTACCCGACCAGGCAGCGCACATCGACCTCGTGGCCCGGTGGGTCGAGCAGATCAACTACGCCGAAGTGGCGCCCTCGACCGAGGAGGCCGACGAGGCGGCGCGAGCCGCGGGCGGTGTCGTCGCGGCGGCTGCGGGGCAGCTGCCGGTCTCGACCCGGGTGCTGCGCTACGTCGATGCCCGGCGGCTGCTACCTCAGCCCGAGCACGCGCGGCGGTCGGCCCAGAGCGTGGTCCGTACGGGTTAGACCAGGGCTAGGTCTGGCTAGGTCTGCTCGTCGTCGCGACGGAAGCGGTCGCGCATCCGTCGGCTCGCGCCACCCAGCGCGTCACGCAGGCCCGGGGTCCGGAAGCTCTTGGACAGGTGGTCGAGCCCGGCCCGCCCCAGCTTGCGCAGGTTCCGCTCGAAGACCAGGGCGCATCCCAGCATGAACAGGAAGCCCGCGAACGAGACCCAGTACGACGTGGACAGCGAGGCGACGAGGAAGACCGCACCGAACACCACCCCGATGAGCGCCCACTTCATCCGCCGGATCGTGTGGCGGTACAGCGTGGTCTCACTGACCTCACGAGCGAACGTGGGGTCGTCTTCGTAGAACCGTTGGGCGATCTCCTGGAGGATTCGTTCCTCATCCTCGGAAAGCGGCACGCCAAACCCCTTCTCCGCCCGTCGACCACGCCGGTGGGAACCAGTGTCCCACAGGCTGTCCACAACGACAACGCGTGGCGAGACGACTTTGGCGTTCGTCAGGCCCCGAAGCGTCGGACAGTGTCGGTTGAGCGGTTCACCAAGACGGTCCCCACGGTGCGTTACCCCGTCGCTTGATCCGCAAACCGTCCTCCCCCAGCGACGAGGCCGGACCGATGGCAGCGTCGCCGAACCGGTCCCGGATCCGGTCGACGGCGCCGGTCGCGTCGCTCCATGACCGGGTGTCGAGGTCGTCGAAGCTGAGCTGCCGGGCGGTCTCCGCGGTCAGCCCGGAGACCGTGACACCGAGCAGGCGAACGCCGGGCGTGGGATCGATGGCCGCCAGGAGCTCGGTCGCGGCCTGGGCGATCGCCATGCCGTCGTCGACCACGGAGGGCAGCGTCGCGGACCGGGTGATCGTGCGGAAGTCGCCGAAGCGGACCTTCAGGACCACCGTCCGCCCGGCGAGGCCGGCGCGGCGTAGCCGCCCGCCCACGGCGTCGGCCATCCGGACCACCTCCCGGCGGAGCTCCTCCGGCTCCCGCAGGTCGTGGGGGAAGGTCTCCTCGTGGCCGAGCGACTTGAGGCGCTGGTCGGGGACGACCGGCCGGTCGTCGATCGCGTGCGCGAGGTGGTGGAGGTGTCCCCCGTGGGCCTCGCCGAGCGTGCGGACGAGGGTGCCCACCGGCAGTGCGGCGAGGTCGCCGACGGTCTGGACGCCGAGCCGCTCCAGCCGGGCCAGGGTCTTGGGGCCGACGCCCCACAGCGCCCGGGCCGGCAGGGGGTGGAGGAACTCCTCCTCGCGGCCGGCCTCCACGACCCGGACGCCGAGGCCGGGCTCGACCCGGCCCGCATGGATGCGGGGCTTGGCCGCCTCGGAGGCCAGCTTGGCCACCAGCTTGGAGGTGGCCACACCGACCGAGCAGGTCAGCTGCTCGGTCTCGTGGACCCGGTCCCGGAGCAGCCGGCCGATGGCCGGGCCGTCGCCCACCGCCCGGCCCGCCCCGCTCACGTCGAGGAAGGCCTCGTCCAGGCTGAGCGGCTCGACCAGCGGGGTCACGTCCCGGAACAGGTCCATGACCCGGCCGCTGACCCTCGCGTAGTGGTCGTGGTCGCCGGGCAGGAACACCGCGTGGGGGCACAGGCGGCGAGCCTGGGCCGTCGGCATCGCAGAGAACACGCCGTGGACCCGGGCCTCGTAGTTGGCGGCCGCGACCACCCCCCGAAGCCCGGTGCCGCCCACCACCACCGGCCGGCCCCGCAGCTCGGGCCGGCGGAGCAGCTCCACCGACACGAAGAAGGCGTCCATGTCGACGTGGAGGATGGTGGGCGGTCCGCCGCTCGGTCGGGAGGCTCGGGGCCCGCCCATCTCACGGTGTCACGGGAGTGACCACGGCGGTCGCCGGATCGGCGCCGGCCACGTGGTAGCGGAAGGTGCGGGGCGTCCAGCCGTCGCCGTCGCCGTCGCCGTCGAGCGCGTCGAGCGCGTCCAGCCAGGCCTCCAGAGGCTCTCGGACCCAGCGGCGGCAGCCGTGCAGCCGGCCCCGGCACGCCAGCAGGTCGACCCAGGCGACCTCGACGACGATGCCGTCGGGGTCGGCGACCCGCAGGTCGCCCCGGAAGGCCCGGGCCAGGTGGGCTTCGACCCGGGCCTGCCACCCCAGCTCGGGAGCCTCGACCACCACCTCGTACACCGGCCCGTGCCACTCGAGGACCTCGACGCCGGTCTCCTCGCAGACCTCGCGGGTGAGCCCGGACACCGTCGACTCCCCCGCTTCGATCACCCCGCCGGGCGGGCTCCAGTCGTGTGAACCGTCGCGGCGCAGGTTGCGCACCAGCAGCAGGCCGTCCTGCCCGAGGATCAGCCCGCCGGCCACGGTCCAGGAACGCATCATCCAAGTGTGCCAGTCACGGCGGCTTGAGCCGCCGTGACCGCAAAGGGTGGTAGGGGTGGGGTGGTTGGACGGATCTGCCAGGGGTGGCTTCTATCATCGGCCGACGATGTCCAACGGCGAGACCCCCGTCGACCGCGACTACGCCCCGAACGCCCTGCCGTCGGTGGGAGCGCGAGCCCTCGGGTTCGCGGCGATCATCGTCGCGGGGCTGTGCGGCGGGATCATCGGCTACGCCTTCGTCGACCTGCAGTGCACGGGCGATTGCGGGCTGCTGGTGGGCATCGGCGCGCTGGTCGGCGCCGTCGGCGGTGCCGTGGGGGTCGCCGTGGTCGTGATCCTCGCGCTCCGGGCCATGGGCGAGTGGCGGACCATCCAGCACCGCGAGACCCAGGACCACCGCCCGGAGGGCAGCGCCTAGCGCGCTACGCGAGGCGCAGCCGGCGGTAGCCCTCGGCGTGGGCCACCCCGACCACCTCCCCGGCCTCCGTGGTCCGGGCCCGGAGCAGATCGGCCACCAGGTCGGGATCGTCGCCGACCCGGCTCGCGTGGCAGGCGACCGCCGCGACCTTGGCGTCGATGGTGGTGGTGACGTCGACCCAGGCGTCGGGCTGCAGCGTCCCGGAGAGCAGGAGGGTCGGGACCTGGTAGGGCGAGCCCTGGTCGGGGAAGTAGAGCGGGCTCGCCGCGGCCGGCGCGACCGCATCGAGCACCGCCCACCCCACCTCCCGGTGGTCGCGGTGGTTCACGTAGCTGTCGCCGAAGAACACCGCCGTGGGGTCCGGGCCGACGACGACCTCCGGCCGCAGACTGCGCACCAGACCCACCAACCGGCCCCGCAGCGCGAGGTCGTTGACGGCCTCGCCGTCGGGGACGCCCAGCAGGTCGACCCCGGCCAGGCCCATCACCTTGGCCGCGGCGGACACCTCGCCGGCCCGGCGCTCGGTGAGGACCTCGGGGTCGGTGGCCGCGTCGAAGGACCCCTTGTCGCCGGCGTTGACCACCACCAGCCGGACCTCGGCTCCCTCGGCCGACCACCGGGCGAGCGTGCCCCCGCAGGCCACCTCGGGATCGTCGGGATGACCGTAGATGGCCAGCGCCCGGGCGGGCCGGTCGGCGAACAGCGTCATCGGAACCCACTCACCGGGGCGCCTTGCGGATGGCCTGGCTCGCCCGTTCGATGTCGTCGTCATCGACGTCGACGTGGGTCACCATCCGCACCACACCCGGTCCCAGGGTCACCGCATGCACCCCTTCCCCGGCCAACCAGGCCAGCAACCCGACGGGATCGGGGTGGGAGAAGAGAACGACGTTCGTCGCGATGGCGGCCCAGGCATCGGGCCACCGCTCGGCCACCGCCTCGCCGAGGCGCCGGGCCCGCTCGTGGTCGTCGGCCAGGCGGTCGACCATGGTCTCCAGGGCCACGATCCCTGCCGCCGCCAGGACGCCGACCTGACGCATGCCGCCGCCGAGCCGCTTCCGCTCCAGCCGAGCCCGGGCGATCAGATCGCTCGACCCGGCGAGCAGGGATCCGACCGGCGCCCCCAGGCCCTTCGAGAGGCAGCAGGTGACGGTGGTCGCCAGCTGGCCGTAGCGGATCGCCGGGACACCGGTCGCGACCGCGGCGTTGAACAGCCGGGCCCCGTCGAGGTGCATGGGGACCCCGACCGCGGCCAGCTCCTCCAGGCGCTCCAGCGGCCACGGCCGGCCGCCCGAGGCCATGTGGGTGTTCTCGGCGCACACCACGCTCGGCGCCGGCCAGCGGTGACCCGCCGCCTCGACCAGGAAGCCGAGCTCCGCGGGGTCGAGGGTGCCGTCGGTGTCGTCGAGCGGGTGGAGCTGGGCCACCTGGTTGAGGCCGAAGGCGCCACCCTCGTGGGTGACGACGTGCTGGCGCCGGCCCGCCACCACCAGCGAGCCGGGTGTGGCCAGGACCCGCAACGCCACCTGGTTGGCCATGGTGCCGGAGGGCACGTACAACGCAGCCTCGTGGCCCATCCGTTCGGCGAACAGCTCCTGCAGCCGGTTGACCGTGGGGTCGTCGCCGAAGCCGTCGTCCCCCACCTCGGCCTCGGCCATGGCCCGCCGCATCGCCGCGTTCGGCCGGGTCACGGTGTCGCTGCGAAGGTCCACGGTGCGTTGGTCAGTCACCATTGGCACGGTACCGTCGGCCGCCATGGCCTCGCCCTCACCGCGGCTGCCGGACCCCCGCGAGCTCCTGGAGCTGGCGACCAAGGTGGCCGGACGCGCCGCCGACCTGCTGCTCGACGGGTCGCACCGCCACCGCACCAGCGTCGGCACCAAGTCGACGGCCACCGACATGGTCACCGAGATGGACCGGGCCTCGGAGCAGCTGATCGTGACGGAGCTGCTGGCGGCCCGTCCGGAGGACGGGATCCTCGCCGAGGAGGGCAGCGCCCGCCCGGGGACCAGCGGCCTGCGCTGGGTGATCGACCCCCTCGACGGGACCACCAACTACCTCTACGGCCATCCGGGCTGGTCGGTCTCCATCGCCGCCGAAGTGGTCGCGCCGCCCGAGGACCAGGGCGATCCCGAGGCCCGCGCCGCCGCCGACGCCGAGGTCGGGCGGCACGTCGTCGCCGGGGTCGTGGTCGACGCCGTCCACGGCGAGGTCTACACGGCGAGCCGGGGCGAGGGCGCCCGCCGCGACGGCGAGCCGATCCAGTGCTCGGACCAGACCGTCCTGGCCCAATCGCTGGTCGCAACGGGCTTCGGCTACCAGCCGGCCCGCCGCCAGGCCCAGGCGCGCGTGCTGGTCGACCTGATCCCGGAGATCCGGGACATCCGTCGGATGGGCGCCGCATCGGTGGACCTGTGCTTCGTGGCCTCCGGGCGGGTCGACGCCTACTACGAGGCCGGCTTGTCGTGGTGGGACTGGGCCGCAGGGCTCCTCATCGCGCGGGAGGCCGGCGCGGTCGTGATGCCCATGGAGGGTCAGACGGAGGACAGTGGCCCGCCGTCGGTCGTCGCCGCCGCACCGGGGATCGCGGCAGCGCTCCGTGCCAGGTTGGGTGCGCTACGTGCACACCGGGTGTCGTGAGTCACAGCCCGACGGCCTTCGTCATCCGATCGCAATGCAGTTTTGCACGCTCCGTCACGATCCGTCGCCATCCTGGTGGGTCATGACCGCCGCCGCCACGCCGCCGTCTTCGTCGCGCTCCCCTGCTGAGGTGCCCGACGAGCGGGACCCGGACGACCGGGGCCCGGGCGACCAGGAGGAACAGGACCCGACGTCCATCCGGGTGGCGACGGAGGGCACCACCGTCGTGATCGCCGTCGAGCACTGCCTCGACATGCCGACGGGTGAGGCGTTGCTCAGCGCCGCCGCAGCGGCTGTCGCGGCCGGTCCGACCCGGCTCGACATCGACCTGCGGGCCCTCGAGAACTTCACCCTCGAGGGCGCCGATGCGCTGGTCGGCTGCCGGGCGCTGAGCGCGAAGCTGGCCGAGGGGCTGCACTACCGCACCGGGCGCGGACCCGGACGCGACGCTCTCCTCGCCGCCTACAGCGACCTCGACGGCGCCGAGATGGCCGACTGACCACCGCCCGCCGGGGCCCCCGAGGCCACGGCCCGCGGCGTGAGTCGGACCCAGGCAGCTCAAATGAGGCACCATCTTGGGCGTGGGTACGCGCATCCTGACGGTTGAAGACGACGAACGCATCCGCACGGCCGTGAAGCTGGCGCTCGAGGACGAGGGCTGGTCCGTCGAGGAGTCGGAGACCGGCGAGGAGGCGCTCAACGCGTTCCAACGGCAACCGTCCGACGTCGTGCTGATCGACATCATGCTCCCGGGCATCGACGGCTTCGACGTCTGCCGGTCGATCCGGCGGGTGTCCGACGTGCCGATCATCATGGTCACCGCGCGTGCCGATACCCACGACGTGGTGGCGGGGCTCGAAGCCGGCGCCGACGACTACCTCACCAAGCCCTTCGCACCCAAGGAGCTGTCGGCCCGCATCCGCGCCCTGCTCCGCCGGGCCCGCAGCACCGACGCGACCAGCGCCCACCTCCGCTTCGGCGACCTCGAGATCATCCCCGACGAAGGCGTCGTGCGCCGCGCCGGCCAGGAGATCCACCTGACCAAGACGGAGTTCAAGCTGCTGGTCGAGCTGGCCTCCAGCCCGGGCCGGGTCTTCTCGCGGGAGGTGCTGCTCGAACGGGTGTGGGGCTACGGGTACTTCGGTGACGGCCGCCTGGTCGACGTGCACGTCCGACGGCTGCGCACCAAGGTCGAGGCCGACCCGGCCAACCCCCACCATGTGGTGACGGTGCGCGGCTTGGGCTACAAGCTCCAGGCGTGAAGCGCCCCCGCTTCCTGCCCCGCCTGGGCCTCCGGGCCCGCATCACCATCGCCTTCGCCGTCGGTGCCTTCATCCTCTCCGCGCTGCTGGCCGCCAGCACCTGGGGCCTGTACCGCCAGAACCTGCTCGACGAGCGGGAGTCCAACGCGATCACGCTGGTGATCAGCAACGCCGAGCAGGTGAACCAGCGCATCAACCCCGAGTTCGAGACGCCGAGCGACCTGCTCACCGACCTGCCGACGCCGGGCGACTCGCACCCGGTGCTCGAGTTGGGCGGCCAGTGGTACCCGCTCGATCCGCTGTACGGGGAGGACGCGCTGCCGCGGCAGCTCATCGCGCTGGTGGCCAACGGGCAACCGGCCTCCATGCGCTTCCGCTACCGCGACGAGATGCAGCTCGCCGTGGGCACGCCGCTGTCCACGGTCGACGGCGCCTACTACGAGGTGGTGTCCCTGCAGGAGCTGGAGAGCACCCTCGAGTCCCTCGGCATCTCGCTGGTCGGCGCGGCGCTGGCGACCACCCTGGCCGGGGCGGGCCTCGGCTGGTGGGCGGCCCGCCGGGTGCTGCGGCCGTTGGCGGGGATCGGCGGCGCGGCCCAGGCCATCGCCCACGGGCGGCTGGACACCCGGGTCGAGGCCAGCGAGGACCCCGACCTCGCGCCGCTGGCCGCCTCGTTCAACGAGATGGCCAAGACGCTCGAGGAGCGGATCCAGCGCGACACCCGGTTCGCGTCCAACGTCAGCCACGAGCTGCGGTCGCCGCTCACCACCTTGTCCGCGTCGATCACCGTGCTGGAGAACCACCGCGAGGACATGCCCAAGCGCGCCCAGGCCGCCCTGGACCTCATGGTCGCGGACGTCAACCGGTTCCGGCAGCTCATCGAGGACCTGCTGGAGATCTCGCGCTTCGACGCCGGTGTCATGCACCTGGACCTGGACGACGTCCGCATCGCCGAGCTGGTCATGCAGGCCGTCAGCCTGTCCACCGACGCCGACATCCCCGTGGACATCGACGCCGAGCTGGCCGGCACGGTGCTGCAGGCCGACAAGCGCCGGCTGGTGCGGGTCATCGCGAACCTGTTGGACAACGCGGCGAAGTACGCTGGCGGCGCCAGTCGGGTCGAGCTGCGCAGCACCGACGGGCACATCCAGATTGCGGTGGAGGACGAGGGACCGGGCGTTCCACCGGAGGATCGTCGTCGGATCTTCGATCGGTTCGCCCGGGGCCTGGTGGCTGGGGACCGGCGCAGCACCGGCGACGGTGTCGGTCTGGGCCTCTCGTTGGTGGCCGAGCACATCCGCCTCCACGGCGGCCGGGTCTGGGTCGAGGACCGACCGGACGACAAGCAAGGGGCCCGCTTCGTGGTGTCGCTACCCGAGCCCGGGCCGGAGGACAGCTGGGGGGCGGAAGGACAGGTAGACCGGATATGAGCGGGACATGGACCAGGTGGGCGGGCGCGGGGGCCGCTGCGGCGGTCGTCGTGCTCACCGCAGCCTGCGGCGTCAGCACCAACGACGAGCCGCAACCCATCGCCCGCGACCGCATGCCCTCGGACCTCCTCGACTCGCAGGCCGGGTCGGCCGTCGATCCCACGGCGCCCGGCCAGGACGTCGAGGTCGTGCCGCTCTGGTACCTCAAGGAGGACAGCGGGAGCATCCAGCTCCACGCCCTCGACCGCGGGATCGCCTCGCCGGCCGAGCCATCGCGCCGCATCGACGCCCTGCTCGACCCGGCGCGCGGCCCCACCGAGGCGGAGCGCCGGGACGGCGTCTCGACGGCGATACCCTCCGACGCCCGCCTGACCGCCGTCCCGATCCAGGACGGGTCGGTGCTGGAGGTCAGCCTGTCCGACGACTTCTACGCCCAGGGCGGCAACACCTTCATCTATGCCGTCGCGCAGCTCGTCTACACGGCGACGGGGACCAACGGCGTCGAAGCGGTGCGGTTCATGGACGAGGACGGCGATCGCATCGAGGTCCAGGACAGCGCCGGCGAGTCCCACGACGAGCCGGTCGGCCGCGACGACTACGCGAACCTCGCTCCACCGGAGCTCTCGGGCACCACGACGACCGACCCCGCGTCGCAGCCCGACGAGTGACCCACAGCCCGGCCTGCCGATCCACGTCGATCCCACGGGCCTGACTACGATCGCTCGGGCACAACGGGCAGGATCTGACCGGGCATCAGAGGCCGAGCCGACAGGCGAAGCCGGGGCCCGAGCGGCCCGGCGTCGAAGGCGCCAAGAGCGGGAAGCAGGATCGATATCTCGGCGGCGGAGCCGCCGAGGGCCAAGTCGACGTGACTTGTCCGCAAGACATCCATCGGAGCGGGACGGTTCATGACCTATCACCTCGGCATCGACCTGGGGACCACGTACACGGCGGCGGCGACGTACGAGAACGGGCGGGTCGAGGTGGTGCCCCTCGGCGATCGCGGACCGTCGATCCCCTCCGTCCTCTACCTCAAGGCCGACGGCACCGTCGTCGCAGGCGACGCGGCCAACCGCCACGCCATCACCGAGCCCGAGCGCATCGCCCGGGAGTTCAAGCGGCGCCTCGGCGACCCGACGCCCGTCCAGCTGGGTGGGGTTCCGACCCCGCCCGAGCTGCTCACCGGCCACCTCGTGCGCTGGGTCTACGACGCGGTCGTCCGCGCCAAGGGCGCCGCGCCGGCCACGGTCGTCCTCACCCACCCGGCCAACTGGGGCCCCTACAAGCGCGACCTGCTGGTCCGGGCGGCCGAGAGCGTCGGCCTGGCCAAGGTCACGCTGATCACCGAGCCCCAGGCCGCCGCCATCTCCTACGCCAGCCAGGCCCGGGTCGAGCCCGGCGCGGTGGTCGCGGTCTACGACCTCGGCGGTGGGACCTTCGACGCGGCGGTCCTCCGCAAGGAGCCCGACGAGAGCTTCAGCGTCCTCGGTACCCCCGAGGGCATCGAGCGCCTCGGCGGCATCGACTTCGACGCCGCGATCTTCAACCACGTCACCCAGTCGTTGGAGGGCGTCTTCGACGACCTCGACCCCGACGACGAGGCGACGGTGGCCGCCGTCGCACGCCTCCGCCAGGAGTGCACCCAGGCCAAGGAGGCCCTGTCGGTCGACACCGAGGCGACCATCCCGGTGCTGCTCCCCACGACGCAGACCGAGGTGCGAGCCACCCGCAGCGAGCTGGAGACCATGATCCGGCCGCCGTTGAGCGAGACGGTGACCGCGCTGCAGCGGGCGCTCCGGTCGACCGGCCTCGAGCCGTCCGACGTGAGCCACGTGCTGCTGGTCGGTGGGTCGTCCCGCATCCCGATGGTGGCCGGCCTGGTCTCGGCCGAGATCGGCCGTCCCGTCGCCGTGGACGCGCATCCCAAGCACGCGATCGCGCTCGGCGCCGCGATCGTGGCCGCACGGGTGGGTGGCGTCGCCGTGAACAGTGCCGCCCTCGCGACCGCGGTGCCCGGGACCGCCGGGGCGGGGACCGCCGGGACTGCCGGCGCGGGTGTCGGCGGTGGTCTCGGTGCGGCCGCGGCCGCTCCAGCTGTTCCGAGGTCGGCGGCCCCACCGCCGCCGACCCCCTCGCCGCAACACGTCGTGGTGCCCGCGCCGCCGGGCGCCGCGCCGCCGCCCGCTGCGGCCGCCGCCCGGCCTCCGGCGCCCGGCGGGGCCTACTCCACGCCGCAGCCCCCAGTCGGGCCACCCAGGCCGGCCCCGCCCGGGCCGCCTCTGCAGGCACCGCCACCGCCGGTGGCTGCTGCACCCTCCCCACCTACGACCCCGGCCGCGTCACCGCCGGGCTCCTCGGCCTACCGCCCCGCGCCACCGACCGGGCCCCCGGCCGGGGGACGGGGCTGGGACCCCACCTTCGACGCCGCCCCGAACGAGACCCCCGGCCCGTCGCTGGGCTACCGGTCGGCGGGGTTGCCACCGCCTCCGGGCACCTCCACCGACCTGCCTCCCGGCTACGCCGACCAGGAGCAGCGCAGTCGCCAGCGGCGCCGGCAACGCACCAAGAGCCGCATCGGGATCGTGGTCGGGGCGCTGATCCTGGTGGTGTGCGTGGTCGTGACCCTGGCCCTCACGGCCGAGAACAACGCCCCGCAGACCCTCGCCGACATCGAGGTGGGCCAGTGCTTCCTGGGCGCCGACCTCAACGACGTGGAGGCCGTCGACTGCGACCAGGCCCACCACGGCGAGCTCGTCGCGGTCCTGCCGCCCACCGACGCCAACGCGGCCTACCCCGGGGAGGAAGCGCTGCACACCCAGCAGAACGAGCCCTGCGCCGTCCAGGTCGAGCAGTTCTTCGGCGGCACGCGGGACATCCTCCAGCAGCGCGGGGTGCAGATCTATCCCGTCGTTCCCAGCGAGTCCCAGTGGAACGACGACATCACGGACACCTTCTGCTACGTCGGGGCCAGCGACCCCAGCCGGACCATCACGGGATCCGTCGAGGGCCTGGGCGCGGCCGCCACGACCACCGTTCCCGCGGCGCCCTAGAGCAGCGGGAACACTTAGCTGCCGAAGAAGGTCTTGGCGACGTCATAGATGTCGTCCGACACCAGCTTGAGCTCGGACGTCGCCTCGGCCAGCGGCACGCGCACGATCTCGCCGGCCCGCAACGCCACCATCGTGCCGAAGGCCCCGTCGTGGACGGCGTCGGCAGCGGCGATGCCGAAGCGGGTGGCCAGGACCCGGTCGAAGGCGGTCGGCGTCCCACCCCGCTGCACGTGGCCGAGCACGATGGCCCGGGTCTCGTAGCCCGTGCGCTCCTCGATGGCCTTGGCCAGCTGCTCGCCGATGCCGCCCAGGCGGACGTGGCCGAAGGCGTCGATCTCGCCGGAGACCAGGGCCATCGTCCCGTCCCGCGGCGTCGCGCCCTCGGCGACGACGACGATCGACGCGAACCGGCCCCGCTCGTGCCGGCGGCGGATCACCGCGCACACCTCGTCGATGTCGAAGGGCTCCTCGGGGATGAGGACCAGCGTCGCTCCACCCGCGATCGCGGCCCAGGTGGCGATGTGCCCGGCGTGCCGGCCCATGACCTCGAGGACCATCACCCGGTCGTGCGACTCGGCAGTGGTGTGGAGGCGGTCGATGGCGTCCACGCAGATCTGCACCGCCGTGTCGAAGCCGAAGGTCAGCTCGGTGGCGGAGAGGTCGTTGTCGATGGTCTTGGGCACCCCCACCACGGGGAGGCCCTCGGCGGCCAGGCGGCCGGCGACACCGAGGGTGTCCTCGCCGCCGATGGCCACCAGCGCGTCCACCTGGCGGGCGGCGAGGGTCTGCTTGACCTGCTCGGTCCCCTGGTCGACCTTGTAGGGGTTGGTGCGCGACGACCCCAGGATCGTGCCGCCCCGGGGCAGGGTGCCCCGGAAGGCCTCGACCGACAGCTCCATGACGTCGTCGTCGATCACACCGCGCCAACCATCGCGGAACCCGATCAGCTCGTCGCCGTAGGTCCGCTCACCCCTGCGGACCACGGCCCGCATGACTGCGTTGAGCCCGGGGCAGTCACCGCCACCGGTGAGCATCGCGATGCGCATGGACGCGAACGATACCGACACCCTCGAGTGGGGTGTCTCGTAACGCTCGCCCAGCCAGCGGCGAATCTGGCCGGCGATTACCGGCGCTGCGTTGCGAGACACCCCACTAGGGTCCTCGGGCCATGGCCGTGGTCATCGCGATCGACGCCGGGACGACCGGCGTCCGCAGCTTCGCCCTGCACGAGGACGGCCGGCCGGCCGGGTTCGCCTACCGGGAGTTCCCCCAGCACTTCCCCCGGCCGGGGTGGGTGGAGCACGACCCCATCGACATCTGGGAAGCGGTCACCACCACGCTCGCCGACCTGCTCGACCGCCTCGGGCAGCCGGCGGTCGCCGCGGTCGGCATCACCAACCAGCGCGAGACGGCCGTCGTCTGGGACCGGCGCACCGGCCAGCCCCTGCACCGGGCGATCGTCTGGCAGGACCGCCGCACCGCCGACCGCTGCGCTCAGCTGCAGGCCGACGGGTACCTGGACCTCGTCCGGCGGACCACCGGCCTGGTGCTCGATCCCTACTTCACCGCCACCAAGCTGGAGTGGCTGCTCGGCCCGGGCGGGGTGGAGGCCACCGCCGACCTGGCCGTCGGCACCGTCGACACCTGGGTGCTCTGGAACCTGACCGGCGGCCCGTCCGGTGGGGCCCATGCCACCGAGCCGTCGAACGCGAGCCGGACCCTGCTGTTCGACATCACCGAGCTCGGGTGGTCGGACGAGCTCACCGCGCTGTTCGGTGTCCCCCGCTCGGCCCTCCCGGACGTTCTCCCGACCCAGGGCCGGTTCGGCGTCACCGCGCCGGGACTGCCGCTCCCGGCCGGGATCCCGGTGTCGGGGATCGCGGGCGACCAGCAGGCGGCGCTGTTCGGCCAGGCCTGCCTGGCCCCGGGCATGTCCAAGAACACCTACGGGACCGGGAGCTTCGTGCTGATGAACGTCGGCGCGACGGTCCCGGAGCCGGTGGACGGGCTGCTGACCACCGTGGCGTGGAGCACGGCCGGCGAGTCCGGTGCCACCTACGCCCTGGAGGGCGCGATCTTCGTGACCGGCGCCGCGATCCAGTGGTTGCGTGACGGGCTCGGGATCATCGCCGACGCCGCGGAGACCGGACCGCTGGCCGAGTCGTGCCCGGACACCGACGGCGTCTACGTCGTCCCGGCCTTCACCGGCCTCGGCAGCCCCTGGTGGGACCCGTACGCGCGGGGCACGATCGTCGGCATCACCCGGGGCACCGGGCGGGCCCAGCTGGCCCGGGCGGTGGTGGAGGCCATGGCCTACCAGACCCGCGACGTCATCGAGGCCATGACGACGGCGTCGGGCCAACCGCTGGCCGAGCTGCGGGTCGACGGCGGGGCCTCGGCGATGGACGTGCTCCTGCAGATCCAGGCCGACCAGCTGGGGGTCCCCGTCGCCCGGCCCGTGGTCCAGGAGACCACCGTCGCCGGCGCCGGCTACCTGGCCGGGCTGGCCGAGGGAGTGTGGGCCAGCGCCGACGAGCTGGCCACGGTCTGGCAGCTCGACCGCCGCTTCGAGCCCGCCGCCGACCGGAGCGACGTCGACCGTCGCCATGCCCAGTGGCACCGCGCCGTGGAGCGCTCCCGCGGCTGGGCGGAGCCCGACG
>Ga0209382_10001548_pt1 | contig 35831 bp, 31 predicted proteins | sample SoiMetdeltSBSDD5_FD_187599 | JGI IMG/M metagenome (GOLD analysis project Ga0209382, IMG submission 187599) | Bulk soil microbial communities from a Populus tree surrounding site in Tennessee, USA - Soil MetaG P. deltoides SBSDD5 (SPAdes) (version 2) | ecosystem: Environmental > Terrestrial >... | reverse complement strand
CTCGACGCAGACGCTCCAGGCCGGGTTCGGCTCGCGCGTGACGACGCCCGGCACCGGCATGCTGCTCAATAACCACATGAGCCTGATGGACCCGACGCCCGGCGGCGTCAATAGCATCGAGCCTGGCAAGCGGATCCTCTCCTCGATGTCGCCGACGATCATCCTGAAGGACGGCAAGCCGTTCATGGCGCTCGGGACGCCCGGTGGCAAGCGGATCTTCGGGGCGGTGGCCCAGGGCATCCTGAACGTGATCGACCATGGGATGACGCTCCAGGAGGCGTTCGAGGCGCCCCGAGTCTGGACGGAGGGCGCGGCGCTGGAGTTGGAGGACGGCTTCACGAACCTCGGAGACCTGCGCGCGGCGCTCGCCGGGATGGGGCACAACGTCACAGTGGTCGAGAAGGTGGCCGGCGGCATGAACGGGGTCCTGCTGGACTCGGCCGGGCTGCTCCACGGCGCAGCCTGCTGGCGAGCGGACGGCGTGCCGATCGGCGTGAGCGGCGGGACGGCGCGGCCGTCCGGCAGCATCGGCGTCCCGATGTAGGCGATCGGGTATCCTGCCCACGAGCATCGCCGCAAGACGCTGGAGAAACTGTTGATGCCCAAGTACGATTTTCGTTGCACGAGCTGTGAGGCCGTCTTCGAGGCGTTCCGCAGCTTCGCGCAGGGCACAGACGACGTCGTCTGCCCGGAGGACGGCGCGCCGGCGACCCGCCTCTTCTCGCCGCCGCTCGACATGATCGTCTACGGCGGGAAGTCGTCAGAATCGGTGTCGTCGATCAGGCAGCCCGGCCCGTCGCCCTCCGGGCCTCCGCACGGCGGTGGCGGCCACACGCATGGCCCCGGCGGCCACACCCACGGCCCAGGCGGGCACACCCACTGACCGACCCCCTGGGAGCGCGGCGATCCTCGCCGCCCGGTTCGAAGCGGCGAGGATCGCCGCGCTCCCAGGTTCATTCCGATGACATAGGCCGTTTCTTTGTGCACATGATGAACGATCAGAAGAGTCGGATCTTCTGGACGCTGGCCGCCGCCCACCTGATCAACGACAGCTACGTCTTCGTGCTGCCGGCGCTGCTGCCGCTGCTGATCCCATCGCTGGAGATCTCGCTGACGGCGGCCGGGCTGGCCGTGGGTCTGTACCAGGTGACCTCGTCGATCACGCAGCCGGTCCTCGGGCACCTGGCGGATCGGTATCCGCTGCGTTGGATGGCGTGGCTGGGGCTGGCGGCCACGGCGGTCGGCGCGGCCGGGATCGGGATCGCGCCGAGCTACTGGGCGCTGCTGCTCTTCCTGATCGTCGGCGCGCTCGGCACGTCGGCGTTCCACCCGGTCGCGACGGCGACGATCAGCGACATCGCCGGCGCCCGGCGGGGCCAGATGATGTCGATCTACATCACGGCGGGCAACCTCGGGCTGGCGGTCGGCCCGGCCGCGATGTGGATCGGGCTGTCGGCCTGGGGACCGGCGATTAGTCTGCCGTTGGCGGTGCCGTGCCTGCTGATCGCGCTCGCCGTCTTCCTGGTGGTCCCGGCCCGGCGGGTCTCCCGGCGCCGTTCGGACTCGTTCGGCGAGATCCTGGTGAAGCACCGGGGCATCCTCGCGGTGCTGCTCAGCATCGCGACCTTGCGCTCGTGGGCGACCGTCGGGCTCGGGACGTTTCTGCCGCTGCTGCTGGTAGAGCGTGGGCAGAGCGTCGAAGATGGCGCGACGGCGCTGGCGGTGATGCTCTTCTTCGGCGGGGTAGGCGGGCTGGCGGCGGGGTTCCTGGCTGACCGCTTCGGCCGCGACACGGTGATCGTGGCGTCGCTGTTGTTGAGCCCGCCGTGCGGCCTGCTGATGCTGCACGGGCCGGGACCGTTGCTCTGGATCGGCGCGGCGCTGGTCGGGCTGACGCTGACCGGCTCGATGGTGGCGCTGACGGTGCGCGGCCAGGAGCTGATGCCGGGCAGCGTGGCGATGGTATCCGGCCTGATGCTCGGGTTCACGGTCGGGATGGGCGGGCTGGCGGTGCCGCCAATGGCCGCGCTGGCCGAGGTGATCGGGCTGAGCGTGGTTGCCGACATCTGCGCGCTGCTGCCGCTGCCGGCCGGCCTGATCGCGTTGGGCCTGCGCACGCGCCGTGCCCCCGTGGCCGCCACCTGATACACCCCCATTGGAGGGAGCATGGTCGCGCTCGTGACGAAGCCTGTCCGCTTCGGAATCAGCCTGCCGAACCGGGCCGTCCTGTTCGGCGTCTCGCCAACGCTCCTGCTGGAAACCGCCGAGACGGCGGAGCGGTCCGGCTTCTTCGACTCGGCGTGGGTCGGCGACAACCTGCTCTCCAAGCCGAGATTGGAGTCGATCGTGACGCTCTCGGCGCTGGCAGCGAGAACCAGCCGGCTGAAGCTGGGCGAGGTCTGTCTCGCCAGCTTCCCCTTGCGCCACCCGCTGCTGCTGGCGATCCAGTGGGCCAGCCTGGACGTGCTCTCCGGCGGCCGATCGGTCCTGGTGGTCTGCATCGGCGGCTCGGCGAGGATGGGCCCAAGGTTTGCCGGCGAGCTCTCGGCGATGGGCGTCCGCTCGGATGAGCGGGTGCCGCGCCTGGAAGAGGGAATCGAGCTGCTGCGAGCGTTCTGGAGCGCCGACCCGGTCACCCATCACGGCCGTTTCTACACATTCGAGGACGTCCAGGCACTCCCGAAGCCGATCCAGGCGCGGGTCCCGATCATGATCGCCTCCAATCCAGCCGAGGGTGGCGATCCGGCCGTGGAGGAGCGGGTGCTGCGGCGGATCGCGCGGCTCGGGGACGGCTGGCAGACCGACGGCACGCCAGCGCCGCTGTTCCGGGAGCGCTGGAGCCGGATCCGCGAGTACGCCGCCGAGGCTGGCCGCGCCGACGAGGTAACGGACTCCAGTCTCCACCTGATGGTGAACATCTCGGACGATGCAGCCTGTGCCCGTGCGGAGTCGATTGAGTTCCTGGACCATTACTACGGCGCGGGTAACGTCTCGGAGGAGAAGATCGGGCACTGGCTGGCGGCAGGCTCGCCGGCGGCGGTGATCGACAAGATCGAGACGTTCCTCGATGCTGGCTGTACCACGCCGATCCTCCGGTTCACCTCGCCGGACCAGCACGGCCAGCTCGACCGGTTCCTGACGGACGTCGCGCCGGCCTTCGCGCGCTTCTCGGCGTCGGCACCGGCCGTGGGTTGAAACCCACGTCTACCATCGTGCCGTCGCTCCGCGACTCACGAGGGGATTCCGGCGTCGCGGAGCGACGCACCAATGGTAGACGTCGGTCTCAATCGACGGAGCGACCGGACGCAAGACGTTGCAGAGGGCACGCAGGCAATCACAGCGACGGCCGGATGTGCTACTCTGGGCGCGCGGCTGACGACGGTACGGGATCTTAGATCCAAACCCGCGCGTTGTCCGTAGATAGCGCGGTCGGCAACGCAGCCGGCCCGTCAGCGGCCTCGTTTCCGGACCCCCTTGCATTAGGGCGCTGACGCTGCAATTATCTCGCCTGGCGAAGGAGGTCTGCACATGTTGCAACGCCTGGTCGTTCCTCTCCTGGCCGTGGCACTCGGCCTCGTCATTGCTGCTCCCGCTCCGGCTCTCGCTCAGGAGCCACTCGTCATGGTCGCGAGAGACCCGAACCTCGGGCCGCTCCTGGTCGACAGCAAGGGCATGGTGCTCTACCTGTACTCGCGGGATGAGAAGGGCGTCTCGAACTGCTACGACGCGTGCGAGATGCGCTGGCCGATCCTGCGGCCGCCGGCATCTGGTGCTCCGACTGGCGCGCCGGACATCAACGGCACGCTCGGCGTGATCGACCGCAGGGACGGCACCAAGCAGGTGACGTACAACGGCATCCCGCTGTACTACTGGTACCAGGATGAGAAGGCTGGCGACACGAAGGGCCAGGCCGTGGGCGGCGTCTGGTGGATCCTGGCACCGGGCCTCAACCAGATCACGCCGGCGGTAGCCCAGCCGTCGCCGGCGGCGGCACCGGCCGCTCCGGCTCCGGCCACCAAGCCGGCTGCCGCGCCTGCCCCGGCAGCCCAGCCACCGGCCCAGGCTCCAGCGCCGAAGCCCGCCGCTCCGGCCCAGGCTCCGGCCGCGAAGCCGGCTGCCTCCCCGATGGCTGCACCAGCGCAGGCTCCCGCGAAGCCGGCCGCCGCTCCGGCCCAGGCTCCGAAGCCGGCCGCCTCGCCGGCTGCCCTGCCGCGCACGGGTAGTGTGCCGTTCGATCCGATGGGCTTGAGCGTCACCGTCGGCGCGGCCGGCGTTGCGCTGACGACCGTCGGCGCCTTCCTGCTCCGCCGTCGCGGACGGCGCCAGGGGTAGCTAGCCGATTCGTGCGTCCCGGCCGTTGCCGGGACGCACACGCTCTCGCGTGAACCGGGGCCGCCCACGACCGGCCCCGGTTTTTGTGTCCGGCGCTCACATCGGCTTCGCGCTCGGGTATCCTGATCATGCCGTGTTCGGAGTCGCAAGGAGCTGGTGCCGGTGCCACGCCAACAGACCGCGCGCTCATCTTCGGCTGGGGCCGCCGATGCCCGCTCGCCGGAACGCCCGGTGGCTGCTTCGGCGCCGGTCTCGCTCGACGCGATCGATCGACGCCTGCTGGCCCTGCTCGCGGAGGACGGCCGCCGCTCCTACGCCGATCTCGCCCAGGCGGTCGGGCTAAGCGCGCCGTCTGTCTACGCGCGCGTCAAGAAGCTGGAAGATCGCGGCGTCATCCGGCAGTACACGATCGCCACCAGCCCGGAGCAGCTGGGATACGGGATCGCCGCGCTGGTGGCGGTCCGACAACTCCCCGGTTTCCACTGGGAACGGTTGGAGGCGGCGTTTCACAACCTGCCGGCGGTGGAGGCGTGCTACAGCGTGACCGGCGACGACAGCTACGTGCTGCTGGTGCGTGTCGCCGATGCCCGATCGCTGGAGGACTTGCTCCGGGAGATCGGCTGCGTGGAGGGCGTCTCCAGCACCCGGACGATGCTGATCCTGTCGACGACGTTCGAGCGCAAGCGGATCGACTAACGGAGCGGCGAGGGGTTAGGGGCGAGGGGCGAGCAACAGACCTCTCGTCCCTCGCCCCTCGTCGCTCATCCCTCGCCTACGCTGCTCGCCTTCACGAGCTTGAAGATCCGACTGTCGGGGCTGTCCTCGTACATGAACGCCATCCGGGTCCGGTCCAGCAGCGCGAACAGCTCGGGCCAGGTGAGCGGCTCCCAGTTGGGCGGCAGCACGCCGAACGCGATGCGGGGAACCTCGGCGCCGCGGACGCGGGCCGGCTGGCCGCCGCGCTCCTCGACCCACTGCTGGATGGTCGCCTGATCTCGGGTGTACCGCCGCACCGCTCGCTCCTGACTGGCTGATTCCGATTATGAGCCATCCATGGCGGATTCTGGCCCAACGCCGTTCATCTGGGGCGTGTCCGGACCACGCCGTTGCGGATTCTGGCCAGGCCGGCGCTGGTAGCGGGCGTAGTCCAAGAAGAGCGTACCATTGCTACGGTAGTAAAAATTATCAGATCTTGATACGATTTGCTACCGTAGCATTCGTGAGGTCTCGTGCGTGTCAGTCCCGTTCGAGCCGCTGTTCGTCAACCGTGCACGCGAGCTTGCCGAGTTCGACATTCTGATCGAGGCCCTGGCCGAGGGGCGCCGCACCCACCTGGCGCTATTAGGCCTTCGCCGCGTCGGCAAGACGATGTTGCTGGACGAGGTCCGTCGCCGTCATCCCGAAGCGGCCATCGCCTACCTGGCGCTGGACGAGATCGTGTCCACTCCGGAGGACTTTGCGCGGGCGCTCGTCGGCGAGATCGTGCGCGTCGCCGGGGCACGACGCGGCATCGTCGTCGGGCCGGATCCAGCCGACGACGTCCTGCTATCTGCAAGCCAGCAGCTCGATCCGGACGTGTTCGCGGCCGTCGATCGTCTTGTCAGCCACATGCAGCCGGCCGGCACCCGGACACCGTCGTACGGCGCGCTTCTTACGGCCACGATGCGGTTCCCCGCCGTCGTCTCCGAGGCGCTAGACCTCCCGCTGATCGTGATGCTCGACGAGCTTCAAGAGTTGACGCGCCTGCGTTCGTTCCCAAATACGGACAATCTGCTGGGGGCGGTCCGGGCTGCGCTCGACCGTCGCGGCAAGGTCGCGTACGTCGCTGCCGGCTCACGCGTGACGGCCCTGCGCACCCTGCTGAGCGATGGTGAGAGCCCGCTGTTCACGCGCTTCCAGCAACTGGATCTGTTGCCGTTCGCCGAGGACGCCACCCACGATCTCGCCACGAGAATCTGGGATGGCGACGGCCTCAACGCCGACCCGGACGCCGCCGTACGCCTTCACCGCCTGACGGGCGGCTGGCCGTTCTACGTCCAGGCTGTCGCTGCCCGGACGTCACAATTGGCTCGCGGGAGCAATGAGGCTGTCACCGCCGAGCTTGTCGACGAGGCGTTCTGGTACGAGCTTGTCGGACGCGCTGCCGCCGTAGGGCAGCAGTGTCGGTATCTCCTGGATGCCGCGCTTCGGGGCGACGGAGGTGGCGGCAACGGCCTGCGCAACACCATCGAGGCGGTGCTGCGACGGATGGCACGCGGGAGTACATCAACCCGGACGAGCCTGGCCCGTTCGCTGGCACGTCATCACGCGCCGGCTCAGGTCTTTCGCGCCGTCAACCGCCTGATCGACACCGACTTCCTGCACGAAGAGGGCGGGCAACTCGCGCTGCTCGATCCAGTCTTTGCGCTCTGGCTGCGACTGGAGCCGGCTCGGCGCGACCCGGCAGCGGCGCTCGCGGACTCCCGGTCCCGACAGCGCATGCTCGCCTGGTACGAGGCCCAGCACGCGCAGGATCGGGAGGAGATGGGCCGGCTGTTCGAGAGCCGCGTCGAGAACCTGGCACGCCAGTTTCGCGGTCAGACGGTCGACGGGCACCTCTTCGGCGTGGACGGGCCGATCCGTGTCCCGATCACGCGCGAGGCCGGCATCGTGCGCGTCGACGATCCGACGGGACAGCACGGCGAGCGGCCAGAGACGTACGAGGTCGACGTCGTCACGATGGGTGACGGTCCCGAAGACCACTGGGCGATCGAGGCGAAGCACCGGCGCGGGGCGATCACACGGCTGATGGTCGAACGGTTCTTGCGGGCAGCCGAGGTCGTTGCCCAGGCGCGCTCGCTACGCTTTGCACGGCTGTGGATCGTCGCCCCGCGCGGGGTCCGCGCCGACGCGGCGGAGCTCGCACGGGAGCACGGCGTGCTGACGTCCGGACTCCGCCAGCTCGAACGGCTGGAGCGGCTGGCTGCCGCGTCGTTTGACGCCGCGCTCTCCGGCGACGCCTGACCGATCCGACGATTCGACCGCGAACCAGACGGTCAGGAGCAGGAATTCTTAGGAGAGGCCGGCGACTTCGGCGAGGGCTTCGACCTGCTCCTCGTAGCGGGCGACCGGGTTGAGCAGCAGATGCGAGGCGCCCATCGCGGCCAGGGTTTCGAGCTGCTCGCGGACCTGCTCGGGCGTGCCAAAGACGCCGCCCTGCTCCGTCAGGGCCGGACGGTGGTACACCTCGCTGAACCAGCGGTGGACCTCCGCTCTGGCCGTGTCGGCGTTCTCGTGGACCGACATGAAGACCCGCTTCGAGATCGGGAAGGTGGCCGGGTCGCGACCGACCTCTTCCAGCGCGGCGTGGAGCAGCGGGACGGCCTCGCCGAACGACGCGCTGCTCGATCCGCCGGCCCCCATCCAGCCGTCCGAGATCCTGGCTGCCCGTCGGATGGCGGCCGGGTGATGGCTCCCGACCCAGACCGGCGGGTGCGGCGACTGGATCGGCCGCGTGCCGATCGTCGTGTTCTCGGTCTGGAAGATCTCGCCCTGATAGGTCACGTTCCGCCCGGTCCAGAGCGCCTTCATCAGTTCGACGGCCTCGGTGAAGCGGCGGACGCGGCGCTCGGTCGGAATCTGGAACAGCGGGTACTCGTGCTCGCGGCCGAGCCCCACACCCAGGATCGCCCGGCCGTTGCTGAGATGGTCCAGGGTTGCAACCTGATTCGCGATGTGGATCGGGTGGTAGGTCGGCAGGACCAGCACCGAGACGCCCAGCCTGATCTTCGTGGTCAGCGCGGCGGCGTAGGTCAGCACCGTCAGCGAGTCGAAGCAGCCGCCGTCCGCATCCACGGTGTTGTTGGTGACCCAGAGATCGGCGAACCCGAGCGCTTCGGCCCGCTGCGCGACCTGCCGGACGGCAGCCTCGGGGACGCCGTCCGGGGAGCGATGCGGCAGCGACATACCGAGCGAGATCGTGTCTTTCAGTGCCATCAGTTGGCCTCCCGCAGGCGGAACGACGAGCGAATCGAGCAGGGCCGTCGAGATCGCATCCGGCCGCGTGTCATGCGCTGGCCCCCAGCAGGCGAGCCGGCGCGAACGGCACGATCTCGGGGACCGTTTCGCCGTCCAGAGCGGCGGCGACGCGTGGCGCGAGGGCCGGCAGGTAGATCAGCGGACTGACCAGCCCGTTGACCAGCCAGTAGCCCGGCGCGCCCGGCACCGGGCCGGCCAGCGGCAGCCGGTCCGGCGTGAACGAGACCGGCCGATGATAGATCTGGCCCGGCTGCTTTGCCAGCTCCGGGAAGTAGCGGCCGACCTCCGCGCGGATCGCCGCCTCGCCGTCTGGATGGGGGCCGTCCAGGAAGCCGGAGATCCCACGGCTGAGCTGCCCCAGACGGACGCGGCCATCGGCCTGCTGGACCACACCGATCTCGACGCTCGGCGCCAGGCCGAGGTCCGTGCCGTCCTCAGCCTCGAACCGGGCGCGACGCTCCGGCTGCGCGATCGCCGTCTCCAGCGCCCCGCGTGACTGCCCAACGGGCTTCATCGCGATCACCACGTGCTTGAACGTCGGCGGGAGCGGCTCGCTCTCGACGATCTCGGCATGGGTGTGGACCATCGGGACGTCGATGCCGGCGTCGCGCAGCAGGCGTCCCATCCAGGCGCCGGCCGCCAGGATCACCTGCCCGGCCGAGATCGGGCCTTCCGACGTCTCGACGGCCGGCGTCGGGCCGTCCACCCGGATCGCTGTGACGTCCAGGCCGGTCCGGAAGGTCGCGCCGTGCATGGCGGCGCCCTCCAGCCGGGCTCGCGTCGCCAGCACCGTGTCGACCCAGCCGAGCGTGCAGAGGACGCCGCCAACGGCCGAGCCCGGTTTCAACGTCGGCTCCAGCCGGTACAGCTCGTCGCGCTCGACCACCCGCCCCTCGAACCCGTGCTGACGCCCGTTCTCCACCAGCGGCGCCAGGGTGGCGAACGCCTCGTCGTCCGGTGCCAGGGTCAGGATCGGGCGGGCGCGAAAGCCGCTGTCGGCGCCAAGCTCCTCGCTCATCAACTGGTGGCGTTCGAGCCCCTCGCGGCAGAGATCGCGCAGACGATCGTCGGTCGCCGCCACCAGCCAGTGGGTGCCGCCCATGCTCCAGCGGGTGGCACCGTGGGCTGCCTCCTCGGCCCGATCGACGACGAGCACACGTTTGCCGCGACGTGCGACCTCGTAGGCCAGTGCGGCGCCAACCACACCGGCCCCGACGATCAGCACGTCCGGGGCGTCGAGCCGGGCCTCCATCAGCAGTCCTCCCGTTAAAACCGTCGTGGATCGGGGTGCGAATCGTCGATCAACGCGCAGCGTGCAGCGCGAAACGTCGAAATGTCGGGCGGTGCCGGAGTCCGTCACCGCGTGCCGGACGGATCGTACCGTGGAACACTCCTGGACCGCGACACCGTAATGCTGGCGTGGCGATGGCCGCGCGGACTTTCCTGGCTCGGCCTGGGGGGCGAGACTATAATGGAGAGCGCCGGCCGTGCTCCGGAATCGATTCCGGAGCGCGGCTCGTATCGTCAGGGAGGAGCAGCGGCGGCATGCATGGAGACCAGGTGACGCCGGCTTCGGCCTGGACCGCGACGACGACGACCACGCCGGAGCAGCCGGCGGCGGTCGCCACCGAATCCAGGGGAGACTCGGCACGCTCGCTGGTCTGGGAGATCATCCAGACCGTCCTGCTGACGATCGCGATCTTTCTGGCGGTCCGCTCGGTGGTCCAGAACTTCCGCGTCGAGGGCGCCAGCATGGACCCGACGCTCCACACTGGGCAGTACCTGCTGATCAACAAGGTGCTCTACGCTCGGGCGGACGGCACGCTGCTGGAGCGGCTGGTCCCGGACCGGACGCCCCAGGACACGCCGAACTACATCTTCGGCGGACCGGAGCGCGGTGACATCGTCGTGTTCCTCTCGCCGGGCCAGACGGACAAGGACTTCATCAAGCGGGTGATCGCCCTGCCCGGCGAGACGGTCAGGATCGTGAACGGGCAGGTGTTCGTCAACGGCAAGCCGCTTGACGAGCCGTACATCACCCACCGCGCCACCTACGACCTGGAATCGAAGGTCGTGCCGCCGGGCTCGTACTTCGTGCTCGGGGACAACCGCCCCAACAGCAGCGACTCGCACCTCGGGTGGTTCGTGCCGGCCAACAACCTGATCGGCAAGGCGTGGGTGAGCTACTGGCCGCCGACGTACTGGGGCGTGATGACGGCCGCCGCCTACGACGAGTAGGGGCGCTGCTTGCTGCGCCCCTACGAGCCAATGAACCGCCCGAAGTTGGCCGTCGTCGCGGCGGCGACCGTCTCGTAGGTCTGTTCCCGGAGCTCGGCGACGGCCGCGCAGACGGCGGCAACGTCGCGCGGCTCGGTGGTGCGCCCAGGCAGCGGATAGGTGTCCGTCTCCAGAAGCAGCCGGTCCAATGGGATCGTCGGGATACCAGCGCGGACGTCGGCCTCGCTCGGGCGCGTGGCCGGCCGGCCGACCGAGATCCAGCAGCCGGCCTCGACGTACCTCCGGGCCAGGTCCGGGCCGCCGACGAAGTAGTGCGCGACTGTCCGGACGGCCGGGTGCTGACCGACGATCTGGAGAGCGGCCTCGTGAATAGCCGGTGCGCCGACGACGTGCAGGACGAGCGGCAGCTCGTACTCGTGAGCGAGATCCACGCAGGCGGCCAGGAAGCGTTGCTGCCCTTCGAGGTCCGGTGCGCTCTCGTCCAGCCCGACCTCGCCGATGGCGGACGGCTTCTGGTCCAGGAGGGAACGGAGGTCGGCGAGGTAGCCCCTACCCCCCAACCCCCTCCCCCGTGCGCGGGGGAAGGGGAGCTGGGTCGCGTGTTCCCCTCCCCCACGCATGGGGGAGGGGTTAGGGGTGGGGGCTTCCAAACCCGTCGGGTGGTTCGGGGTGGGGCTTTCCAGATGCGTCGGGTGGATGCCGACGGCCGCCAGGATCTCCGGATGGCGCCCGGCGAGGCGGAGCGCGGCCTTAGAGGTCGCCAGGTCGACGCCGATCGTCAGCAGGCGCCGGACGCCGGCCGCCGCGCCGCGCGAAACCATGGCTGTGACCTCTTCATCCGAATACCGATCGAGATGGACGTGGCTGTCGACGAGGCTGGCCATGCTCTCTCCTCGGTCTACCAGTATCTCAGGGCGTCAGCATCATGATAAGATCGGCATGTGGTCGTCGTGACAGATGATGAACACGACCCGGTCGGGCGCCGTGTCGAAACGGTACTGACGGAGTCGGAACCAGTCGAGGACGCGTCGGCTCTGCCGCGCCGCCGGCGCGCGGAGAGGATCGAGCCTGGGCCGGATCGTCCGCTGAGCGCGGCGATCGAGGATTCGGTGCGCCAATCGGAGCTGTCCGCCGCCGCGCCAGACGACCTGCGAGCCGTGCCGCTGTTCCAGTCGCTCAGCGACGCCAACCTCTGCTCGCTGGCGAAGACGGTTGCGAAGCGCCATGCGACGACGGGCGAAGTCCTCTGCCGCGAGGGCGAGCACGGCGACGAGATGTACGTCGTGCTGAGCGGCACGGTCACGCTCTCGAAGGCCGTGGGTGATCGGGAGACGGAGCTCGGGCGCCTCGAGAGCGGCGCCTACTTCGGCGAGATGGCGCTGATCGGGGATGCGCCGCGCAGCGCGACGATCCGCGCGGCGACCGAGCTGGACTACCTGGCGATCGACTGCGACACGCTGATGGAGGTGATCGCGGCGTTCCCCACGGTCGCGTTGCAGATCCTGCGCGGCTACAACGAGCGCCTGGCCGACACCACCGAGCGCCTGGCGCGCCTGAGCACCCGACCTGCTTCGGTCGGCACGGGCCTGGTAGCGGTCAGCGCCCCCCTGGATGAGTCCGACGAGGCGCTCCAGCACGTCGCCGAGCAGATCGTCCTGTACGCGCCGTACCCGCTGGCGGTGCTGGCGAGGCGGCTGCTGGTGGAAGACCGCTGGGACCGCAAGGTGCTGATCGCCCTGGACGTGTACGAGCTGACCGTCAAGTACACGCTGTTCATGCTGCTGGCGGACTACCTGCGCCGGACCGACCTGCGCACGGCGGACGTGGACCAGATGGTGATCGCCGCGTTCCGCCGCCCGACGCTCGGCCTGCTGCTGGACATGTGCCCGAGGGTGTTACGTGCCTACGCCAGCCACGCGGCGACGCCGTTCGTGCCGGGACTGGTGGACCTGCACGTCAAGCGCGAAGGCGGGAGATCGGCGTGTGGTCGAGCGTTCCAGACACTCACGACGTACCGGAACCGGCTGAAGCACGGAGCCGAGGGCGTCTGGGACGTCGAGACGTTCCACCAGGACTTCGAGGGGAGCCCGGAGGAGCGGCTCCCGAACGGCGATCGGCGCCTCGGACTGAAGCACCACCTGGCCGCGATCCTGGACGCCGTCAGCTTCCTGCGCGACTATCCGCTCGTCTCCCTGACTTCGATGACGTACGAGCACGGCGCGTTCGAGTACGCCTACGAGCGGACCACCGGGGCGTACGCCTCGTTCGACCGGGGCGTCTTCGCCTGCCGTGAGCCGCTGGAGAACCGCCGGCTGTACGTGCTCTCGCAGCAGGACGAGCGGGCGTTGCCGCTCCACCCGTTCCTGCGGCGGCAGAAGTGTCCGACCTGTAGCATCTCGACGATCTTCATCCTGTTCAGCGCGATGCACGACCGGGAGCGCCCCCGTCGCGACGCGATCGTCACCCCGGACGCGGACCCGCGGGGCAGACGGCGCGAACGCCTGGAGTACCTGAGCTACGTCTGCGGCCACACCCTGGTGGATCAGCTCACGACCGAGCGGATCGAGCGGGGTGAGGGGATCTCGCACCTGTTCGAGTAGTCACGGCTCGCGCGGCCGGTGCCCTGGCCCGATTTATGAAATGGTGGCCTTCAGACTGCATCGAGGTGTGGACTGGTGGTCATCAGACGTCGGGCGATCTCGCGGCGGTCGATGCTCCAGCTTGCCACGGCACTGCCGCTGGCCGGCGTGCTGGCGCTGACCGGCCAGCGAGCACCAGCGCGGGCAGAGGAGCTCGTCTGGGATTCGCTAAAGGACGGCGGCCGGGTGGCGCTGATCCGCCACGCCGAGGCGCCCGGCACCGGGGACCCGCCGCACTTCGTGCTCGGAGAGTGCGCCACCCAGCGGAACCTGTCCGGAGGCGGAAAGGCACAGGCGGCGCGGCTCGGGGCAGCGTTCCGGGCGAACGGCGTGAGCGTCAGCCAGGTGCTCACAAGCGGCTGGTGTCGCTGCATCGAGACGGCGACGCTGGCGTTCGGCACGGCCGAGATCTGGCCGCCGCTGCACTCGTTCTTCCGAGACGCCGGCACGGAGGCGGCGCAGACGGCCGCGGTGCGCGACCGTGTGGCTGCCTGGGACGGGCCCGGGACACTCGTGATGGTGACCCACCAGGTGAACATCACGGCGCTGACGGACATCTTCCCGGCGGCCGGCGAGATCGTCGTCCTGGCGCCAGCGGCGGAGCGCGGGTTTGGGTTCTCGATTGTCGGGCGCGTGACGGTGGGTTGAAGCGAAGGCCCTCACCCCAACCCCTCATCACACCTACCATGGGGCCCCATCATCCCCACGGCCCTGTGCGCGGGAGAGGGGAGAGTTCAGACGTAGGCGATCAGCCGGCCGCCGATGACGGCCCCGGCCCAGAGTACGAGCGACGCGATCGCCGCCAGTTTCGCGCCGAGCGGTGTCGGCCGGCCGACATCCCAGGCCGGCAGCGAGCGTGCCGTCCAGCGGTGGAACACCACGGTGTTCAGGATCGCGAGTGCGATCAGGATCAGCTTGATCTGGAACGCCGGGTTGTAGGCGATGGTCGCCGCGTCTGAGATGAACAGCAGGATGCCGGTCGGCACGGCAAGACCGAGCCCGACCCGTGCCCAGGGCAACAGGTGCCCCGCCAGCGAGTGTACCGAGATGGTACGGGAGAGGCCGAGCAGGCGGAGATCGAACATCGCGGCGGCGCCGACCAGGATGACGAAGCCGAAGATGTGACTCACCTCGACGGCCGGATAGAGCCAGGCGTGCTCGCGTAGCGCCACCCCGAGCGGGGACCGCTCGATCCAGGTCAGCCAGGGACCGAGCGGCATGCTAGCGGCTCAAAGATCGCGGCGCCGGCTCAGCGCAGCTCGACGGTCATGCCGTTGATGATGATGCGCTCAGCACGCAGCTCCATCGCCGTGGTCTTGTGGAGGTACCCCTCGAAGGTAGCGGCTGCCCCGGGGTAGAGCATGTCGCGCGCGAGGCCCCGGCTCTCGGAGCGGAACGGCGGCGCCATCACGACAATCACGCTCGACGGATCCTCGACCTCCGCCTCTTCCTCGTGGACTTCACCCTCGGCGTGCTCCTCCTCTTCCTCGGCCACCGCGAGCGTTACCATGACGTGCGGGTTCTCGTACTGAACGTCGGTGATGGTGCCGGACAGGGTGAGCAGGGTGCTGCTGTCGTAGCCAGACCAGCCGTGATGCGCGAGCGCCGGCCCCGGGATCGTGCCGACGAGCAGCGCCGCGACCAGCACGAGCGCGGCGCCGACGGCGCGTACGGGCGTCCAGGCAATCGAACGGAGGAGCGTTCGTCTCGTCATCGGGGTGCCTCCGGTGGCGCGAGAGTGAGATGCTCGCCGGTATGGTGGCCCGGGCACGATTCCGGAATCCAGAATTCGACATGCACCGTGCTTGACGAGCCTCCTCGGGCGCGACTATCGTACCGACAAATTGCATACGTTCTACCCGCGGGGGAGCGAGCAGCTGAGAGGTGGGGTCAGGCCCACCAACTCTTCGAACCTGATCTCGGTAAGTCGCGCGGCCTGTCTGGCTGCGCGGAGGACGAGCGTAGGGAAGCGGGAAGGCCGGGCGCAACATGGCCGTGTGCCATTCGTGGGTCCGGTCCAGGGTGACTTCTCCGAGGGACGACCGCGTTGACCGGTCGTCTTTCTGTTTGCTTCGCCCGATCCGCGTCCGGCGCTCCTGAAGCTGCTCGAGCTCCCAGGGGTGGCGTGACGCTGAGGAGGACGACGATGGCGGTGCTGACGGGGCAGCAGGCGGAGCGCGGGATCCTGCCGATCCCGCGTGAGCAGCGGGCGCTCGGGCTCTGGGACGGCTTCGTCCTCTGGGCAGACCTCGGCGTGAGCTTCCTGGTGATGGTCGTCGGGATGTTCCTGGTGCCGGGGCTCGGGCTGGCCGAGGCGCTGCTGGCGATCTTGATCGGCGCCCTGATCGGCAACCTGCTGCTGGGGTTGGGGGCGATCGTCGGCAGCGACACCGGCGCCCCGACGATGGTGTTGCTGCGGGCGCCGCTCGGGCTGCGCGGCTCGTACGCGCCGACGGTGCTGAACATCGTCCAGCTCGTCGGCTGGGCGGCCCTCGAAGTGATCGTGATGGCCCAGGCGATGGACGCGCTGGTCTCGCGGGTGCTCGGCTTCGGGTCGGCGTACCATCTCTGGATCATCCTGTTCACGGCGCTGACGGCGTTCCTGGCGCTCGGCGGCCCGGTCAAGGTGACCAAGGAGTACCTCGAGAAGTTCGTGATCTGGGCGGTCCTGGCCTCGACGGTCTGGCTGACGATCGCGATCTTCCTGACGTACGACGTTCGGGCGCTGCTCTCACGGCCGGGCACCGGCGCGATGCCGTTCTGGATCGGCGTGGACCTGGTGATCGCCCTGCCGATCTCCTGGTTCCCGCTCGTGGCGGACTACAGCCGCTTCGCACGGTCCAGCAAAGCGGCGTTCTGGGGGACGGCCGGCGGCTACTTCGTGCCGCACGTCTGGTTCTACGCGCTTGGGGCGGTCCTGGCGGTCTCGGCCGCCGTGACGTTCGATCCCCACGCGCCGATCGCCCCGCTGCTGACGGCGATTGCCAGCCTGACGGCCGGCGGGCTGGCGCTGCTGATCCTGCTGGTCGGCGAGACGGACGAGGCGTTCGCTAACGTCTACTCCACGGCGACGTCGATTCAGAACCTGGTGCCGGAGCTGAGCCAGCGGCGGCTGGTGCTGGGGATTAGCGGCGTGGTGCTGGTGATCGGGCTGCTGGTACCGCTCGCCGAGTACGAGAGCTTCCTGCTGCTGATCGGCGGGTTCTTCGTGCCACTGCTGGGGCTGCTGCTAGCGGACTACTTCGTGCTGAGCCGTCGTCGGTACGCCGTGGACGAGCTGTACCGGGAGGACGGGCGCTACTGGTACAGCGGCGGCGTCAACTGGCCGGGGATCGTGACCTGGGCGGCCGGCGTGGTGACCTACTTCAGCATCTCCGGTCTGGGTGCGCTCGGGGTTCCCAGCCTCCTGCCGTGGGTCACGGTCGGGGCGTCGCTGCCGAGCTTCGCGGTGGCGTTCCTGCTGTGCGTGGGGCTCGGAAAGCTGGCGGCGAAGTGAGATCCCCTACCCCCAACCCCCATCATACCTACCATGGGGCCCCCTCCGCTGCGCGGCGCGAACATCGGCTCCGCCGACGTCCCCACGGCCCCCGTGCGCGGGGGAGGGGGAGCAGCAAGTGGGCGCAACGAATTGCGCCCTTACCGGCCCGGAAGCGGGACGTGGGAGCACCCTGGAGAGATGGATGGATGCCACAGCGCTGATCGATGAGATCTCCCGTGAGCTGCAGCCGGTGGTCGATCGGCTGCTTGGACACCCGTACGTCGAGGCGCTCGCGGCTGGCCAGATGCCCCGCGAGCAGCTTCGGACGATCGCCGGCGAGCAGCACGCGATCATCGACAGCGACCTCAAGAGCGTGGCCCACTTGGTCGGCCGCTTCGGCGGGACCGCCGACCTGTCGTTCTTCCTGGACGTGCTGGCCGGCGAGCGGGCGGCCTGGGAGGGGCTGAAAGCGCTCGCCGGGGCGCTCGGGATGTCCGAGGCCGACCTGACCGCGTATGAGCCGCTGGCCGGCGCCCATGCGTACACCTGCTACATGGCCTGGCTGGCGCTGTACGGCTCGGCGGCCGAGGTGGCGGCGGCGTACCTGGTGAACTTCCCAGCCTGGGGCAAGAACTGTGGTCGCCTGAGCCAGATCCTCAAGGAGCGGTACGGGCTGACCGAAGCGGATGTGGTGTTCTTCGACGGGTTCGCGGCGCCGGCGCCGGAGTTCGAGCGGAGCGCGCTGGCGGTGATCCAGCGCGGGCTGGACGCCGGCGTGGATCCCCGCCTGATCCGCCGGTCCGCCCGTCTTCTCCAGGCGTACGAGCTGTTGTACTGGGACACGCTGCTTCCGAGGAGACAGGAGACAGGAGACAGGAGTCAGTAGGTGCGATTGGCTTGCGTGGAGCGACCGGCAATGGCAGCGGAGGAGAGGTCCGTTCATCGGAGCTGGCGCCTCTCTCCTGACTCCTGTCTCCTCGTTTAGAAGGCGTTCGGGCCGCCGCCCACGAAGGTCGGCCACTCGCCGCAGGCGTCGGTAACCACCAGCTGCGCCGTCGCCGCCTGACCGGGCACCAGCCGCTGGACGACCAGTACGATCTGCTGCGTCCCCGGTGGCAGCGGGATGATCGGACCGGCCGCCAGGATCACGCCGTTGCGCGAGACCTGAACGTTGGTCAGCGCGGTGACGCGCAGGCTGGTCAGGGCGTTCACGGGTGTGGCCGGCAACACCTGGGCCTGGAGGGTGGCGTTGAGCAGTCCGGCGCCGCCGGGGCTCATCGTGACGTTGACCTTTGGCCGGGGGGCGCAGAGGCCAGGCGTGGCAGTTGGAGTGCTGGTGGGTGTGCTCGTGCTCGTGGGTGAGGTTGTACTCGTGGGTGTGCTCGTAAGCGTGGACGTGTTCGTCGGCGTTTGCGTGGGGGTGCTGGTCGACTCGGTCAGCTTCGCCACAAACAGATCGTCCAGGCCAGCGCCGCCGTTGTGGTTCTGGTCGAAGCCGGGCACGTCCATCAGATCGTTCCCGTTCGGGTCGCCGTCCGGGAAGGTCGCCTCCGACGACCGGGTGTAGCCGGTGACGTACGCGTTGCCGCCGGCAGTTATCGCGATGGCGTTGCCGACGTCCAGGTCGCTGCCCCCGACATAGGTGGCGTAGACGAGCGCCGTGCCGCTCGGATTCAGCTTGACGACGAACGCATCGACGTCGCCATTGTGGGTCTGGTCAAAGCCGGGCACGTCCATCAGGTCGTTCCCGTTCACGTCGCCGTCCGGGAAGGTCGCCTGGGTTGAGGTGGTGTAGCCGGTGACGTAGGCGCTGCCGCTGGCATCCACCGCGATACCGTTGCCTGCTTCCCCACTTGCGCCGCCGAGAAAGGTGGCGTAGACCAGCCCGGTCCCAGCGGCGTTCAGTTTCACGACGAACGCGTCGGCGCCACCGCCGTTCTGGGTCTGGTCGAAGCCGGGTACCCCCAGGAATCCGCCGCCGCCCGGGAAGGTCGCCTGGGTCGACTGGGTCTGGCCGGTGATGTAGGCGCTGCCGCCGGCATCAACCGTGATGCTGTAGACGACGTCCTGGCTGCTACCCCCGACGTAGGTGGCGTAGACGAGCGCCGTGCCGCTCGGATTCAGCTTGACGACGAACGCATCGAGGTTGCCGTTGTGGGTCTGGTCAAAGCCGGGCACGTCCATCAGGTCGTTCCCGTTCGGGTCGTCGTCCGGGAAGGTTGTCTGGGTCGACGTGGTGTAGCCGGTGACGTAGGCGCTGCCACCGGCATCTACCGCGATGCCGATGCCGTCCTCCCCGCTGCTACCTCCGAGGTAGGTGGCGTAGACGAGGCCGGTCCCGCTCGGATTGAGCTTGACCACGAACGCGTCCTGGCCACTATTGAGTGTCTTGTCGAAACCGGGCACACCCAGGAACCCACCACCCAGGAAGCTGATCGCCGACGACTGGGTGCTGCCGGTGACGTACGCGTTACCGGTAGCATCCACCGTAATGCCGTATCCAATATCCTGGTTGACGCCCCCGAGGTAGGTGGCGTAGACGAGGCCGGTCCTGCTCGGATTGAGCTTGACCACGAACGCGTCGTAGTTGGAATTGAACGTCTGGTCGAAACCGGGCGTCCCGACGAACCCGCCACCGGTCGGGAAGGTCGCCTGCGACGACAGGGTCCTGCCGGTGACGTAGGTGCTGCCGCCGGCATCCACCGCGATGCTGTTGCCGATGTCCGTGCCGCTGCCCCCGACGTAGGTGGTATAGGTCAACGACGGATCGATCACCAGCGGCCGGCTCGGGTCGTACGCCCCAGTCTGGAAGCCGACCTCCTCCGCGTCGCCGTCAGGTCCGTCTCGCAGCACCCAGCGCACCGTCACCGGCTTGCGCCCAGCGCGTCCCTCCTGCCAGGCGACTGGGGCCGATTCCCGCATGAGCCCGAGCGGCGTCTCCACCTCCAGCGCTCCGTCTTCGGCCAGCCGGGTGTGCCCACCGTGGTAGGCCAGCCGGATCTGGGCCGGGTCCGCCCCGGGGGCCAGGTGGAAGCTCGACTTCAGCCCGAACCCGACTCGCTGATACGCAGCCGTGATGCCCGACCAGACACCTGGGTAGGCGACCTGGTGGTAGGCTGGCACCCCGACTCGCCCCGCATCAGATGGGCCGACGAAGTAGCTGATGGCTGTCTCAGCCGTGATCGTGCCGACCGGCTCGGCGTGCCCTGCCCCGACGAGCTCCTGACGTACCGTCCAGTGGTGCACCTGGTCTGGTCGCTCGAGACCTGGCCGTCCGCGGGAGCCGGGCTCGGCGGTCTCAGCCGGCTCGGTCGCCCGCAGTGCGTAGCTCAGCCCGCCGGCCTCGAATCCGACCTGGAGATCACCCATCCGCACGAGATAGGCGACCTGGCCGGCTGCCTGGCCGACGTTGGCCTCGATCGGGAAGGGGATCGGGCCTCGCTGCGCCATCAGGCCGTGGTCGAGCCGTGTCAGCGGAGCCGGCGGCGGCTGGATCAGCCCCGGCCGCGGTCCGGTTCCTGGCCCTGGCATGCAGGCGGCCAGCATCGTGCCTACGAGGACAATCGCCAGGCTGTTCGACCAACGTTTCAACCCCATCGTAGCCCCCTCGAAGCTTTGGCGTGATGTCCACCAGCACGCGCACTCCCTCTTCACGCTACGACCGCCTGACCGTCAGCACATCGTCAGAAAGACTCAGAATGTCGGCAGAAATACTCAGGCGAGTTACTTAGATTCGTGGCGTTCGCCGAGCTAACGACCTACACTGTTCACCGCGACGGTCCCGATGGAGAGCGCCACCACCGGAGCGGCCGATCGGGTGGGCTCCCAGTCGTGCAGGGCGGGACGACACAGCAGGCGAGTGATGGCGCAATCGGGCGGTGGTCGGGAGCTAGCGGGTGATGCCCCCGCTGGCCGGCCCGGGAGGCATCTCCGCATCGGCGCCGGCTCCGGCGAGCGTGCGGCCATAGCGCCAGTGCCGGACGCGAAGGTCTGGCCGATCTTGCCTGGGGCGCGTCGGTCGCTGCCGGCACCCCTCGCCGGGTTCGTGGGTCGGGAGCGCGAGGTTCTCGCGATCGTCCAACTGCTCCGCGAGGCCCGGCTGGTCACCCTCTCCGGCGCGGGCGGCATTGGCAAGACCAGGCTCGCTCAACGTGTGGCCGCCGAGGTGCTCCCCGACTTCGAGGACGGCGTCTGTTGGGTCGATCTGGTCGACCTGACTGACCCGGAGCTGATTCTCACCGTCATCGCCCAGGTGCTCGGGGTGCGTGGGGATTCGGCCCGTCCTCTGCACGAGATGCTGCCGGACCTGCTGGGAGCCCGACAGCTCTTCCTGGTCGTGGACAACTGCGAGCATCTGCTCTCCGGCTCCGCGTCGGTGATTGACGCGCTGCTGCGGGCGGCACCCGCACTGTCGGTGTTAGCCACGAGTCGTCAGGTGTTGGGGCTGACTGGCGAGCGGAACTGGCCAGTACCTCCGCTCTCGCTGCCGGAGCCTGAGGCCGGAGCCGCCGTCGGCGGCAGCGCCGCGCCGAGCGGGGAGGTCGATCGGCTGCTTCGATCGGAGGCCGGGCGGCTGTTCGTCCAGCGCGCGCAGGCTGTCCGTCCCTCCCTGGAGCTGAGCGAGCAGAGCGCGGCGTCTGTGACCGAGATCTGCCGCCGGTTGGATGGCATCCCGCTCGCGCTCGAGCTGGCCGCCGCTCGGCTCAACGTGCTGTCGGCCGATCAGATCCTGGCGCGGCTCGACGATCGGTTCGGCCTGCTGACCGGCGGAGCCCGGACGGCTGAGCCGCGTCACCGGACGCTCGCCGCGCTCCTGGATTGGAGCCACGACCTGCTCGGCGAGGACGAACGGCGCCTGTTTCGGCGACTCGCGGTCTTCGTCGGCGGCTGGAGCCTCGAGGCCGCCGAACGAGTGTGCGATGAGCAGCCAGTAGCTGGCAGTGCGAATGATGAGACGGGTGAGCAGTCGGCTTCCACTGCCTCTCGCCTGCTGCCCACTCGCCCGCTCGACCTGCTGGCCGGGCTGGTGGACAAGTCGCTGGTGCTGGCTGAGGAGCAGGGACCGCCTGAGCTTCGCACCGTCCGCTACCGGATGCTCGAAACCATCCGCGAGTACGCCCTGGGGCAGCTCGTCGCCAGCGGTGAGCTGGCGGCGATGGAGACCCGCCACGGGGCGTTCTTCCTCGATCTGGCTGAGCGTGCCGAACCGGAGCTGCGCGGACCCGAGCGCAGGATATGGCTCGATCAACTGGAGCGAGAGCGCGAAAACCTTCGAGCCTCGGAACGGCGGGCGTCGACACTGGGCGATGCCGAGACGATGTTGCGGCTCGGCGCGGCACTCTGGCGCTTCTGGCAGCACGCCAACGCCGCCGATGCGCGTGCGCATCTCGAAGCGATTCTTCCGCTCGCCGCCTCCATGCAGCCCTCGCCGTCCCGAGCGAGGGCGCTGCTGGGTGCGGGCGTCCTGGCCCGGCTACTTGGAGACTTCCCGGCTGCACAGGCACTCGTGGAGGAGAGCCTGGCCGCGGCGCGGCAACTCGACGATCGGTGGGGCATTGCGGCGGCACTCTACGAGCTCGGACGCCTGGCTGGATTCCAGGGCCGCTACGCCGACGCTCGTGGGCTCCTCGAAGAAAGCTTGACGCTCTTTCGCGAGCTAGGCCTCGAACCGTGGATCGCCGCTACCCTCAATCGGCTCGGCTATCTGGCCTTCACGGTGGGCGATCTCCCCGCCGCACGTGAGATCCTCGAAGAGAGTTTCGCCATTGCGCGCTGCACCAGCGATCGACCAGTGGTCGCCGAGGTGCTCGTCAATCGTGGGCTGTGCGCTCACTTCGGCGGGAGCCTGGACGTGGCCAGAACCTCCTACGAGGAGGCTCTGGCCATCTACCAGAGATTGGCGGACCGTCAGGAAGTGGCGATGGCGATCCACCTGCTGGGGCATGTGGTCGCGATGCAGGGTGACGCTGGTGCGGCACGGCGGCTGTACAGCGAAGGATTGATGACGGCCCGCGAGGCAGGCAATCGCCGTCGTCTGGCCCTCGTCGTCTGGACTGTTGCCACCCTGGCGGCTACCGAGGGCGAGCCGGAACGGGCAGTCCGACTGGAGGCTGCTGCCCAGGCCGCGGTCGCCATGATCGGCACGGCGGTGGCGCTACCGATGCGCGATCTCTGGCGCTCGCAAGTCGCGCCGGCCCGGCGTGCGCTCGGAGAGCGTCGCGTGGCAGAGCTCGAGATCGAGGGGCAGGCGATGGCACTGGAGGCGGCCGTCGAGGAGACGCTGACGTGGCTCGCCTCACCACCTGGTGCCCTCCCGCACGCATGCCGAACCGAGTCGCGCTCAGGGGCAACACGGGCGCGTCCCACGTCAGACGAGCAGTCCCAAGCCGGCGGCGGCCGGCCGCGCCCGGTTGGTGGCCGGCCCGAGCGGGAGGTACTGACCGGCCGCGAGCGTGAGGTGGCGGCGCTGATCGCCAGCGGGCTCAGCAACCGGCAGATCGCCGAACGGCTGGTGATCACGGGGCGGACCGCTGGCAATCACGTCCAGAACATCCTCGCCAAGCTGGGCTTCCGCGGCCGCGCACAGGTCGCCGCCTGGGCCGTCGAGAACGGGCTTGGCAGTCCGTACGAGGGGTAGAACGTGCGGACCTCGCGCGCGATTCTGCCCTCAGAGGTGCGACGGAGGAGCGAGCCGGCGGGCCCGGGCCGGATCAGATGGGTAGGGCGGGGGCGCCGTCGGCGTACGGCTTCAGGCCGCCGTAGACCAGCAGGTTGAGCGGCGTCGGGATGCCGAGCTCGCGGCCCATCCGGACCACGGCGCCGTTGATCGCCTCGAGCTCCAGACGCTTGCCGGCGATCAGGTCGAAGTACATCGAGCCGCGCACTTCCGGGTTCGCCGCTGCCACGGCCCGCATCCGTCCGAGCGCGCGCTCGGCAGCATCGTCGGCGACCGGTACGCCCCGGGCACGCCCGACGGCGACGCCCTCCGCCATCAGGCCGCGCATGACCTCGACGGTCTCCGGACAGGCCAGCGTGGGGCCGAGCGGCAGGCGCGTCAGCGTCATGAAGCCAAGCCCGGCCAGGGTGAAGACGAACTTCTCCCAGAGCTCGCGCTCGACGTCCGGGCTGACCGCGGCCTCGATGCCGGCCACGGCGAACGCCTCACGGATGCGGTCGGCGCGCCGGCCTTCTGTCGCACGGTCCGGGCCGAACGTGATGCGCACGACGTGGCTCTTCTGGACCACGACGCCCGGCCGTTCCAACGTCGCTCCGGTGACCCCGACGCCGGCCGCGACCACGTGATCCTCGCCGACGATCGCGCCGACCTGCTCGGCGGCCTCGACGCCATTCTGGACCGGCAGGACCAGCGTCTTCGGCCCGATCAGCGGTCGGCACTGACGGGCGGCTGACTCGACGTCGTACGTTTTGACGCAGAAGAGGATCGCGTCGACCGGACCGACCTCGCCCGGATTGTCGGTGGCGCGGACGTCGACGTGGAACGGCGCCTGACCGAGGAGGGTCACGTCCAGCCCGCGCTCCCGGAGCGCCGCCAGGTTGGCGCCGCGCGCAATGAGCGTGATGTCCGCCCCGGCCCGCGCCAGCATGCCGCCGAACAGGCAGCCGAGCCCGCCGCTCCCCATGATCGCGACCCGCATCGATGATCCTCCAACACACGCTGTGAGTCGATGAAGTGTGACAGAATAGCTCGGTCGTGTCAGGACGATCGTGCTCGGAGCGGGGAGCCCGGCCACGAAGCGCAGCGTGTCGAACAGTCCGAGCCGCTTCGCGGTCGACGCGAGGCGGTGCCAGTGCTGCCGTCAGGGAACACATCGTGCCAACGTGTGCTGTATTGAAGGAGCAACGAGCAATTCTTATGCTATCGCGTTGAGCCGAGGTTTCTGGGAGAAACATGAGCGGTCGCGGTTTCGAAACGTTCATGATCTACGTACTTGGAATGCTGATTGCTATGACGGTCATAGCGGCAGTCTTTCCACTCTTGAATGAGCAAGATGTACTTACTGTATTAGCGATCATTTATTCCGTTCCCATTGCGTTCGTGATCGCATGCATCGTACTCAAGGTGATCGGGTTTGTGAGGTTGACTCACGACATGATGTTCGCGCGACGGAAAAGAGCCTGATCGGCGATCTGGCGCAGTGGGGCTCACCAGGGCGCACCTACTGGGCGCGACGGAGCAACGCCAGCACCCGCAGCACGGACAGGTAGATCCAGATGATCGCGAGCATCAGGCCGAATCCCGCGTACCACGCCATGTAGCCCGGCGCACCGCTGGCCGCCATCCGCTCGATGAAGTCGAAGTCGACGAGCAGGCTCAGCGCTCCAAGGATCACGATCCCGATGCTGAGGGCGATCCCGAGCGGCGTTGGCGCGTACAGGAAGGCGAGATTGACGCCGAACAGCGAGAGGAGCCAGGCGGTCGTCCACATGATCGCGAGGCCGCCCATCGCTGCCGCCACCCCCAGCACCAGCTTCGAGGTGACCTTCACGATGCGGGTCGCGTACAGCAGCAGCATCATCACGAAGATGCCCAGCGTCGCCAGAACAGCCTGTGCTACGACGCCGTCGAAGTCCAACTCGTAGTAGCGCGAGACGATGCCCAGGAGGACGCCCTCGCAGAGGGCGTAGAGCGGGGCGATAAGCGGGGCCGCGCGGAACGCGAACGCACCGACCATCGCCAGGATGAACGTGAGCAGGAAGGCGAGCCAGATCCAGCGGGGCGTCAGCGCGACTTCCTGACCCTGGATAACTTCGATCTGGACCTGCGACCAGCCGAACGCACCGGCCACCACCAGCAGGAGCACCAGCACGGCCGTGATCGCGTAGGTGCCCGCCACGGTCATTCCGGTGCTTTCGGTCGCGGTTGCCTGGGCGATCCCGCGAGCGAACGCGTCCTGGTTGAGGGCAGGATTCTCGGCCGCCATCGACGTCGCTTCCGCTCCCTGACTGGTGTGCGTACCCTGCATCATGTCGCGAGCATGCGAGCGGCGTCGATGCCAGATGACACTACGGCGCGGGTGCCGTCCGTCCCGGGCGCTTCCCGCGTTGTGCGAACCACGGAACCGCATCCGCGCCGCGTCCAGGACCGGTTCGCGCTCGCTATACTCCTGGCTTCCGCCCCTTGGACGGGTCATGGGCGGCGTGGAGCAGCACCAGATGTCGACGAGCGAGGTACGAAGCGGGGCGAGCGGCGGGCAAGCGGCCGGCGCCGTTGCGGTGACGCGGGACATCGAGCCGGCGCTTCAGGTTGAGCTGCTCAAGACGATGCAGCGGATCCGTCGCTTCGAGGAGCGGGCGGAGGAGCTGTACCTCGGCGGCGAGCTGCCGGGCTTCATCCACCTCTCGATCGGGCAGGAGGCCTGCGCTGCAGGGGCGTGCCTGGCGCTGCGCCGCGACGACTTCATCACCAGCACCCACCGGGGCCACGGCCACTGCCTCGCCAAGGGCGCGCCGATGGACCGGATGATGGCCGAGCTGTACGCCAAGGTCACGGGATCGTGTAAGGGGAAGGGCGGCAGCATGCACATCGCCGACTTCTCGGTCGGGATGCTCGGCGCGAACGGCGTCGTCGGCGGGGGCGCCAACCTGGCCGTCGGGGCGGCGATCGCGGCGCGCCTGCGCGGCACGGATCAGATCGCGGTCTGCTTCTTCGGCGACGGCGCCTCCAATCGTGGCCCGGTCCACGAGGCGATGAACCTGGCGGCCGTCTGGAGCCTGCCGGTCATCTTCTTCTGTGAGAACAACCAGTACGCCTCGACGACCTCGGTGAAGACGGTGATGAAGATCGAGGACGTCGCGGACCGGGCGGCCGGGTACGGGATGCCGGGCATCGTCGTGGACGGGAACGACGTGGTAGCCGTCTACAGCGCCCTCCGCGAGTACGCCGAGCGCGCCCGCAAGGGGGACGGCCCGGTCCTGATCGAGGCGAAGACGTACCGGATGCGCGGCCACTTCGTCGGCGATCCGCAGGTGTACCGCGATGCCTCGGAGGTCCAGGCGCAGCGGGTGAACGACCCGATCGAGCGGCAGACGCGGCGGCTGCTCTCGGAGCGAGTGCTGGACGAGGATGCGCTGGTCCGGATGAAGGCGGAGGTCGAGGAAGAATTGGCCGGGGCGGTGCAGTTCGGGCGGGAGAGCCCGCTGCCGGAGCCGGAAGAGGCGCTCGACGACCTGTACGCGACGCCGATGGCCCCGGCCCTCACCCCCCAGCCCCCTCTCCCTGCCGCGGGAGAGGGGGAGCAGGTGCGGCGATGACGGAGATGACGTTCACCGAGGCGACCATCGAGGCGATGCGCGAGGAGATGCGCAGAGACCCGCTGGTCTTCGCGATCGGCGAAGACATGGCGCTCCAGGGCGGCGTCTTCGGGCAGTTCAAGGGGCTCCCCGAGGAGTTCGGGGTGCACCGGGTGCTGGACACGCCGATCTCCGAGACGTCGATCGTCGGGGCGGCGGTCGGGGCGGCGCTCTGCGGGGCGCGGCCGGTGGTGGACATGCACTTCGCGGACTTCATCGCGACGGCGATGGACGAGGTGGTCAGCCAGGCGGCGAAGGCGAGATACATGTTCGGCGGGCAGTGCAGCGTGCCGATGGTGCTGCGGATGCCGGACGGCGCCATCAACTCGGCGGCGGCGCACCACTCGGCGAGCGTCGAGGCGTGGCTGCTCCACACGCCTGGCGTGAAGCTGGTGGTGCCGAGCACGCCGGCCGACGCCAAGGGCCTGCTCAAGAGCGCGATCCGCGACGACGACCCGGTGCTGTACTTCGAGCATAAATCGCTGTTCAAGACGCGCGGCGAGGTGCCGGACGACGAGGATCTGCTGGTGCCGCTGGGCTCGGCAGCGGTGCGCCGGCCGGGGCAGGACGTGACGATCCTGAGCTACTCGCAGATGGTCCACCGCTGCCTGGAGGCGGCCGAGCGCCTGGCCGAGGAGGGGATCTCGGCCGAGGTGATCGACCTTAGATCACTGCGCCCGCTGGATTGGGACGCTATTGCCGACTCGGTTCGCAAGACGCACCGGGTAGTGGTGGCGCACGAGGCGGTGCGGACCGGCGGCGTGGGAGCTGAGCTGGCGGCCGAGATCGGCGAGGAGCTGTTCGACGAGCTGGACGGACCGGTCATCCGGGTGGCGGCGAAGGACGTGCCGATGCCGTTCAGCCCGCCGCTCGAGCGGTTCGTGCTGCCGGGCCCCGATCAGGTGGTGGCGGCCGTCCGCCGCCTCGTGACATAGGGGTCGGCCCGACCATGCTGATCGCTTCTGGCGCTGGCAGTCGCTAGCACAGTGACCGCCATGCCGGTCCGAGAGGATGTTGCGTGATCGGCGACGACCGCACGTTTCTGGAACGCGCCGTCGAGAGCCTTGAGGGAGCCCGAAGCGAGCTCGCTCGCCAGCGATTCCACAATTGCGCGAACCGCTGCTACTATGCCTGTTTCCAGGCGGCTATTCATGCGCTCGTGATGCATGGTTTCCGCCCCACCAGGGGCGACTGGGGCCACGATTTTGTCGAATCCCAGTTCGTCGGACAGTTGATCAACCGGCGGCATCTCTACGACGCTACCCTCAGAACAGTGCTGGAACAGAACCGGGATCTCAGAGTGACCGCGGACTACCGCCGCGAGCGTGTCACTGAGGTCCGAGTCTCCAGGGCGCTGCAACGTGCCGAGCGATTCGTAGACGCTATAGTTCGGCGTCAGGAGAGTCAGACATGAGCGGCCGTCTGAAACCGAATCAGCGAGTGCGAGACGCTGTGAGTGAGCTCAAGGCCACCATTGTCGCTCAGTACCCGACTGCCCGCTTTGAGCTCGTCCGAGCTGTCGATGATCCCAAGAACTACGACTTGCTCGTGATGGTGGCATCGGCTGATCCTGACGAGGTGCTTGATCTGGTGGTGGACCGAGTCGTGGAGATGCGGGTGGAGCAGTCAATTCCTCTCCACGTGCTCGCCTTGCAGCCAGACGATCGTCTGGCTGTGGCCCAATCGGCACAACGGCGACAGGCTGGTTGATCTCTGTTTGCACGGATCGTGCGAGCATGACAGAGTGGGCTGATTGACGATGAGCTGGCCTCCCAGGGATGACCGAGAACGCGCCCGAGAGGAGCTCAGAGTGGGGCTCTGGTTTCCGGCAGCGATCTTGGTACCGATCACGATCCTTGTGGCTTTCGGAGAGTTGCCCCGCACCTGGTGGGTGGGTGTTTGCGCGCTTCTGGCCCTGGCAATGGTCATTAGCTTCGCCGCTGGTCGCGCATACGAGCGGCTTGGCTGGCTTGACCGGATCATGATCCGATGTCCGTCTACTCAGAGGCTTGTGAAAATTGGCATCGCACCGGGCGCTAAGGCCGGTGAGGAGACGAGCGATTTCGGCAGGCGGGAGTTGATCTGCCCGGAGTGCAATCACCTGCACTTCTGGACGACTGTCCACGTCGCTGAACCCTCAAACCGATAAATCACTCGGCATGAGACGCGCACGGTTCGTCGGCCCGGCCGACGATGGCGTCGGTGCGAAAGATGCACCGGGTGGTTGTGGCGCACGAGGCGGTGCGGACCGGCGGCGTAGGCGCAGAGCTGGCGGCGTAGGCGCAGAGCTGGCGGCGCAGATCGGCGAGGAGCTGTTCGACGAGCTGGACGGGCCGGTGATCCGGGTGGCGGCGAAGGACGTGCCGATGCCGTTCAGCCCGCCGCTCGAGCGATTCGTCCTGCCCGGCCCCGATCAGGTGATCGCGGCGGTCCGGAAGCTCGTGCAGGCCCCACCCCCGGCCCCCTCCAACACACCTACCATGGGGCCCTCAATCCCCATGGCATTGCGATGGAGAGGGGGAGTCCACTTGCATCTCGACGGATTGATGTGGCTTCAGGGCGGGAGGCGTTGAGGACTGTGGGAGTGCGTGATGCCTGAGCTGGCCACGCTGGCTTCTGACCCGGAGCGCCGCTGACGATGTCTTGAACCTCGATCGCATGCAGTAAACTTCACGAGGGAGGATTCGATGGCGACACAAGATGAGCAGTCGGTCGCGGCGCTGCCGGCTGCCAGGCAGGAACGTCCCCAGCCCGAGGAGGAACGTGCCTGGGCGGTCGTCGAACGCGTGAGGGATCACAACGAAGACAAGGACCCTGATGAAATCCTGGCCGATGTGACTGCCGAGGTAGAAGCGGTTCGTCAGGAGCTGTATGAGCGGCGCCAGGCAGCGAAGGCGGTCGCTGGGGGTATCAGATGTCGATCGAGCTTGACGAACTGAAAGCGGCAGTAGCGCAGTTGCCTGTATCCGAGCGAGCGGAGCTCGCACTAACGCTGATTCAGTCGCTCGACTCCGACCCCGAAGGCGAGGATGCATTTGAGGTCGAGCGAGCCTGGCTGTTCGAGGTCGAGCGCCGTGCCGCGGAAGTTGACCGCGGAGAGGTGAAGCCTGTTCCTGGTGACGAGGCATTTACACGGCTGCGTCGGAAGTTTGGGTGATTCCATACACCCTGCATCCGGAGGCTGAGGCCGAGATTGACGCGACAGCTACCGTGTACGAGGCGCAACGGAGCGGTCTTGGTGCCTCCTTCGTCGCGGCTGTCGAGCAAGCCGTGTCGTTCTTGCGTACGTACCCAGAAGCTGGCGCACCTATAGATCGTTCGTTCCGCCGTGTCCTTGTGCGCCGATTTCCCTACGCGGTCATCTACCGGCTCGACCCGGACGGCGCATTCGTCGTCGCCGTCGGTCACGTTCGTCGCAGGCCGGGCTACTGGCTGCACCGAGCGTGACACTCCGCTGAAGCAGACGCTGACGCTCGACCCGGAGTACCTCTCCGATAGTGCCAACCGATGGCTACTGATCGAACAGGACTTCGACGTCAGGGGAGAGCCGGCGTCGACCAGACTCGGTTGTGCTGGTGCCTCTGATATCCAGGTAGCGCAGCATCGGAATTCTGGTGAGGTAGCCCAGCCCTGTGTCGGTGATCCTGGTTCGAGCGAGGGACAGCTCCTCGAGTGCCGGCAGTTTCGCGACGTGGACCATGCCGCCGTCCGACGCAGTCGTGTTGGCGAGCACCAGCTGTCGTAGTCCCACGAGTCTGGCGACGTGTATCAGTCCGCCGTTGCCGACGCGGGTGTACGCGAGACTGAGCCCTTCGAGCGCCGTGAGCTCCGACAGGTGCAAGATGCCCAGGTCGTTGACCGGCGTGCCCGACAGGTCGAGGACGCGGAGGTCGACGAGCCGCTTGAGGTCGAGGATACCGCGATCCCCAATGCCCGATCCCGGCAGGTGGAGCGCCCTCAGCGCCGGCAGCGCGAGCGCCGCGCGAACGACCCAATCGGCCATCGGCGTGCTCGCCAGAACGAGCTCCCGAAGGCCAGTCAGCTCAGCCAGGCGCTGCGCCTGATCGTGTTCGATCATCGCGTTGTCGAACGCCAGCGACGTGATACCGGCCGATCGGAGCGTCGCGAGCCAGTCGAGATCCGAGGCTGCTGCTGCATCGACCTGCACGCGCACGTCGGCGTCCACGGGCACCTGGACGGTCCCGCGTGCATCGCCGACCGGCGCCCAGTCCGCGCTCTCGCCGGCGCCGCGCACGAACACCGTTCCGACCGTTACTACGTCGGGGAACGCGATCTCCCGCCACCGACTCAGCACCGGTGGGTCCTCTGGTGGAGCGTCCGTGGGCAGCTCCGGCGCGGGCGTTGACGTGGCAGACTCCACAGCCTCAGGCCGAGGCTCGGCTGGCTCGACAGATTCGGTCGTTTCGTCGTCGTTCGGAGAGGCCACGGCCGCCATTGCATCGGCGGGCACGGTTCCCTTTTGGCCTGTGTCGTCGTCCGTGATGCTCACCTGGGCTACCGACCGGTCGGGTGCGGCCTCGACGGCAACCTGAACCGGCTCCTCCTCGTCTGGCGTAGCCGCTCGGTCGTCGGGTACCAGGGGAATCGCCGCCACCTCGGCGTCGTCCTCGTCCTTGCGTGTCGGCCAGGCGGCGATACCCTCGTGGCCTTGCGGAGTGTCGTCGATCTCGGAAGCCGGCGTGACAGGCTCCGCCTCGGATACCGGCGCGGCGGGCACGATGCGGACCCGGGCAAGCGCAACGAGCTGTGACGACACCGACACCGAGCCGCGCTGTTCAAGCTCTGCCAGCTTGTCCTCACGCCGCGTCTTCAGGTGCGCTAGCCGACCGAGGTTCATCTGCCGGGCAGCGGGATTGTTCGTCGCCTGAATCGCCGACTGGATGCTCCGCTCCTTTGCCGCGAAGGACGTGAGGATAGCAGCCCGTCGGGCTGCGACGACGGCGGCGTTGCGCTCTTCGCGCTCGCGCTGGATCTCGTCTCGCTGCCGCGCGACGATCGCATCGGCAGCGTCTCGCACCTCTGTCAGGGGAACCGGGCTTACGGCGATTGGCGTCGCCGGCTGCTCTGAGGTGGCGATCCAGCGCAGGATCGTCTCGGCGGCACCTGGAGCGATCCGACCGTCGTCCAGGATGACCACCGCGTGCAGGCGAGCCTGACGACTGAGCCCCTCTTCCACGAGCGCGTAGACAAAGACGTGGCCGTTGCCTGCCTCGGACTCGTCGCCAGATAGCTCGATGCGCGTGGCCGGCAGCACGCAGCGTGTCTGCTCGTCCCAGTAGGCCCGCGCAGCGACAGCGAGAGCGTGACGCGTCGTTATCAACTCCAGCAACGGCCGCCGACGTGCCAGTTCAGCATCGAAGGTCAGGGCGATCATCGATCGGTTGGCAACCGACTTTTTGAAGCGTTCGGTCGCCCCGGAATCACCCTGTCCATCCTGAGTGTAGCGCAGCAGCACGTCCTGGAGCGGAGGATTGATCAGCAGCGTCCAGCAATCTTCGTCTTCGTCGCGGTCGAAGCTTGGCGGTGGATCGATGGCCGCGTTCAAGTACGTTCGAACGAGCGATCGGACCTCTTCGGGGTGAACGACGTGTCCGCCGGCGACGGCATCCTCGACGGCTGCGTCCAGGATGGCGCCCTGGCCGACCAGCTCATCCTGCTGCTGCTCGAGCTGCTCCCGCGCCTGCTGTCGGGCGATGATGCTCTTGGCAGCCTGCTCAGCCGCCTCGATCTCCTGCTCCGGCGTCAGCGTCGCGCGGATTACATCCATCGAGAGCTTCCGGATCTCTTCGCCGAGGATCGCTTCGAGATCGCCGATCGAGCGCTCGAAGATACCGATGCGCTGATACAGCCGATCGAAGATGCGCGTCTCGACCGAATCCTCGATGACGAAGTTGTAGATATGGATCTGATCAGCTTCCTGCCCGAACCGGTCGAGGCGGCCGATCCGCTGCTCGACCTGCATCGGGTTCCAGGGAAGGTCGTAGTTGACCAGGACGTCGCAGAACTGGAAGTCCAGTCCCTCGGCGCCGACCTCCGACGAGAGCAGAACGCGGAACGACGGATCGGTCCTGAACTGCTCGATCGTCTTCTGACGCTCGTCGATGCTGATGCCGCCGTGGATCACGCCGACCTTGTATCCAAGGTTGGTGAGCCTGTTGAGCAGGTACTTCAGCGTACCCCGGAAGTACGAGAAGACGAGGGCTTTGCTGGTCACCATCTGATCGAGGCGCGCGCGAAGAGTCTGCTCGAAGAGGTCGAACTTGGCGTCGGCGTCGCCGATCTGACGGGACAGCGCCAGCAGCTCACCGGTCGACCGCAAGCGCTCCGCCTGCGCCTGGCGCTCGTCGTCATCGTCGGCGGACAGGTGGAACTCTGAGCGCTCAACCTGAAGGGAGGCGGTCATGCGTTGCTTGAACGACTCCTCCAAGGTCATACGAGTCGCCGCGAGACAACTCGCGGCCATCCGCTCGCGCATGACGATGGCGAACGACGCCGCGCCGTCGTTCGCCTGCCGGAGGTCGCGGCGGACCTGGGCCAGGAAGCTGTCGTAAAAGGCGCGCTCGGCCGGCGAGAGCGTCACGTGGAAGGTGAATGCCCGGCGTGGTTTCGCGTTCGCTACCTCGCGCTTCCGAGTGCGCGTGAAGACCGCCGACAGCGTGTTCAGTTCCAGGATCTGGCGTTGCAGCCTGACACAGTCCTCAGTCGATGGCGCAGTTTCTGCCTGAGCGAGCGTTCGCAGTCGCGCCAGCGTGTCCTGATAGCGCGGATCCTTCAGGAAGCGCTCGCGCATCACCGTCATCTCGACCCAGCGGAGTCGGTCGAGCGCGGTACGCGGGTCACCGGCCCCGATCTCCCGGGCTGCGAGATTGACGTACTCGTTCGGGCGTACTTGCTCGGGGAAGCTCCGGAAGTCGTCGTAGTCATCCGGTGCCAGGAAATGGAGCAGGTTGAACAGGTCTGGGTTGCCGAGCATCAGCGGCGTCGCCGTGAGGAACACGGCGGCGTCGGCGTTGTCGGTCAGAATCTGTCCCAGCTCGTGGGTCAAAGCGGTCGGGTTGCGCATCACGTGGGCTTCGTCGGCGATGACGAGATCGAGGCGCACGCCGAGCTTCGCCCACTCATGCGCCAGCGACTCGCTGCGCAGTAGCTCGTACGAGACGATGCCACGGAAGCGGTAGGCATCGCCGTAATCGCGCCAGCGAGTCAGGAGCGAGCGCACCGCCTGAGCGTTGCCCAGATCCTGAAACTCCTCGTCGAAGCGACTCCGCAACTCGTCTTGCCACTTGGCCCGCAGCCGCGATGGGCAGACGACCAGGACGCGCTTCAATTCGGAGCCAAGGCGCGCCTTGAGCTCCAGGTAAATCATCGCCGCTTCGATCGTCTTGCCGAGGCCGACCTCGTCGGCGATCAGCTGGCGCTGCTGCTGGCTCGCGAGGAAGCGCAACACCGGACGGAACTGGTACGGCTCGAAGAGGGTGCACGAAGCGCGGTAGGTGTAGAGCGTGTCGGACAGGCGAAGACGCAGCTTGGCGAGCAGCAAGTCACGGCGGAACTCATCGGGTGTACGCCAGCGCGCCTGCCCTTCGAGACAGCGCGTCAGCTGGTGTTCTCCCTGCCAGGTCGGTCCGTCGGATGCCCCTTCGAGCAAGACCCGGTACTGCCACCCGCTCGAGTAGGCTCGCGGCCCCTCGACGACGTACGCGTGAGCACCCTCGAAGCGCTGCAGATGGACGCGCTGCCCGGTCGCAAAAAGCGGCACGTCTTCTGGCTCCGTCGCGACGACAACCATTGTCGGCGCTGCCTCCCCGGCTCGAAGTGGCGCCAGTGTATCACAAACTCATCACAGCGCACCTTCCCCTTCGGCCCCGTCCGGAGTCGCGTAGCGACGGCACGATGGTAGACGTGGAGTTCAGTCCACGGTCTGGTAGACCGAGGTCCAGAAATGCTCGTACAGCTCGCCGGGGAAGGTGAGCACCTGGCTCAGCATGATCGCCGTCAACTCCTCGGCAGGGTCGGCGTGCCACGACGTGCCGTAGCCGCCGTCCCAGCCGAAGCGGCCCGGACTGCACGCCACGTCGTCGCGCGTGACGAACACCGACATCCCCAACCCCCAGCCGCGATTGCCGCCCAGGAAGAAGCCCGCCCCCGCACGCTGATCGCGCGTCAACTGATCGGTCGTCATCAGCTCGACCGACGGCCGTGAGAGGATGCGCTCCCGGCCGAGGCGCCCCTTGTTCAGCATCATCTGGCCGAACGCCAGCAGGTCGTCCGCCGTTGAGACCAGGCCGCCGCGGCCGGACTGGAACGTCGGCGGGCGGCTGAAGCGGCCCCGTTCGGCGGCGTCGAACAGCTCGAAGGTGCCGTCCGGATCGAACTTCTGGTAGCAGGGCGGCAGGCGATGGATCTTCTCGGGCGGGACGCTGAAGGCGGTGTCCCTCATGCCGAGCGGCTCGAAGACCCGCTCGCGTAGGAACGCCTCCAGCGGCTGCCCGGTCACCCGCGCGATCAGCACGCCGAGCACGTCGAGGCCCGTGTCGTACATCCAGACCTCGCCCGGCTGGTGGACCAGCGGCACCGCCCCGAGGTTCTCAAGCCAGGCGTCCGGCGATTCGGACACCATCACGGGGCTGGTGGCGAGACCCCGCGACTGCAAGACCCGCTGGATCGGCCAGTCGTCAGCGGCGCCCATGACGTACCCGATTCCCATCCGCAGCGTCAGCAGATCGCGAATAGAGATCGGCCGCTCGGCCGGGACCGTCTCGGCGAGCGGCCCGGCCGGCCGCGCGAGAACTGCG
>Ga0209382_10001547_pt1 | contig 35844 bp, 31 predicted proteins | sample SoiMetdeltSBSDD5_FD_187599 | JGI IMG/M metagenome (GOLD analysis project Ga0209382, IMG submission 187599) | Bulk soil microbial communities from a Populus tree surrounding site in Tennessee, USA - Soil MetaG P. deltoides SBSDD5 (SPAdes) (version 2) | ecosystem: Environmental > Terrestrial >... | reverse complement strand
GTGACCACAGCTTCCGGCGCAGACCAGCGATGCAGCTCTCGCATCATCTGGGCAAGCTGCGCAGTAGCCGAGTGTTGCTGCTTCGAGGTCAGCGAACGCCATACGTCGGCAATGCGCGAGCCAGTCAGCCGAAGAGTCAACGAGTACGCCATGGGGAAGGATCCGACCGATGCTCGGCCATGTCCGAGATCTCGCGTCGGCGCCAGTCGCCCTGACACACTCAGGCTCGTGGTCCCGCCCGATCGCCGTCACCTTCCGCTCGACGTGAGCGGCCTGCCGGTCCAGCCGGTCAGGCCGCCGCCGGATGCGCCGAACGTGCTCGTCGTCCTCGTCGACGACATGGGATTCGGCGCGTCGAGCGCGTACGGCGGGCCGTGCCAGATGCCGACCGCCGAACGGCTCGCCGACGGCGGCCTTCGCTACAGCCGCTTCCACGTCACCGCGTTGTGCTCCCCGAGCCGACAGGCGCTGATGACCGGACGCAACCACCACTCGGTCGGCATGGGCGTGACGTCCGAGATGGCGACGTCGGAGCCCGGCTACCACGGCTATCGCCCCGCAAGCGCCTCGACGATCGCGCAGATCCTCGGCGGCAACGGCTACAGCACGGCGGCCTTCGGCAAATGGCACCAGACACCGCCGGCGGAGGTGAGCCCGTCGGGCCCGTTCACCCGATGGCCGACGGGCGAAGGCTTCGGCACCTTCTACGGCTTCATGGGCGCCGAGATGAACCACTGGTATCCGCAGCTGTACGCCGGCACCACCCCGGTCGAGCCGGACCGGCTGCCCGAGGACGGCTACCACCTCACCGAGGACCTCGTCGACCACACGATCACCTGGCTCAATGCCCAGCGGGCGGTCACGCCGGACCGGCCGTTCTTCGCCTACCTGGCACTCGGCGCCACGCATGCGCCGTTCCACGTCGCGCCGGAGTGGATCGCGAAATACTCCGGCTACTTCGGCGCCGGATGGAACGCACAACGCGAGTGGACCCTGGCCCGCCAGAAGGAGCTCGGCATCGTCCCGTCGACGACCGAGCTGCCGCCCTGGCCCGACGGCGTTCCGCACTGGGACGAGCTGGACTCACCCGCGCGCCGAGTCGCGGCCCGGCTGATGGAGACGTACGCCGGATTCGCCGAGCACACCGATCGGCAGGTCGGCCGGATCATCGACACACTGGCCGATTTCGGCGTACTCGACGACACGATCGTGCTCTATCTGCTCGGCGACAACGGCGCCTCCGGCGAGGGCGGCATCGAGGGCACGATCCGCGAGCATCTCGTCGGCCACGGCTTCGCCGACGATGTCGAGGCGATGGACGCCGCACTCGACCGGATCGGGGATCCGACGACGTACGCGATCTACCCGGTCGGCTGGGCACTCGCGATGAACACGCCGTACCAATGGACCAAGCAGGTCGCGTCGCACTTCGGCGGCACCCGCGACGGCTGCATCGTGCACTGGCCGGCCGGCATCGGCGCGCGGGGCCAGATCCGGCACCAGTTCCACCACCTCGTCGACGTGCTGCCGACGCTGCTCGACGTGGCCGGGCTGCCGCCACCCGAGACAGTCGACGGCGTCGCGCAACAGCCGATCGAGGGGGTGTCGATGCGCTACTCCTTCGGCGCCGCCGAGGCGCCTGACCAGCGGCGTACGCAGTACTTCGAGATGGTCGGCAATCGCGCGATCTACCACGACGGCTGGACCGCGGTCGCCCGGCACGGCGTGCCCTGGCTGATGACCGAGGAGCCGCGGCCGTTCGACGGCGACGTGTGGGAGCTCTACGACACGCGACACGACTGGGCGCAAGCGCAGGACCTGGCCGGACGGATGCCGGAGCGGCTGCGCGAACTGCAGGGGCTGTTCCATTCCGAGGGCGAACGCCACCGCGTGTTTCCGCTCGACGACCGCGTCACCGAGCGGGAGAACCCCGATCTCGCCGGCCGGGCCGATCTCCGGCACGGTCGCGCGTCGGTGACCTTCGGGCCGCGGACCGGCCGGCTCACCGAGGAGGCCGCGCCCAACGTCAAGAACCGGTCGCACACGATCACGGTCGACGTCGAGCTGTCCGGCGAAGGCGCCGAAGGAGTCCTGGTCGCCCAGGGCGGCCGATTCGGTGGCTGGTCGCTCTACTGCCACGACGGTCGGCTCCGCTATGCGTACAACTGGCTCGGCTGGCAACTCACGACGATCCGCTCGGACAAGCCGATCGGACCGGGCCGGCACGAGCTGGTCATGGACTTCGCGTACGCCGGAGGTCCGCCCGGTGATGCGGCGGCCGTGGCGCTGGCCATCGACGGGCGCTGGGTCGGCGCCGGCCGGATCGTGTCGACGACGGCGTACTACTTCAGCTTCGACGAGACGTTCAACGTCGGCGTCGACCGTGGCACGCCAGTCACCGAGGACTATGCACCGGTGCGCAACGCGTTCACTGGCACGATCGAGCGGGTCCGGATCGACCTCGGTCCGCCGACCCCACTCGAACCACCCGACCAGAGTCGCCTCACCATCGCCCGCAACGACTGAGGCCGGCGCCGTCGGCGGGTCGGGTTGCGATACCACGTGTTCGTGTGGCGGGAGGTACGCCGCCGCCGTCAGGGCCGGGAGATGCTGTGGGCGGCGTCGCGAGCGAGCTCGCCGAGGGCGTCGAACCGGGCTTCGGGTACGCGGTTGGCCGGACCCCAGATGCTCAGCACGGCCAGCGGACGCTCGGTCGAGTCGAGCACCGGAGCCGACACGCCCCAGGCCGACGCTTCGTACTCGCCACGGCAGACGCCGAAGCCACGCTCCCGGGTCAGCTCGAGCTCGGCTCGCAGCTTCGCCTGGGAGGCGATCGTCGTCGCGGTGTAGCGGGTGAGCTTCGGCCCCGCCAGCCGAGTGACGTCGGCCGGATCCGAGAACGCCAGCAGCGCCTTGCCGGTCGACGTCGCATGCAGCGGCACACTGCGGCCCCGCCAGGTCGCGGCGACGATCGCGACCGGACCGACCTCGTCGACGTAGGTGAGAGCACCACTGCGGACGACCGCGAGCGCCGCAGTCTCACCGGTCTGATGACACACCCGCTCGAGGACCGGACGGGCGGCATGGACCAGTGCGTCGACACCGGCCGAACCGGCCAGCTCGACGACACCGGAGCCGATCCGATAGCGACCCGTCTGGCGGTCGGCGATCACCATGCCGTGTTCCTCGAGCGTCGTCAGGATGCGCCAGGCGGTCGTCCGGTTGAGCCCGCAGGTCGCGGCCAGCGCCGTCACCGTCGCGCCCGCGCCGGACGCGGCGGCGACCGCCCGCAGCAACGCCACGGCCCGATCCACCGACTGCACCCGGCCGGACCGGCTCGCCGGCTCCGCGTCGCCGGCGCCCGCTGCGGTCGTCATTCGCTGGACTCCCCTTGACGGTGATCTGTGTCACGTTCTATGTTCGCATTGTACGAAGCCTATTCGTAATACGAACGGTGACAGCGTCGAACGAACGGCCCGCACATGACTGACAGCCGAGGCGAACTCTCCCGTCGCGACCTGCTCCGGCTCGGGGCGACCACGGCACTGGGCGTGACCGGCCTCGGCGCGGCGGCGGGCTGCGGAGCCGTCCCGGGCAAGCCGGATCCCAACGCGCCGCAGAAGGCCGGCGGCGTCTTCAGCCACGGTGCGACCGGCGGTGGGCTCGAGGACACCATCGATCCGCACTTCCCCGTCACGAACCCCGACATCGCCCGCTGCAACAACCTCTACGAGCCGCTGCTGTTCTGGAACGAGGACTACAAGATCCAGCCGGCACTCGCGACGGCGGTGACCCCCAACGCCGATGCGACCGAGTGGACCGTCGAGCTCCGCGAGGGCGTCATCTTCCACAACGGCAAGGAGATGACGGCCGACGACGTCCTGTTCACCATGGCCCGCGTCACCGACCCGAAGAACACCGCGCCGGGCGGCACCGAGCTGGCCAAGATCCTGGACCTGAGGAACACGACGGCGATCGACCCGTACACGATCAAGTTCCCGCTCAAGTCGCCGTACGCCGTGCTCGACCAGTTGCTGGCCGAATACACCGTCGGCATCATCCCGACCGACTTCGACCTCAAGAGCCCGGTCGGCACCGGCGCCTTCAAGTACGACTCGTTCCTGCCCGGCCAGTACAGCAACTTCAGCCGGCACGACGAATACTGGGGGCAGCCGGCGTGGGTCGACGAGCTGATCATCTACGACTTCGCCGACGACGCCGCCAAGGTCAACGCGCTGCTCGCCGGCCAGGTGCAGAGCATCGACAACATGCCCACCTACCTCGTCGACTCGATCGAGGACCAGGGGTCGTCGCCGCTGATCTCCGACACCGGCGCCTGGGTGCCGTTCACGATGCGGGTCGACACCGGCGTCTATCAGGACGTGCGAGTACGCCAGGCGCTCCGGCTCGTCGTCGACCGCCAGCAGATGATCGACCAGGCGCTCGGCGGATACGGGTTCCTGGGCAACGACCTCTACTCGCCGTTCGACCCGGCGTACAACGACACGCTCCCCCAACGCGAGCAGGACATCGACCAGGCCACGTCGCTGCTCCAGCAGGCCGGCCAGTCCGAGATGCAGATCGAGCTCGTCACCTCGAGTGCGGTCGGTGCCGGCGGGGTCGAGTCGGCCAATCTCTTCGTCGAGCAGGCCAAGCTCGCCGGCATCGACTGCCGGCTGACCAAGGCCGACGCGGGAGTCTTCTACGGCGACCAGTATCTCCAGTGGCCGTTCGCGCAGGACTTCTGGAACACCCGCAACTACATCCCGCAGGTCGCCGCCTGCGCCCAGAAGGACTCGCCCTACAACGAGACCCACTTCGACAATCCCGAGTTCAACGCCCTGCTCGCGCGGGCACGGAGCGAGTCCGACGAGGCCAAACGCACCGAGCTGCTGCACGCCGCGCAGGAGATCGAGTACGAGACCGGCGGCTACATCATCTGGGGCTTCAAGCGCCAGGTCGACGGCTACTCCAATCTGGTGCAGGGCTTCGTGCCGCATCGCTACCTGCCGTGCTCGTCGTTCAAGTTCCAACGAGTCTCGTTCGTCTGAGGAGACCGTCATGGCACAGGTGAAGACCGAGACACCGGCGACCGAGACCACGACGGACGAGCCTCGACGCGGGCGATCGGCGACGGTGGCCTGGGCCCTGTGGTTCGCCCGCCGGCTCGGCCTCGCGATCCTCACCCTGTGGCTGGTGTCCGTCCTGGTCTTCTTCGCCACCGCCGCGCTCGGCGACCCGATCCGCGCCATCCTCGGCAAGGACTACGAGTCCAGCCCGTCCCGGGTCGCGACCCTGGAGGACCAGCTCAACCTCGACCAGCCGCTGGTCCAGCGCTATTTCGACTGGCTGGGCGGGCTCCTGACGGGCGACCTCGGCACGTCGCTGTCCAACCAGCTTCCTGTCTCCGAGCTGATCGGAGATCGGGTCGTCAACACCGCCGTCCTGGTGCTGGTGTCCGCGCTCGTGATGATCCCGATCGCCTTCGGGATCGCGATGATCTCGGCCCACTACCGCGGCAGGCGGCCCGACCATGTCATCCAGGTCGTGCTGCTCGGCCTGGCCGGAGTCCCTGAGTTCGTCATCGGCATCCTGTTCGTCGCACTGTTCTCTACGACGGTGCTGCATGTGCTGCCGGCTGTGACGATCAGCGCCGGCGGCGAGGGGCCGTGGCAAAACCCGGGCTCGATGGTCCTGCCGGTGCTGACGCTCGTGTTCGCGGTGACGCCGTACGTCGCTCGCATCGTCCGCTCCACGCTGCTGGAGGTGCTGGACAGCGATTACGTCGAGCTGGCCCGGCTCAAGGGCATCCCCGAAGGGGTTGTCATGCGCAAGCACGCGCTGCTCAACGCGATCGTGCCGAGCATCCAGGTGGTGGCACTACAGCTGGCCTGGCTCGCCGGTGGAATCGTCATCGTGGAGTACCTCTTCTCCTACCCGGGCATCGGCGCCAGCCTTGTCGACAGCGTCCGCAACAACGACATCCCGATGGTGCAGGCGCTCAGCATGATCATCGCGGGCATCTACGTCGGGGTGAACCTGATCGCCGACGTCCTGTCGATCTTGTTCACCCCACGAGCGAGGACGGCGATCACCTCATGAGCACGATTACCGCAACCGGCTCCGGCCTTCGCCGCGTCTTTCACCAGCGCCGTCTCGTCGCCGGCATGATCATCACCGCGCTGGTCGTCGCGCTCGCGATCGTCGGCCCGTGGATCGCGCCGTACGGCGAACACGAGATCGTGGGCAAGCCGTTCACCCACTCGGGGTCGTTCCTCGGCAGCGACTACCTCGGACAGGACGTGTTGAGCCGGGTGCTCGCCGGCGGCCGATCGATCCTGGTGATCTCGGTTCTCGCGACCGCGCTGGGCATGGTCGGCGGCATCCTGATCGGACTCCTCGCGGCGTACGTCGGCGGCTGGTTCGACGAGGTGCTGATGCGACTCAACGACGTCGCGCTCGCCTTCCCCCAGATCCTGCTGGCGCTGCTCGTGCTGTCGGCTGTCGAGCAGCCGAAGTGGTGGATGATCGTGCTCCTCGTCGGCGCCTCGCATGCGCCCCGTGTGGCGCGACTGGCCCGTGGCGTCGCGCTCGGCCTGGTGTCCCGAGACTTCGTCGCGTCGGCCGAGGCACTGGGCGAAAGCAAGTTGCGTATCGTGCTCGCCGAGGTGCTGCCCAACATGAGCGCGCCCCTGCTCGCCGAGGCCGGCCTGCGGTTGACGTACTCCATCGGAATGGTCGCCGCCCTCGGCTTCCTCGGGTTCTCGACCGATCCGGGTGGGGCCGATTGGGGCCTGATGATCAACGAGAACCGGTTGGGTCTCCTGGTGCTGCCCTGGGGCGTGCTGGCGCCGGTCATCGTCATCGGTGTCTTCACCATCGGGACCAACCTGATAGCTGATGGCATCACCCAGCTCGCCGAGAAGGGAGCGGAGTCATGACATCGGAGCGCCCTAACGCCGACATTGCGCGTCTTCCCCAGCCGACCGGCGAAGACGCGCAATCTCGAGGCGACGAAGCGGGGAAGACGCGCAATGTCGGCGGGAATGGGGGCGCGGCGTGCACGGTCGAGGACCTGCGCGTCGGGCTGAGCGGACGCGACATCGACGTCGTCGATGACATCGACCTGCTCCTCGAGCCCGGCGAGGTCGTCGGCCTGGTCGGCGAGTCCGGCTCGGGCAAGACCACCGTCGGGACCGCCCTGCTCGGCTACGCCCGGGTCGGCGCTCTGATCGAGCACGGCCGGGTGCTCCTCGGCGAGCGCGATGTGCTCTCGCTCGACGTCAAGGACGTCCGCCAGATGCGTGGCGAGGAGATCGCGTACGTCCCGCAGGATCCTGCCTCGGCGCTGAACCCCAGCATCCGGGTCGGTCCGCAGCTCGTCGAACTGCTGGAGCTGCGTGACATCGGGACCGCCGAGGAGCGGGACGAGCGTGCCCGGGCGGAGCTCGCCGAGGTCGGACTGCCCAACGACGACGAGTTCCTGCGTCGCTATCCGCATCAGCTGTCCGGCGGCCAGGTGCAGCGGGTGGCGCTGGCGATGGCGTTCTTGCCCCGGCCCAAGGTGCTGGTCCTTGACGAGCCGACCACCGGGCTCGACGTCACGACCCAGGGCATGGTGCTCGACACGATGGGCCAGCTCTGCCGGTCGCACCGGGTCGCCGCGTTGTATGTCACCCACGACCTCGCCGTCATCGCGAACATCGCCGATCGAGTCGCGGTGATGTACGCCGGGCGGATCATCGAGCTCGGTCCTCGCGACCAGATCTTCGACCAGCCGGCGCATCCGTACACTCGAGCATTGCTCGACGCGATCCCGCACCTCAAGCAGGCCCGGGCCCTCAGCGGCATCCCGGGACGTACGCCAGCGCCGGGGCGCCGCCCGACCGGATGCAGGTTCCACGACCGATGCGCGTACGCCCAGGACCGCTGCGCCGAGACCGAGCCGGAACCATACGACGTCGGCCCGGACCACGTCGCTCGCTGCCTCCGGGTCGACGAGATCGGCAGCTGGGACATCAACCTCGGTACGGTGCCCGACTCCGACCCCGACAAGGCCCGCGACCTGATCCTGTCGGTCCGCGATCTCGACGTTTTCTACGGCCGCAAACAGGTCGTCCACGACGTCAATTTCGACCTCGCGCGATCCGAGTGCGTCGCCCTCGTCGGCGAGTCCGGCAGCGGCAAGACCACGATCTCCCGCTGTGTCGGCGGGCTGCATCGCGGCTGGACCGGCACGATCACCTTCGAGGGCCGCGATCTCGCGAACGGCGCTCGCCGGCGCACCAACGAGGACCGCAAGCGGATCCAGTACATCTTCCAGAACCCGTACCTCTCGCTGAATCCCCGCATGACGATCGAGCAGATCGTGAAGCGGCCGATGAAGCTGTTCGGGATCGCCAAGGGCAAGGCGGCCACCGATCGTGTCGTCGAGCTCCTCGAACAGGTCGCCCTCGGACCGGCGGTGCTCAAGCTGCAGACCAACCGGCTGTCCGGCGGCGAGCGGCAGCGGGTCGCGATCGCGCGCGCCCTCGCGGCCGAGCCCGACATCCTGGTCTGCGACGAGATCACCTCGGCGCTGGATGTGTCCGTCCAGGGTTCGATCGTGTCGCTGCTAGAGGACCTTCGGAAGTCGCGCGGCATCAGCATGCTCTTCGTGACGCACAACCTCGCCCTGGTGCGCTCGATCGCCGCCCGGGTCGAGATCCTCAAGGCCGGTCGGCTGGTCGAACACGGCTCCGTCGTCGACGTGATGGACAGCCCGACCGAGGACTACACCCGCCAGCTCCTCGAGAACAGTCCGAGCATCGCCTGATGGCCGAAGGCGCCACCCCCGGCATCTCGGGACTCCGGTTCGTCAACCCCCAGCGCGGGTCTGGCTGGGCGCACGAGTCCGTGCCCGCCACGCGACCGTCCAGACTGTCGTCGGAAACGCGCCGGATCGACGTTGACATCCCCGGTCAAGGCCGGACTCGGCCGTTCGACGAGTGGGTCGTCGAGACGCATAGCACGTCCCTGCTGGTCGTCGACCGCGGCACGGTGGTCCACGAGTGGTACGCCGACGGCTTGGGCCGGTCCGATCGGTTCCTCGGCGCCTCGATGACGAAGTCGGCCCTCGCGCATCTGGTCGGCCGAGCGGTCGGCGCCGGTGCACTCGGGCTCGACTCCGCTGTCGTCGATCACGTCCCCGAGCTCGCTGGCAGCGGCTACCACGGCTGCACCGTCGAGCACCTCCTCACGATGACGACCGGTGTCGACTGGGTTGAGGACCATCGCGATCCGACGAGCCTCGCGAGCCGGCTGCTTCGGTGCTTCGCCCAGGCGACCGGCGACTCCCGCGACCTACTGCGCTCGGTCCGGCCACAGCATCGGCCGGGCACTCGATTCGCCTACAACACCGGCGACTCCCAGGTGCTCGACTGGGTCCGCGAACGCGCCACCGGCGAGGTCTACGCCGCTGCCCTCGACGAGCTATGGCGCGACCTGGGCTGTGAGTCCGAGGCGGTCGTCGCGACCGACCGGCCCGGCGGCGTCGCCCTCGCCGGCGGTGGCCTGGCCGCCACGACCCGCGACTGGGCGCGCGTCGCGATGCTTCAGGTCGACGGCGCCGTCGACGGTGCGAAGGTGCTCGACGCGGCGTGGGTCGATCGCTCGTCGGCGCCGTCGCAGTCGTTCCTCCGCCCCGGTCGGCTCCCGAGCAGCATCACGAGTCACGCCGGGTTCGGATTCCACTGGTGGCCGCTCGACGAGGCGGGTCGCCGGGTCACCGCCGATGGCAGTCGGGGCCAGTTCGCGTACGCAGATCGCGACCGCGACGTCGTGGTGGTGAAGACGTCGCAGTGGCCCTACGACGACTGGCTCGCCGACCGATCACATCGCGACCTGAGCTACCTGGGACTGCCCGTGGTGGCCTCGGCAGCCGCCGACGCCAGAGCCGATCGCAAGCAGGAGGCGTGACATGAACCGCAACGTCATCATCACCTGCGCCCTCACGGGGGCCGGTGACACCGTGGACAGGTCCGAGCATGTGCCGGTGACGCCCGAGCAGATCGCCGAGTCCGGCATCGCAGCCGCCCGCGCCGGGGCGGCCGTCGTCCATGTCCACGTCCGAGATCCGCAGACCGGTCAGGGTTCGCGCGAGGTCGCGCTCTATCGCGAGGCCGTGGAGCGGATCCGGGCCAGCGACGTCGACGTCGTGATCAACACGACCGCGGGCATGGGCGGCGATCTGATGCTCGACCCACAGCATCCGACGCAGTTCGTCGAGGGCACCGACCTGGTCAGCGGCGTCGAGCGGCTGGCCCACGTCGAGGAGTTGCTGCCCGACATCTGCACGCTCGACTGCGGCAGTCTCAACTTCGGCGAAGGCAGTCTCGTCTACGTCAGTACGCCGGACATGCTGCGCGAGGGCGCCAAGCGGATCCAGGAGCTCGGGGTACGCGTCGAGATGGAGATCTTCGACACCGGGCATCTGTGGTTCGGCCGCAAGCTCGTCGAGGAGGGCCTGATCGACGATCCCCCGATGTTCCAGCTCTGCATGGACATCCCCTACGGCGCGCCGGCCGACCCGGCCCTGCTCGCGGCGATGGTGGCGCAGCTTCCGGAGGGCGCCGTGTGGGCGTCGTTCGCCCTGGGCCGGATGCAGATGCCGTGGGTCGCCCAGTCGGTGCTGCTCGGCGGCCACGTCCGGGTCGGGCTCGAGGACAACCTCTACCTCAGCCGGGGCGTCAAGGCGACCAACGCTCAACTCGTCGAGCGGGCCCGGACGATCATCGAATCGATGGGCTCGACCGTGGCGACCCCGGACGACGCCCGCACCATCTTGAAGCTGAAGCCGAGGTCCTGACGGCCGGATCCCGAGGCGTTGGGGTAGCCATGGCAGCCGGAATGGCTCAAGATCCGTGGATGACAGTGTGGCGGGAGCCGGTGCGTGACGAGTGGATCGACTACAACGGGCATCTGTCCGAGGCCTACTACGTCCTCACCTTCGGCCATGCCACCGACGCGGTGATGGACAGCGTAGGACTCGGTCCGGAGTATCGGGACGCAGCAGCGGCCTCGCTCTACACGCTCGAGGCACACCTGCGCTATCTGGCCGAGGTGCCGCGCGGCGTCGAGCTCGAGGTGCGTTCCTCGGTGGTCGGCGCCACCGAGAAGCTGCTGTGGATCTGGCACGAGATGTGGGTCGAGGACCGGCTGCGAGCGACCGAAGAGATCCTCGGCGTCCACGTCGACAGCCGGTCCGGCCGGTCGGCGCCGTTCCCCGCCGATGTGGCCGAGCGGATCGCCGCCGTACGGGAGCCGCCGGGCGACCGTGCCAGTGGCCGGATCCAGCTCCCCTCGACCTGAGATGTGCATCCGCGGCCGCCATGGCGACCACGAATGCACATCTTCCGTCGGCGGTCCTAGCGGGTACGGCAATGCGTCGGCGTGGCGACGTAGGCGACCAATTCACCGTCGGCGTTGATGGCCTGCCCGGTGATCACGCCACGGTTGTTGACGTCGTTGGCGTAGAGCAGGTGACCGTCGTAGTCCGGAGCGAGGTCGTTGAGGTCCGCGATGTCGCCGTGCGACCACACCACCGCGAGGTCGCGATGCTCCCGCACGCCAGCGGTTGCTCGGGAGAATCCGACGACCGTGCCGCGGTCGTTGACGCCGAGCGCCTGGCCGTGGGGATCGTCGCCGAGCGTGCCGAGATCCTCCATGCCGGAGCGTGCCGTCCACCGGAACGGACGCGGGTCGAATGTCCCCTCGGCGGCGTCGGGCGCGTTCGCGAATCCGACCACGACCCCACGGTTGCTGATGCTCATCGGGGTGTTCCACGTGTCGTCGCCGAGCGAGCCGAGGTCGATCGGCCGGCTCTTGCCCGGGTTCCACAGCACGGAGGTACGCGCGGTCGCCCGGCCCACCGCCTGGTCGCAACTGCCGGAGATGCCGACGATCTGGCCTCGCGAGTTGATCGCCGTGGCGGCACTCGCCGAGTCCGGCCCGGGCAGCGGCCGCAGCTTGCGGATCCGGTCACCGCGCCGGGTGTCCCACACGGCGGCGATGAACTCCAGCTGCTGATCGCGCCCGACACAGGACGGATCCTCCTTCCGCGTCTCGGCCCAGCCGACGACCAGGCCCTGGTCGTTGACGCCCGTGGCGAAGCCGTGGGTACCGCCGAAGGTCGGCAGTGCCCGCATCCGCCCGTCCTCCCAGACGAAGCCGCGGCAGACGTGTCCCGTCACGGCCGGGAAGAACGCCGAGCAGCTCCATTGCTCGCCCCGCGGGTCGATCCGATCCGTCTCGGCGATGCCGACGACCAGGCCGTCGGTGTTGCGGTTGGGCCACAGGATCGCGCTGTTCGGCCCGCCGAGGGTCCCGAGGTCCTTCGGCTCGCCGTGGCGCCACACCGTGGCGTGTACGACGCCGGGCAGGTCCGACGTACCACCTGCCCAGCCTCGATCGTTGATGCTGTTCGCGGCGCTGGCCGTACTGGCTTCGAGCGGCTCCAGCTCCGTGATCCGGTACTCGGCCATCGCACCGTCCGGTCGGTCGTGGCTGTCACTGACCGGCATCGCGGCAGTGGCGCTGCTGACCGCTAACGGAAGCAGCAGACCTCCCGCCACGGCGGCGACAGTGACTCGGTTGATCCCCATGGCGACCTCTCCTGTCGGTCACTCGACGTTCTTCTGTGCCGTGAACTGTCGAGTCGGCAAGACCGGCCTGTCGACCATTTGGTCTCAGCGAAATCCTTGTGCTGGACGGCCAGCCTGCTGATCCTGAACTGACGGCATTTCCCGCGCAGATCGGTGAGCAGACAGTGATCCACTTCAGGTTGAGTCTCGACGTGCTGGGCAACACCCGGTTCGCCTTCTCGCCGCTGTGCGAGGTCGGCAGCAGTCTGCGGATCCTGGCCGACCCCGGCGCCACGCGCCTGCACGCCCCGTGGGTTCGCCGGGTCATCCCACGGATGGACGACGTGGACCGCGATCTCCTGCTGGGGATCGCCCGGCCCGGACGCTGGGCGGCCGGATGGCTGTTCCCGCGCCCGGCCGGCCCGGAGAGCACCATCGAGTCGCAGCTCGAGAACCTGGCCGCGACGCCGCACGAGAGCCTGGCGGAAGACTTGGGCAAGGTGTGGGAGGGGCAGCCGCTCCCCCGCCGCCTCCAGGAGCTGATCGCCACCGGCGACCAGGCGGGCGGGCTGCTCGCCGAGGCGATCCAGCAGTACTGGACGGTCGCGATCGCGCCGTACTGGACGCGCATGCGCGGGGTGCTCGAGGACGACGTCGCCTTCCGGGCCGGTCTGACCATGACCGGCGGCCTGTTCGACCTGCTCGGCGACCTCCATCCCGAGATCTCGTTGCGCGCCGACGAGCACATCCTGACGATCGACAAGCCGCAGCATGCGGACGCCACCTACGACGGAGCGGTGCTGACCTTGGTGCCGTCGATCTTCGTGTGGCCGCGGCTGATCATCGGCCACTCTCGACCCGGTGCCTTCGAGCTGACGTACGCGGTTCGCGGCGTCGCCCGGGTCTGGGAATCGGGTCACGAGGTGGCGCGGCCGGCCGATCGGCTCGGTGCGCTGCTCGGCCGGACGCGAGCGGCGATCCTGACCCTGGTCGAGGTGCCGATGTCGACGACCCAGATCGCGCGGACGCTGAGTCAGAGCCCGGGTTCGGTCAGCCAGCACCTGTCGGTGCTTCGCGACAGCGGCATGGTGACCAGCCGGCGCCGGGGCCGCAGCGTCCTCTACCAGCAGACCGCCCTCGCGACGTCGCTGGTGGCGGCCAACCGGGCGGCGGAGCGGCCGCGGGCGGTCGGCTGACCTGCGACAGCGCCGGACGTGTCAGCGGTAGAGCTCGCGGGCGATGATCGAGCGCTGCACCTCGCTGGCGCCCTCGTAGATGCGCGGCGCTCGTACCTCGCGATACAGATGCTCGAGCTGGTGCCCCGACTGGAGTGCCCGGGCGCCGTGGATCTGGATGGCGGCGTCGACGACGTACTGCGCGGTCTCGGTCGCGAACAGCTTCGCCATCGCGGACGTACGCGAGACACCGGGTCGCCCCGCGTCGTAGGCGGCAGCCGCTCGGTAGACGAGCAGCCGTGCCGCCTCGACCCGGGTCGCCATCTCGGCGAGCGGATGGCCCACCGCCTGCATCTCGCGCAGCGGGCCGCCGAAGGCCTCGCGCTCACCGGCGTGGGCGATCGCCGCGTCGAGGGCGGCCTGCGCCATGCCGACGGCGAAGGCGCCGACGCTGGGTCGGAACAGGTCGAGCGTGCGCATCGCGACCGCGAATCCCTGATCGACCTCGCCGAGCAGCTCGCCGGGCTCGACCCGTACTCCGTCGAAGCTGAGTCGGCCGATCGCGTGCGGCGCCAGTAGGTCCAGCGACTCGCCGGACAGGCCGGCCCGATCGCCGGATACGACGAAGCCGCTGACGCCCCGGGATCCGGCTCCCGGCGACGTACGGGCGAAGACGGCGTAGACGTCGGCCTCCGGCGCGTTCGAGATCCAGACCTTCTCGCCCGACAGCCGCCAACCGTCGCCGTCCGGCTCGGCGGCCAGCGTCAAGGCAGCGGCGTCCGACCCGGCCTCCGCCTCGGTCAGCGCGAACGCCGGCACGGCGTCGCCGGCGGCCACGGCGGGCAGCCAGCGATCGACCTGCTCGGTCGTCGCCGACTGCAGGATCGGATAGGCGCCGAGACCCTGCAGCGCGAGTGCGGTCTCGGACTCCGTCGACACCGACGCCAGCGCCTCGCGCAGCAGGCAGAGATCGAAGGCGGCCGCCTCACGTGACGACGAGCCCTTGCCGACGCCGGGGAACAACCGGGCGAGCAGACCCAGGTCGCCGAGCGCGTCGATCAGCGGGCGGTTGACCCGACCCGGGCGGCCCTGCTCGGCCAGCGGCGCCAGGGTCTTGCGGGCCGCTGTACGCACGTCGTCGACGAGCTCCTGCTGCTCGGCGGTCAGTTCCCATGCCATGGTCAACGCCCCCGCCACTGCGGCTCCCGCTTGCCGGTGAACGCGGCATGGAACTCGCGATAGTCCTCCCCCTTCATCAGCAACGCCTGGGTGACGGCCTCGAGCTCGACGCTCGCCGACAGGCTCATGTCGAGCTCGCGGGAGATCAGCATCTTGGTCTGGGCGTAGGCCTTGGCCGGCCCCGCGGCGAGCCGCTTCGCCAGCGCCTCGGTCGCCCCGTCGAGGTCGTCGTCCTCGACCAGGTTGGTGACCAGACCGATCCGGTCGGCCCGCTCGGCGGTGACCGCGTCGCCGAGCATCAGCAGCTCCGTCGCGCGCCCCAGGCCGACCAGCCGCGGCAGCAGGTAGGCCGCACCCATGTCGGCGCCGGCCAGTCCGACGTTCGTGAAGAGGAAGGCGAACCGAGCCGAGCGGGTGACGACGCGGAAGTCGCTCGCCAAGGCGATGACGGCGCCCGCCCCTGCGGCGGTGCCCTGGATCGACGCGACGATCGGCACCGGCGTCTCGCGCATCGCGCGCACCAAGTCGCCGGTCATCCGGGTGAAGTCCAGCAGCTCGTCGGGTCGCATCTGCAACGTGGCGCCGATGATCTCGTTGACGTTCGCCGCCGGAGCAGAACGCCCGCCCTCGCCCTTGAGCACGAGCACGCGAGTGTCGTCGCGATGCGGCAGCTCGGCGAGCAGGTCACGAAGGTCGGCGTACGTGTCGAACGTCAGCGCGTTGAGCCGGTCGGGCCGGGTAAACGTGACCGTCGTGACGCCATCGGCCTGCTCGAGCCGGAAGTGCTGCCACTTCTTCGTGAACGGCACCGACCCTCGAAACGGACTCATCGCCGAACCTCCCTCTTCGCGGTGAGACTGCACAAGTGTCCCGCTCCGGCGGCGATCGTGCACGGGCCACCTGCCCGGACGGGACAGGGGCGCGATCTCAGCGCCGGATATGTTGCGTATGATTGACGGTCGTCGCCGACGCAGCATAACGTCGAGTACGTGCGGATCGCAGTGATCGGTGGTGGCCCGGGCGGTCTCTACTTCGCCGCGCTGGCCAAGCAGCTCGGCCCACACCACGAGATCACGGTCTGGGAACGCAACGCCGCCGACGACACGTTCGGGTTCGGCGTCGTGTTCTCCGACGAGACGCTGGGCGGGATCGAGCATGCCGACCCGGCCGTCCACGCGGCGATGGAGGCGGAGTTCGCCCGCTGGGACGACATCGACGTCCACGTCAAGGGCGAGACCCTCACCAGCGGCGGCCACGGCTTCGCCGCGATGAGTCGCCGTCGCCTCCTCGAGATCCTGCAGCAGCGCTGTCGCGAGCTCGGTGTGGTTGTCCGCTTCCGGGTCGAGGCGCCGGACGTCGACGAGCTGGCGGCGACCCACGATCTCGTCGTCGCGGCCGACGGCGCCAACTCGGCGATCCGGGCACGCTACGCCGAGTCCTTCGGCCCGACCCTGGACCGGCGCCGGTGCCGCTACATGTGGCTCGGCACCGATCTCGTGTTCGACGCGTTCAAGTTCTATATCCGCGAGACGCCGTACGGTGTGATGCAGATCCACGGCTACCCGTACGACGCCACCGGGAGCACGTTCATCGTCGAGATGCACGACGACGTCTACGAAGCCGCCGGTTTCGGTGAAACACAACGCAAGGCCGATCTCAAGCCTGGGGAGTCGGACGGGGTCTCGATCGAGCGGGTGCGCGAACTCTTCGGCGACATCGTCGGCGACCACGCGGTCCACGCGAACAACTCGCAGTGGATCAGCTTCACGACCGTACGCAACGAGCGCTGGCGGCATGGCAACGTGATCCTGCTCGGCGACGCCGCCCACACGGCGCATTTCTCGATCGGGTCCGGCACCAAGCTCGCCATGGAAGACGCGCTGGCGCTCGCGGCCTGCCTCCACGAGCACGACGACGTCACGACCGGGCTCGACGCCTACGAAGCCGAGCGGCGGCCCGTCGTCGCGTCCACACAGCGCGCCGCGCAGGCCAGCCTCGAGTGGTTCGAGAACCTCGGGCAATACATCCACCAGGAGCCGATGCAGTTCGCGTTCAACATCATGACCCGGAGCCGGCGGGTGACGTACGACAATCTCCGCCTGCGCGACCACGAGTTCGTCGACCGGGCCGACCTCTGGTTCGCCGGGCATGAGAAGCGTCGCGGCAACGGCACCGGTGACGTCCGGCCGCCGATGTTCCAGCCACTGCGGCTGCGCGGTGTCGAGCTGCCCAACCGGATCGTCGTGTCCCCGATGGACATGTACGTCGCGGTCGACGGCATGCCGAACGACTTCCACTTCACCCACCTCACCGGCAAGGCGCTCGGCGGCGCCGGACTCGTGATGACCGAGATGGTCTGCGTGTCGCGCGAGGGCCGAATCTCGCCCGGCTGCTGCGGTCTCTGGACCGACGAGCAGGGCGAGGCCTTCCGGCGCATCGTCGACTTCGTGCATCGCGAGACCGACGGCAAGGTCGGGCTGCAGCTCGGCCACTCCGGCCGCAAGGGCTCGACCAAGCTGATGTGGGAGGGCATGGACGAGCCGCTGCCCTCGGGCAACTGGGAGGTGGTGGCACCGTCGCCGCTGCCCTACCGCGCCGGGGTCAATCAGATTCCTCGCGAACTCACTCTCGACGACCTGGCGCAGATTCGGCGCGACTTCGCGTCTGCTGCCAAGCGGGGCGTCGACGCCGGCTTCGACCTGCTCGAGCTGCATTGCGCCCACGGCTATCTGCTGTCCAGCTTCATCTCGCCGGTGTCGAACCAGCGCACCGACGCCTACGGCGGCGCGCTCGCGGATCGGCTGCGCTTCCCGCTCGAGGTGTTCGACGCGATACGCGACGTGTGGCCGGACGGCCGGCCGATGACCGTACGCATCTCCGCCACCGACTGGGTCGAGGGCGGCGTCGACGTCGACGACGCGGTCGAGATCGCCGAGGCGTTCGCGGCCGCCGGCGCCGACGCGATCGACGTGTCGACCGGCCAGGTGACTCCGGACGAGCAGCCGGCGTTCGGCCGGTCGTACCAGACGCCCTTCGCCGACGCGATCCGCAACCGGACCGGGCTCGCGACGATCGCGGTCGGCGTGATCTCGTCGTACGACGACGTGAACTCGATCATCCTGGCCGGTCGGGCCGACCTGTGCGCCTTGGGGCGAGTGCACCTCTACGACCCGAGTTGGACCCTGCACGCGGCGGTGGAGCAGGACTACGACGGGCCCGGCGCCCGGTGGCCGATGCCGTGGCGGGCCGGCCGCCGCAAGCCGCAGACCGGACGCGTCGAGGGCCCGCGGCCACGGCTGCAGCTCGTCCGCGAGGGCGATCCCGGCATCCGGCACGCTCGCTGGCGCCCTCGTCGTCGAGTTGTCAGCAACTATTCGGGCGATACGCCGAATAGTTGCTGACAACTCATGTGCGACCGACGAAGATGCGCTGGGTGCGCTTCTCGATCAACATCCCGAACTTCGGGGACTTCGCCGATGCCCGGACCGTGGCCACCGTGGCGACCGCCGCCGAGCGGGCCGGCTGGGACGCGCTGTTCGTCTGGGACCACGTCGTGCACGACAAGGTCCAGCGTTACGGCCAGCCGTTCGGCGATCCGTGGATGCTGCTGACCGCGGCGGCACTGGCCACGACGCGACTCCGCCTTGGCACGCTCCTCACTCCGGTCGCGCGTCGCCGGCCCGAGCAGCTCGCTCGTCAGGTGAGCACGCTGGACGCCATGAGCGGTGGTCGGGTGACCTTCGCGGCCGGTCTCGGCGGACCCGTCGACGACGAGTACGGGAGCTTCGGCGAGACTACCGATCCGGCCGTACTCGCCGAGCGTCTCGACGAGGGCCTCGACCTGCTGCAGCGCTACTGGTCGGGCGATCGGGTGAATCACGACGGGCGACACTACAAGGTACGTGACGTGACCCTGCTCCCCGCCACGGTGCAGCGTCCCCGACCGCCGGTCTGGATCGGCGGATTCTGGCCGCGTCGCCGACCGATGCGTCGAGCGGCGCGCTGGGACGGTGCGGTGCCGCTGTTCGTCGATGCCAGGCACGGGCAGATCCCGCCGGTCGACCAGGTCCGGGATCTGGTCGACTACATCGGCCGACTCCGGGCGGACCAGCCGGATCGCCCGTACGACATCGTGCTCGGCGGCGCGACCCCCGGCCACTCGGCGAAGGCGCGCGACCTGATCGTGCCGCTGGCCGACGCCGGCGCGACCTGGTGGGACGAGCGCCAGCTCCAAGGCAGCGACGACCTCCACCGACTCGACCCGGTCCTCCGGCGCATCGAGGCCGGGCCACCGGAGCTGTAGCACTCGGACGTTGTCAGCAACTATTCGGGTTATGGGCCGAATAGTTGCTGACAACTTTGGTGGGGGACGCCGTACGATCTCGTACACATCGAGCCTAGGGAGCAGCGATGTCGACCCTGTCCGCACTCACGTCCGCATTGTCCTCGGGGTCGGTCCAGGTCATCGACTTGACCGCGCCGCTTGCGGCCGACACACCGAAGATCCAGCTGCCGCCGGAGTTCGGTCAGACCGCCGGGTTCGAGCTGGAGGAGATCAGCCGCTACGACGACCGCGGACCGGCGTGGTACTGGAACAACTTCCGCAGCGGCGAGCACACCGGCACCCACTTCGACGCGCCCAACCACTGGGTGACCGGCCAGGACGGCGACGACGTCGCCTCGGTGCCGGCCGCCAAGCTGATCGCGCCGGCCGCCGTGATCGATTTCTCCCACGTCGTCGCCGACGATCCGGACTTCCTGCTCGAGGTCGACCACATCACCGCCTGGGAACGCGAGCACGAGCCGCTGCCCGAAGGCGGCTGGCTGTTCTATCGCACCGGCTGGGACGCCCGGTCGCACTCGCAGGAGGAGTTCCTCAACGCTGACGACGACGGTCCGCACACGCCCGGCCTCTCGCCGAGCTGCGCGCAGTGGCTCGCCGAGGAGTCGCCGGTGATCGGCCTCGGCGTCGAGACGGTCGGCACCGACGCGGGTGCCGCCCACGGGTTCGAGCCGATGTTCCCGTGCCACTCGCTGATGCACGGCGCCGGCAAGTACGGCCTGACCCAGCTGCAGAACCTCGCCCAACTGCCACCCACCGGCGCCGTCATCATCGCGAGTCCGCTCCGGATCGTCAGCGGCTCCGGCAGCCCGGCCCGGGTCCTCGCCCTCGTCGAGCGCTGATCCACGAGGCCCGCCCGTGGACGTCGCCACTGCCGTCGGACGCACCCTCGTCGAGCTCGGCGTCGATCGTGCCTTCGGCGTCGTCGGGTCCGGAAACTTCCACGTGACCAATGCGATGGTCGACGCCGGAGCCCGCTTCGTCGCCGCCCGGCACGAGAACGGCGCCGCCACGATGGCCGACGGCTACGCGCGCATGAGCGACCGGGTCGCCGCCGTCACCGTGCACCAAGGCTGCGGCCTGACCAACGCGATGACCGGGCTCGCCGAGGCGGCGAAGAGCCGCACTCCGCTTGTCGTCGTCGCGGCGGACGTGACCGAGCCGAAGTCCAACTTCTACGTCGACCAGGACGCGCTGGCGACTGCGGTCGGCGCGATTCCGATGCGAGTACGCGACGCGGCCGATGCGGTGGCCACGGCGGCCCAGGCATACGCGACCGCCCGGGACGACCGCCGCACGGTGTTGCTCAACCTGCCGCTTCCGGTGCAGGGGGCCGAGGCGGCGGGGTCGTCGACTGCGTCCGTGTCGTCTCCGGGGTCGCCCATCGCGCCTCGTGGGCCCGACTCGGACGGCCTGGTGGCGCTGGTCGACGCGCTGCGCACCGCGCGCCGACCGGTCTTCGTCGCCGGGCGGGGTGCCCGTGGCAGCCGGGACGAGCTGCGGCGCCTCGGCGAGACCTGCGGCGCCCTGCTCGCCACCAGCGCGGTCGCCAAGGGGCTCTTCCACGACGACCCGTGGTCGCTCGACGTGTCCGGTGGCTTCGCGTCGCCACTCGCCGCCGAACTCATCCAGAGTGCCGACCTGATCGTCGGATGGGGCTGCGCCCTCAACATGTGGACGATGCGACACGGCCGGCTGATCGGACCCGACGCGGTCGTGGCCCAGGTCGACCTCGAACCCGACGCGATCGGCGCCCATCGCGACGTTGCCGTCGGAGTGGTCGGCGGCGTCACCGAGACGGCCCGGGCTGCGACAGAGCGGCTGGCCGCCGACCGCCCGACGGCCCTCGGCTACCGCAACGACGAGATCCGGTCCCGGCTCGCGACGTCGATCCGGTGGCGCGATGTCCCGTACGACGACACGTCCTCGTACGACCACATCGACCCCCGCACCCTGACCATCGGGCTCGACGATCTCTTGCCGACCGAGCGCATCGTGTCGGTGGACTCGGGCAACTTCATGGGCTACCCGAGCATGTTCCTCTCGGTCCCGGACGAGTACGGCTTCTGCTTCACGCAGGCGTTCCAGTCGATCGGGCTCGGCCTCGCCTCCGCGATCGGCGCCGCCCTGGCTCAGCCGGAGCGGATCCCCGTGGCAGCACTGGGCGACGGCGGCGCCTTGATGGCCGCGGCCGAGCTCGAGACGGTGGCCCGGCTCGGTCTGCCGATGGTGGTCGTCGTCTACAACGACGCGGCGTACGGCGCCGAGGTGCACCATTTCGGGCCTGACGGCTTCCCGCTCGAGACGGTCCGGTTCCCCGACACCGACATCGCGGCGATCGGGCGCGGGTACGGCTTCGACGCGGTGACCGTACGCCGGCGCGACGACCTCGACGGCGTACGCGGGTGGCTCGACGGCGACCGCCAGGCGCCGCTGCTCGTCGACGCCAAGGTCACCGGTGACAGTGGGTCGTGGTGGCTCGAGGAGGCGTTCCGCGGCCACTGATCCGCGAGATGCCCCTTCTCACCCACCCTCGCCCGCCGAGGTTGCGCGTCTTCCCCACGTTCTCGCGCCGAGGTTGCGCGTCTTCCCCGCGTCTCGGCAGCGGAGTGGACGGGTCGGAACCGGGAGTAGTCGCCCGCCCATGAACCAGTGCCGACTGGCGCACCGCGTCTCGGATGTGGCCGCGAAGCGGGGCATCGAGCGCCGCTCGCGGTCGTCCCGGGTCTCCCGTCCCGAGAACGTGGGGCAGACGCGCAACCTCGGCGCGAGAACGTGGGGCAGACGCGCAACCTCGGCGCGAAGGGGTGGGCGAGCCGCCGCGGGCGGTCAGGCGACTTCGGCGATGAGCTCCACCTCGACGGGCACGTCGAGCGGGAGTACGGCCACGCCGACGGCGCTCCGCGCGTGCCGACCGGCCTCGCCGAACGCGTCACCGAGCAACTCACTTGCGCCGTTCGCGACCGCCGGCTGCCCGGTGAAGTCGGGCGCGCTCGCGACGAAGACCACGACCTTGACGACCCGCTGGACTCGCGACAGCTCGCCGACCTCACCCTTCAGGGCGGCGAGGGCGTTCAGCGCGCACTGCCGAGCGCACTCGACGGCCTGGTCCACGCTCACCTCGGCACCGACCTTGCCGGTGTAGAGATAGCTGTCGCCGCGCTTCGGGACCTGACCGGCCGTGTAGACCAGCGACCCGGTGCGAACGGCCGGGATGTACGCCGCGACCGGCTGCACCGCGTCGGGCACCGTCAAACCCTGTTCGGCCAGCCGCTGCTCCGGGGTCATGGCGTCGGACATCTCACGCACCCTTCGGTCGCTTGAGATAGGCGACGAGATTCTCCGGGTTCGGGCCGGGCAGCACGGTGACGAGCTCCCAACCGTCGTCGCCCCACTGGTCCAGGATCTGCTTGGTCGCGTGCACCAACAGCGGCACCGTCGCGTACTCCCACTGGGTCATGGCCCTCACCCTAGTGGGCTCCCCTCGGCTTCCGACTTGGCGTTGGTCCGAACGCGACAAACACCAACACTGAGCCGGAACTCGAGCGACCGGGCTAGGCTCCGGCGCATGCCGACCGGCCCCCGAAACGTGCTGAGTCGCGCAGCGGCCGGTCCCGACGCGGTGGTGCGCTACGGCGACCACGCCGATCAGCTCGTCGACCTCCACCTGCCGCCGGACGACATCGACCGGGCACCGGTGCTCGTGCTGCTCCATGGCGGGTTCTGGCGGCACGTGTGGGATCGACGGCACACCCGTCCGATGGCGGAGGCGTTCCGAGGGCACGGGTGGATCGTCGCGACGCCGGAGTTTCGGCGAACGGGTGGCGACGGCGGCTGGCCAGCGACCTTCGACGACATCGCCACGGTCCGCGAACGGCTGCCCAACCTGGTCCACGACGCGATCGGCCGCCGCGACATCGCGCCCCTGACACTGCTCGGCCACTCCGCCGGCGGCCACCTCGCGATGTGGTGGGCGCTGACCGCGCCGGATCCCACGTCGGTCCAGCGCGCGGTCGCCCTGGCACCGGTGGCCGATCTCGCCCGCGCCCACGCCGATCGGCTCGACGACGACGCGGTCGGGGCTCTGCTCGGCGGCGGGCCCGACGACGTCCCGGACCGCTACGCCGCCACCGACCCGGCTCGGCTCCTCGACGCATCTGACCACCCGCCGATCACGGTGCTGCACGGCGCCGACGACGACCGGGTGCCGGTCGCGTACTCCCGGGACCTGCCCGGCGTCACGTACACCGAACTCCCCAGCACCGGGCACTTCGATCTCATCGATCCGCTCGCCGCGACCTGGCCAAGGGTGCTCGGCGCGACCCGTCTGAGCGCATGATGGCGCCCCGCGAGGTGTGGCCCCGAGCTCACACCTGACGGGACGCTGGGTACAGCATGATGGGTAGGTTCGGCATATGCCCAGTCGCGACCCACAGGATGAGAGACGTCCTGGCCTGCGGCTACACGTCGTGACCGGCAAGGGCGGCACCGGCAAGACGACGGTCGCGGGGGCGCTGGCGCTGGCGTTGGCGTCGGCCGGACAGCGGGTGCTGCTGTGCGAGGTCGAGGACCGCCAAGGCATCGCCCAGCTCTTCGACGTGCCGCCGCTGCCCTACGAGGAGCGCTCGATCGCAGTCGCGGCCAAGGGTGGCGAGGTCTACGCGCTGGCGATCGACCCTGAGTCGGCGCTGCTGGAGTACCTCGCGATGTACTACCGGCTGGGCCGGGCCGGCAAGGCGCTCGACCGGTTCGGCGTCATCGACTTCGCGACGACGATCGCCCCCGGCGTACGCGATGTGCTCCTGACCGGCAAGGTCTACGAGGCGGCCCGCCGACGGACGAAGGACGGCGACCTGATCTACGACGCGGTCGTGCTCGACGCGCCGCCGACCGGCCGGATCGCCCGGTTCCTCAACGTCAACACCGAGGTGGCCGGGCTCGCCAAGGTCGGCCGGATCCGGCGCCAGGCCGACTCGATCATGACGCTGCTGCGTTCGCGACGCACCGCGGTGCATCTCGTGACACTGCTCGAGGAGATGCCGGTGCAGGAGACCCAGGACGCGATCGCGGAGCTGACGGCGGCCGAGCTGCCGGTGGGGTCGGTGATCGTCAACCTCCAGCACCGCTCGCCGCTCGACAAGGCCGCGCAGGCGCAGGTGGCCGACGGCGAGCTCGGCCCGCGCGACGTCGTCAAGGGTCTGGCGACGGTCGGCGTCGAGGCCAGCACAGCGACCGCGACCGGACTGCTCGACGAGGCGAGGGATCATCTGGCCCGGCTCGACCTCCAGGAGCGGCAGCGCGCCGTGGTGGACGGGCTCGGTGTCCCCGTGGTCGAGCTGCCGCGGCTCACCGACGGCGTTGACCTCGGCGCGATGTACGACCTCGCCCACGAGCTTCGGTCGCAGGGGCTGCCATGACCGGCCGCGCGCGTACGCAGGCCGACCGGCGGCGACGGCAGCCCTCGCGAGTCGTGCCCGAGGGCCGTCCGGACGCGGCCGACCTGCCGCTCGACGTGGACCGGCTGCTCGACGATCCGGAGCAGCGCATCATCGTCTGCTGCGGCGCTGGCGGAGTCGGGAAGACGACGACCGCGGCCGCCCTGGGCGTACGCGCCGCCGACCGCGGCCGCAAGACGGTGGTCCTCACGATCGACCCGGCCCGCCGGCTGGCGCAGTCGATGGGTCTCACCGAGCTGGACAACACGCCCCGACCCGTCACGGGGGTCGAAGGAGCCGACGGCGGCAGCCTCGACGCGATGATGCTCGACATGAAGCGCACGTTCGACGAGGTCGTCGAGGCGCATGCCAGTCCGGACAAGGCCGAGCAGATCCTGGCCAACCCGTTCTATCAAGCCCTGTCGAGCAGCTTCGCCGGCACACAGGAGTACATGGCGATGGAGAAGCTGGGTCAGCTCGCCGCCGACGCCGACCGCGACGGCAGGTGGGACCTGATCGTCGTGGACACCCCGCCGTCGCGCTCGGCGCTGGACTTCCTCGACGCCCCGGCCCGGTTGGCCTCGCTACTCGACGGGCGGTTCGTCCGTGTGCTGCTGGCGCCCGCCAAGGGGCCGGCCCGGATGTTCACCGCCGGGTTCGGCATGGTGACCAACGCGCTGACCAAGATCCTCGGCGCCCAGGTGCTGCGTGACGTGCAGACCTTCGTCGCGGCGTTCGACACCCTCTTCGGCGGCTTCCGGCAGCGGGCGGAGAAGACGTACGCCTTGCTCCAAGCCGACGGCACCGCGTTCGTCGTCGTGGCGACGCCGGAGCCGGACGCCCTGCGCGAGGCGACCTACTTCGTCGAACGGCTGACCCAGGAGGAGATGCCACTGGCCGGGCTCGTCGTCAACCGGGTCACGGTGCCGGCCGCGACCGAGCTGACCGCGGCCGAGGCGGAGGCGGCGGCGACGCACCTGGACGAGTCGGCCACGAGCGCGCTGGCCGGGCTGCTGCGGATCCATGCCGGCCGGCTCCGGATGACCGACCGAGAGCGGCGGCTCCGGCGGCGCTTCTCCGGCGCGCATCCCGACGTGGCCACAGTCGCGGTCCCGGCGCTCCCGACAGACGTCTACGACATCGACGGGCTGCGGAATCTGGGCGAGCTGCTGGCGAAGGCGGGGTAGGCATCCGACGGGTTCGGAGTCCGGACGTGGATAAGGGGCGGTTCGAGGAACCGCCCCTTGCCACTACCCCAGGTGTCGCGTCCCCCGAAGCCCCCTGATCCCCGTTGTCCCCCGCAAGGATCTCTCCCCCTCCAGGGACCCTTACACCTGTATAGACGCCTTGCCACCGCGTTCGGTTGCACCTGATCGTGATCTTTTTCCGAGATCGGGGTCCTCCCGTAGTCTGTAGTCCATGTCCTCGCCCAAGTCTTCTTCCGGCGACCACAAGATCGGCAAAAGCCTCCTCACGATGGGGGTCGTCAGCGCGATCTGCGGCGTCCTCGTCGCCGGCCTGATGCTGCCCTTCGCGAGCCTGGTCGGCATCACGACGCAGAACGTGGCCGAGGGCTTCCACGACCTGCCTCTGGAGCTGGCGGAGACGCCGACGGCCCAGCGCAGCACGGTGCTCGACGTCGACGGGCAGCCGATCGCGTACTTCTACGACGAGAACCGGCAGGACATCTCCCTCGACAAGGTCGCGCCGATCATGAAGGAAGCGATCCTCGCGATCGAGGACTCGCGCTTCTACGAGCACGGCGCGCTCGACATCAAGGGAACGATCCGGGCTTTTATCAATAACCAGGCGGACGAGGCGGTCCAAGGTGGCTCGTCAATCACGCAGCAGCTGGTCAAGATGATCCTGCTCTCGCAGGCCGACACCGAGAAGGAGCGGATGGAGGTCACCGCGAGTGATGGCATGGAGGGGTATGCCCGCAAGATCCGCGAGCTGAAGTACGCGATGGCCTACGAGGAGGCCCACACCAAGGACGAGATCTTCGAGGACTACCTCAACTTCGCCTACTTTGGTGACGGCGCATACGGCATCGACGAGGCGGCCAACCACTACTTCTCGGTCGAGCCGTCCGAGCTGACCCTCAAGCAGGCGGCTCTCCTGGCCGGGCTGGTCAAGAACCCGAGTGCCTACAACCCCACCCAGTTCCCCGAGGCGGCTGCCGACCGGCGCAACACCGTCCTGGCCCGGATGGCGCAGCTCGACATCATCGACGAACAGAAGGCGCGAACGCTCTACAACGAGCCGCTCGGCATGGACCTCAGCGACCGGCCCAACGGCTGCGTCAGCAGCCGTGCGGCGTTCTTCTGCGACTACCTCCAGGAGTGGTTGCTGACCGAGGAGTGGCTCGGCGAAACCCGTGACGAGCGCGAGTTCCGGCTCGAGACGGCGGGCCTCACAATCAAGTCGACGATCGACCTGCGGTTCCAGGAGGCGGCGGACGAGGCGGTCAGAAGGAATGTCTACCGTAACGACCGGGCCATCGGCGCCCTCGCGATGGTGGAGCCCGGGACGGGTGAGGTTCGCGCAGTTGCCCAATCCCGCCCGATGGGCATCGACAAGCGCGACGGCGAAACCTTCTTGAACTACGTGGTCCCGCCGAAGTACGGCGACTCCAACGGCTTCCAGGCCGGCTCGACGTTCAAGGCCTTCGTCCTCGCGACGGCGCTCAAGAAGGGCTACCCGACGTCGACGTCGTTCTCGACCCCCAGCCCCATGACGTTCCCCCAGGGGACCTTTAAGTCCTGCGACGGCTGGGCACCTGAGACGTGGTCGCCAGAGAACTCCACCGGCGGCGCCGGACCCTACGACATGTACAGCGGGACGCAGGAGTCCATCAACACCTACTACGCGCAGCTGGAGGCGCTGGCCGGACTCTGCCCGTCGGTTCGGATGGCCGAGAAGATGGGTCTCGACCTTCCGACGTCCACGGATCGGCCCGTCCCGGAGAACCCGGTCGACGTCGGTCCGTTCACCCTCGGCGTCGCGGACACGAATCCGCTCGACATGGCTGCGGCGTACGCGACCTTCCCCGCGCGGGGCAAGTTCTGCGAGCCGCGCCCGGTCACCGAGATTCTCGACCGCTACGGCGAGACCGTTGTCGACATCCCACGTGACTGCGAGCGGGTCTTCCCCCGCGCCGTCGGCGACGCCGTCAACGACATCCTCCGCGGCGTCCAGGAGACCGGCTTCGGAGCGGCGCAGGGTCTCACGCTCGACGTGCCATCGGCGGCCAAGACCGGAACGATCAACGAGAACATGTCCGTGTGGTACATGGGCTACACGGAGGACCTGTCGACCGCATCGATGATCGCCGGCGCCAATCGAGAGGGTCACTGGGTCTCGCTGAACGGCCAGGTGGTCGGCGGCGACGTCATCACCGAGGCCTTCGGCTCCACCGAGGCCGGCCCGATGTGGTACGACGCGATGAGCGTCATCCAGAAGTGGCTGAAGGGCCGGGACTTCCACGCGCCGAACGAGAGCAAGCTGGGTGGCGCGGTCAAGATCGTGCCAGACACCTACGGCATGTCGATCAGCGACGCGAAGGACACGCTCCGCGACCAGGGCTTCAAGCCGCTCGTCGGCTCCTTGGTCAATTCCGAGTACGCCGAGGGCACCGTCGCCTACACGGATCCGGGCGGCGGCGAGGAGGCGTACGACGGTCAGACCGTCACCATCTATCCGTCGACCGGCTACGTGCCACCACCGCCTGAGGACAACGACGATGAGGGCGACAGCGACGAGGACGAGGACAACGGCTCCGGCAACGACGGTCCCGGTCCAGGGAACGGTGGGCCAGGCGGCCCCGGCCCACCGGATGACCGTAGTGGCCCGAGCGGCGACTGAGCGACGAGCGGTCAGGCTCCGAGCTGACGCTTGACCTCGGCGGCGACGGTGCCGCCCTCGGCACGTCCCTTCACCTTGGGCTGCACCGCGCCCATGACCCGACCCATCGCGCGCATGCCGTCGCCGGCGACGCCGAGTTCCTCGACGGCCCCGGTGACGATGGCCCGGATCGCCTCCGCATCGAGTTGCTCGGGGAGGTAGTCCATCAGGATCGCGGCCTCCGCGGTCTCCTTGCTGGCGAGCTCCGGTCGCTCGGCGTCGGCGAACGCCTGCGCCGCCTCACGACGCTTCTTCGCCTCCGAGGTGATGACCTCGGTCACTTCGTCGTCGGACAGCTCGCGCTGCTCCTTGCCCGCCACTTCGGCGTTTCGGATCGCCGTCAGCGCCATCCGCAGGGTCGACGCGCGCAGGTCGTCGCGGCTCTTCATCGCGGCGGTGAGGTCGCGGCGTACTCGCTCCTTCAGCTCGGCCATGCCTCCAGTCTTGCACTGCGAGGTGTGACAGCCTGGACCCGTGCACGCCCTGACCACGACCACGCTCGGCCTCGCCACCGTCGGCCTCCTCGGGCTCGGCTACGCCGCCGGCATCGAGCGCCGGGCCTTCGTGCTGCGCCGGGTCGAGATCCCCGTCCTGCCCGCCGGGAGCCGTCCGCTCCGCGTGCTGCACGTCTCCGACGCCCACCTGACCCCAAGCCAGACCGCGAAGCAGCGGTGGCTGCGCCGTCTAGCCGATCTCGAGCCCGACTTCGTCATCAACACGGGGGACAACCTGGCGCATCAGGAGTCGGTGCCGGTCGTGCTGCGGTCCTACGGTGAGCTGCTTGACCTGCCGGGTGTGTTCGTCTTCGGCTCCAACGACTACTACGCCCCAATCCTCAAGAACCCGTTCCGCTACTTCTGGCCCAAGCGGACCGAGAAGCGCTTCGGCGAGAAGCTGCCGTGGCGCGAACTGCGGGACGCTTTCGTCGAGCGCGGCTGGGTCGACCTGACCAATCGCCACGGCGAGCTCGTCGTCCGCGGGCAACGCCTGGCGTTCGTCGGGGTCGACGACCCGCATCTGAAGTACGACGACCTCGCCGCCGTCGAGGGCCCGGCCGACCGTACGGCGGACCTCGCGATCGGAGTCGCGCACGCGCCGTACCTGCGCGTCCTCGACCAGTGGAACCGCGAAGGCTATCCGGTGATCTTCGCCGGCCACACCCATGGTGGGCAGCTCCGCGTGCCCGGCTACGGCGCCCTCGTGACCAACTGCGACCTCGACCGCAAGCGGGCTCGCGGCCTGTCGAAGCATCAGGTCGGAAGCAACCAACCGTCGTGGCTCCAGGTCTCGGCCGGCCTCGGCACCTCCCCGTTCGCCCCGATCCGGTTCTGCTGCCGACCCGAGGCCACCCTCGTCACGCTGACCGCGATCGAGGAGGAGTCCGTGAGCGCCGAATCCGACGCTCAGACCGCGGTGTCACAGGCCGAGCCGCCCGGCGCGTGAACCGACTTGGGCGAGGCGATCGGGCTTCGATAGACTCGCCGGGCTTTCGCAAAACACCCACGGGCTGTGGCGCAGCTTGGTAGCGCACTTCGTTCGGGACGAAGGGGTCGCAGGTTCAAATCCTGTCAGCCCGACCACACATACACGCAGGTCAACCAGCATCTCCCGCTGCTCCATCATCATCGCCTGGCTCATCATCCAGGTCGAGAGTCGGCGAAAAGTCGGCGAACAGCTCGCCGACGCGTGGGTCCAGCTCGCGCTGATAGTGCGTGTAGAGATCCAGCGTGGTCGACGGCCGCTCATGGCCCAGCAGCCGCTGCGCATCGTTGATCGGAACCCCGTCGTAGACCAACCACGTCGCGTACGAGTGGCGCAGATCGTGGAACCGCAGGCCACCGGCTGCGTTGCGGGCGACCTCGTTGACCGCCTCGGGCTCCGTCCGGAAAGCCGCCGACTGATCGGCACCGGCCTCGTCATTCCAGATACCCCGGTAGTCCTTCGGCCCTTCCTGAACCACCTTCCCCAGCAAGCCAGCCCGCACGAGCGCCGGTCGCCACACACGACGCCGCCACGTGCTCCGACGCAACGGCCCACCAGCCTGGTTGGTGAAGACCTCACCGGTTCGGGCGGACGGATAGCGCCGCAGGCGATCGCGAAGCAGTCGACCCGCGAACCCAGGTAGTGGTACGGATCGGCGGCCCGCCTTCGACTTGGGGTACGGCTTTGACGTGACCTTGCCGTTGACCTCGATCACCACTCGCCTGACGTGGACCAGGCCGGTGTTGAGGTCGATCGTGTCAATACGAAGTCCGAGGACCTCGCCCCAGCGCAGACCCGTCCCACCAGCGACCGCCACCAGGCCGCGATACCGATTCGGGATGACGGGCAGCAGTTGCCGAACGAACGTGTCTCGGGTGATCGTCCGCTCGTCGGAGTCCTTGCGACGACGCGGCGGCAACCGGACACCCTCGCAGGGGTTGAAGCCGAGAATCCGATCGCGGACAGCCGACCGCATCACGGACGAGAACACGCGGTAGCACTCGCGGACAGTCGCGGGCGACAACCGAGACGAGAGGTCAGCAACCCAGGCCTGGACCGACGTGTGGTCGATCTTCGCCAGCGATACCTGTCCCCACCGGGGCACGATGTGGTTCCGCATCACACTCTGGTCGCGAAACGTCGTGTTGGTCTCGTGGTTGCGACCGACAACCCAGCGCGGCAGGTAGTCCGCGAATCTGATTCGACCGGCGTGTGGGTCGATGTAGAGTCCACGATTCTTGGTGGCTTCAAGTTCGGAGACGAACCGCTCGGCGTCACGCTTGCGTTGGAAGTTCTTGGCGCGCTTACGACCCGCTGGGTCCCTCCAGTTCGCCTGCCATGTTCCGGCAGCCGTCTTCTTGAGGTGCGCCATCAGCTCGCCCCGTCGGCACAGGAGTCCAGCCAGGTGTGGAACCGCGAGCGGGGGATGATCCAGCGGCTACCGAGCCGGGTCGCGGGTATCTCCCCGGCGCGTAGCAGCTCGTACGTGGTCCCGAGGGACAGCGAGAGCAGCCAAGCGACTTGCCGAACGGTGTACACGGCGCGGTCGCCCTCCATGACGTACTCGGGATCCTCGTCTGACTGGTCCGGTTCGGGCTTTCCGCCGAGCCAGGCGTCCATGTCGATCACGTTGGTGGTCATCGGTGTTGCCTCCCTTCGGATCGGGTCGCCGTAGTGGCGGGCTCGGGTTGAGTTGCCGAGCCGGTGTCGTTTGGTGGTCTGGCAGCCGCCTGAGCGGCCTTGGCTTCGGCGTATTGGTGTTGCCAGCGGAGGCGTTCGGTGATCTGCCGGCGCAGGATGACGCGATAGGTTTCAACGTCGGTGCCGGGGGTGATGTCGACGGACTCCCATAGGTAGCGGGGTGTTCCGTCGTCGTCTGTCTGGTCGGCCGACCAGCGGTCGGTGTCGGGTGATTCGATGCCGGCTTCGGCGAGGGCGGTGCGGACGATGGCGGCACGGTCGGCCTTGTGCTCGGCGAGGGTCTTTCCGGACCAGTCACGCGACACCAGGACCCGCCGGCCGCCGTGGCCGAGGTTCTCGAGGTCATGTGCGGGGCGTGGGCAGTGGCCGGGCAGCATCTCCGGCTCCGGGTCTTTCGGGGTGATGCCGAACCTGAGCCAGTTCGGGCACTCCGGGCAGCAGGGCAGCCAGCGCACCTCACGATGCAGCCGACGCAGGTGTTTCGCCTGTCGCCGCGACATGGCATCAGGGTCGTAGGCTTCCGCGATGGATTTGGTGAGGTACTTGCAGAGGTAGCCGACCCGCTTGTCGGTGCGCGGGGTGTCGGGGAGGAACCACAGCGAGTCGATCTGCTCGCCGAACCACAACACGTGCTCCGCGTCGGCGTCCGGTTCGTGGGTGGCGTCCATCGCCTGCTCCCACGAGGTCAGCGGCGCCAAGGTGTCGGGGTCGATGTAGGCCGAGGTTCGGTCGTCCCACACCGGCAGACGACTACCCAGGTAGACCGGGGTGTCATGCGCCGGCCACCAGACCTGTTCGTAGGTGGCGGCCGCCACCGCCCGGATCAGGCCGCGTGGGATCGCACCCCGGACAGCCGCATGGGCGTGCAGGGTGAGGCGGCGTTGGGGTTCGACGCAGCCGAAGTACTGCACTTTGTAGCCCGCGCAGCGTCGGAGGTTCTGCCAGAACCGATCCATCAGCTTCGCGAAGTGCAGCGCATCCAACGCGGCCCGCCGATAGTCATACGACTCCGGGTCCTTCGGGGTGCCGTCCTTGTGGACCGGCCCGTACGACGGCAGGGTGAGGGTGAGGAAGGTCGACGGCCGGTACGTCTCCCCGCTCGGGGAGGTCAACTCGCGGCCCACCGTGCGGCGCTCCATCGGCGTCACCGGCAGCGGCGGAAACTGCGGCAGCCGACGGGTCGACCGACGCCGCACCAGCACCGAATCCCCGCCGTCATCGTGGTCGGGTTCCGGCTCGATGTCGTCGTCCTGGTCCTGGTCGTCATCGGCGGCGGGGTCGTCGGTGCGGTGCCAGCCTTCCCGGCATTGCTGGATCCGCAGCCGCCGAGCTTTGGCCGCGCATGATTGGCAGACCCTTTCCCGGGTCGACCCGCACGGCAGCGGCACCGTCTCGGACTCTCCGGTCTGCGTGTCGAATACGCGGCGGATGATCGGCCGGACACAGACGCCGACCTTGGCGGCGGTGTCCCGTAGCAGCTCGTCAGACAGCACCGGCCTTTGCTCCGTCGTGGTGGTGGTCATGCGGCGTTCTCTCCTTCCTGGTGGTCGAGCCAGGCGGCGATGTGTTCGGCGTACGCGTCCGGGCAGCAGTCCGGGCACGGTCCGATCTCCGGCAGGTAGCCGAAGTCGAGACACGTCCAGCACTCGACGCCGGGATCGTGGGCGGTGGTCATGCGGCCTCACTCCCCTGGTCATCGAGCGGCCGCAGCGCCGGACGGCCAAGCGTCTGGATCGCCTCGTCGGACAGGTAGGCGAACCGGATGCGGGCCGGTTCGGGGATGCCGTCTTCCACGACGTAGGCGACGCCGGGCAGGCTGGTCGGGATCCGGTCACACCGGGCGCCACGAGCCCGGTAGCCGTCGCCGAGCACCATGTCCACCTGTTCCCGCTCAGTCAGCCGCAGCGCGATCCTCGCCGGGAACAGGTCCCGGAACGGCAGCACGTCCTTGCGCGGGTCCTGCAACGCCGCGATCACCGAGACACCGACGGCGCGGCCCTGCGAGAGCAGCAGCGACAGTGCCGACCTGATCCGCCGTTTGGCGTCCCGGTCGTTCACATACGCGGTGAGCGACGCGAGCTCGTCGACCACGACCAGGATCAGCGGCTCCTCCTCGGTCGGGGTGTGCAGCCGCGTGACGCCACGGAGGCGGGTCTGGCGGGCCTGCATGATCGCCACAGCCGATTCCAGCACCTCAGCGAACGCCACCTCATGCGCCGCACCATCACCGGCCTCGTCGGCCTGGTCGTAATCGTTGCCGTAGCAGTAGCGGGCGAACAGGTGCTGGCCGAGGGCGAACTCCATGCCGCCTTTCGGGTCGATCCCCCACGCCTCGACCAACCCGGAACGGACACCAGGAGACAGGGCGTGCAGGATCGACCACAACACCGACCCCTTGCCCGAACCCGTAGCGCCCGCGATCAGCAGATGGTTCCCCAGCACCTGCTGCTCGTAGACCCGGCCGTCCTCACGGAGCGCGACCGCCAGCGCCGACAGGTCCGGTGGATCGGCCGGCGCCAGCGGCGGCACCGTGTCGCACAGCGGGTCGAACGTGAGGAAACACAAGTCCAGCTCGCCGTGACGCTTCCCGGTGGTCACCCGGCAGTCCCGGGACCCGAACGTCATCGCGAGCCGCTCGCCCTGGTCGGCGTAGTCGTCCAGAATCTGGCCCGGCAGCATCCGCACCGTCACCCGGTCGACGTAGCCGACACACCGCACCCGCCGCAGGGTGGGGAGGAACTCGTGGTCGTTGTACCGCTCGACCAGGCCCACCGTCGTCATCGCGGGTTGCCAGCCCCGCCGGTACACCCACGCCCGCCGCACGATCGCCTTGACCGGCCACCACACCAGCCGGTCGAACGAGTCCGGCCACCGCCACCGCCACACCACCAGCGCAGCGGCGAGGACGGCCAGCGGGGTGACGGTGGCCGTCGTGCCGTAGACGGACATCGAGATTTGCATGCCGACCGCGGCGGCGATCAGGGCGACGATCCACGGGTGCCGGATCATCCACGCCACCAGCCGGCCCAGCCCGGCCAGCAGGTAGGCCAGGATCGCCCACTTGATCCCGACCCGCCACGTCGCCGGACGCAGCTGGATCGGAGGCCGGCTGATCGGTTCGCCGGAGTACCGCATCACCGCTCACCCCCGACCGAGGGCCAGTCATCGACACCAGGCAGCGGTGGCTGGCGGCGGCAGACCGAGCACAGCCCGCCAGGGCCAAGCACGGTCTTGCAGCGGGTGTTGCACAGCCCGCACCGCCAGATCCGCAGCTGGTACGGGTTGCGCCGCTTCTTCGGACGTGTCGGCCTCGGGCCGGTAGCGTGGCTCATCGCCACCATCTCCATTCGTGGAGGTGTGGTGCACCCCGGCGCGGCAAGGGCCGCCAGCTCGACACCGCGCCGGGGTGGTCTTGTCGTCAGGCCGCAGCACGCCGCACCGGCGACACGGCGACAGGCGTCCGGCACTCGCGGGTGACGGCCACCTGAAAGCGGGCCAGCTCGTCGCGCACGGCGTCCAGCTCACACAACACCTGCGACACGTCCGCCCCGGAGTTCACCAGCAGCAGCACCCGCCCATCACTGGCCAGGTTCAGGTCGACGTGCCCGCCGTGCGGCAACCGGTGAAACACACTCACCGACCCGCCCAGCCGAACCGGCGACCTCATGCGGCCTTGTCCTTACCGGCTGCCGATGTGCGCGGAGCCGCGCCGGTATCGGGGGTGTCCGGGACCAGCTGCTCCACCGTGATCGACAACGCCATCCGGCCATTGCTCTCATACGGCTGCACATACACCCGGCCGGTGGCCCTGTAGATCTCCCCCAGCTCATACAGGCCGGCCGGCTTCGTCACATGCACCGACGCCGACTTGTCCGCCCGCAGACTGCCGTCCTTACGCTGCACCCGCAGAATGCACCCCGACGCATACGTCACCTCACCATCCGGCGACGCCTTCTCCCGCTCCTTCGGCGACTCCCCCATCCCAATCACCGTCACCGGCCACAACT
>Ga0209382_10001546_pt1 | contig 35855 bp, 38 predicted proteins | sample SoiMetdeltSBSDD5_FD_187599 | JGI IMG/M metagenome (GOLD analysis project Ga0209382, IMG submission 187599) | Bulk soil microbial communities from a Populus tree surrounding site in Tennessee, USA - Soil MetaG P. deltoides SBSDD5 (SPAdes) (version 2) | ecosystem: Environmental > Terrestrial >... | reverse complement strand
CCCCCGAGGAGCGCCGGGCCCGCGCCGAGCTGTTGCGCACCCTGGCCATGGCCCGCAAGCCGGCCGACTGGCTGGCAGACCAGCTCGCGGCGGCGGGCTAACCCAGCCGGCGCAGCAGGTCGACCACGCCGCCGGGATCGTCGACCAGGAGGTCGGCCCGGGCCACCAGCTCGGGCGGAGCCTCGGGGCCGGCGACCACCACCCGCACGGTGTGGACGCCCCCGGCTGCCAGGCGGTCCAGCGCATCGAACGCGGGCAGGTCGCCCCGGTCGTCGCCCGCGTAGCAGACGGCCGACAGCCCGGCGGTGAGCGCTTCCAGCGCCGTGCCCTTGTCGGCGGCGATGGGCGGGTGCAGCTCGACCGACATCTTGGCCGGCCTCGCCTCCAGGCCCGACCGGAGCGCCTGGGCCTCGGCCCACGCCTGGACCGCGGGAGCGAGATCGGGCCGGGTGCGGTAGTGGAGCGTGAGCGATAGGCCCTTGGGCTCGATCACCATGCCCTCCGGTCCTGCGCCGGCGGAGACGCGGGCGACATCCGCCACCACCTCCCGCCAGGCGCCCGTCCCCGGGAGATCGCTGCGGACCCCGTCCCGGACCACCTCCAGCCCGTAGAGCCCCGACAGGACCACGCTGGGCGGCAGCAGCCGGCGGAGGAAGTCGACCGGCCGGCCCGACATCACCGCCACCAGGCCCAGGCGGCCGGCCAGGTGGTCCAGCAGCTCGACCGCGCCGTCCACCGGACGCGCCTCGGCGGCCACGTCCACGATGGGCGACAGCGTGCCGTCGAAGTCCAGCACCACCGCCGCCCGGGCAGGGCGCTCGACGAACGGCGCCAGCAGGTCCACTCGGGGCGGGCAGCTAGCCCGCGGCGATGTCGGTGCCCAGCAGCACCAGGATGTTCGCCCCGGCCAGGTCGACCGGCGGCGGGTCGGTCATCGGCTTCACCGACTCGGGTGGCAGGCCCAGCTCGGTGGCGAGGCGGGCGGCCTCCTGCTCGAAGCCCGCGCTGGGCAGGATCTCGGTGGTCGCCAGCTCGGTGCCCGGGGGCGCATTGGCCGGCTCGACCGCCTGGTAGCCCGCTTGCGTCATGCGGTCCGTCTGCGTACGGGCCGCGCCCGAGACGCCCGAGGCGTTGGCCACGATCAAGATCACCTCGGCCTGCGGCCGGATCGGCGCGGTGGTGGTGTCGCTTGAATCGGGCGACGTGGCGTCGGCGGCCGCGTCGCTGGTGGGCGTAGCGGTCTCGACAACGATCCCCGACCCGCTGTCGTCGATGGCCCGGAGCAGGAAGAACCCCAGCACCGCAGCCACAGCCACCAACACCACCCCGCGTACGGGGCTGGGACGGGGGGGCCCGCTCGGTGGTCGCTCGGTGGTCTGCATGCGGCTGGTCCTCCTCAGCGCCCGTGGCCGAAGGTCGGCCCGCCCTCGACCCGGGCCCGGCGGCGCTGCTGGCGGGCGCGCCGCAGCCGGTGGACCACGAGCGGGTCGTAGTCGCCGGCCTCGGGATCGTCGAGAAGCTGGTTCAACAGTTGGTAGTAGCGGGTGGGTGAGAGGCGGAGGCGGTCGCGGATGGCGTCCCCTTTGGTCGAGGGAACCAGCCACCACCCTCGCTCGAAGTCGAGGATTGCCCGGTCACGATCGCTGAGTACCACTCGGGTAAGGCTGGCCTGGTGTCCTGCGCGATGCAAGCACCCCCCGCGGCGGTCCGGCCGCGGGCGGCGGGCCGGTATCGTCCGGAGGCCGCCCGAGTAGCTCAGCCGGCCAGAGCAGGCGCCTTGTAAGCGTCAGGTCGCGGGTTCGACTCCCGCCTCGGGCTCAGCTCCGCCTGCGGGCGATCTCGAAGCACGCGAGCGCGGCCGCGGCCGACACGTTGAGTGACCCCAGGCGTCCCATCAGGGGGATGGCCACGACCTCGTCGCAGCGCTCGCGCACGAGCCGCGACAGCCCCCGGCCCTCGGCGCCGAGCACCAGGCACACGGGCCCGTCGGCCCCGGCCACGTCGTACAGGCTGGTGGAGGCGGCCCCGTCGAGGCCCACCACGTGGACGCCCTCGTCCCGCATGCGGGCCAAGGCCGCGGGCAGGCCGCCGACCACCGCCAGGGGCACATGCTCGATCGCCCCGGCCGCGGCCTTGGTGGCCGCGGGGGTGACGTGCACGGCCCGGTGGCGGGGCAGGATCGCCCCGGTGACCCCGGCACACTCGGCCGAGCGCAGGATGGCGCCCAGGTTGCCGGGGTCGGTCACGCCGTCCAGGGCGACGAGGAACGGCGCCGGTCCCCGGGTCAGGTCGTCGAGGTCGGCCTCCGGCAGCGGTGCGGCCAGCGCCAGCACCCCCTGCGGCGCCTCGCAGCGGGCCTGGGCCGCAAACCGGCCCTTGCTGACCGGGAGCACGCTGACCCGCTGGCCGGCCGCGAGCTCCCGGATGTCGGCGAGGACCGGCGCGCTGTCGCCCTCGTCGACCATCCACACCTCGCGCACCCGGCGACGGCCGGCCAGCAGCAGCTCGCGCACGGCCTGGCGGCCTTCCACCTGGTCGCCGCCCAACCCACGCCCGGTCGCCCCGCCACGGCGCCCACCGCCGCCCGCCCGCGCCGGTCCGGGTGCTCCCCCGCCGCGCCGCCCGCCGCCTGCCGGCGCCGGTCCGGGTGCTCCCCCGCCGCGACGCGATGCGGCCTGGCGGCCCGACGGCTGGCGCCCACCCGACTTGCGGGGCGGGCGCGAAGAGCGGCCGCCACGGGGTGGCGTCATGGCCGGGCCCCCGTGACCAGGGCTACCGCCAGGCAGGCGACGCCCTCGGCCCGCCCCAGGGCGCCCAGGCCCTCGGCCCGCTTGCCCTTGATCGTGACCGGGGCGCCCACCGCGACGGTGAGCCGCTCGCACATGGCGGCGCGGTGGGGGGCGAGCTTGGGGCGCTCCAGGACCACGGTGCAGTCCACGTTCTGGGGCTCCCAGCCCGCGGCCCGAACCTCGGCGACGGCGCGGCCCAGCAGGTCGAGGGAGTCGGCGCCTACCCAGGCCGGGTCGGTGTCGGGGAAGTGCTGGCCGATGTCGCCCAGCCCCGCCGCGCCGAGCAGCGCGTCGGTCACGGCGTGGGCCACCACGTCGGCATCGCTGTGGCCGGCGAGGCCCGGCCCCTCGGGGAAGGTCACGCCCCCGAGCACCAGCGGCCGGGCGGGGTCGTCGGAGAACGGGTGGACGTCGAAGCCCTGTCCCACCCGGATCTGGTCACCGGGCACGGAGCAGCGCCTCGGCCACGATCAGATCGGACGGGTTCGTGATCTTGAGGTTGAGGGGCGAGCCGTCCACGACGACCACCTTGCCACCCGCCGCCTCCACGAGCGATGCGTCGTCAGTGGCCTCGGGCTCATCCTCGTGCGCGGCGCGGAGCGCCGCAGCCCGGAAGGCCTGGGGCGTCTGCACCGCCACCAACCCGTCCCGGTCGGCCACCCCGCCCGAGCGCCACCGCAGCGTGTCGGCCAGCGGGACGCCGGGGACGGCGGCATCGGCCCCCGCCCGCACCGCCGCCACCACCGCGCTGAACAGGTCGCTCCCGGCCAGGGGCCGCGCCCCGTCGTGCACCACCACCACATCCACGTCCGGCGGGACGTGCGCCAGCCCGGCGCGCACCGAGGCCGAGCGGGTGTCCCCGCCGCCCGCCACCGCGTCCGCCTCCGGCTCCCCCGTGGCCACGACCGACGGCGGGAGCACGACCACGATCCCGTCCGCGACGGTGCGCGCATCCTCGAGCGACCAGTCGAGCACCCGGCGGCCGCCCAGCGGTTGGAACTGCTTGGGAGCGCCGAACCGGCTCCCCGATCCGGCCGCCACCACGATGGCCCACACCGATCCCATGACCGCCCGGAGGCTACCGCTATCGACCCCCGCGGCAGCCCTTCGACGACTTGGGGTCGTGGCATCGTTATCGTTTGCCCGTGATGACGCCCGCGGACCTCCTCGCCGACGTGGACCTGTTCGGCGACCTGACGCCCGATGAACGCCAGCAGCTGGCCGACGCCAGCACCACGGAGGAGCTCCGCCGCGGCGACGTGCTGTTCCACGAGGACGACGACGCCGACACGCTGTATGTGGTCATCGAAGGCCGCATCGCCATCGCCAAGCGCTCGATCGACGGGCGCGAGTCCGTGGTGGCCCTCATGGAAGCGGGCGACCTGTTCGGCGAGATGTCCCTGTTCGAGCCGCTCGGTCGGTCGGCCGAGGCCCGCGCCCTGGAGCCGTCGCAGGTGCTGGCCATCGGCTACGGACCCATCCGCCAGGTCTACGAGCGCCGGCCCGAACTGCTGTGGGGCGTCGTCGAGCTGATGGCCGGGCGCATCCGCAACATGGACGTCGCCCTGGCCGACTCGGTGTTCCTGGACGTCACCGGGCGCACGGCCAAGCGCCTGGTCGAGATGGCGTCCGGCGCCGACGAGTTCACGTTGCCGGTCACCCAGGAGGAGCTGGCAGCCATGGTGGGCGCCTCCCGGGAACGGGTGAACAAGGCCATCGCCAGCTTCGTCCGCCTGGGCTGGATCGAGCAGTCCGAGCGCCGCTACCGCATCACCGACCGCGAGCAGCTCGAACGCCGCGCCCGCTAGCTCGGCCCCACGAGGAACGCCACGGCGCGGGACCAGGCGTCGGCCGCGTCGTCGGGACGGTGGGCGGGACGGCTGGGGTCGTGGGCGAAGCCGTGGTCGGCGCCCTCGTAGCGCACCACCTCGACACCCGCGTCCTCCAGGGCCGCCAGGCCGTCGGCACCGACCCAGGGGTCGGCGGTGCCCGCCAGCATCAGCGTCGCGGCCGCCCCCGGGGCGGTCACCGCGGCCAGCGGGTCGCCTTGGGTGGGACTCTCCCACATGTCCGGGACCCGGGGCATGCCGTAGAACGAGACGGCGCGGTCGAAGCGCCCGGTGCCCGCGGCCTTGAGCGTGTACATGCCGCCCATGCAGAACCCGAGGACGCCGACGGGCTCGACCCCGGTGGCGTCGGCCGCCGCGACCGCGTCGCCGAGGATCCGCTCGTCCTCTAGCGTGCCCCCCGCCTCCAGGCGCTCGGGCAACGGCAGGTGCTCGCGGCCGGGCCACAGCTCGACCGCGCACACCACCCAGCCGTTCTCGGTCGCGAGGCGGGCGACGTGCTCGTCGAACAGGGGGCGCAGGCCGCCGATGTCGGGCAGGACGACCAGGCCGCGGCGGGCCTCGCCGGGCGGCTGGGCCAGCTCGGCGGGCGTGCCGGACGGGAGCGTGATGCGCACGCTCAGGAGTATCGATCGAGGATGCTGGTCTCGGCCAGCCGGGACAGCCCTTCCTTGATGGCCCGGGCCCGGGTCTGGCCCACCCCGGTGACGTCGTCGAGGTCGTCGATGGTGGCCCGCATGATCTTCTGCAGGGTGCTGAAGCGGTGGACGATGCGCTCGATGATCGACTCGGGCAGCCGGGGGATGCGCGACAGCAGCCGGTAGCCCCGGGGCTGCACGTTGGCGTCGAGATCGACGGCACTGCCCGGCAGGTGCAGGGTGGCCCCCACCGCCTTGGCGTCGAGCAGCTCCTCGGTGCTCATGGCCGACAGCGCGGCCATGGCCTGGTCGAGGCGCCAGCGGGTCTCGGGGGTGAAGTAGTCGAGCATGACCAGGCGGCGGTCGTCGTCGACCCCGCCCATCAGCTCCTCCAGCTGGAGCTTGACCAGCCGGCCGTCCACCCCCAGCTCGACGATGTCGCCGCTGATCTCGTCCGCGATGCGCCGCACCATCTCGGTGCGCTGGAGGACGTTGACCACGTCGCGCACCGTCACCAGGTCCTCGACCTCGAGCGCCGAGAGGGACGCGGTCACGCCGTCGAGCCGGTCGCGGTAGCGCTCCAGCGTCTGCAGGGCCTGGTTGGCCCGCACCAGCAGCCGCGGGATGGTCTCCAGCGGGTGCTTCTCGTCGTTCACGTACACCGCGATGATCGACATGTCCTCGGACACCGAGATCACGGGCACGTCGATCGACCGGGCCACCCGCTCGGCGGTGCGGTGCCGCGTGCCGGTCTCGGAGGTGGGGACGTTGGGGTTGGGCACCAGGTGGACGTTGGCCCGGGCGATGCGGCTGGCGTCGGAGGCCAGGATGATGGCGCCATCCATCTTGGCCAGCTCGGACAGCCGCTGGGGCGAGAAGGCGGCGTCGAGCAGGAACCCGCCCGAGCAGATGTTGAGCACCTCGGGGCCGTCGCCCACCACGATGAGCGCACCCATGTTGGCCTGGAGTATCCGATCGATGCCCTCGCGCAGCCCGGTGCCCGGGGCCACGGCGGCGAGCGCGTCCATGAGCTCGGCACTGGGGCGGGAAACCACGCGCGACAGGGTACTGCGGTACCTGGCTCTCCCTCGGCGAACCGCCTCGCTGGGGACTCAGGACACCACCGGCTGCGGGCGGAACGCCCGATGGTGCACCGCCTCCCCGATCGAAGTGGCTCGATCCAGCCGCATCCCCTCCGGGGCCTCCGGGGCGGAGCGCGGCACCAGGGCCCGGCCGAAGCCGAGGCGGGCGGCCTCGGACAGGCGCCGCTCGGTGCGCTGGACCTGCCGCAGCTCGCCGCCCAGGCCGATCTCCCCGCAGGTCACCAGGTCCGCGGGCACCGGCCGGCCGGTGGCGGACGACGCCACCGCCAGCGCCACCGCCAGGTCGGCTCCGGGCTCGCTCACCCGCACTCCGCCGGCGACGGCCACGTGCACCTCGGCTCGGCCGACGTCGAGCCCGGCGTGGCGGTCGAGGACCGCCAGCACCTGGGCCAGCCGGCCGCCGTCGACGCCCTGGGCCGTGCGCCGCGGCGCGGGGGCGGTGCTGGGCACCACCAACGCCTGCACCTCGACCAGCAGGGGCCGCCAGCCGTCGAGCACCGGGGCCACCACCGACCCGGGCACCCCGGGCTGGCGGTCGGCCAGGAACAGGGCGCTGGGATCGGGCACCCCCACCAGGCCGGACTCGCCCATCTCGAACAAGCCCAGCTCGTGGGTGCTGCCGAAGCGGTGCTTGACCGCCCGCAGCATGCGCAGGGCGTGATGGCGGTCGCCTTCGAAGGCCAGCACCGTGTCGACGAGATGCTCGAGCACCCGCGGCCCGGCCAGGGCCCCGTCCTTGGTGACGTGGCCCACCAGCACCACGCTCACGCCCCGCGCCTTGGCCTCGGTGACCAGCCGCTGGGCGCAGCCCCGCACCTGGCCCACCGAACCGGGCGCGCTGCCGAGGTCGGGGTCGAACACGGTCTGGATCGAGTCGACGACCACCACGGCGGGAGCCAGCGCGTCCAGGTGCGCCACCACGCGGGGCAGGGACGTCTCGGCCACCAGCCAGAGCGACGGGGCGCTGACCCCGAGCCGCTCGGCCCGCAGCGCCACCTGGCGGGCCGACTCCTCGGCCGTCACGTATAGGCAGGTGACGCCCCGGCCCGCCACCGAGGCCAGGGCCTGGAGCAGCAGCGTGGACTTGCCCACGCCGGGCTCGCCCCCGACCACGGTCACCGAGCCGGGCACGAGCCCGCCGCCCAGCACCCGGTCGAGCTCCCCGTCGCCCGTCGCCATGGGCTCGGCGGCGTCGCCCACCGCTTCGGCGATGGGGATGGGCACCGACGGCGGGGCCAACGCCGCGCCGGTCCGGCCCGGACGGGCGGCCACCACCAGCTCCTCGTTGAGCGAACCGCTCGCCTCACAGGCCGGGCACCAGCCCATCCACTTGGGCGCGTCCGCCCCGCACTCGCTACAGCGATAGACCGTCCTGTGCCGCACGGCCGAGACACTACGGAGGGGGTATGACAACCAAGGCGGTGCCGACGGAGAGTTCAGGTGACCGCGCGGTAACGTCGGCGGCCGTGCGTGCCCGGGTGCTGGTCCCGCTGTATGTCGCTCTCGCCGCCGTCGTGACCTGGCCCATGCCGTTGCACATGGGCGCGTCGCTCAACTACGGGGCCGAGCCGGTGGCCACCGTGCCGCTGTTCAACCTGTGGACGCTGCGCTGGAACGAGATCGCCATCGGCGACCTGTTCCGCGGCTACTGGGACGCGCCGCTGTTCCACCCCACCACCGGGACGTTCGCGCTGTCCGAGCCCCAGCCGCTCACCGGGCTGGTGTTCGCGCCGCTGGCCTTCCTGAGCAGCAACCCGGTGCTGGCCTTCAACCTGGTGCTGCTCGCCGCGCTCACCCTGAACGGCATCGCCGGGCGCCGGCTGGCCCGCACGCTGGGCGCCCGGCCGGTGGCCGCGGCAGTCACCGGGGCCCTGGCCGTCGCCCTGCCGTTCGTGGCCGCCCAGCTGGGGGTGCTGCAGCTGGTGATGGTGTTCCCCCTGCTGCTGCTGATCGACGCCGTGCTGCGCTGGGCCGCGGCGGGGGGCCGGCGGCGGGCGGTGGAGATCGGGCTGTGGCTGGCCGTGGCGTTCCTCACCTGTGGCTATTACGGGCTGTTCGCGGTGGTGGTCATCGGGCCCTCCGCGCTGGTGCTGGTCCGCCGGACCTGGCTCACCCGTGCCCGCGCCCTCGACCTCGTGGTGATGGCGGCCGTCTTCGCGGTCCTCGCGTTGCCCTTCCTGGTGCCCCAGGCCCGCATCACCGCCGACTACAGCCGCTCCGAAGAGACGATCGAGAGCCTGAGCGCCGACACGTCGGACTTCCTGCGATTGCCGGCGGGCGCCGCGGGCGTGGACGTCGTCCCGTGGGTGCAGGACCCCGCGGGCGGCCACGCGCTCTACCCCGGAACCGTGCTGTTGGCGGCGGCCGTCGCGGGCACGGTGGTGGCGGCGCGCCGGGCCGCAGCCGACCCTACGGCCACCGACCGCAACCGGCAGCCGACGTTCCTGCTGGTGGGGCTGATGGTGGCCCACCTGCTCAGCCTGGGGCTCAACCTCAGCCTCGGCGGCTGGCAGCCCTACCAGGTGGTGCGCCGGGTGGTGCCCGGGTTCGAGAGCCTGCGCAGCCCGTTCCGCGCCGACGTCCTCAGCCAGCTGTTCGCGTTGGCGCTGGCCTCCTATGCCCTCGACGCGGCTTGGGGGTGGCTGCGGGCGCCGGCGCGCGCCGAGCGGATCCCCCGGGCCGCGGCCCTCGCCCTGGGCGCGGCGGTGGTGGTGCTGGCCGTGGCGGAGACCGGCGTGACGCCCGGCCGGCTGCGCCCGGTGGACGCCGGTACGCCCGACTGGGCCGCCTACCTCGACGATCACCCACCGGCCGCGGCGCCCGCGGTGGTGGCCTTCATGCCGTTCCCGGCCGATGGGCGCGCCGGCTCCTACGAGGGCACCGTGGACGACATGCTCGCGGTGCTCGACACGGGCGACACCACGGTCAACGGCTACTCGGGGCTCTTCCCCGCCAGCTACGACACGCTGGAGGTCGCCATGCGCGACTACCCCTCCGACACCGCCGACGCCCTCTTGGCGCAGTACGGGGTCGACGTCATCGTGGTGGATCGGGGCTGGCTGGCCGCCAACCCGGCCGCGGAGTCATCGCTCGACGCCGGCTCCCGCGAGGTCCACGAGGGACCGGAGACGGCGCTGTACCTACCCCTCTAGCCGGCGACCTCGCAGCGAGCGCGCCACCAGGACCAGCACGAGGGCGATGAGGCTGAGCGCGGCCACGACCGCGAGCAGCAGCTCCGGCCAGCGGAACACCGTGCTGTCGGCCGCCATGTCCAGTGGTGGGTCGCCCAGCTTGGGGGACCAGCTCTTCTCGCCGCCGGGGAGGCGGGCCGTGACCGTGAACTTGAAGGCCTCGGACAGAGGCTGGCCGATGCGGGCTTCGATGGCGGCCTGGTCCTCGCCGAGCGGCTCGCCTTCGAGCAGGGTGGAGAGGCCCTCGTCACCGAATGCCTCCAGGCCACCGCTGAGGTCCGCGGTGCCCCGGAACTGGTAGCGCACCCGCCCGAAGGGATGGTCCCGCGTGAGGTGCATCTGCTGCAGGGGGCCGGAGTCCCCGGTGATCTGAGCCATGACCTGGTCGGCCTCGTCCGGCGAGCCGAACGGGTGGGTGACCCGGATCCAGGTGGTGCCGTCGTCGCGGGTCTCGGGCGGGCTGACCCGCCAGCCCGCCGCGGTCAGGTCGTCGGTGCGGACCAGCGCCGCGAGATCGGCCGGGCCCGAGACGCCGTCACCATCCAGGTCGGGAAGCTGGTCCACCGCGTCCTCGTCGAGCCCGGTGGCCACCTCCACCGACCCGGAACCGTCGTCGTCCATGTCCACCGTGACAACCGTCCGAACCTCGCACGCGGTCGCGGCGAGGGCGATGAGGACGGCCGGGAGGAGGCGTCGGACGAAGCAGGGGCGCGAACGGTCCACGTTGAAAGGCGGACCTTACGACGCGTAGCAGTTGCCCGCTGGCGACCGGGTCGCAGTTCTTGCCGGAACCGTCAGTTCTCGGTGGGCGGGGAGCCCCCCGCCTCGGCCAGCTCCATGGGCGGCGGCGTGAACCCCTCGACCGAGCGGAACACGATGACCCGCTCGCCGGTCTCGGGATCGTTCTCGGCGTCGACGACGACGATCTCGCCGGCCCGCACCTCCTTGAGCAGGAGCTTCTCCGACACCGGGTCCTCGACCATGCGCTGGATGGCCCGGCGCAGCGGTCGTGCCCCCAGCTGGGGGTCGTAGCCCTTGTCGGCCAGGAGGTACTTGGCCTCCTGGGTGAGCTCCAGGCCCAGGCCCTGGCTCTCCAGCTGGCGCTGCACCCGGGCGATCATCAGGTCGACGATCTGGGTGACCTCGTCCTTGGTGAGCTCGTGGAACACGATCGTGTCGTCGATGCGGTTCAGGAACTCGGGACGGAAGTGGAGCTTGAGGGCGTCGTTGACCTTGTCCTTCATCTTCTCGTAGGACACGGCCTCGTCGGAGCGGGCGAAGCCCACGCTCGCCTTGCGGAGGTCGGCGGTACCCAGGTTCGAGGTCATGATCAGCAGGGTGTTGCGGAAGTCGACCGAGCGGCCCTGGGCGTCGGTGAGGCGCCCCTCCTCCAGGATCTGGAGCAGCGTGTTGAACACGTCGGGGTGGGCCTTCTCGATCTCGTCGAACAGCACCACCGAGAACGGCTTGCGCCGCACGGCCTCGGTGAGCTGGCCGCCCTCCTCGTAGCCGACGTAGCCCGGGGGCGAGCCGACCAGGCGGGACACCGTGTGCTTCTCCATGTACTCGGACATGTCGAGCTGGATCAGCGCGGTCTCGTCGCCGAAGAGGAACTCGGCCAGCGTGCGGGCCAGCTCGGTCTTGCCCACGCCCGAAGGGCCCAGGAAGATGAACGACCCGCTGGGGCGCTTGGGGTCCTTCAGGCCGGCCCGGGTGCGGCGGATGGCCTGGCTGACCGCCCGGATGGCGTCTTCCTGGCCGACGACCCGCTTGTGCAGCTCGTCCTCCATGCGGAGGAGCTTCTGGGTCTCCTCCTCGGTGAGCTTGTAGACGGGGATGCCGGTCCACACCGAGAGCACCTCGGCGATGGCCTCCTCGTCGACCTCGTCGAACAGGTCGACGCCCGAGTCCTTGATCTCGCGCTCCTTGGCCTCCTTGCGGGCCAGGAGCTCCTTCTCGGTGTCGCGGAGGCGGCCGGCCTCCTCGAAGTCCTGCCGCTCGACGGCCTTCTTCTTGGACTCGACGACCGAGGCGAGCTCGTTCTCCAGGTCCTTGTAGTCGGCCGGGGTCTGCATGCGCTTGATGCGCAGCCGGCTGCCCGCCTCGTCGATCAGGTCGATGGCCTTGTCGGGCAGGAACCGGTCGGAGATGTAGCGGTCGGCCAGGTTGGCCGAGGCCACCAGGGCCTGGTCGGTGATGGTGACCCGGTGGTGGGCCTCGTAGCGGTCGCGCAGGCCCTTGAGGATCTCGATGGTGTGGGACACCGTGGGCTCGTCGACCGTGATCTTCTGGAAGCGGCGCTCGAGGGCGGCGTCCTTCTCCAGGTGCTTGCGGTACTCGTCGAGCGTGGTGGCGCCGATGGTCTGCAGCTCGCCCCGGGCCAGCATGGGCTTGAGGATCGAGGCGGCGTCGATGGCGCCCTCGGCGGCACCCGCACCCACCAGGGTGTGGATCTCGTCGATGAACAGGATGATGTCGCCGCGGGTGCGGATCTCCTTGAGCACCTTCTTCAGGCGCTCCTCGAAGTCGCCCCGGTAGCGGCTGCCGGCCACCAGCGCGCCCAGGTCGAGCGTGTAGAGCTGCTTGCCCTTGAGCGTCTCGGGCACGTCGTTGGACACGATGTTCTGGGCCAGGCCCTCGACGATGGCGGTCTTGCCCACGCCCGGCTCGCCCACCAGCACCGGGTTGTTCTTGGTGCGGCGGGACAGGACCTGCATGACCCGCTCCATCTCGCGGGCCCGCCCGATCACGGGGTCGAGCTTCTTCTCGCGAGCGAGCTGGGTGAGGTTGCGGCCGAACTGGTCCAGGACCAGCGAGCCGGTCGGCTGGGTCTCGGTGGCGCTGCCGCCGGTGGCCGCTCCGGCCTTCTCGCCGGGAGGCCCGCCCGAGCCCTGGTAGCCGGACAGCAGCTGGATGACCTGCTGGCGGACCCGGGACAGGTCGGCACCCAGCTTGACCAGCACCTGAGCGGCCACGCCCTCGCCCTCGCGGATGAGGCCGAGGAGGATGTGCTCGGTGCCGATGTAGTTGTGGCCGAGCTGGAGCGCCTCCCGCAGGGAGAGCTCGAGGACCTTCTTGGCGCGGGGAGTGAACGGGATGTGCCCGGACGGCGACGAGCCACCCTGGCCGATGATCTCCTCAACCTGCTGGCGGACAGCCTCCAGGCTGATGCCCAGCGACTCCAACGCCTTGGCCGCGACACCCTCGCCCTCGTGGATGAGGCCGAGAAGGATGTGCTCGGTGCCGATGTAGTTGTGGTTGAGAAGCCGGGCTTCCTCTTGGGCCAACACGACGACCCGTCGTGCCCGGTCGGTGAACCGTTCGAACAAAATACTCCTCCCGCCGGTCGGGGGATCCGTGCAGCGAGTGTACAGCCCACCCCCTGCCAGCAACCCGTCTGCGTTTTCGGCGGCAGGGTTCGTAACCGGATCGCGCGCCTGCGAGCACCGCCAGTGGCAGCGGGCGGGTCAGGCGGCCCGGAGGTCGGCGACGGCCTGCCGGACCGCGTCTGCCGAGGTCCCGAGCACACTCAGAGTGTCGGCTGCAACGCCCTCGCCCTGCTCCGCCCGGCGCACGAAGCCGAGCAGCAAGTCGTCGGTGTCGATGCCGTGACGGCCGGCCGAAACCGCTTCCACCAGGGCCAACTCGACCATGTCCAGGCCACTGGCGGCCAGCGAGGGCGCGGACATCTCGGAGGCGGTGGTCTCGATGGGGGGCCCGGCCTGCTCGCGGGCCTGCTCCAGCGTGACCCCGACCGCGTTCAGGGCCTTGGCCCCGTTCCCTTCGGCTTCGGCGAGGATCCCGAGCAGCAGGTGCTGCTCCTCCGCCTGGGGCTGGCCGTGGCGGAGGCTCTCGACCTGGCCGAACAGGACCGCTCGCCAGGCCCCGGCGGTGAGCCGGCGCAGGACCGGCTGGGGCTCAGGCTCGGGCAGCCAGCCGGCGATCGGCTCCGGACCGAAGACCACGGGGCCCGCCGCGGCGCCGGCCCGGCCCGAGCCCGAGCGGGTGAGCGAGGCCCACATGCGGCGGGGGATGCCGGTGCGGGGCACCGGCGTCGAACCGCCCACCATCGTGTGCACCCGCGCCGCGATCGCCGGCAAGTTGGCCCCGAGGGCCACCATCACCTGGCAGGCCACGCCCTCACCCTCACGGATGAGGCCGAGCAGGACGTGCTCGGTGCCGATGTAGTTGTGGCCCATCTGGAGAGCCTCCCGCAGCGACAGCTCCAGCACCTTCTTGGCCCGGGGAGTGAACGGGATGTGCCCCGACGGCGCGGAGCCACCCTCGCCGATGATCTCGCGCACCTTGGCCCGGGACGGCTCCAACGCCACGCCCTCAGCCGTGAGCGCCTGGTACCCGACCCCGCTGCCCTCGGCCAGGAGGCCCAGCAGGATGTGCTCGGTGCCGATGTAGTCGTGCTGGAGAAGCCGGGCTTCCTGCTGGGCCAGAACGACCACCTTTCGGGCCCGGTTGGTGAAACGCTCGAACATGGCTCCCCTGCCCTCCCCTGGCGGTAGCGGGCTCGTGTCGAAGTTAGTTCCCCACCTCACCTAGCGTTTGGTCGTGGCTCCCCCCCATCCGCTCGTCGCCCAGCCCGGCATGCCCGCCCTGCGTGAGCGGGTCGAGAAGCGCCTGGCGGCGGCGGTGGAGTCCGACGACCCGGCCATGACCGAGATGGCCTCGCACCTGGTGCGGGCCGGGGGCAAGCGGCTGCGCCCGGTGCTCGCCGCCGTGGCCTCGACGGCGGGGGCGGGCCCGGCGACGGTCGCTGACGACGTCATCACCGGCGGCGTGGCCTGCGAGCTGGTGCACGTGGGGTCGCTGCACCACGACGACGTCATCGACGAGGCGGCCACCCGCCACCGGGTCGAGAGCGTCAACGCCCGCTGGGGCAACCTGCGGGCCATCCTCTCGGGCGACTTCCTGCTGGCTCGGGCCTCGGAGCTGGCGGCGTCGCTGGGGACCGAGGTGGCGGGGCTCCTGGCCGCCACCATCGGGCGGCTGTGCGAGGGCCAGGTGCGAGAGCTGCAGCTCGCCTACCAGGTCGAACGCCGCGTCATCGACTACGAGGCGTCCATCGAGGGCAAGACCGCCGCGCTGTTCGCCACCTCCTGCCGCATCGGGGGGATCGTGGCCGGCGCCCCCCGCCGCGGGGTCGATGCCCTCACCGAGTACGGCCGGAGCTACGGCCTCGCCTTCCAGGTGGTGGACGACATCCTCGACGTGGTGGCGACGGAGGAGGAGCTGGGCAAGCCCGCCGGCCACGACATGGCGGAGGGCGTCTACACGCTGCCGGTGCTCCACACCCTGGGCCAGGAGACCCGGGAGGCGGCCGAGCTGCGCTCGCTGCTCGGCGGCCCGTTGGAGCCCGGGGACCAGGCGCGGGCCCTGGCGCTGGTGCGGGCGGGTGATGGCGTCGACGCCGCCGTCACGCGGGCCCGAAGCTACGTGGACGAGGCGGTGGCGGCGCTCGCGGTGCTGCCGCCCTCGGCCGGGGGCGACACGCTGGCCGCCGCGGCCCAACACCTGCTGGTGGGCCTGTGACGCTGATCCGCGAAGCGGGTCCCGGGGACGTCGAAGCCATCACCGAGCTCACCAACACGCTCATCGCCACCACCACCATCGAGTGGCGCGACGCCCCGTACGCGCTCGACGACCGCCACGCGTGGCTGGCCGCCAAGCGGGAGGCCGGCTTCCCGGTGCTGGTGGCCGTGGATGAGACCGAAGGCGGCGCGGTCGTGGGCTGGGCGGGGCTCGGCGACTTCCGCGACACGCAGCGCTGGCCCGGCTACCGGTTCACGGTCGAGCATTCGATCCATGTCCGCCGGGACCACTGGGGTCGGGGCACCGGTCGGGCGCTGCTCGACGCCCTGGCCGAGCGGGCTCGGGCGGCCGGCAAGCGGGTGATGGTGGCCGCCATCGACGGCGACAACGCGGACGCCATCCGCTTCCACGAGCGGGTCGGCTTCGTGGCGGTGGGCCGCCTGCCCGGCGTGGGCGAGAAGTTCGGCCGCCGCCTCGACCTGGTGCTGATGCAGCGGGACCTCGCCGCGGAACTCGGGTGACCGCGACTTGCGCCCGTCGGTAGCGTCCGGCCGATGCCGATCGTCCCCGACACCAAGGACTGGACCTGGGTGCTGGAGCGCCGCTGCCCCGAATGCGGGTTCGAGGCGGCCGCCGTGGCTCCCGACGAGGTGGGCGACCTGGTGCGAGCCAACGCCGCCGCCTGGCAGGAGGTGCTGGCCCGGCCCGCCCGCGAGGTAGCCCTTCGCCCCGCCGACGACCGCTGGTCGGCGCTGGAGTACGCCTGTCACGTCCGCGACGTACTGGTCCTCTATGACGAACGGCTCCAGCTCATGCTGACCGAGGACGACCCCGACTTCGCCAACTGGGACCAGGACGTCGCCGCGGTGGAGAACCGCTACGACGAGCAGGACCCGGCCCGGGTGGCGGCCGACATCGCCGCCGCCGCGGCCGTGATCGCCCAGCGGTTCGACGGCGTCCCCGAGAGCGCCTGGGGGCGCACGGGCAACCGCAGCGACGGCGCCCAGTTCACCATCGAGAGCTTCGCTCGCTACTTCGTGCACGATCCGATCCACCACCTGGACGATGTGGAGCAGGGCTTCGCGGCCATCGGCGCGGAGGCCGGCGATGGGTGACCTGGCGCTCGACACCCGGGTCGAGGAGCTGTACGAAGGCCGCTACCGGGCCCGGATCAGCCCCGACTGGAAGATCTGGGGGCCCAACGGGGGCTACGTCGCCTCCATCGCGCTGCGGGCGGTCGGCGCGACCGTGGGCCGGGCCCGGCCCGCCACCATCGTGGCCCAGTTCCTGGGCGTGGCCGACTACGACGCGGTCGAGGCCAGCGTCGAGATCCTCCGCACGGCCCGCTTCGCCACCGCGGCCCGGGTGGGACTGCGCCAGGGCGACCGACCCATCCTGGAGGCGCTGGTGTGGGGCGTCGATCCGGGCGACATGATGCTGGAGCACGACGTCGCCCCACCGCCCGAGGTGCCCGGCCCCGACGACGTGCCGTCCCGCGCCGATCGGATCGAGGCCCTGCCCGCGGGCGAGCCGGGCCCGCCCCACGTGCCGTTCTTCGACAACTTCGACCAGCACCCGCTGCAGTGGCGCGACAGCTGGCCCCCCGAGGGGCCCGAGGAGCCCCTGACCCGCCAGTGGCTGCGCTACCGGCCCACCGCCCGCTTCGACGACCCGTGGCTCGACGCCTGCCGCCTGCTCATCCCGGTCGACACCTTCGGCTGGCCCGCGGCCAGCCAGGCCCACGCCTGGATCGACCCGCCCGAGGCCGTGGCCGTGACCGTCGACCTCAAGGTGAGCTTCCACCGCCCCACGGCGGAGGAGTGGCTGCTGGTGGAGGCCGTGTCCCCCATCGCGACCGGCGGCCTGGCGACCGCCGACGCCCAGGTGTGGGATGGCGCCGGCCGGCTGGTGGCCTCGGGGTGCCAGACCATGCTCTGCCGCCCTGCCTTCTACGCTGGCGGGTGATGGCCGGCCCCCTCACCACCACCGTGCAGCCCGACCTCGACCGCCGGCTCGACGAGCGGACGGACGAGGACCTCGAGACGGGCAAGCCGCACGTGGCCCACATCGTCAAGACGGACCCGGGCGAATCGGCAGTGGCCAAGGTCACCGAGGCCCGCATCTACGGCTTCCCGGTCGAGGCGCTGTGCGGCGAGCGGTTCGTGCCCCAGCGCGACCCCAAGAAGGTGCCCGTCTGCCAGGCGTGCAAGGAGATCTACGAGCTGTACCGCGCGGCCAACGACGGCCTGCGGGAGACGCCCGACACCTGACCGCCGTGCACGTCCAGGTCCTGTTCGTCCTGTGGGACGGGGGCGGCAACGTCAACCCGGTCCTGGCCCTGGCCCGCCGCCTCGGCGGCCGCGGGATCGAGGTCGCGGGGTACGGGCCGCCGTCACTCGCCGGCCGGTTCGGGGCCGAGGGCGTGGCCTACGTGCCCCGGGAGGTCCCCGATGCCTGGGATCTGGGCGCCATGGCCCGCGACGTGCGGGACGCGTGCGAGCGCCTCGACGCCGCCCTGGTGGTGGTGGACTACATGCTGCCCGGGGCGCTGCTGGGAGCCGAGCTGGCCGGCCGGCCCCGGGTGGCGCTGGTCCACACGCTCTACGGCGGCCTGCTGGCCGGCGGCGTGCCCAACCCGATGGGCATGGCTGCCTCGGTCGAGGGGGTCAACGCGGTGCGGTCAGAGCACGGCCTCCCGCCGGTGGGCCGGCTGGCCGACCTGCTCGACGCGTGCGAGACCGTGCTGGTCACCTGCCCCGCCGAGCTCGACGAGCGCGAGGACGAGTGGGCACCCAACGTCCGGCACGGGGGCCCGGTCCTGGAAGGCGCGGGCCCCGACGCCGGCTGGCAGCCGCCCGCAGGAGACGGGCCGTTGGTGGTCGCGAGCATGGGCACCACGGCCATGGGCGAGGGCCCGGTGCTGGCCCGGCTGGTCGAGGCCCTGGCGGACGAGCCGGTGCGGGTCCTGGTGCTGCTGGGCGACCACCTGGACCGCGGGCGGCTGCGGCTGCCCGCCAACGCCACCGAGTCGGGCTACGTCCGCCACGCGGCAGTCCTGCCCCATGCCGCGCTGAGCGTGAACCACGCCGGCCTGGGCACCGTCCTGGCCGCGCTGGGTCACGGCGTGCCCCAGGTGTGCCTACCGCTGGGCCGGGAGCAGCCGGCCAACGCCCGGGCGGTCGAGCGGGTGGGTGCCGGTCGCATGCTGCCCGCGGACGCCGGCGCCGAGGCGATGCGGGAGGCGGTGCGTGAAGTGCTGGCCACCCCCGGCTACCGGGCCGCGGCGCAGCGCATGGCCGCGCTGATCCCGCCGCCCGGTACCCCCAGTGCGGCCGAGGCGGCCATAGTCGACCTGCTCAGCGGCTGAGCGGGGCGGGACCGCTCAGGTCGTGCCCGGGAGCCGCCGGGGCAGCCGCCCGGCGGCCACCACGCCCCCGAGGGCCACGGCCAGGGCGATGGCGAACGCGATGGTCAGCGACGACGCGGTGGCCCAGCCCCGACCCTCGCCCAAGGCCACGAAAACGCCGCCCACGCCGGTGCCGAGCGCCACGCCCAGCACGTCGGTGAGCTGGAGCGACGCACTGGCTGTGCCCTCCTGGCCGGGGGCAGCCTCACCGAGCACGGTGGCGGAGATGGGCGCATAGCACAGGCCGATGCCCAGGCCCCCGACCGCCCAGGCCGCGACCAGCAGCCCGACCGGGACCGGTCCCAAAGCGAGCAGGGTGAGCGCGATCCCCGCGGCCAGGATGGCGAAGCCCCGCCGCACCAGCCAGCGGGGGCCGCGAGCCACCACGACCCGGTCCTGCACCCAGGCACCGGCGGTCCACGCCAGCGTGGCACCGGTGAGGGCCAGGCCCGCCACCCATGTGGGTGCGCCATGGGCCTCGGTAGCCGCCAGCGACACGTATGCGTCGGTGCCGAAGAAGGCGAAGGTGAGGATGCCCCGGGTCGCCACCGCGGCCGGCAGCCCCGGGTGCAGCGACAGCGTGCCCTCGGGCACCAGGCGGACGAAGGCCCACGCCCCGAGCAGGCCGCCCACGACGACGAGAGCCGCGGCCAGCGCCAGTTGGTGGGCACCGAGGCCGCCGAGGACCAGCGCCGCCCCCGCCACCAGGACCGCGGCGTCCCGCGGCCGATCGTCGTCGGGCGGCGCGGTCCCGTCGTCCGCGTCGTCGGGCGGGCCGTCCGCCAGGGCGGGCAAGGCCAGGATGGCGGCCAGCGCCACCAGCGGCAGCAACGCCAGGAACACGACCCGCCACGACAGCCACCCCGCCAGCGCGCTGGCGGCCGCCGGGCCCAGCACGCCGGGGATCACCCAGGCGCTGGAGAACACCGCGAACACGCGGGGGCGGAGCGCCGCGGGGTAGGCGCGACCCACGGTGGTGTAGGCGACCGCGGGGATCACGCCCGCGCCCATGCCCTGGGCGACCCGTCCGGCCACCAGCATCGGCATCGACTGGGCCGCACCCCCCACCACCAAGCCGACCGAGAACAGGGCCAGGCCCACCGCGAACGGCAGCCGCGTGCCGCGCCGGTCCGCGGCCCGGCCCGCCATCACGATGCCGAGCAGGCTCCCCAGGAAGAAGCCGCTGAAGACCCAGCCGTACAGCCCCAGGCCACCGAGATCGTCCGCCACCACCGGCATCACCGTGGCGATGGCCAGCGACTCGAACGCCACCAGCGTGATCGTCAGCACCAGGGCGACGGTCAGGCGCCGCCGCTCCGGCGCCCACACACCGTCGTCGACGCTGGCGGCCTCTGCGGCGCGCTGCTCGAGGACCACATCCGACATGCTTGCGTGCCAACACGATGCACACCCCCGGGATTCCCTGACCGAGACTGGGGCCGTGAACGCCACCCTCATCCGCCCCCGAGGCGAGGACGCCCTGGTGCGCAGCCTGCTCACCGGCATCGCGGTGTTCCGCTGGCTGGCGTGGGTGTGGCTGGTGGTGGTGCTCGCCCTCAACCGGTCCCAGCTGTCCGACCCCGCGGCCCGCCCCGGCGTGGCACTGGTGCTGGCCGGCGTGGCACTGGTCGTGACCGCAGCCGACACCGCCCTGCTCAGCGTGAACCCGAGCCGGCTGCTCGCCCCCGCGGTGGTGGCATCGGAGGTGACGGTCGGATTCGCCCTGGCGGCAGCCGACGGCCTGGCCTACAACGGCATCTCCCATCCCCAGACCCTGTCGTCGGCCTGGCCGCTGGCCGGGGTGCTGACCGCCGGTGTCGCGCTGCGCTGGCGGGGCGGCGTGGCCGCGGGCGTCGTCATCGGGCTGGGCACCGGCCTGGGCGAGCTGCTGGAGCCCGGCCGCTGGACCAGCAGCGACACGATCAGCGTGGTCTCCAACATGGTGCTGTACGCCCTGGCCGGGCTGGTGGCCGGGTTCGTGGTCACCCGGCTCCGCGAGGCCGAGCGCCGCATCAGCCTGGCCCAGGCCCGCGAGGAGGTGGCCCGCACGCTGCACGACGGCGTGCTGCAGACCCTGGCGGTGGTCCAGCGCCGCACCCAGGACCCCGACATCGTGCGCCTGGCCCACGACCAGGAGCGCGAGCTGCGGGAGTTCCTCTACGGCACCCGGGGCGCGGTCGGGGGTGGCGGCGACCTCGGCACCCGGCTGCGGGCCGCAGCCGCCCGCTACGAGGACCGCTACGGCGCGACCGCCCGGGTGGTCCTCGCCCCCGACACGCCCGCGCTGCCCGCCCGGACGGTGGAGGCGCTGGCCGGGGCGGTGGGCGAGGCCCTCGCCAACGCGGGCAAGCACGGGGGCGCGACGTTGGTCACGGTGTACGCCGAGCCGCTCGACGGCGAGCTGTTCTGCTCGGTCAAGGACGACGGGGCCGGCTTCGACCCCGACGTGACCGACGAGGGCACCGGGCTGCGCCGCTCGGTCCGCGGCCGGATCGCCGAGGTCGGCGGCCGGGTCGAGATCGACGGCCGCCCCGGCCGGGGCACCGAGGTCCGCTGCTGGGTCCCGCTCTGACCGCCGCCGATCGCCCCTCCTCCCCGCCCCTCTGCGCCAGGCCAACCGAGCCGGCACGTCCCCCGCCGGACCGACCCGCACATAGGTAGCCTACCTATCCGAGTGGTGAGATAGGTAGGCTACCTATCCGGAGGGTGCTGGGGTGTCGACCTCTGCTCGGGAGCGGAGGCGACGTAACCTCGTCCCGATGAGCGAGCTCCGGGCCGTGCGGGTCGTGGTGGCGGACGACCATCCCATCTGGCGCTCGGGGCTGCGCGCCGACCTCGGGCCCAACTTCTTCGTGGTGGGCGAGGCGGGCGACGCCGACGAGGCCATCGAGCTGATCCGCTCGCTCACGCCCGACCTGGTCGTCTGCGACCTGCACATGCCGAACGGGGGCGGCCTCAAGGTCGCCCGGGCCTGCGGGGAGGATGTGCCCATCGTCATGCTCACGGTCAGCGAGCAGGAGCGGGACCTGCTCGACGCGGTGTCCGCCGGGGCCAACGGCTACCTGGTCAAGAGCACCCCACCCGAGGAGCTGCGCCACGAACTGTGGCGGGCGGCGAAGGGCGAGCCGGTGTTCTCGCCCGCCCTGGCCTCGCTCGTGCTGGGCGAGTTCCGGCGCATGGCCAAGGCCTCGGGCGCCGGCCAGCCGCTATCCGACCGCGAACGCGAGGTGCTCCAGTACGTGGCCCGCGGCCACACCTACCGCGAGATCGGCGAGCAGCTCTTCATCGCCGAGAAGACAGTCGAGAACCACGTTCGCAACATCCTGGGCAAGCTCCACCTCAACCGCCGCCAGGAGCTGGTCCGCTACGCCCTCGAGCACGGCATCGAGTGATGGTCCGCCCGGAGAACGACTGGCGGGCTGCGCTCGGGGAGGCTCGCGTGCTGGTCAGCGGGTTCGGCAAGTGGGGTGGCGGCCTCTACGACGTGACCGGCGGCGTGCCCGAGGCCCTCGACGACCTGCCGAGCTCGGGGCTGGCCTTGGGTGGCGGGCGGCTGTGGCGGCTGCTGCGTTCCCCGGGTGAGCAGACCTCGAGCTGCGAGCTGCTGGCCTACGACGCCCGCGGCGTGCGCTCCTACCTGCGCCTCGACGCCATCCGCGACCCCCACGACGTGGTGTGGTTCGACGGTGCCCCGCACGTCAGCGCCAGTTGGGACGACGCAGTGTGGCGGGTCGATCCTGGGGCCGACGAGCCCCGGATGGTCTGGCAGGGCTCGCCGGTCCCGGACGCCTGGCATGTGAACTCGCTGGTGGTGGTGGACGGAGCCCTCCACGTCTGCGCCTTCGGCCGCGGCGACCGCCACAAGCTGTGGAAGACCGACGCCGGCCGGCCCACCGGCTTCGTGCACGACCTGCGGGCGGGGCGGGATGTGCTCACCGGGCTCGCCCATCCCCACACCCCCCGCCGGCGGGGCGACCGCTGGTTCGTGTGCGAGTCGACCACGGGCAGCCTGACCGAGCTCGACACGCACGGCGAGGTGGTGCGCCGGGCGGCGGTGCGCCGTTTCACCCGGGGCCTCACCTTCGTCGGTCGCTGGGCCTTGGTGGGTGGCAATGCCCACCGCGAGCATGACGACGACCGGGCCGAGGTGGTGGTCGTGGACCTGGGCAGCTTCGCGGTGGTCGAGCGCATCCCCATGCCCTGCCTCGAGGTCTACGACATCATGGTGGTGCCACCGGCCGTGGTGGGAGGAGCCGCCGCCGGCTTCGGCGCCAATGCCGCCCGGGCCGTGGAGCAGCACCGGTCCCCCGATCGCCCGCCGGATCGCCGCCCCGCGCCTCCCGAGACCGGTGTGCGCCTCGTGACCGAACGCACCGCGGCCACGCTGGCCGCCGCCGGCACGCCGCTGGACGCGGTCAGGGCCCGGGCCCTCGCGGTGCGGGGGACGCTGCCGGCGCGGCTGGTGGCGGGCGAGGTCACCCACGTGCCCGTCGAGGTGGTCAACCGCTCGGACGCCCCGCTGGCGTCGGTCCTGCCCCGGCCGGTCAAGGTCGGCGCCCGCTGGCGCCGCACCCGCGGCGACGACGCAGAGTTCATACCGAACCCGCTGGTTCCGCTGCCCCGCGTGCTGCCGCCCGGCATGCGCACGCCCCTGGACGTGCCGCTGGAGGTCCCGCCGGAGCCCGGGACCTACGAGGTCCGGGTAGCCCTGCGCCAGCCCGGGTTGGGCTGGCTCGGCGTGCGCCTCCAGGGCGAGGTCGTCGTGGTGGCGGGCGACTCAGTCGCGCTCGGGCCGGAGGGTGGGGAACAGCACGACATCGCGGATGCTCTGGGTGTCGGTGAGCAGCATGACGAGCCGGTCCATGCCGATGCCGAGCCCGCCGGTGGGCGGTAGCCCGTACTCCAGGGCACGCAGGTAGTCCTCGTCCACCACCATGGCCTCAGGGTCGCCGGCCGCCTTGACCAGGGCCTGGGCCTCGAACCGCCGGCGTTGCTCGTCGGGGTCGATCAGCTCGGAGAAGGCGTTGGCCAGCTCGCGCCCGGCCACCAGCGCCTCGAAGCGCTCGACCGTCTCGGGCACCTCGCGGTGGTCCCGCGCCAGCGGCGAGACCTCCTTCGGATAGTCCAGGACGAACACCGGGCCCCACAGCCCGGCCTCGGTCGTCTTCTCGTAGATCTCCAGCACCAGCTTGCCCGGGCCCCACCCCTCGTCGACCTCGACGCCATGGACAGTGGCTATGGCCGCCAGCTGCTCGACCGGCATCCGGACGTCGACGCGCACGCCGATGGCGTCTTCCACCAGGTCGACCAGCGTGGCCCGCCGCCAGGGCACGCCGAGGTCGAGCTCGCGGCCGTCGTAGCTGACCACGGTCGAGCCGGTGACCGCCTCGGCCAGGTATGCCACCAGGCTCTCGGTCAGGGACATCATGTCGCCGTAGTCGGCGTAAGCCTGGTACAGCTCCAGCATCGTGAACTCGGGGTTGTGGCGGGTCGACAGGCCCTCGTTGCGGAACACGCGGGCCAGCTCGTACACCCGCTCGAAACCGCCCACCACCAGCCGCTTCAGGTACAGCTCCGGCGCGATGCGCAGGTAGAGCTCCATGTCCAGGGCGTTGTGGTGGGTCATGAAGGGTCGGGCCAGCGCCCCGCCGGGGATGGGGTGGAAGACCGGCGTCTCCACCTCGACGAAGCCGCGCTCGTCCAGGAAGTGGCGGGTGAGCGTCATGATGCGGCTGCGGGCCTGGAACACCGCCCGGCTGGACTCGTTGGCCCACAGGTCGGCGTAGCGCTGCCGGTAGCGCATGTCGGTGTCGGTGATGCCGTGCCACTTGTCGCCGAAGCCGCGCTTGGCCTCGGCCAGCTGCTCCCAGCGCTCGACCCGCACCGACAGCTCGCCCTTGTTGGACCGGATCACCTCGCCGGTGGCCACGATCCAGTCGCCCAGGTTCAGGCGGGTCAGGCCCCGGTAGTCCTCGGTGCCCTTGGCGGTGGCCATGAGCTGGATCGAGCCGCTGGAATCGTGCAGCGTGGCGAAGGTCAGCCGGCCCATCTCCCGCAGCAGCATGACGCGGCCCGCCACGGTGGCCGGGACGCCCGAGCTGTCCCCCTCGCCCAGCTTCTCGTGCGCGGCCTGGAGGTCGGCGGCGCGGTCGCTCACCTCCACCCGGTAGGGCGGGCGCCGCGGTTCGGGCGGGTCGGGCTCGTCGGTCAATGGTTCTTCTCGTAGATGAGGCGCAGGCCGTGCAGCGTGAGCCACGGCTCGTGGTGGACGATGGTGCTGGACAGGGGCGTGATCAAGCCTGACAGACCGCCGGTGGACACCACCGTGGCCTTTTCGCCCAGCTCGGCCTCGATGCGCTCGACCATGCCGTCGACCAGCGAGGTGTAGCCGTAGATGACGCCCGATTGCATCGACTCGACCGTCGAGCGCCCGATCACGTGGCGGGGCTCGACCAGCTCGACACGGCGCAATGCCGCGGCCCGGGCGAACAGGGCGTCGAGGCTGATGTCGATGCCGGGGAAGATGGCGCCGCCCAGGTACTCGCCCTTGGCCGAGATGGCCTCGAAGGTCGTCGCGGTCCCGAAGTCGACCACCACCAGCGGGCCGCCGAACAGGTCGAAGGCGGCCACCGCGTCGGCGATCCGGTCGGCACCCACCTCCTTCGGGTTGTCGTACAGGATGGGGATGCCGGTGCGGATGCCGGGCTCGATGACCACGGCCGGGCTGCCGAAGTAGCGCTCGCTCATGCGCCTCAGCGCCCCTGTGACCCGCGGGACCGACGAGCACAGCACGATGCCGGCGATGTCGTCGTCGAAGCTGAAGCCGTGGAAGCCGAGGAACTCCTGGATGACCAGCGCCTGCTCGTCGGCCGTCCGCTCGGCGTTGGTCGCCACCCGCCAGTGGTCGAGCAGGTGCGTGTCGGCCAGGCGGCGGCCGACGTTGGGCGCGTCGTCCGGTTCCAGGTCGTAGAGCCCGATGACCGTCTGGGTGTTGCCGACGTCGATGGCCAGAAGCATCACGGCCGGTGAGGCTACGTCGGGCTGTTACTCCGGAACTACATCGAGGCCGATGTCCAGGACCGGCGCCGAGTGGGTCAGCGCACCGATCGAGACCAGGTCCGCGCCGGTGGTGGCGTAGGCCCGGATCGTCTCCAGGCTCACCGTGCCCGAGATCTCCAGCAGCGGCCGGACGGGGTCCCGCTCGCGGACCTCGGTCACCACGGCCCGCACCTGCTCGGGCGACATGTTGTCGAGCAGCAGGGCGTCGGCGCCGGCCTCGGTGGCCTCCCGCACCTGGTCGAGGTCGCCACATTCGACGTGCACGGTGCGGCCGGGCCAGCGCTCGCGGGCGTGGAGCACTCCGGCGGTGATGCCGAACAGCTCCAGGTGGTTGTCCTTGAGCAGCACCCAGTCGGACAGGTTGCCCCGGTGGTTGGAGCCGCCGCCCGCCCGCACCGCGGCTTTCTCCAGCGCCCGCAGGCCGGGGGTGGTCTTGCGGGTGTCCCACACCCGCAGGTCGCCACCGGCGTCGGAGATGGCGTCGACGTAGCGGGCGGTCAGAGTGGCCACCCCGGACAGGTGGCCGAGGAAGTTCAGCGCGGTGCGCTCGGCGGTGAGGATGGGAGCCAGCGGCCCCCGGACCTCGGCGATGGCCACCCCCGCGGTGACCTGGTCACCGTCATCGGCCCACCAGGCCACCTCCAGCAGGGGCTCGACCTGGCGGAAGGCCTCCATGGCGCACAGCCGCCCGGCCAGGATGCCGTCCACCCGAGGGACGAACCGGGCGGTGGCCTCCAAGGACGGGGGCAGCAGCGCCGAGGTGAGGTCGCCCAGGGGCGTGAGGTCCTCGGCCAGCGCGCGGGCGACCGCCTCGCGGACCGCACCGATGGGCGGGTGGGCGTCGTGCACCCCCCTGGCCTAGCCGATGATGCCCCGGTCGTCCTGCTTGAGGGCCGTGTCGACCGCCACGGCGGCCGCCACCACCAGGCTGCGCAGCGGCTCGTCCAGCGGGCGGTGGATCTGCACCACATAGTGGTCGGCGGTGGTGAACGCGGCCTTGGCGAAGCCCGCCCAGGTCTTGGTGATGCGGGCGATCTCGACCCCGGTGTGGTCCTGGATGTTGAAGTTCCAGGCGACCCAGTTCTCGCCGTTGATCGTTCCCCAGGTATGACCACCGGCCTCCAGCGCGAAGCGGATCTTGCCCACCCAGTTCTGCTGGACGATGGCGCCGATCTCGGCACCCTGGCCGTTCTGCACGATGACCCGGGACTTCATGATCTTGGCCGGACGGGTGAGGGCCAGCACCACGTTGCCCATGATGTCCACGATCTGGAGCTTGTGGGTCATGAACTGGTCGTAGCCACCGACGAACCGCAGCGCCTTCTTGGCCATGCTCTGGCCCACCTGGCGCACCGCGCCGATCTGGCGACCGTTCTGGTCGTGGATGGCGTACTCGTTGTTGACCTCGATGATCTTGGCCTTCTGGTTGACCACCAGCACCGGCTCAGTGAACAGCGTGCCGCCGCCCTGCTGGGTCGGGGCGACGCCCGCTCTGGCGACGTCGCCGGCCACCTTCTCCGCGGGTCGGTTGGCGGTCGGCACGTGGGTGGTGCCGACGGGCGGATCGACCGCCTGGCGACCGTGGGAGGCGACGTGCTCGGTCCAGCGGGCGCCGTCCCACCAGCGGCTCTCGTGGCGGCCGAACGGATCGGGGTACCAAGCCGGCGGGTGCTGCCCTCCGGGGCCGGCCGGTGCCTGGGGATTGGCGTACGACATGGAGGCCGATGCTAGTGAGGCCCACCCGGGGTGCCTACGCGGCTCAGGACGAGGCGGGCCCGCAGAGCGGGATCGGCGTCCGGGAAGTCCGTGCGGGCGTGCGAGCCACGGCTTTCCCGCCGCTCGCGGGCCGCCACCGCCAGGGCTTCGGCCACGGTGGCCAGGTTGCGGACCTCCTCTCCCGCACCTGGCGCCGCCATCAGCGAGCGGGCGACGCCGGCGGCATCGCGCAGGGACTGGTCCGACCGCAGCACCCCCGCCCCCACGGTCATGGCCTGCTGCAAGCGGGCCCGGGCCTCGCCCGGCGTCACCGCCGCGCCGTCGGAGGAAGGCCATGGCGGCAGCGCCACCGGCCGTCCGGGGACCCCACCGTCGCCCGCCAGGACGCAGCGCATGGCCCCGGTCGGCCGGGGGCCGTCGCGGCCGTCGCGCACCGCTTCCACCACCCGGGGACCGAACACCATGCCGTCCAGCAGCGAGTTGGAGGCGAGCCGGTTGGCGCCGTGGACACCGTTGCAGGCCGCCTCCCCCGCCACCCAGAGCCCGGGCAGCGACGTGGCGCCGTCCAGGTCGGCGACGATGCCGCCGCAGAGGTAGTGGGCCGCGGGCGCCACCGGCAGCCAGTCCCGGGCCGGGTCGAGCCCCGCCTCGGCCAGCGCGGCGTTGATGGTGGGGAAGCGCTCGGCGAAGCGCTCGAGCCCGGTGGCGTCGAGCCACACGTGGTCGCCGCCCTGGTCGGCGAGGACGGCCATGATGGCCTGGCTCACCTTGTCCCGCGGCAGCAGCTCGTCCACGAAGCGTTCGCCGTGACGGTCGCGCAGGAGCGCGCCATGCCCCCGCAACGCCTCCGACAGCAGCGGCCGGGGCATGGCCGGGTGGTGCAGGGCCGTCGGGTGGAACTGCATGAACTCCAGGTCGGCCACGGCGACCCCGGCCCGCAACGCCATGGCGATGCCGTCCCCGGTCGACTCGGTGGGGTTGGTGGTGACGGCGAAGACCTGCCCGGCGCCGCCGGTGGCGACCAGCACATGGCGAGCCCGCACGTCCGCCCGCTCCCCGGCCGGCGTGAGCGCCGTGACCCCGGCACAGCGCCCGCCCTCCACGATCAGGTCGAGGGCGAACCAGTGCTCGTACACGGCGGCTGCGGTGCGCTGCACGGCCTCCACCAGGGCCCGCTCCACCTCGGCCCCGGTGGCGGCACCGCCGGCGTGGACCACGCGGGCGTGGGAGTGGCCGCCCTCCCGGGCCAGCAGCAGCTCGCCCGCGGCGTCGCGGTCGAAGATGGCGCCCAGGGCGATCAGCTCGTGGACCCGGGCCGGGCCCTCGTCCACCAGCACCCGCACCGCGTCGGCGTCGCACAGCCCGGCCCCCGCCGTCAGCGTGTCGGCGAGGTGGACGTCGGTCGAGTCGGGGTCGCCGGTCAGCACAGCGGCCACCCCGCCCTGGGCCCAGCGGGTGGTGGCCTGGTGGAGCTCGGCCTTGGTCAGCACCCCGACCCGCAGGCCGTGCAGGTCGGCGGCCCGCACCGCGGCCGACAGCCCGGCCACGCCGGACCCGAGGACCAGCAGGTCGAGCGGGGCGTCGGTCAGTGGGCCGGGACCTCGACGTAGCGGTGCGGCGCCGGGCCCCGCTGCTCGGCGGCGAGCAGCTCCGCGGTCACCTCGTCGATCTGGCGGTTGGCGGTGTCGACGTGCACGACCCGAGGCTGGTACTCGGCCAGCTCGGCGTCGTCGTAGTCGGCGTAGGAGATGACGATGACCCGGTCGCCCGGCTGCACCAGGCGAGCCGCGGCGCCGTTGAGGCACAGGTCGCCCGAGCCCCGCACGCCGGCGATGGCGTAGGTCTCCAGGCGGGCGCCGTTGTCGATGTCGACGATGGCGACCTGCTCGTGCTCGAGGATGTCGGCCGCTTCGAGCAGGTCGGGATCGATGGTGACCGACCCCACGTAGTGCAGGTTGGCGTCGGTGACGACAGCCCTGTGGATCTTCGACTTGAGCATGCGGCGCCGCATGGCGCTGGGACCTCCCCGGGTGGGCGCCGTCACACGGTCACCCCCACATTGTCGATCAATCTCGCTCGCCCGAATCGAACAGCGGCCAGGAGCCGGAGATTCCCGGTCAGCGGGTCGGGGACGAGGAAAGAGTCTGCGTCCACCACCTCGGCGTAGTCCAATCTCGCGAGCGGCTCGGCGTCGATGATCCCGGCCATGAGCTCACGCACCGCGGCGGGGTCCCGCTCACCGGCGCCGATGGCCGCGGCGCCGGCCCGGAGCGCGGTGTACAGGACCGGCGCGGCCTCCCGTTCGTCGGGCGTCAGGTAGACGTTGCGGGAGGACATGGCCAGCCCGTCGCGCTCTCGCAGGGTGGGGCAGGCCACCACCTCCACCGGGAAGGACAGGTCGCGCACCATGCGCCGCACGACCGCCACCTGCTGGAAGTCCTTGGCCCCGAAGTAGGCGCGGCACGGTCCCACGATGGCGAACAGCTTGGCCACGACGGTGGCGACGCCGGCGAAGTGGGTGGGCCGGGCCGCCCCCTCCAGCGGCTCGGACACGCCCGCGACCGACACCGTGGTGAGGACCGGGGTGGGGTACATCTCGGCCAGCTTCGGCACGAACAGCACGTCGACGCCCGCGGCCTGAGCCAGGGCGGTGTCGCGCTCCAGGTCGCGGGGGTAGGCGTCCAGGTCCTCGCGGGGCCCGAACTGGAGCGGGTTCACGAAGATGGAGGCCACGACGAGATGGGTCTCGGCCCGGGCCTCCCGCATGAGCGAGGCGTGCCCGTCGTGCAGGTAGCCCATGGTGGGCACGAAGCCGACGGTCCGGTCCTCGGCCCGGGCCCCGTCCAGCTCGCGCCGCACGTCCGCGATGGTGACGATGGTCTTCATCGGCCGGCGGCGAGGCGCCGTGCCGCGTCGGCCAGAGCGCGGTAGGCGTCGCGCTCGTCCGGAGGGAGCGCCTCCAGGTGGCGGCGGATGGTGGCCTCGTCGCCTCGGGCGGCGGGGCCGGTCAGGGCGGCCGCGGGCCCCAGCTCGCGCACGTTGTCGACGGTGGCGGACACGAGGTCAAGGTAGGCCTCGAACGGGACTCCGACGGCGTCGGCCAGCCGCTCGACCTGCCCCAGCAATGCCACCACGTGGTTCGAGGCGATCACCGCCGCCGCGTGGTACGAGACCCGGTCGGCCTCGTCCACGGCGAAGGCCCGCCCACCCAACGCCTCCACCAGCTCGCTTCCCATCGGGTCGCCCGCCAGCGCGAACCACGCCCCCCTCAGTCGCCGGGCCCCGATCGCCGCGTTCGGCAGCGCGACCAGCGGATGCACCGACGCCCGCCGCCGGTGCGGCGCCAGCACGTCCAACCCCGCCGCCCCCGACAGGTGCGCCACCACCGCCCCGTCCCGAGGCCGGATCGCCCGCGCCACCTCCACGATCGCACCGTCGGGCGTCGCCACCACCACCAGGTCAACCCCCGCGGCCGCCCCCGCCACGTCGTCACCCCGCCCCAGCAGCGGCAACACCTCCCAGCCCCCCACCTCCCCCAGCGCCTGCGCGAGGGACGACCCGGCCCGCCCCGAGCCCACGATCCGCACCCGGCGGGTGGTCACAGCCGCCCCACCACCCGGCCACCCGATTCCGCCCCCACCACGCGGCCGACGATGCGCATCCGGCGGCCAGTCGTAGCGGCCACCTCCCAGCCCCCCACCTCCCCCAGCGCCTGCGCCAGGGACGGTCCGGCCCGCCCGGGGCCGACGATCCGTGCCCGGCGGGTGGTCACCGCGAGTAGAGGGCGTCGAGGTCGCCGACGGGCTCGACGAAGCCTTCGGCGGCCGCGAGCGCGGCTTCGTCGAACAGGTCCGGTGCCAGGTCGTGGAGCGGCGCGACCACGAAGCGCCGCTCCCACAGGCGGGGGTGGGGCACCACCAGGTCCGGCTCGTCCACCGTGGCGCCCTCCACCCACAGGACGTCGACGTCGAGCGTGCGCGGGCCCCAGCGCACGTCCCGCACCCGGCCGGCCGCGGCCTCCAGGCGGTGGCACACGCCCAGCAGGTCCCGGGGCGAACGGTCGGTGACCAGCTCCACCGCCAGGTTCAGAAAAGGGCCCTGGTCGTCGGGGCCGCCCACGGGGTTCGTCTCGTAGACCGGCGAGACCCGGGCCGGGCCCACCTCGCGCAGCGTGGCCACCGCATCGCGCAGGTACCGGACCCGGTCACCCAGGTTCGACCCCAGCCCCAGGAACGCCCGCCGCCGCTCGGTCACTGCCGTGACCGCACGAGCCTCACCCCGGACGACGCCAGGTCATGGGGCACGGGCGGGCGCAGCTTGCGCACCGCCAGCTCGACGCCCGCGATGCGGTCGTCGGCGGCCAGCACCGCCTCGGCCACGCCCGCCGCCAGGCGCTCCAGCAGGTCGACATGGCCCGCCTCCACCGCCGCCACCGCCGCGTCGCACACCGCCCCGTAGTCGACGGTGTCGGCCAGCGCATCGCTGGCACCCGCCGCCGTCAGGTCCACGAGCAGGTCGAGGTCCAGCTCCAGGGGCTGGTCGGCCTCCTTCTCCTGCGGCAGCACCCCCACCCTGGCCATCACCCGCAGGCCGCGTAGCTCGATGCGATCGTTCACTCGGCCGGGGCGCGCAGCTCGTCAGCCGTCGCCACCAGCTGGCGGCCCTGCGGTCCGAGCTGGCGACCCGTCAGCCGCTCGGTGACGGAGATGGCTTGAGGGCCGTAGGGCACCAACCCGGCCCACAGGAGGTAGCCGGCCACGAGCCCGCACACCCGGTCACCCACCTCCTCCTGGTGCATCAGCAGCTTCTCGCCGCCGGCCAGCAGGTGCCGGAGCTCGAGGTACAGGTTCTTCTGGAAGACCACGGGATCGTCCTGGGGGCCCTGCGGCCGGTGCAGCCAGGGGACGCCCAGCTCGTCGTAGTTGTGCAGGTTGTGGGCGGCGGCGATGAGCGAGACGACGTGGGTGAAGCCCTGCTCGCGGATCCAGATGATCTCCTCCTGGCGGCGCACCCGGCGGTGGTTGGCGCCATAGCCACCCGGGCGCTCGCACACGGCCAACCGATCCTTGAGCACCCACACGAAGTTGCGCGGGGTGATGCCCTGGGCCCACTTGCCCTTCATCGGTGCCACGTCTCGCTCTCCCTTGTTCTCTACGCGGCCGGAGCCGCCGCCTCGACCGCATCCAGCGCCCGCACGGTGGCGCCCACGTCGTGGACCCGCACCATGGCCGCCCCCCGCAGCCGTGCCCACACCGCCGTGGCCAGCGAACCCTCGAGCCGGTCGGACGCGGGCGCCGCGCCCCCGCCCGGGGTGGCCCGGGCCGCCAGCTGGCCCAGCATCGCCTTGCGGCTCGTGCCCACCAGGACCGGGTAGCCGGTCGCCACCAGCACGTCGAGGTTGGCCAGCAGGTCGAGGTTGTGGTCGAGCGCCTTGCCGAAGCCGATGCCGGGATCGATCCACACCTCGGCCACACCCGCGGCCCGGGCGGCGTCGGCCCGGGCCACCAGGTAGTCCCGCACCTCGACCACCACGTCGTCGTAGTGGGGGTCCTGCTGCATGGTGGTGGGGTCACCCTGCATGTGCATGGCCACGAAGGCCGCGCCGGTGGCGGCGGCGACCGCCCCCAAGCCGGCGCTCACGTCGTTGACCATGCGGGCCCCGGCCGCCACCGCGGCCTCGGCCACGCCCGCCTTGCGGGTGTCGATCGAGACGGCCACGCCCTCCGCCGCCAGCGCCTCCACCACCGGGAGCACCCGGCGCAGCTCCTCCGCCTCGGGGACCGGATCGGCCCGCGGCCGGGTCGACTCGCCGCCCACGTCGATCCAGTGCGCGCCCTGGCCCACCAGCGCCCGGGCATGAGCGAGCGCGGCGTCGTGGTCGAGGTAGCGGCCCCCGTCGGAGAAGGAATCAGGCGTCACGTTGACGACGCCCATGACCTGCACGATCGCACATCCTACGCCGCGCACCGCGGGCGCCGAGGACTCTCTGCGCGCCCAGAATCCCACTGTATGTGGTTGTCAGCGGTTGCCCACGATGAACCGCATGGCCTCCTCGCGGGTGGCCACGCTGGTGCGGAACAGGCCCCGCACGGCCGAGGTCACGGTGGTCGAGCCCGGCTTGCGCACGCCTCGCATGGTCATGCACAGGTGCTCGGCCTCCATCACCACCATCACGCCCCGGGGGTCGAGCGTCCGGTCGATCTCGTCGGCCACCTGGGCCGTCAGCCGCTCCTGGACCTGGGGCCGCTTGGCGTACGCGTCGACCAGCCGCGCCAGCTTGGACAGGCCGGTGATGCGGCCGTCCTTCCCGGGGATGTAGGCGACGTGGGCCTTGCCGATGAACGGGATGATGTGGTGCTCGCACACCGACTGCAGCGGTATGTCCCGCACCATCACCATCTCGTCGTGGCCGGCCTCGAAGGTCACGGCCAGGTGGGTGTCGGCGTCCTCGTGCAGGCCGGAGCAGATCTCGGCGTACATGCGGGCCACCCGCTCGGGTGTGTCCCGGAGCCCATCACGTTCGGGATCCTCCCCGATCGCCTCCAGGATCTCGCGCACGGCCTTGGCGATGCGCTCCAGGTCCATCGGGGTCTCGATGGGCGGGAACTCCCGGCTGGGCCACTCGTCGGTCACCGGCGCCGGTCCCGGCTCACGTGCCCGTGGGGCGAGGCCGCATGCCCCAGCGCCGCAACTTGCGCCGCCAGGCAGGTTCGGCCGCGGGGGACGGCGCCGGCCGGACCTCGTGGCGCTCGTTGGCCTCGGCCACCGTCACCCCGTCGTGGAGCTCGCGCCGGGGACGGGGCCGGGCCGGCGGCTCCAGCTCGTCCAGCGGGACGTCGATGCCGGTGCCCTTGTCCAGCGGCCCGAACACCTCGGCCAGGTCCGAGTCGTCGAGCGTCTCCTTCTCGACCAGGGCCGCGGCCAGCCGGTCCAGCGTGGCCCGGTGGGTCGAGAGGATGAAGCGGGCCCGGTCGTGGGCGTGGTCGACGAGGCGGCGCACCTCGTCGTCGATGAGCCCGGCGATCTCGTCGGAGTAGGTGGGCTCGTGGCCGTAGTCGCGGCCCAGGAACACCTCGCCCGACTTGGTGCCGAGCTGCTGGGGGCCGAGCCGGTCGCTCATGCCGTAGGTGGTGACCATGGCCCGGGCGATCTCGCTGCAGCGCTCGATGTCGTCGCTCGCCCCGGTGGTGGGCTCGCCGAACACCAGCTCCTCGGACGAGCGCCCGCCCAGCAGCATGGTCATCGTGTCGATCAGCTCGGAGCGGGTCTTGAGGTACTTGTCCTCTTCGGGCAGCGCCAGGGTCCAGCCGAGGGCGCGGCCGCGGGACACGATCGACACCTTGTGGATGGGATCGGTGCCCTCGAGCACGTGGCCCACCAGGGTGTGGCCGCCCTCGTGGTAGGCGATGACCCGCTTCTCCTGCTCGGACATCACCCGCGTCTTGCGCTCGGGGCCGGCCAGCACCCGGTCGATGGCGTCCTCCAGGGCGGCCATGGTGATGTCGTCGCCCCGGCGGCGGGCGGTGAGCAGCGCGGCCTCGTTCATGAGGTTGGCCAGGTCGGCGCCGGTGAACCCCGGGGTGCGCCGGGCCAGCACGTCTAGGCGAACGTCGTCGGCCAGCGGCTTGCCCTTGGCGTGCACGTCGAGGATGGCCTTGCGGCCCTCCAGGTCGGGCTGGTCGACCACGATCTGGCGGTCGAAGCGGCCGGGTCGCAGCAGCGCGGGGTCGAGGATGTCCGGCCGGTTGGTGGCGGCGATGAGGATCACGCCGGTGCGGGCGTCGAACCCGTCCATCTCCACCAGCAGCTGGTTCAGCGTCTGCTCGCGCTCGTCGTGGCCGCCGCCCAGGCCGGCCCCGCGGTGGCGGCCGACGGCGTCGATCTCGTCCACGAACACGATGGCCGGCGCCGTCTGCTTGGCCTTGTCGAACAGATCGCGCACGCGGCTGGCGCCCACGCCCACGAACATCTCGACGAAGTCGGAGCCCGAGATGGGGAAGAAAGGCACGCCGGCCTCGCCGGCCACGGCCCGGGCCAGCAGGGTCTTGCCGGTGCCGGGCGGGCCATAGAGCAGGACACCCTTCGGGATGCGCGCGCCGATGGCCTGGAAGCGGGCCGGGTCCTGCAGGAACTCCTTGATCTCCTGCAGCTCCTCGACCGCCTCGTCGCAGCCGGCCACGTCGGCGAAGGTCACCGACGGCTCGTCCTTGCCCACCTGCTTGGCCCGGGACTTGCCGAACTGCATGACGCCCTTGCCCCCGCCCTGCAGCATGTTCATGACCAGCAGGAACGCGCCCACCAGCAGCACCGTGGGGAGGAGCGAGACGAGCAGGCCGGTCCAGATGGAGTCGGACTGCTGGTCGGTGGTCACCTCGATGGGCGGGTCGGCGTCGTGGAGGTCGTCGACCAGCTCGTCCGCGTACTCGGCCGGGAAAGCCACCTCGTACTCGGTGTCGTCGGTCATCTTGCCCACGACGACGTGGTCGGAGTCCTTGATCTCGGCGGTCGCGACCTTGCCGTCGTCTATGGCCTGGGTGTACTCGGAGAGGTGGATCTCCTCGC
>Ga0209382_10001545_pt1 | contig 35865 bp, 35 predicted proteins | sample SoiMetdeltSBSDD5_FD_187599 | JGI IMG/M metagenome (GOLD analysis project Ga0209382, IMG submission 187599) | Bulk soil microbial communities from a Populus tree surrounding site in Tennessee, USA - Soil MetaG P. deltoides SBSDD5 (SPAdes) (version 2) | ecosystem: Environmental > Terrestrial >... | reverse complement strand
CATGCGCTGCAGGCAGTTGCGGGCGCGCACCGAGAGCTCGAAGTCCGTGACCGGGATGCGCAGCACGGCGTTCTGCAGGTCGGCCTTGCGCTCGCGGGTCTCGTCGTAGAACTGGCGGCGGCTGGCCTCGGCGTCGGCCAGGTAGCGGCGCGCGCGGTCGTTGCCGGGGTCGGCCGTGAGCGCGGCGCGGAAGCAGCGCGCGGCGGCGTCGTGCTCGTCGCGGTCCTCGTAGATGACACCGAGGTTCATGAGCAGGCCGAGGTGCACGGTCTTGCCGTTGTCGAGCGCCCAGCGGTACAGCGCGACGGCCTCGTCGTCCTCGCCCTCGAGGTCCAACCGGTAGGCGAGCCGGAACCGCGCCTCGGCGTGTTCGGGGTCGTGCTGCAGGGCCACGCGCCAGCTGGCGATGGCGCCCGGGTGGTCGCCCTGCGCCTCGGCGATCAGGCCCTCGGCGAAGGCCACGTCGGCCGGCGGCGCGCCCTGCTCCTTGAGCGCGGCCACCTCGGCGCCGAGGTTGTCGAGCTGCCGCAGGCGGACGAGCGCCTCGAGCCGCTGCAGCCGCGCCCGCGCGCCCAGCGTGCGCGACTTCAGCAGGCCGCCCCAGGTCTCGATGGCCTCGGCCGTCTGGTCGAGGTAGTCCTGAGCCAGGCCCTTGAGCAGGCGCCCGAGGTCGTCCTCGCTGGCAGCCAGGTGCGGCAGCGCCTGGGCGGGCTCGCCCGCGGCCAGCAGCCCCAGGCCGATGAGGCGCCCATCCTTCTTCGGATCCAGGTGGTTCGCGACGAAGGTGCGCAGGCTCTCGCGCGCCGTGCGCGTCGCGTTGGCCTCGGTCACGAGCTGCACCCAGCCGTTCCAGTCGGCCGGCGGCGCGGCCAGCCAGTGTCGGTCGGAGGAGGGCGGTGCGCTGGTGGTGGCTTCCGTCATCGGGTGTCCCTTCGGGCTGCGGACCACGGCGGGGAAGCCGGCCCGTCGACGCATTGATTGCGGCGCATGCGGGTTCTAGGCTCCACCGTCCCTGGCCATCTCGCAGGGGCAGTGCAAACCCCCGATTGTTCCCGCGCGGGTCGGTCGGGTCAAGCCACGCGACGCGCGTCGCGCGGCGTTCGTGAGCCGGCTGGCGGCCGGACGGTGCGGTGCGGCTCCGGGCGGGCCGCGGGAGGGCGGCATGGATCGGCTCATCGTGACGGGCGGCGCGCGCCTCGAAGGCCGCGTCGCCGCGGCAGGCAGCAAGAACGCCGTGCTGCCCTGCATGGCGGCGGCCCTGCTCACGGACGAGCCCGTGGTGCTGCACCGCGTGCCGGACCTGCGCGACGTGCGCACCATGGCGCAGATCCTCGAGCGCCTCGGCGTGAAGTGCACGCGCGACGGCGGCACGCTCGTGCTGCAGACCGTCGACCGCAGCCAGAGCGAGGCGCCCTATGACCTCGTCTCGACCATGCGCGCCTCCATCTGCGTGCTCGGGCCGCTCATCGCGCGGCGCGGCGAGGCGCGCGTCTCCATGCCCGGTGGCTGCGTCTTCGGCGTGCGGCCGGTGGACCAGCACGTCAAGGGCCTCAACGTCCTGGGCGCGCAGATCGCGGTGGAGGGCGGCTACCTCGTCTCGCAGGTGCGCCGGCCGCTCAAGGGCGCCGACATGTTCCTGGGCACGCGCTTCGGCAGCAGCGTGCTCGCCACGGCCAACGTGGTCATGGGCGCGGTGCTGGCGCGCGGCCTCACCTGCCTCGAGAACGCCGCCATGGAGCCCGAGGTGGCCGAGGTCTGCCGCCTGCTCAACAGCATGGGCGCCTCCATCAGCGGCGTCGGCGGGCACAAGTTGCTGGTCGAGGGCACGTCCGCGCTGCACGGCGCCGAGCACGTCATGAGCGGCGACCGCATCGAGGCGGCCACCTTCCTCGTGGGCGGCGCCATGACGAAGGGCGACGTGACCGTCGACGGCATCGATCCCACGCAGCTCACGGTGGTCATCGAGACGCTGCTCGAGATGGGCGTCGCCGTGGACCGCGGCCAGGACTGGCTGCGCGTGCGCGCCGACGCGCCGCTGCGCCCGGTGGACGTGACCACCATGCCCTACCCCGGCTTCCCGACCGACCTGCAGGCGCAGTTCATGGCGGCCATGTGCGTGGCCGACGGCATCTCGGTGGTCACCGAGCGCATCTTCCCGGACCGCTTCATGCACGTGGCCGAGCTCCTGCGCCTCGGCGCCGACGTGCGCAAGGAGGGGCCGCAGGCCATCGTGAAGGGCGTGCCGCGGCTGTCGGGCGCCACGGTCATGGCCTCCGACCTGCGCGCGAGCGCCGCCCTGCTGCTGGCGGGCCTGGTGGCCGACGGCGAGACCGAGATCCGGCGCGTCTACCACATCGATCGTGGCTACGAGCGCATCGACGATCGCCTGCGCGCCCTGCAGGGCCAGGTGCGCCGCGAGGCCCAGCCGCCGGTTGAGGCCACGCCGCTGGATTGGTAAATTGGTGGGCTTTTCCGCGAAGCCTGCCCCGAAGTTCGGCGCAGGCCACCGGGGGCGCCTGTCCGGGAAGCATGTTCGAAAGCCTCACCAACCCCCTCCGCCGCATCCTGTCGGGCCTGTCGCGGCCCGGCCGGCTGACCGAGAGCAACATGGAGGAGGCCCTGGCCGAGGTGCGGGGGGCCCTGCTGGAGGCCGACGTCCACTTCCGGGTGGCGACCGACCTGTGCGACCGCGTGCGGACCAAGGCGCTGGGCACCGAGGTGCTCCAGTCGGTCGACGCCGGGCAGATGCTCGTCAAGATCTTCCACGACGAGCTGGTCACGCTCCTCTCCGCGGAGGGCGAGCCCTTCCGCTGGGCCCAGGACCGGCCGACCGTCGTGCTGCTCGCCGGCCTGCAGGGCTCGGGCAAGACGACCACGGCCGCCAAGCTGGCCGTGCACCTGCGCGACAAGCTGTCGCGCCGGCCGCTGCTGGTGGCGGCCGACCTGCAGCGCCCGGCGGCCATCGAGCAGCTGCGCGTGCTGGGCGCCGCCCACGGGCTGCCGGTCTTCAGCGTCCCAGGCGTCCCGCCCGAGCAGGTGGCGCGGCAGGGCGTGGCCGAGGCCGTGAAGAGCGGCCGCGACACCGTGGTCATCGACACCGCCGGCCGCCTGCACATCGACCAGGAGCTGATGGACGAGCTGGTGCGCGTGCGCGCCGCGGCGCCGCCCGACAGCACCTTCCTCGTGTGCGACGCCATGACCGGCCAGGACGCCGTGCGCAGCGCGCAGGCCTTCGTGGCCCGCCTGCCGCTCGACGGCGTGATCCTCACCAAGCTCGATGGCGACACCCGCGGCGGCGCCGCGCTCTCCGTGCGCCACGTCACCGGCGCGCCTGTGCGCTTCGTGGGCACGGGCGAGAAGGTCTCCGACCTGCAGCCCTTCCACGCCGACCGCATGGCCGGCCGCGTGCTGGGCATGGGCGACGTGGTCAGCCTGGTCGAGAAGGCCCAGTCGGTGATCGACGAGAAGGCCGCGCAGGAGCAGATGGAGCGCATGCTCCAGGACCGCTTCACCCTGGACGACTTCCTGGGCCAGCTGCAGTCCGTGCGCAAGCTGGGCGGCATGAAGGGCCTCATCGCGCACATGCCGGGCGTGCCCGAGGGCTTCGATCCCGACAGCATCGACGAGAAGCGCCTCGACCACACGCAGGCGGTGGTGCTGTCGATGACGCCCGCCGAGCGGAAGAAGCCCGAGCTGCTGGACATGAGCCGCAAGCGCCGCATCGCGCGCGGCAGCGGCACCAGCGTGGCCGTGGTCAACGAGCTGCTCAAGCAGTTCGAGGGCATGCGGCGCATGATGGCGCAGGTGAAGCAGGGCGGCCTGCTCTCGCGGCTCGCGGGCAAGCTCATGCCGGGCCTCGGGCTCGGCGGCGGCATGCCCAGCGCCGAGGACATGGCCGCCGCGCAGCGCGCGATGGCGACTGGCGCCGGAGGCGCGCGCGCCGCGCCGCGCGGCCCGTCGCGAGACGACCTGCGCCGCGCCCGCAAGCAGGAGCGCCAGCGCAAGAAGCAGGCGCGCCGCCGGCACTGATCGAATGGACCGCGACAGAACCCAAGGAAGGACGACATGGCCACGAGGATCCGCCTCAAGCGCATCGGACGGACGAACCGCCCGAGCTTTCGCATCTGCGTCTTCGACGCCCGCACGCGCCGCGACGGCACGCCCATCGAGGAGCTCGGCTCCTACGACCCGCGCGCGAAGAGCTTCGCCGACAAGGTGAAGCTGGACCGCGAGCGCGCGGTGTACTGGATTGGCGTGGGCGCCAAGCCCACCGAGACGGTCAACTCCTTCTTCCGCAAGCTGGGCGTGCGCCGCGGGGCCACCTTCCCCGCGGCCGAGGCCCCCGGCACGGGCGCATGAGCACGGTGACCAAGTCCGGTCGCACACGCTCGTCCCGTCCGCGCACGAGCCGGTCTGCCGCCGGGCCGCGCCGGGCGTCGGCGCCGGGCAAGGCCGGACGGGCCAGGGCGCGCGAGCGCAAGCCGCGCTTCCGCGGCTCGCCGCGCCAGCGCCTGGCCGCCGTCATGCCGCTGCTCGAGCGGCACTTCGGCACCATCCGGCCGCCCGAGACCGCCAGCGTACTGGAGAAGGCCGTGTACCTGGTGTTGCGCGAGGGCGCGGGCGAGCCCGCCGGCAGCCGCGCGCTGGCCAGCCTGCGCGAGGCCTTCATCGACTGGAACGAGGTGCGCGCCAGCCGGCCGGTCGAGCTGGCCGTCATGATGGGCGCCGGCGCGCGCGGCCCGGCCCAGCGCCGGATGCTCGAGACCGCCCGGCGCGTCAAGGACTTCATCGACCAGGTCTACGGCGACCGCAACGACACCTCGCTCGAGTTCCTGCTGGAGCAGAAGACCCGCGAGCGCCTCGAGTACCTCGAGGACCTCGAGGACCTGGGGCTGCACAACGCCTACGCGCTGGCGCAATGGCTCTCCGACGAGGACAAGCTGGTGGCCGTCTCCCCCGGCATGGCCAAGGCGGCGCAGCGGCTCGGGCTGGTGGACAGCGCGGCCGTCACCAAGGTGCGCGTCTCGCTCTCCGCGCTGCAGAAGGAGCCGACCGGACTGGTCGCGCTGCAGGCGCACCTCACGCAACTGGGCGAGCTGGAGGAGTCCCGTTGGCCGCCGTCGCTGCAGGAATTCGTCGACTGACCGGGCCGCGGCTGGCGCTGGATCCACGGCTGTCGCCGCTGGTCCTCGCGTCGGCCTCGCCGCGGCGCGCCGCCCTGCTCGCCGCCGCCGGCCTGCCCTTCGAGCGCCTGACGACCGCGGTGGACGAGACGCCCCACCCGGGCGAGGCGCCGCACGCCGCCTGCCTGCGCCTGGCCGAGGAGAAGGCGCGCGCGGCCGGCGCGGCGCGGCGCCAGGGCTGCGTTCTGGCCGGTGACACGCTGGTCGCGCTGGACGGCCGGCCGCTGGGCAAGCCGGCGGACGCGCGCGAGGCACGCGCCATGCTCGCCGCGCTGGCCGGCCGCACGCACGACGTCTTCAGCGCGGCGGCGGTGCTGCGCGCGCGCGACGGCCGGCTGCTCTCGGGCCTCGCCCGCGCCCGCGTCGCGTTCGCCCCGCTGGGCGAGGCGCAGCTCGCGGACTACCTCGCCTCGGGCGAGTGGGAGGGCAAGGCCGGCGCCTACGCCATCCAGGGCCGCGCCGGCACGTTCGCGCGCGTGGTCGAAGGCGAGGAGGACACCGTCGTGGGCCTGAACGTGGCGCTCGTCGGCCGCCTCCTGGCCGGCCTGCAGGAGCCGGGGCCGTGAGCGGGGCGGGCTGGCTGGCTGTGCTCCCGGCCGCGGTGCTGCTCGTGGCGGGCTGCTCCGACGGCGACACGCTGCACACGCCGCCGGTCGCGCCGCGCGACGTTTTGCTGGCCGTGGCCGGGCACCCGGTGCGCGCGGAGCTGGCGCTCGACGAGCCGACCCGCCAGCGCGGCCTCATGCACCGCACGTCGCTGCCCGACGACGCCGGCATGCTGTTCATCTTCCCCGACGACACCACGCGCACCTTCTGGATGAAGAACACGCTCATTCCGCTGGACATCACCTTCCTGGCGCGCGACGGCCGGCTGATCAACGTGGGTCATGGCGAGCCGGGAGTCGAATTCCCCGGTGTGCCGTCGGACGGGCCGGCGCGCATGGTGCTCGAGCTGCGGGCCGGCTGGTGCACCGACTACGGCTTCCGGCCGGGCGACCGCGTGGACGTGCCCCCCGAGCTGCTCGACCTCGCGCGCTGAACGGGCTACGTGGAGCCCGGCTTGATCGCCGCGGCGCCGGCGCTAGGATGGCGGGTTCGCCCCGCGGGCTGCAGATCGGTGTCCGGGATCACCCTGTCCGGGATCCCATGGCCCGGCCGCCCGTCCCGGCCAGGGAGTGCGCCATGAAGGACGAGATCCACCCCACCTACGTCGAGTGCACGGTCACGTGCGGCTGCGGCAACACCTTCAAGACGCGCTCGGTCAAGCCGCGCATCGCGGTCGAGATCTGCAGCGCCTGCCACCCGTTCTACACGGGCCAGCAGAAGTTCGTGGACACCGCCGGCCGCATCGAGAAGTTCATGAAGCGCGCCGGGCAGCGCAAGCCCGCGACGGCGCGAACCGGCAAGGAAGACTGAGCCAGGAGCGGGACGCGGCGCGCGCGTCGCGGCGCAGGCCCGGCCAGCCGTGACCAAGCGCCCCGATCCGCAGTCCCTGTTCGAGCGCCTGCGCGAGCCCGCCGAGCGCTACCGCTCGCTGCAGGAGGCGCTGGCCGACCCAACGGTGCTGGCCGCACCGGGCCGCGCCGCGACCCTGCTGCGCGAGCTGGGCGAGCTGCGCGCCAAGGCCGAGACCTGGGAGCGCTGGCAGGCGCTGGCCGGGCGCCGCGCCTCGGCCGAGGCGCTGCTCGCGGACCGCGATGCCGCCCTGGCCGGGCTGGCGCGCGAGGAGCTGGCCGCCGTGGACGAGCAGGTGCAGGCCATGGTCGAGGAGGTCAAGCGCCAGCTCGCCGACGACGACCCGAACCGCGGCCGCCCGGTCATGCTCGAGATCCGCGCCGGCACGGGCGGCGACGAGGCCGGGCTGTTCGCCGGCGACCTCGCGCGCATGTACAGCCGCTTCGCCGAGGCGCACGACTGCACGGTCGAGATCCTGGACAGCAGCCCGGGCGAGCAGGGCGGCTACAAGGAGATCGTGCTGGCCGTGGCCGGCCCGGGCGCCTGGGACCTTCTGCGCTACGAGTCCGGCGGCCACCGCGTGCAGCGCGTGCCCGCGACCGAGAGCCAGGGCCGCATCCACACCTCGGCCGCCACCGTGGCCGTGATGCCGGAGGCCGAGGAGGTGGAGGTGGAGCTGCGCGACGCCGACCTGCGCATCGACACCTATCGCAGCAGCGGGCCGGGCGGGCAGAACGTGAACAAGACCTCCAGCGCCATCCGCATCACGCACCTGCCCACGGGCACCGTCGTGCAGTGCCAGGACGAGGCCAGCCAGCACAAGAACAAGTCCAAGGCGCTGCGCATGCTGCGCACGCGGCTCAAGGAGCAGCGCGACCGGGCGCGCAAGGAGGCCGAGGACAGCACGCGTCGCGCGCAGATCGGCTCGGGCGACCGCAGCGAGCGCATCCGCACCTACAACTTCCCGCAGAACCGGGTGACGGACCATCGCATCAAGAGCAGCTACAGCCTGGAGTCCGTCGTGCTGGGGCACCTCGAGGACGTGGTCGAGGACCTGCGGCGCCACGACCTCGAGCAGAAGCTCGCGGCTCTGGCCGAAGGGACGCCGTGACCGGGCGCGGGAACGCCGCCGCCGCCGGGGCCGGCACGGCCGGAGGGGGAGGCCGTCGCGGCACGGAGCGCTGAGGCGCTGCTGCGCGAGGCGACGGCCATGCTGGCGCAGCGCGCCGGCGGCCTGCGCGCCGCGCGCCTCGAGGCCGAGCTCCTGCTCGCGCACGCCCTCGGCACGGGTCGCGAGCGGCTGCTGCTCCTGGCGGAGGTGCCCGACGAAGCCGCCGCGCGCCTGCTGCGGGACGCCGGCGAGCGCGCGCGCACCGGCCGCCCCGTGGCCTACCTCACGGGCCGGCGGGGCTTCCTCGAGTTCGAGCTGGCTGTGGACGAGCGCGTGCTCGTGCCGCGCCCGGAGAGCGAGCTGCTCATCGAGGTGCTGGACGAGCTGCTCGCCAGCGCCGCGCTGCCGGCCGGCCCCGTGGTCGATCGCGGCACCGGCAGCGGCAACCTCGCGCTGGGCGTGCGCGGTCGCCGGGCGGTGCTGGCGCTGGACGTGTCCGCGGGCGCGCTGACGGTGGCGCACGCCAACTTCACCCGGCTGCTGGCCGACGCGCCGATCTGGCCGGTGCGCGCGGACGGCCTGTCGTGCCTGCGGCCCGCCTGCGTGGCCGCCGTGCTGGCGAATCCGCCCTACGTGGAGCGGAGCGAGCTGCCTCTGCTGCCGGACGACGTGCGCCGGCACGAGCCCGTGGAGGCCCTGGTGCCCGGCGAGGGCTCGGTGCGCGCCATGTTCGGCCGGCTGCTCGTCGAGTCGCGCGCGGCGCTCGCCCCGCGCGGCTGGCTGCTCACCGAGGTCGGTGCCGGACAGGCCGCGCTCGTGGCCGAGCTCGCCTCGGTGTCGGGCTTCGGGTGGGTGGAGGTCCGCCGCGACCTCGCCGGCATCGAGCGCGTCGTCGCCGCGCGCCGCTAGCAGGCCCGACCTGGCCGGCGGGACCGGAGCCGCGTGCTGCCTCTCAGGGCCGGTCGGCCTGGTCGGCGATGAAATCCGAGAGGATGCGGCTGTTGGTGGCATCCATCTGGGTGAAGAACACGGCCACCACGTGCCCGCCCTCGCGCGCCTTGTCGCAGCGGACGACCGCGCCGCCGGCCTTGAACGGCAGCTTGCCCGCCTTCAGCGGCAGCTGCATGGTGATCTCCAGCACGGTCATCTCCTCGAACGGCCGCGGCGACACGCACGAGAGGCCGGACATGGACAGGTCGCGCAGCAGCGCCGGCCCTTCCTTGCCCACACCGAGCTCCACCCGTCCCTTCACGGTGTAGCGGGGATGGAGGCGGCGTTCCTTCGGGCGGTGGGGCTCGACCATGGGCGACTCGCGAGCGGGTTGCAAGGGCTGCTGCGAAATGACGCGACGCTGCAGCCGACGAGGGTACGGGCGCGGCCGGGCCCAGTAAAGGCCGGCCAGCCCCGCGGCGCCGGCGGCGGCGGCGGGAATGTACGATGCGGCACGAGGCGCCGCGCGCGGCGCCGCAACACGAGGAACACCGATCATGGCCAGCTTCAACAAGGTCCTGCTCATGGGCAACCTGACGCGCGATCCCGAGGTGCGCGCCACGCCCAGCGGCCAGAGCGTCACCGCCCTGGGCATCGCCACCAATCGCCAGTACACGGTGGGCGGCCAGGGCGGCGAGAAGCGCGAGGAAGTCACGTTCATCGACGTGGACTTCTGGGGACGCCCCGGCGAGCTCATCGCCCAGTACCTCAAGAAGGGCGACCCCATCTTCATCGAGGGCCGGCTGCACTTCCGCCAGTGGGACGACAAGGAAGGCAACAAGCGCAGCAAGCTCTCGGTCACGGGCGAGAACTTCCAGTTCATCGGAGGGCGCCGCGAGGGCAGCGGCGGTCCCGGTGGCGGCGGCGGGCGAGGCTCCGCGCCGCGCGAGACCCAGGGCGAGGCCACGCCGCAGGCCGGCGGCGGCGAGATGGAGGCGGGATTCGACGAGGTCCCGTTCTGACGGTGCGCGTGCTGCTGTTCGCGGGACTGGCCGAGGCGCTCGGCCGTGCGGCTGTCGACCTGCCGGAGGAGGGCGCGCCGGCCACGGTCGGCGCGCTGGAGAACCGGCTGCGTGCGTCGCATCCGGCGCTGGCCGGCAAACCCTTCCGGGTGGCGGTCAACCAGGCCTACGCCGGACCGGGCGACCCCGTCGCGCCGGACGACGAGATCGCACTCATTCCGCCGGTGTCGGGCGGCTGAGCGGGCGAGGCGTCATGATCGCCGTGCAGAGCGAGCCCATCGACGTCGACGCGGTCCTCGCGGCCGTTCAGTCTTCAGCCGCTGGCGGCGTGGTGCTGTTCCTCGGCCGCGTGCGCGACAGCTCCCGCGGGCGCGCCGTGCAGAAGCTCGACTACCAGGCCTACGGCGGCATGGCCCTGGCCGAGCTGCGGACGCTTCGGGACCAGGCCGTCGCCGAGCACGGCGCGGGGCGCGTGGCGCTGGTGCATCGCACGGGCCGGCTGGCCGTGGGCGACATCGCCGTGGCCATCGCCGTCTCGGCGCCGCACCGCGCGCAGGCCTTCGCCGCCTGCCAGTGGCTCATCGATGCGCTCAAGGAGCGGGTGCCCATCTGGAAGAAGGAGTGGTACGCCGATGGCGAGGAGTGGGTCTCGGACCGGCCATGAGGCTGCCAGCGCGCGCGCTCGCCGTTCTGCTGCTGGCCGTGGCGGCCGCCGCGCAGGTGGAGGGACCGGACGACCTGGCCGAGCTGGCCGAGCTGCGCGCCGACTTCGCGCGCGGGGGCACCTGGGCGGCGCAGCGCGACCTGCAGGGCTACCTGGCTGACTTTCCGGCCTCGTCCGCCGCGCGCCAGCTGGCGGCCGAGGTGGCGCTGCAGCGCGGCCAGGTGGAGCAGGCCGAGGAGCACCTGCGGGCCGGCGGATGGCCGGATGCCGCGCTGCAGGGGCGGCTGCTGCTGCGCTCAGGTCGCTACGACGAGGCGCTGGAGCTCGCCGGCAGCGGTGCGCTGGCCGGGCTGGCCGCGGATGGGCTGGCCGTGGCCGCGCTCGACGGCCTCGGGCGGCGGACCGAGGCGCTGCGCCTTTCGCGCGAGCGCGCGGCCGCCGTCGATGACCGCACTCTCGACGGCCACGGCCTGCTCGACCTTGCGCGCCTGCTCCTGTTCGCGCGCCGCTACGAGCTGGCGAACCAGGCACTGGTCTTCGCCGACGCCGCGCTCAACGGCAAGCAGGGGCCCGGCTACCGGCTGGTGGAGCCGCAGGCGCTGCTGCTGCTGGCGCAGGTGCGCATCGAGACGCGCCAAGGCGGCAGCAGCGGGCCCGACCCGGTGCTGCGCCTGCTGCAGCAGGTGCTCATGCTCGACGCGGGCCAGCCCGAAGCGCTCGTGCTCAAGGCGCGGCTGCACCTCGACTCGCTCAACGGGCGCGCGGCCGAGGAGGCGCTGCAGGCGGCGCTGCGCCGCGATCCCGGCCATCCCGAGGCGCTGCTGCTGCTCGCGCGCACGCGGCTCCTCGACCGCCGCGCCGACGCGGCGCTGGAGCTGGCGGACCGCGCGCTGACCGGCAACCCGCGGCTGCGCGACGCCCTCGCGCTGCGCGCCGCGGCGCTGGCCATCGCCGGGCGGCCCGAGGCCGAGGCCGCGCGCGCGGCCTTCGAGTCCGTGCAGCCCGAGAGCGCGGCGCTGGACCTGCTGCTGGGCGAGGTGCTGCAGAGCCATTACCGCTTCGAGGATTCCGTGGCGCCGCTCGAGCGCGCCCTGGCGCGCGAGCCTTCCGACGAGCGTCCGCTGCCGGTGCTGGCCCAGAGCCTGGCGCACCTGGGGCGCGAGCCCGAGGCCCGCGCGGCGCTGCAGGAGCACGAGCGGCGCAGCCCGTTCGTGTACCCCTGGCGCAGCAACATGCTCGAGGTGCTGGCGTGGCTGGCGCAGGCCGAGGACGTGGTGACCCCGGGCGACAGGAACTTCCGCCTGCGGCTGCCGCCCGGCGAGCAGGACGTGCTGGGCCCGCTGCTGGCCCGGCGCCTCCTGGTCGCTCGCGCCGACATGGCCGCGCGCTGGGGCCTCGACCCGCCGGGCGAGGTGCTGGTCGAAGTCTTCGACAAGCACGCCGACTTCTCGGTGCGCACCGTGGGCTTCGAGGGCTTCCTGGCGCTGGGTGCCTGCTTCGGCCGCGTGATGACCATGCTCTCGCCGCTGTGCGAGCTGCGCGGCGACTTCCAGTGGGCGCAGACGGCCGTGCACGAGTACGCGCACGTGGTCACGCTCGGCCTCTCGCGCCAGCGCGTGCCGCGCTGGCTGACGGAGGGCGTGTCCGTGGTCGAGGAGAAGCTGGCCGACCCAGCCTGGGCCCGCAGCCTCGAGCGCGACGTGCTGGACGCGCGCGCCAACGGGCTGCTGCTTCCGGTCGAGCGCCTCGACGAGGCCTTCCGCGACGGCGAGACGGTCATGCTCGGCTACTACGAGGGCAGCCTGCTGTGCGAGGTCGTGCTGCGCGACTTCGGGTTCGAAAAGCTGCGCGACCTGGTCTCCGCCTTCGCCGACGGCCGCGACACGTCGGCGGCGATCCGCTCGGCGCTGGCCATCGAGCCGGCCGAGCTGGACCGGCGGCTCCTGGACTACGTGGACGGCGAGATCGCCGGGCGGGCCGTGGTGCGGCCGCGCCGCAACGCGCAGGGCGAGGCCCTCGCGCGGGCGCGTGCGACGGCGGGCGACGTGGAGGCCTGGCTGGACGTGGCCAACGCCTGCGTCGACCTGTCGCGGCGCGCCGACGCCGACGACGCCCTGGCCCGTTACCTGCAGGCGCGCGGCGAGACGCCCGCGGCCCTTTCTGTCCTCGCGCGGCGCGACCTGATCGACGGACAGGAGGCCGCCGCGCGCGCGAAGCTCGAGCGCTGGGCGGCCGAGGGCCGCCCCGACGCCGACGGCCTCGTCCTTCTGGGCGACCTGCAGGTGGCCGCGGGCGAGCGCGAGCTGGCCATGGCCACGCTGCGCCGCGCCATCGGCCTGTTCCCGGGCGACGTGGGCCCGTCGAGCGCCAGCTCGCGGCTGCTCGTGCTCCTGCGCGACGCCGGCCTGGAGCAGGAGCGCCTCGCCCTGCTGGAGACCGTGGTCGCGTACGACGAGACGGCGCTCGAGCCGCGGCTCGAGCTGGCGCGCGAGGCTCTGCGGGACGGCCGGCTCGACGCGGCGATGCGGCTCTTCGCGCAGGCGGCCGAGATCGATCCGTACCGCGGCGACACCCGGCTCGAGCTGGCGGACGCCTTGCGGCAGGCCGGCCGGCAGGACGAGGCGCGCGAGCAGTGGCGTCTCCTGCTCGGCGTGCGCGCGGGCCAGCTTCCCGGCGGCGAGGAGCAGCAGGCGGCGCTCGAGGCGTGGCAGCGACAGGCCCGCGAGAAACTCGGCGAGGGCGCAGGCCCGGAGCAAGGCGGGCAGGAGCCATGAGTGCCACGGGTGCGTCCCCGGCGCCCGCCGTGATAGCCTTGCCCGACGCGATGAATGCAGCGGGAGTGGACATCTGGCAGGCGGTGTCGGAGGCCTTCACGCGCCTGCGCGGAAGCAAGGCGGCCGAGCTGTGGCTGACCGACGCGCGGCCCGCCGGGCTGCACCGCGGGCTGTTCACGCTGGACGTCGCGTCACCCGCCGCCAAGGCCGCCATCGACGCGCGCTACCTCGGCGACCTGCAGGACCTGTTCCGCGAGCTGACCGGCAGCCCGGTGCGCGTGCTGACGCGCGTGGCCGACCCGCCCGAGGATCCGCCGCCGCCGCTCGCGCTGGCCGAGGCCGCCGCGGACGCGGACCTGCCGGGACTGCTCGTGCGGCCGGACGAGTTCGTGGTCACGGCCGGCAACCGGCTGGCGCACCGCGCCGTGGAGCGCTTCGTGCTGGCCCCGTCCGCCGGCTGGAACCCGCTGTTCCTGTACGGACCGTCGGGCTGCGGCAAGACCGAGCTGGCGCGCCTCGCGCTGCTGCGGCTGCGCGAGGGCGGCGAGGTGCACGACCCGCTGGTGCTGTCGGGTCCGGCCCTGACGCGCGACGTGTCGCGGGCGGCGCGCAACGGCACGCTGCCGGCCCTGCAGGCCGACTGGAGCCGGCGCGACCTGTTGCTCCTGGACGAGGCGCACCGCCTGCGCGGCCAGCGCCGCTGCCAGGCCGAGGCCGCGTCGCTCATCGCGGGCATGCTGCAGCGCGGCGCGCGGGTCCTCATGCTCTCGCGCCACGCGCCGCAGCAGATCCTCGACGCCGACCCGCGGCTCCTGTCGTGGTTCCTGGGCGGCATGGTCGTGGCCCTGTCGGAGCCCGACACCGAGGACCGCCGCAGCGTGCTCGCGGCGGTGGGTCGCTCGCTGCCCGTGCCGGTGGAGGCGGGAGTGGTCGACGCGCTCGCCACGCGCTGCCCGGGCAGCCTGGCCGACGCCGTGCGCGTGATGCAGCGGGCGGCACTCGACGCGCGGCAGGACGGCAGCTCGATCCTCGACCTCTCGCGCCTCGACCGCCGGCTCGCCGGACCGACGCCGGCCGAGGCCACCATGGAGGCCATCGTGGGCGTCATCGCCACGGGCAGCGGCCTGCCGAAGGAGCGCATCTGCTCGCCCGAGAAGGCGCGCGACGTCGTCGCCGCCCGGCACCTGTGTGCCTACCTCGCCACGCGCAGCCTGGGGCTCTCGGCGCGGCAGGTGTGCCGCTCCCTGGGCCTGGCCTCGCCCTCGCTCGTGGCCTACGCGCGTCGCGCCATCGAGCTGCGGCGCGAGCGGGATCCGGCCTTCGACGCGCAGGTCCATGCCCTGCAGGCGCGGCTGCAGGGCGCGCAGCGCGACTTCGCGTGGTGAAGGCCGCGCCGGCCGCGGGACGGCTGCTCGCCTTCGAGGGCCTCGACGGCTGCGGCAAGAGCACGCAGCTCCTGCGTCTCGCCCGGCGGCTGGAGGCGGCGGGCGTGCGCGTGCGCGCGCTGCGCGAGCCGGGCGGCACGGAGCTGGGCGAGGCCGTGCGCGACCTGCTCTTGCGCGGCGGCGCCATCGGCCCGCAGGCCGAGATGCTGCTCTACATGGCCGCGCGCGCGGAGCTGTACGAGCGCAGCGTGCTGCCGGCGCTGGCGGCGGGCGAGACGGTGCTGCTCGACCGCAGCCAGTACAGCACCGCCGCCTACCAGGGCGCCGGGCTCGGGTTGCCCGTGGAGGACATCCTCGCGCTCGCCGACAAGGTGGTGCGGGGCCGCTGGCCGGACCGCGTGCTCGTCCTCGACCTCCCCCCGGAGCTGGCGCGCGCCCGCCTGCCGGCCGGCAAGGATCGCATCGAGCGCCGTGACGCAGACTACTTCGCGCGCGTGGCCGCCGGCTTCCGGGCGCTGGTCGCGCGCGAGCCGGCGCGGCTGCGGCTGCTGGACGCGCGCGGCACGCCCGAGGAGGTCGCCGCGCGCGTCGCGGCGGCGCTGGCCGATGTCGTCTCCGTCTGAGCTCGCCGGTCACGACGAGGCGCGGCGCGCGCTGCTCGCGGTGCTGCGCCGCGGCGAGCTGCCACACGCGCTGCTGATCTCGGGCGAGGCCGGCCTCGGCAAGCGCCGCTTCGTCGAGTGGGTGGCCGCCGCGCGCTGGTGCGGCGCGCCGGAGGCTCCCTGCGGCCGCTGCCGCAGCTGCCGGATGGTGAAGAGCCGCAACCATCCCGACCTGCACGTGCTCGTGCGCAACCCGCCGGCGGCCGAGGATCCCGACGAGCTGGGCAGCCGCCACGAGATCACGGTGGACCAGGTGCGGCGCGGCCTCATCCCGGCGCTCGGCCTGCGCGCCGTCGAGGGCCAGGGGCGCACGGTGCTCGTGGACGGCGCGGACGAGATGAACGAGGCCGCGCAGAACGCGCTGCTCAAGACGCTCGAGGAGCCGCCGCGCGGCACGCTGCTGCTGCTGGTGGCGGCCCACGCCGACGCGCTGCTCGACACGGTGCGCAGCCGCTGCCAGGAGGTGCGGCTCTCGCCCCTGCCCGAGGCCGAGATGCGCGCGCTGTTCCCTGACGCGGATGCCGGCCTGCTGCGCCTGGCACAAGGCCGGCCCGGGCGGCTCTTGGCGCTTTGCAGGCTCGACGTCGCCGCGCTTGGCCGCGCGCTGGAGGAGGTGCTCGACGGCCGGCTGCCGGGCAGCGCCTTCGCGCGGGCCGCGCAGCAGGTGGTGGAGCAGCGCCAGGAGGCGGACGCGGGCGACGACGAGGCGGCGCACCGGCTGGCGGCCGAGGTGTGCCTCGCGGCGCTCTGCGACCGCCTGGCGGCCGGAGGGGCGGCGCCGGCCGGAGCGGCCGCGGCGCTGCTGGAGCTGGCGACGGATCTGCGCCGCCACATTCCTCCCGCCGTGGCCTGGGTGGCCGCTGGAATCGAACTGGCCGGCAGACGGGTGGGGTCCACGAGCCCCGCCAGCCCCTAGATGTGGGGTCCGGTCAAGGCTAAGGGTTGGCACTCCGATGTTGGCGGTACCCTTGCCGGCAGGAACAGTCGCCCGATGACTTCCACGCTTCCCGCCTCGACCACGCAGCAGCGCCTCGCCGCCCTGGCGGCGCAGGACCGCCGCTACCCGGTCGAGGCGTACCACTTCGTGTTCGAGGCGCTCGACTATGTGATCGAGCGGCAGGAACGGCTCTCGGCGCGTTGCGGCGAGAGCGCGGCGGCCGACCGCCACGTCTCGGTGCACCAGCTGCTCGAGGGGCTGCGCGAATACGCCCTGGAGCAGTTCGGGCCGCTGGCGCGGCTGGTGCTCGAGCGCTGGAACATCTACCGCACCGAGGACTTCGGGGAGATCGTCTTCAGCCTCGTGGAGCACCGGCTGCTGAACAAGCAGGACGCGGACCGCAAGAGCGACTTCCGCAACGGCTTCAACTTCCGCGAGGCCTTCGACAAGGCGTGGCGCCCGATTCCCAAGCCGGTCTCCTGACCGCGCGCGTCCGGCGGCTGGCTTTCCCGGTCCTCGCGATCGCGGGGGTGCTGCTGCTGTTCGCGGCGCTCTCCGAGGTCATCAACCCGGTCCTCATCGCCGTGCTGCTGGCCGTCATCCTCAACCCGGCGGTCAACGCGGCATCGCGCTTCGGCCTGCCCCGCGTGCTGACCGTCTCGCTCCTGTACCTGCTGCTGCTCCTGGGGCTCACGCTGGCGGGCTCGGTGGTGCTGCGGCAGTTCGCGGAGCTGGGCCGCGCGCTGTCGGGCGAGCCCTTCCACGGCGACCTCGACGACAACGGCCTCATCGAGCTGTCCTCGGGCCCGGAGGGCCTGCCCGAGTTCGAGGACCAGGACCGCGACGGCATGTACGACGCCGGCGCGCTGCTCAAGCTCGAAAGCTGGGTGAACCGCAAGATGGCGCACACGGCCAGCGGGCCCTTCGGCGAGGCGCTGGACGAGGTGCGCGGCCACCTGGTCTCCATGCTGGGCAGCCTGGCGCGGCCGGCGGGCGACATGATCGCGCGCGGAATCGACACCGTGGCCGCCTGGGCCGGCGGCCTGTTCGCGCTGGTCACGATGCTCGTGCTGGTGCCCTTCTACCTGTTCTTCTTCCTGGTCGAGTACCCGGCCATGACGGCCAAGATGCGCAGCCTGGTGCCGCCGCGCTACCGCGAGCAGGTCGACCGCATCACGCGCGACATCGGGCGCGAGCTGGTGACCTTCTTCCGCGGCCGCCTCATGTGCGGCTTCATCAAGGCCATCATGCTGTACGTGGGCCTGCTGGTCCTCGGCATCGACTTCGCGTTGCCGATCGCGCTCGCCAGCGGCATGCTCTCGCTCGTGCCCTTCGTCGGCTTCGTCGTGGGCGTCGTCCCCGCCTCGGTCATCGCGCTCACCATGCCGGGCGGCGGCACCGAGACCATGCTCTGGACCGTGGGCCTCTTCGCCGCCGCCGAGGCCATCGAGGGCGCCGTGCTCTTCCCGCTCGTCCTCGGCCGGGAGACCGGCCTGCACGCCGTTACGATCGTCGTCGTGCTCCTCGCCGGCGGCGCGATCTTCGGCATGCTCGGCGTCCTCATCGGGATCCCGCTCGCGCTCATCTCCAAGGTCCTCTGGCGCGAGCTCGGCTTGCCGCTCTACCGCGAATGGGCCAATCCGCCGGCTCCGCCGGCTGGCACACCGAGCTAGGACACCACGACTCGCCGCCGCCAGGCAGTCCACGACCGCTGCTGCGTGTCGATCGACGGAGTCGTCGGAGGCCTCGACTCCCCAGGGCTGGCCGGCGAATCGTTCGACGGGCCCTGGCCTGCGATGCAGCTCCCGCGGGCGGCGGGTGGCGGGCCGCGGCGGGTCTGGAGTCGCGAGGCGCCAGGGGGCGGGGCCGGGGGCGGGACGAACTCAGGGGCGCGGCGCCGCATTCCGGCAGCTCTCGCGTGCCGGGACTCGAGACCATCACGGCCACCTCAGCGCCGCGACCGTGCGAGAGTCCCGCCCCCGGCCCCGACCCCTGGCGCCGCCACGCGTCACCCCTCAGCGCGGCTCGTCGCCCGCCGCCTCGACGGGTGCTCGTGCGAAGAACCGGTAGCTCGGAATACCCGAGATGTCGACCGAGGCCTTCTCGGCCACGGCGCGGATGGCGGCTTGGAGCTGCGTGTCCTCCTGCCAGTCGCCGAGGAAGCTGACGCCGACGAAGAGCCGGCCGCGGTCGTCCTGCACGCGGTCGCGGACGGCGACGCGCATGAGCTTGCGGATGGTGTCGTCGGGCAGGTGGCTTCCGAGCGAAGCCTTGAAGGTCGCGAAGTCCGGGTAGCGGGAGGGATCGCGGCCGTCGTCCTCGGCCAGCTGGTAGAAAAGTTCCTTGTCGGCCGCGAAATGCTCGTCGACGTAGCGCGCGAAGGGGCTGCGCATCTTCTCGCCCTCGGGCAGCGCCTTCTTCAGGCGGTCGAAGGTCTTGGCCAGCTCGGCGTTCTCCCAGGGCTCCATCCACTCCATGGCCACTTCGCGGTCGGGCGAGACGCCGCCCTCCTTGACCACCTGGCCGTCGATGTCCAGCTCGGTGTGGATCGAGCGGCCCGACGGCAGGTAGTAGCGGGCGTTGGTGATCTTCACCTCGGTGGGCCAGGTGTACTGGCCGTTGCCGTCGCGGTCCTCGTACTCGTCCTCGGGGTCGTACACGCCGTTGTGGTTGCGGTCGCGGACGAGCGGATCGCCCTGGCGCGTGGCGAGCGCCATGGCCTGCTGCACCGAGCCCTTGCCGAAGGTCTTCTCGCCCACGAGCACGGCGCGGCCGTGGTCCTGCAGCGCGCCGGAGACGATCTCGCTGGCGCTCGCGGAGCGCTCGTTCACGAGCACCACCAGCGGGCCCGACCAGCGGCCCTTGAGGCCGGAGAGCGAACGGTAGTCCACGCGCTCGGCGGTGCGGCCCTCCGTGTAGCAGACCAGCTCGCCCGGCTCGAGGAACAGCGAGGAGACGCGCACCGCCTCCTCGAGGTAGCCGCCGCTGTTGTTGCGCAGGTCGAGGATCAGGCCGGCGAGGCCCTCGTCGCACAGCGCGTCGAGCGCCTTGCGCAGCTCGTCGCTGGTGTCCTCGGCGAATTGCTGCACGTCGGCGTAGCCGATGCCGCCGGGCAGCATCTCGTACGTGACGGACGGGATGTGGATCACCTCGCGGGTGAGGACGAACTCCTGCTCCTTCTCCCAGCCGTCGCGGTGCACGGAGATCTGGACCTCGGTGCCGGGCGGCCCCTTGAGCCGGCTGATGATGTCCTCGTCCTGCTTGTCGATCGTGGACCAGCCGTTGACGGACAGGATCTTGTCGTCCGAGAGCAGGCCCGCTGCGTAGGCCGGGCCGCCGTAGATGGGCCGCGTGATCGTGAAGTAGCCGTCGATGGTGTTGACGTAGGCACCGATGCCCGCGTAGTTGCGGCGCAGGTCGAGGATCCAGCGCTCGAACTCCTTGCTCGTGAAGAAGGTGCTGTGCGGGTCGAGCGCCGCGAGCATGCCGCGCGCCGCCGCCTCCACCAGCTTCTCGCGGCCCTCCGGGCCGGTGAGCTGGTCACCGATGAGGTGGTGCTGCTGGATCTTCTCGATCAGCTCCTCGATCACGTCGAGGCTGCCGGGTCCGGAGGCCGGCCCGGGCACCTCGGCGGCGGCGCCCTCCGGCTCGAGCCGCGCGGCCTGGCGCTCGAAGCGGTTGGACAGGGCGCGCGTGTTCTCCTCGAGTTTCAGGTAGGCGCGCGCGAGCCGGCCCTTGTCGCCCAGGTCGTTCTTGAGCGAGTCGAGCACCTCGTGGGCGGGCTCCAGGTCGTTGAGCTCGGCCAGCGCGAAGGCGGCCGGGGCGCGCACGTCGGGGTCCGAGCTCTTCACCGCGTCCAGCAGCGCCAGCTTGGCGGCGTTCTTCTGCTTCTCGTCGCGCGAGGCGCGGTACAGGGCCTTGGCCACGGCCACGCGCTCGGCGCCGGGCAGCGGCCGGGCCAGGCGATCCGAGAGCGACTGGGCCACGGCCGGCACGTCCTTGAAGGACTTGTTGGCCAGGGCCGTCAGGGCCACCTCGGCCTGCTCGCCGTCGAGCAGGGGGAGCAGGAGCTCGGAGGCCTCGGCCGGCGCGTCGAGCTCGAGCAGGGTCTGGGCCGCGACCACCCGCGTCGCCGGGTCGTGAGCCGGCGCCGCCACCACAAGGTGCGGCACGGCGGCCAGCTCGTCGGTGCGGGCCAGGTCGCGCAGCTTGCCGGCCAGCTCCCAGCTCGCCTCGCGGCCCGCATCGAGGCTCGCCAGCACCTGGTCCAGTTGCGCGGTCAGGCCGTCGGCCTGGACCGGCGCCAGGGCGAGCAGGGAGGCAAGCAGCAGAGACAGCATGGTGTGGGCTCCGGGAGGCGCCGGTTCTCTTCGGTCGCGGGCAGGTGGCAGCCTGAGACGGCGGATGATAGCAGCGTCCTGCACGGCTTCGACCCGCCCGGCGTGGGTGACGAGTCGGCGGCGCACCGCGTGGCGCCGGCCGGTAGGATGGCCAGCCATGTCCCGACCGCTTTCGCATGTTGGGTCCGACGGTGGCGCCCGCATGGTGGACGTGGGCGACAAGCCCGTCAGCACGCGGCGCGCGCTGGCCTCGGCCCGCGTGCTCATGCTGCCCGCGACCCGCGCGATGGCTCTGGCCAACCAGGGGCCCAAGGGCCCGGTCCTGGAGACGGCGCGCCTGGCCGGCATCCAGGCGGCCAAGCGGACCGCCGAGCTGATCCCGCTGTGCCATCCGCTCCCGCTGGACGCGGTGGACGTGTCGATCGCGCCCGAGGGCGACGCGGCGCTGACGGTGACGGCCAGCGCGCAGGCCACGGCGCGCACGGGCGTGGAGATGGAGGCGCTCACGGCCGTGGCCGTGGCGGCCTTGACACTGATCGACATGCTCAAGGCCGTCGAGCGAACTCTCGTGGTCACCGACCTGCGGCTGCTGGAGAAGTCCGGCGGCCGGAGCGGCGACTGGAAGCGGCCGGCCTGACATGACGCGCTGCATCCTGATCCTGGCCAGCGACCGCGTGGCGCGCGGCGAGCGCAGCGATGCCACGGCCGAGCTGCTGCGGCCGCTGCTCGCCGGCGCCGGGCTGCTGCTCGCGGAGGTGCGCGCGGTGCCCGACGAGCGGGCGGCGCTGGCCGCGGCCCTGCGGGAGGCCTGCGCGGGCGCGGAGCTGGTGCTCACGTCCGGCGGCACCGGCATCGGTCCGCGCGACGTCACGCCCGAGGCCACCCGCGACGTGGTGGAGCGCGAGATCCCGGGCCTCGGCGAGGCCATGCGCGCCATCTCGCTGGGCCGGCTGCCGACGGCCGCGCTGTCGCGCGCCACCGCGGGCACCGCGGGCGGCTCGCTGGTGGTGAACCTGCCGGGCAGCCCGCGCGGCGCGGCGGAGTGCCTGTCAGCCGTGCTGCCCGCCCTGCAGCATGCCCTCAAGCTGCTGGCCGGCGCCGTGCGCGACTGCCAGGAGGAGCTGCGGGCCGCAGCATCGCCGCCGCGGGGAGCCTGACCTCAGGCCGCCGGCAGTGCCGGCAGCGCCAGCCGCAGGCAGAACACCGAGCCGCCCGACTTGTGGAACTCGTCCACGTCCACCGGCACGGGGCGGAATCCCTCGCGCAACAGGCGCTCGGCCGTGCGCCGCGCCTGCGCCGGCAGCAGCACGGCCGTCGGCTGGCCGGCCCGCGCCGGCAGCGCGTGCGCGTTGCAGGCCAGGTGCTCGCGCGCCTCGACCGCGTCCGCCTCGATGAGCCGCGGGAACAAGAGCGCCAGGCGCTCGCGGGCCTCGGGCCGGAAGGCGGGGGAATGCAGGAGCAGCGTGTCCTCGTCCAGCAGCGCAAGGCACGTGTCGAGGTGGTAGAAGACGTCGCCCACGAGCGGCAGCGGCACGAGGGGCGCGTCGGCCAGCGCCGCGGCGGCGAGCAGCGCGGGCAGCTCCGAGCGCCCGCCGTGGCCGCCGAGGAGCAGCCGGCGTCCGGGCACCACGAGCACGTCGCCGTGGCCCTCGAGATGGCCTGCGTCCGTGGGCAGCTCGCGGGCGGGCAGGCCATGCGCCAGCAGCCAGCTGGAAACGTGCGCCACCTCGAGCTGGCGGCTCGGATGGCGCATGTGCGAGAGCACGACGTCCGCGCCGCCTTCCTCGCGCGGCACGACGAGCGCGGGGTTGGCGGTGAAGACCATGTCCTCTCGGCCGGGCGCGGGCGGCAGCACGTGCACCGCCACGCCCTCGGCGAGGTAGGCGTCGCGCAGCGTGAGCCACTGGCGCGCGGCGCGGTCGCGGTCGACGCGGCCCACGTGGCCCGCCATGAAGGCGTTCTTCACGTCGATGACCGCGAAGTGGTCGGGCGGGCACAGGAGCACCGACGCGAGCGGCGGCGTCCGCGCCACGTGCGCGCGCCAGCCGGCGTCGAGGAGGGGGGACCGCACGACGCGATGATAGGCGCTCCGCGCCGACGGACCGGCCGCGCTCTCGGTCCTCGGTCGCAGGGGCGCGGCGGAGCCGCGCTCCTGCGACCTGCGGGCGGATTTCCGCGCGACCGGTCCGTCGGCGCGGAGCGCCGCGCGGGGGAGTTGATCGAGGTATGCCAAGGCCGGATGGCCCGGTGTGCAGGGGATCGCGAAGCGCGACACGGGTCACGGGCGGGACCGTGCGCTCAGCTGTTGGCGGCGACCTGACAGCGCGGCGCGGCTACGTGCTGCGGCGGGTTGAATCGGCGCGTGGGCGCCGGGACAATGGCTCGACTGTCCCCTGGTGCGAACCTTGCGAGTCCGACCATGACCATGATCCCGACCAACCAGTTCACCAACGGCATCACGCTGCGCGTGAACGGGGAGCTGTACGACCTCGTGTTCTTCGAGTTCGTGAAGCCCGGAAAGGGTGCGGCCTTCGTGCGCACCAAGCTCAAGAACCTGAAGACCGGCGGCGTGAAGGAAATGACCTTCGACAGCAAGGACAAGGTCGAGCAGGTACTCATCGACAAGAAGGAGATGGAGTACCTGTTCCGCGAGGGCGACAATTGGATCTTCATGGACCCGGACACCTACGACCAGGTGCCGGTGGGCGAGGACCTCATGAAGCCGCTGCTGGGCTACCTGAAGGAGAACACCGTGTGCTCCTTCAAGCTGGCGGAGGGCAAGGTCATCGCCATCGCGCTGCCGCAGCACATGATCTTCAAGGTGGTCGAGACGACGCCGTGGGTCAAGGGCAGCACGGCGGCCGGCGGCAACAAGCCCGCGGTGCTCGACACGGGCATCACGATCCAGGTGCCGGTGTACCTCGGCCTGGGCGAGTGGGTGCGCGTGCACACCGCCACGGGCGAGTACGTGGACCGCGCCAAGGGTCCCGAGGGCTGACCGGCTTGTCTTTGGCCGCCCCGCGCGCGACCATCCCCGGGCGGGCGGTTGGTAGCGCGCCCCCATGCCCCCGGAGGATCCCGTCTTGGCTGCAGGCAGGTCGCACAAGCGCAGGAAACGGGCGCCGGCGGGCGCCGCCCGGGCGGGCCGGCCCGGGAGCGCAAGCAAGCCCGGCCGGCGCAACCCCGCCTTCAGCGAGATCGAGCAGCTCGTGGAGCTGATGGACCGTCACGGCCTGGTCGAGGTGGACTTCGAGGCCGGGCGCGACGGCACCCGGCGCTTCCGGGTCTCGCGCGCCGCGGGCGCTGTGGCGGCCGGCGCCCCGGCGGCCCCGGCGGCCGGCCGGCCGCGCGCCGAGGTCACCGCCGACAGCGCTCCGGCACCCGCCGGCGCGGCCGAGGGCGCCGCTCCGCTGGACCACGAGCGCCTGCACACCTTCAAGTCGCCCATGGTGGGCACCTTCTACCGGGCGCCCTCGCCCGAGGCTCCGCCGTTCGCGTCCGTGGGCGACAAGGTCGACGAGCACTCGACCGTGTGCATCATCGAGGCCATGAAGGTCATGAACGAGATCACGCCCGACAAGGCCGGCGAGATCGTGTCCATCGAGGTCGAGAACGGCGAGGCCGTGGAGTACGGGCAGCCCTTGTTCCTCATCCGGCCCGCCTGAGGCCGGTGGGAGCCGTGTTCCGCCGCGTCCTGATCGCCAACCGGGGTGAGATCGCGCTGCGCGTGCTGCGCGCCTGCCGCGCGCTGGGCTGCGAGGTCGTGGCCGTGTACTCCGAGGCCGACCGCGACGCGCGCTACGTCGCGCTGGCCGACGAGGCCGTGTGCATCGGCCCGCCGCAGGCGCGCCAGAGCTACCTGGACATCAACCGCGTCATCGCGGCGGCCGAGATCACGGACGCCGACGCCATCCACCCCGGCTACGGCTTCCTGTCCGAGAACGCCAAGTTCGTCGAGGTGGTCGCGGCCTGCGGCTTCACCTTCATCGGGCCGCCGGCCGAGGTCATCAGCAAGCTGGGCGACAAGAACACCGCCAAGGGCCTGGCGCGCGCGGCGGGCGTGCCCACCGTGCCGGGCAGCGACGGGCTGCTGCCCTCGGTCGAGGCGGCGCTCGAGACGGCCGAGCACGTGGGCTACCCGGTCATGATCAAGGCCACCGCCGGGGGCGGCGGGCGCGGCATGCGCCTCGTGCGCTCCGCCGCCGAGCTGCCCTCCTTCTTCGAGCAGGCGCGCAGCGAGGCCGGCGCGGCCTTCGGCAACCCGGACGTCTACCTCGAGAAGTTCGTGGAGGGGCCGCGGCACGTGGAGATCCAGGTGCTGGCCGACGCGCACGGGCACGTGGTGCACCTGGGCGAGCGCGAGTGCTCGGTGCAGCGCCGCCACCAGAAGCTGCTCGAGGAGAGCCCGTCGCCGGCGCTCTCGCAGGAGCTGCGCGAGCGCATGGGCCAGGCGGCCGTGGCGCTGTGCCGCGAGGCGGGCTACGTCAACGCGGGCACCGTCGAGTTCCTGGTCGACCGGCACCGGGACTTCTACTTCATGGAGGTCAACACGCGCGTGCAGGTCGAGCATCCCGTGACCGAGATGGTGACGGGCATCGACATCGTGCAGGAGCAGATCCGCGTGGCGGCCGGCCAGCCGCTGTCCTTCACCCAGGCCGAGGTCTCCTGGCACGGCGCCGCGATCGAGTGCCGCATCAACGCCGAGGACCCCGCCAACGGCTTCCGCCCGAGCTGCGGGCGCATCGCGCGCATGCAGTTCCCGGGCGGCACGGGCGTGCGCTTCGACACCCACGCCTTCGGCGGCTACGAGATCTCGCCCTTCTACGACTCCATGATCGGCAAGCTGGTGGTGCATGCGCCCGACCGCGCCCAGGCCATCGCGGCCATGCGGCGCGCGCTGGACGAGACGCTCATCGACGGCATCGCCACCACCGTGCCCTTCCACAAGCGCATCCTCGCCGACGCGCGATTCGCCTCGGGCGACTACGACACCTCCTTCATCGCCACCATGCAGGAAGCCCTGCCCGCGGAGCTGAGACCATGAGACGCGCGCTGTCCTTGCTGTTGCTGCTGGCGCCGCTGAGCGCGGCGCAGGAAAAGGTGCAGGTGCGCCGGCTCTCGGACGTCGTCGCCGTGCGCGAGGGCGTGCTCGCCACCGAGCGCGTGCTGTACTACTTCAACCCCGTGGCCGAGCTGGAGGCGGGCGACGAGCTCGAGCAGGGCAGCGGCGGTCACAGCGAGGTCATGCTGACCGGAGGCGGGCTGCTGACGCTGCACGCCGGCGCGCACCTCGTGTTCGATCGCCTGGCCCCCGAGGGCGACGTGCTGCGCCTGCCGCTGTTCACGCGGCTCGACGCGCTGGGCGGCGAGCGGCCGCTGCAGCTGGTCATGCCGGGCGGCACGGTGTGCGACCTCCTGGGCACGCACATCACGGCCTACGTCGAGCACGGACGGCTGCGCGTGCGCAACGAGAGCAGCACGCCCATCGTGGTCAACAGCGACCTGCGCCTCGAGAAGGACCCGCCCACGGACGGCTCCGCCGGGCGCCTGGAGATCGTGCGCGGCGAGGAGGTGCGGCTGGTGCTGGTGGGCGGCGACGTCGAGCCGCCGGGCGGCGCCCTGGAGCTGTGGGGCGCGCTGCCGGTGCGGCACGCGGCCGACGTGACGCTCGAGCCGGATGGCGACCAGCTGCGCCTGACGGCGTCCGAGGGCGCCCTGTCCGCCACGCGCAGCCTGACCGTGCGCGGCGTGCGCACCGTGGCCCGCTCGGGGCTCGTGCTGCACGACCCGGCGCACATCGAGTTGCCCTCCACGCCGGAGGCCCCGCCGGCCGATGAGGCCGAGGACGTGGCTCCGGACGAGGCGCCCGGTCCGGGCGACGTCGAGCCGCCCGCGCAGCAGCCCGCGCCCGACGAGGGGACCCCGCCCGACGACGGGCCCGACGACAGTGGAGACTCTTCCCGATGAGAGCGGTCGTGACCGGAGGCGCCGGGTTCCTCGGCAGCCACCTGTGCGAGCGCCTGCTGGCCGAGGGCTGGCAAGTGGTCTGCATGGACAACCTGTCCACCGGCGACATCGCCAACATCGAGCACCTCCTGGGCCACGGCAGCTTCCGCTTCCTCAAGGTGGACGTGACGGACTACATCCACGTGCCCGGGCCCGTGGACCGCGTGTTCCACTTCGCCTCGCCAGCCAGCCCGATCGACTACCTCGAGATGCCCATCCCCACGCTCAAGGTGGGCAGCCTGGGCACGCACAAGGCGCTGGGCCTGGCGCGCGCCAAGGACGCCCGCTTCGTGATGGCCAGCACCTCGGAGGTGTACGGCGACCCGGCCGAGCACCCGCAGACGGAGGCCTACTGGGGCAACGTGAACCCGGTGGGGCCGCGGGGCGTGTACGACGAGGCCAAGCGCTTCTCCGAGGCGCTCGTCATGGCCTACCACCGCTTCCACAAGCTCGAGACGCGCATCGTGCGCATCTTCAACACCTACGGCCCCCGCATGCGGCTCAATGACGGCCGCGCGCTGCCGGCCTTCATGGGCCAGGCGCTGCGCGGCGAGGCCATCACCGTCTTCGGCGACGGCAGCCAGACCCGCAGCTTCTGCTTCGTGGACGACCTCATCGAGGGCATCTGGCGGCTCAGCAACAGCGACGAGACGTACCCGGTCAACATCGGCAACCCGCACGAGATGACCATCAAGGAGTTCGCCGAGACCGTGGTGAAGCTCACCGGTTCGAGGAGCCGCATCACCTACCACCCGCTGCCCGAGGACGACCCGAAGCAGAGGCGTCCGGACATCAGCAAGGCGCGGCGGGTGCTGGGGTGGGAGCCGAAGGTGCCGCTGCAGGAGGGTCTGCGCCGCACGCTCGAGTACTTCAAGACCCGTGTCGGGCAGGGCGGCAGCTGACGTGTGCGGCATCATCGGAGTCACCGGCCGGCCCGAGGTGAGCCGGCTGCTGATCGAGGGGCTCAGGACCCTCGAGTACCGCGGCTACGACTCGGCGGGCGTCGCCGTGCAGGAGGGTGGCGAGCTGGTCGTCGTGCGCCGCGAGGGCAAGCTGGCCGGCCTGGCTGCCGTGCTGGACGAGCGCCCACCCTTCGGCACCACGGGCCTCGGGCACACGCGCTGGGCCACGCACGGCCGGCCCAGCGAGCGCAACGCGCACCCGCTGGTGGACGCGTCGGGCCGGGTCGCCGTGGTGCACAACGGCATCATTGAGAACCACGAGGCGCTGCGGGCCGAGCTGCAGCGCGACGGCGCCGTGTTCCGCAGCGACACCGACACCGAGATCATCGCGCACATGGTGGCCGCCGAGCTCCGGCGCGGCGCGGGCCTGGCCGAGGCCGTGCGCCGCTGCGCGCGCCGGCTGGAGGGCGCCTTCTCCATCGCGCTCATCTCGGCCGACCATCCGGGCGTGCTGGTCGCGGCGCGGCGCCACTCGCCGCTGGTGCTGGGCGCGGCGCAGGGCGCCAACTTCCTGGCCTCCGACATCCAGGGCCTGCTGGTGCACACGCGCACGATCATCCCGCTGCACGACGGCGACGTGGCCGAGCTCACGCCGCAGGGCATCCGGCTGGTGGACCTCGACGGCCAGCCGCTGCAGCGGCCGGCGCAAACCATCGACTGGGACCCCGTGCGCATCCAGAAGGGCGGCTACCGCCACTTCATGCGCAAGGAGATCGACGAGCAGGCCTCGGCCGTGCCGGCCACCATGCAGAGCTACCTGACCACGGACGACGGCCTCGACATCGCGGCGCTGGACCAGCTGGGCGGCCGGCTGGCGAAGGTGCGGCGCATCACCTTCGTGGCCTGCGGCACGAGCTGGCACGCGGGCCTGGCCGGCAAGTTCTACGTCGAGAACCTGGTGGGCCTGCCGGTGGATGTGGACTATGCCAGCGAGTTCCGCTACCGCCGCACGCAGCCCGGGCCGGAGCACCTGATCGTGCCCATCACGCAGTCGGGCGAGACCATGGACACGCTGGGCGCGCTGCGCGACGCGCGCGCGGGCGGCTCGCCCATCGTGGCGGTGTGCAACGTGCCCATGTCGTCGGCCACGCGCGAGGCCGACGCGACCATCCTCACGCAGGCCGGGCCCGAGATCGGCGTGGCCAGCACCAAGGCCTTCACCACGCAGCTCACCGCGCTCTACATGCTGGCCCTCGACCTGGGGCAGCGGCTGGCGGTGCTGAAGAAGGACGACATCGCGCGCCGCATCCTGCAGCTGCGCCGACTGCGCTTCGACATCGAGGCCGCGCTGGAACACGCCGACGCCCTGCGCTCCGTCGCGCACCGCCACGCCGACGTGCGCGACATGCTGTTCCTCGGGCGCGGCGTCAACTATCCGATCGCGCTGGAGGGCGCGCTGAAGCTCAAGGAGATCAGCTACATCCACGCCGAGGGCTACCCGGCGGGGGAGATGAAGCACGGGCCCATCGCGCTCATCGATGCCTCCATGCCGGTGGTCGTGATCGCCACGCCCGGCCGCGTGTACGAGAAGGTGCTCTCCAACATGCAGGAGGTGAAGAGCCGCGAGGGCCGCATCCTGGCCGTGGCCGTGGAGGGCGACACGCGCGTGGCGGCGCTGGCCGACGAGATCCTGCCCGTGCCGGCCGTGGAGGAGGACCTCTCGCCCATCGTGAACGTCGTGCCGCTGCAGCTCCTGGCCTACTTCGTGGCCGAGAAGCGGGGCTGCGACATCGACCAGCCGCGCAACCTGGCCAAGAGCGTGACGGTCGAGTAGGACCGGCGCCGCCATGGCCAGCACCATCCTCGTCACGGGCGCGGCCGGCTTCATCGGCAGCCACCTGTCGGAGCGGCTCGTCCAGCGCGGCGACCGGGTCGTGGGGCTCGACAGCTTCCACCCGTACTACGAACCGGCGATCAAGCGCCGCAACGTCGCCGGCCTGTCGCGCGGCGGGAGCTTTGCGCTCGTGGAGGGCGACATCCGCGACCGGGAGCTCGTGGCGCGCGTGCTGCGCGAGCACCGGCCGGACGCGCTGGTGCACCTGGCCGCCATGGCCGGCGTGCGCCCCTCGCTGGCCGATCCGGTGCTGTACCACGACGTGAACTGCACCGGCACGGCGGTGCTGCTGGCGGCCGCGCAGCAGGCGGGCCTGCGGCGCTTCGTCTTCGGCAGCAGCAGCTCGGTGTACGGCGGCAACGCGAAGGTGCCCTTCCACGAGGACGACGACGTCTCCTTTCCCGTCTCGCCCTACGCCGCCACCAAGCGGGCCAACGAGCTGGCGTGCCACGTCTTTGCGCACCTCTACGGCATGGATATCGCCTGCCTGCGCTTCTTCACCGTGTACGGCCCGCGGCAGCGGCCCGAGATGGCCATCCACAAGTTCGTGCGGCTGCTCGAGCGTGGCGAGAAGTTGCCGCTCTACGGCGACGGGCTCAGCGAGCGCGACTACACCTACGTCGACGACATCCTGGACGGCGTGGTCAAGGCGCTGGACCGGAGCCGCGGCTACCGCATCTACAACCTGGGCGAGTCGCGCACGGTGAGCCTGAAGGAGCTGGTCTCCGCGCTGGGGCGCGCCACGGGCCGTGAGCCGGGCGTGGAATGGCAGCCGGCGCAGCCGGGCGACGTGCCGCGCACCTTCGCCGACATCGGCCGGGCGCGCGCCGAGCTGGGCTACGACCCGCGCGTCGGCCTCGACGAGGGCCTTGCGCGCTTCGTCGCGTGGTATCGCGGGCCGGAGGGGCCGGCGGCGGCCGACCGCGCGCGATGACGGGCGTGCTGGTCACGGGCGGCGCGGGCTTCATCGGCAGCCACGTGGCCGACGCGCTGCTGCAGCGGGGCGAGCGCGTGACGGTGGTGGACGACCTGTCCAGCGGCCGGCGCGCCAACGTGCCGTCGGGCGCCACGTTCGTGAAGGGCGACCTGGCCGAGCCGGGCGTGGCGGACCGCGCGCTCGCCGGCTGCGACCGCGTGGTGCACTGCGCCGCGCGGCCCTCGGTGGCGCTGTCGGTGGAGGACCCGCTGGCCAGCAACCGCGCCAACCTGGAGGCCAGCACGCGGCTCCTCCTGGCTTCGCGCGCGGCCGACGTGCGGCGCGTCGTGTACAGCAGCAGCTCGGCCGTCTACGGCGGCACGGACGAGTCGCCCGCCGACGAGGCGCGCCGCGAGGCGCCGCTCTCGCCCTACGGCATGAACAAGCTCGCGGCCGAGCAGCTGTTCCGCATGGCGCCCGCGCTGTGGGGCGTGGACACCTTCTGTCTGCGGTACTTCAACGTGTATGGCCCGCGACAGGACCCGGGCTCGCCGTACTCGGGCGTCATCTCGCTGTTCATCACGGCCGCGCTGGCCGGGCGCGCGCCGGTCATCCACGGCGACGGGCGGCAGAGCCGCGACTTCACGTACGTGGGCGACGTGGTGGCGGCCAACCTCGCGGCGCTGGACCTGTCCTCGGGCGAGGGACGCGTGGCCAACGTCGGTCGCGGCGAGTCGACGACCATCCTCGATCTGTGGGAAGCCGTGGCCGCCGCGTGCGGGCGGGCGGGCCTGCGCGCCACGCACGCAGCCCCGCGGGCGGGCGACATCCGGCACTCGCGGGCTGCCACGGCGCGCGCCCGGGAGTGGCTGGGGCTGGCGGCGCGCACGCCGCTCGACGAAGGCCTGCGCCTCACGGTGGCGTGGTATCGTTCCGCCCCTTCCGGCGGCAGCCCGGAGGACGCCGGACTTCGGCCGGCAGGCCCCACCAGCCGATGAGTCCGGGACGGCCGCTCCAGGGCGCAGCCACCCACCCCGTGAGACATCAGTTCCGATGAAGGGCGTCATCCTCGCCGGCGGCCTCGGCACGCGGCTCCTGCCGCTGACCAAGATCACCAACAAGCACCTGCTGCCGGTCTTCAACCGGCCGATGATCCACTACCCGATCGAGTGCCTGCGCAAGGCGGGCATCACGGACATCCTCATCGTGACCGGCGGCAACAGCGCCGGCGACTTCCTGCGGCTGCTCGAGAACGGCGACGAGCTCGGCGTCTCGCTCAGCTACGCCTACCAGCGCGGCGAGGGCGGCATCGCCGACGCGCTGCGACTCGCCGAGCGCTTCGCGGGCAGGGACCCGATCTGCGTGGTGTTGGGCGACAACATCATCGAGCGCAACATCCGCGCCACGGTGGAGGCCTTCAAGCAGCGCGGCGACAAGGGCGCGTGCATCCTGCTCAAGGAGGTCGAGGACCCCGAGCGCTTCGGCGTGGCCGTGCTGGACGGCGAGCGCATCGCGAAGGTCATCGAGAAGCCGAAGGAGGCGCCCAGCAACCTGGCGGTCATCGGCATCTACCTCTACGACAACGACGTGTTCCGCATCATCAAGGGGCTCAAGCCGTCCGGTCGCGGCGAGCTGGAGATCACGGACGTCAACAACGCCTACATCGCGGCCGGCCACATGAGCTACGGCCTCCTGTCCGGCTGGTGGACCGACGCGGGCACCTTCGACAGCCTGCTGCGCGCGAGCAAGCTGGTGGCCGAGGGCGGCGCCAACAAGGACGGCTGATGGTTCGCGTGCTGGTCACGGGCAGCGGCGGCATGCTGGGCTTCGCGCTGCGCGAGAGCTGCCCGGCGGGCTGGGAGATCCTGGAGGCCGACCTGCCGGAGACGGACGTGACCGATCCCTCGTCCGTGGCCGCGGCCTTCCGGAGCGGCCGGCCGCAGGCGGTGATCCACGCCGCGGCCTACACCAACGTGGACGGCTGCGAGAGCCACGAAGAGCAGGCCCTGGCGGTCAACGGCGCGGGTTCCGGGCACGTGGCGGCCGCCTGCGCGCAGGCCGGCATCCCGCTGCTGGCCGTCTCCACCGACTACATCTTCGACGGCCGCATCCCGGCGCCCGGCGAGTACGGCGAGGACGATCCGCCCTCGCCGCTCTCCGCGTACGGGCGCACCAAGCTGGCGGGCGAGCTGGCCGTCCGCGAGCGCTGCCCGATGCACTGGATCGTGCGCTCGCAGTGGCTGTACGGCCTCGGCGGCCGGAACTTCGTGGACACGATGCTGAGCCTGGCGGCCGAGAAGCCCTTCCTCGCGGTGGTGGACGACCAGGTGGGCAGCCCGACGTGCACGCACGAGCTGGCGCCGGTGCTGTGGCGCTTCCTGCAGCGGCCGCCGCCCTGGGGCACCTGGCACGCCACGCAGGCGGGCAGCACGAGCTGGCACGGCTTCGCGGAGGAGATCTTCCGGCAGGCGGGGCTGCGCGTGGACCTGCGACGGCAGTCCAGCCGCGACCTCGCGCGCCCGGCGCCGCGCCCGGCGCGCTCGGTGCTGAGCAACGCCAAGCTGCGCGCGGCCTTCGGCACGGGCCTCCCTCCCTGGCAGGAGGGGCTGGCGCGCTTCCTCGAGCGGCGGCGCTGCTGGCAGGCCGAGGGCCGACCGGCCGCCGACCCGGCCGCGGACGCTGCCCGCGGGAGGAAGACATGAAGGTGCTGGTGACCGGCGGCGCGGGCTTCATCGGCAGCAACTTCGTGCTCCGGCTGCGGCGCGAGCGGCCGGACGTGGCCATCGTGAACGTGGACCTGCTGACCTACGCCGGCAACCTGGAGAACCTGGCCGGGCTGCAGGAGGACGGGGGCCACGTCTTCGTGCGCGCCGACGTGGCCGACCGGCCGGCCATGGAGGCCGTCTTCGCCGCCCACCGGCCCGACGGGGTGCTGCATTTCGCGGCCGAGAGCCACGTGGACCGCAGCATCCTGGACGCCACCCCCTTCGTGCGCAACAACGTGGCGGGGACGCAGGTTCTCCTCGACCTGTCGCGCGCGCACGGCGTGCGCCGCTACCTGCAGGTCTCCACGGACGAGGTCTACGGCACGCTGGGTCCCGCGGGCAAGTTCACCGAGGACACCCCGCTCGCCCCCAACTCGCCCTACGCGGCCAGCAAGGCGGCGGCCGACCTGCTGGTGCGGGCGGCCGTGCACACGCACGACCTGCCCGCCGTCGTGACGCGCTGCAGCAACAACTACGGGCCGTTCCAATTCCCCGAGAAGCTGATCCCGCTGATGATCGTGAACGCGCTGGAGGGCCGGCCGCTGCCGGTCTACGGCGATGGCCTGCAGGTGCGCGACTGGCTGCACGTGGAAGACCACTGCGCGGCGCTGTGGACGGTCTTCGAGCGCGGGCGGCCGGGGAGCGTCTACAACATCGGCGGCAACAACGAGCAGACCAACCTCGACGTGGTGCGGGCCATCCTGCGCGAGCTGGGCCGGGGCGAGGACCTCATCCGCTACGTCAAGGACCGGCCCGGACACGACCGGCGCTACGCCATCGACGCCCGGCGCATCCGCGACGAGCTGGGCTGGGAGCCGAGCCGCCGCTTCGAGGAGGCACTGCCGGACACGGTGCGCTGGTACCTCGGGCACCGGGACTGGTGGGAGCGCGTCCGCTCCGGAGCCTACCGCGAGTACTACGAGCGCCAGTACGGGGCGCGGGGATCGGCCTGAGCGGGCCGTTCCGCCGAAAGCCTCCATGTTTTGGCCTTTCGCGCCGATATCATCGGAAGGGACGAGGCGGCGTCGTCCGCGGTCCCTTCGGCGGGCCGGGGCGGAGCGACCGCCCTTCCCGTGGCTGGAGCTGGAGAGCGTGATGGTCCGCGACTCGCTGAGGCTGGCCGGGGCGACGTGGCTGCTGCTGCTCGCGGCGTGCCAGTCGTCCGACGATGCGCGCGTGCTGCAGGTGCTGAACCAGCGCGGCTTCGGCCGGGCCACGCAGGACGCCAACCGGCAGTACTACGTCGGCATCGGCGACTCCATCGTCGTCCAGGACAGCATCCATCCCGAGTACAACGGCCTGTCGGAGACGGTGCGCATGGACGGCGTGGTGACCCTGCCCGAGGTGGGCGAGGTCTACATCAACGGCCTCGCGCCCGAGGAGATCACCGAGGTCCTGCGGCTCAAGTACGCGCAGTACGTCAACGACTCCTCGGGCATGTCGGTGCGGGTCACGGGCATCCAGAGCAAGCGCTACTACGTCACCGGCCTGCCGCCGCGCATGCCGCTCTCGATCAACTTCGAGGGCGACGTGCTGCTGGTGGACGCCATGATCAGGGCGCAGATGGACGACACGCTGGTGGACACCGAGAGCATCCGCGTCATCCGCGGCGACCCGGAGAACCCGCTGGTCATCGAGTGCAACTACGAGGACGTCACCGAGCGCGGCCTGACGCGCGACAACATCCTCATCCGCGAGAACGACGTCATCTGGCTCACGCCGTCCATCGTGGGCTGGCTGACCTACGGCGTGAACCTGCTCGTGGCGCCGCTCAAGCCGATCCAGCAGCTGTTCTTCGGCTGGAACAACATCGTCACCGTGACCGACAGCTTCGGCGACTACACGTACGGCACCTACAACTACGGCAACAAGGGTTACGGCGGCGGCGGCCAGTACGGCGGCGGCGGCTTCTGAGGCATGCCCGAACGCAGCGATCCGATCCTGGAACAGGGCGAGGCGCGCGAGGCGCTCGCGGAAGTCCTGCGCGCCATCCGGCGCAACAAGCTGCGCGTGGTCTTCACCACGCTCGTCGTGCTGCTGCTGGGCGTGGCGCTCTCGCTGCTGTGGCCCAACAAGTACGAGTCGTCCACGCACTTCCAGCTGCGCGACTGGTACGTCGTGGCCGACGCCATGCTGCTGGAGGAGCTGGCCGACCTGCCCGAGGCCAAGAAGCTCAAGACCCTCGAGAACGAGCTGCGCTCGCGGGCGCGCATCGAGGCGGTGATGAGCGAGTTGCAGTGGCTCGAGTGGCTGGAGACCGCCGGCAAGGAGTCCGACCGCCGCGACCTGGACGAGAAGATCGCCCGCAACCTGGTGGTCGCGATGGAGGGCACGCTCACCGGCACCCACGACATCGTCCTCAGCTTCCGCTGGACGTCGCCGCGCAAGGCGGCCGACTTCGTGAACCGCCTGCGCGACTCGTGGATCCAGCTCACGCTGGAGGCCTACAAGAGGCGGCTCGAGGAGCAGAAGGACCGCATGGAGGGCGTGCTGGCCGACCGCGAGGCCGACTACCACGCGGCGCTGTCGGCCGTCACGACCTACGAGAACGAGCACAACGTGCCGGCCCTGCTGAGCCCGGAGGTCAACAACCAGCTCAAGGCCGACTACGAGGTCAAGCTCGCCGCGGCCAACGCCGAGCTGGTGGCCGTGGCCGGCGACGTCCAGCGGCTCGAGGCCGTGCGGCAGGCCATCCCGCGCGAGACGCCCCAGCCGCGCGCGCCGCAGACGCCGGAGCAGGCTGACCTGCTGGTCAAGCTCCAGTCGGTCTCGGTGCAGCTCGCGTCGGTCTCCGACCCGGTCAAGGGCCTCACGCCCGAGCAATTCGAGGCCGTCCAGGGCTGGCGGCGCATGGTCCTGGAGGTGGCGCGACAGGAGATGCTGCACCTGGCGCTGGTGCAAAACCTGCTGACGGCGATC